>Ga0306920_100008815_pt1 | contig 13415 bp, 14 predicted proteins | sample flu12Cox44000170_FD_204666 | JGI IMG/M metagenome (GOLD analysis project Ga0306920, IMG submission 204666) | Lab enrichment of tropical soil microbial communities from Luquillo Experimental Forest, Puerto Rico - flux4day.12C.oxic.44.000.170 (v2)... | ecosystem: Environmental > Terrestrial >... | reverse complement strand
AGCGCCGCGACCATCCCGGCCTCCCCGGCGGACCCCACCCGGAGCCCGTGGTCGACGTGGTGGAGCGTCGATCGCAGCCCGGCGCGCGCGGCGAGCAACGCGAGCCCGGTCGAGTCGGCGCCGCCGGAGACCGCGAGATCGACCTCGGTGCCCGGAGGCGGGAAGGTGCACCGCGCGAGGAGGTCGGTGGCGTCAGCCGCCGCGGGCCTCCTCGGCGAGGACCGCACGGATCCGCGCGAGCAGCGAGTCCGGCACCGTGGTGCGGGTGCAGTCGGCGATCACGATGCGGAGCTCCGACTCGAAGTGCGCCGCGTCGCCGCAGTACGTGCAGCCGTCGAGGTGCAGCGAGATGATCGTGCGGCGCTCCTCGGTGAGCTCGCCGTCGAGGAACGTGTAGAGCGTCGCCAGCGCCTCGTCGCAGTCCAGGCCCGAGACCTCTCCGTCGCCGCAGCGCTGGTGATCGGCCATCGAGTGCCCCCTCACGTCCTCGGCGCGTGCACGAGCCCTTGCTCGGTCGCATACGGTGCCAACGCCTGCTGCAGCGCCTTCCTTCCCCGGTGGATCCTGCTCATGACCGTGCCGATCGGCACGTCGGTGATCTCGGCGATCTCCTTGTAGCTGAACCCCTCCACGTCGCTCAGCAGGACGGCCAGGCGGAACTGCTCGGGGAGGTCGTCGAGCGCGGCGAGCACCTCCGGCGCGGTCAGGCGCTCGAGGGCGGCGTCCTCGGCGCTCCGGGAGAGCCCGGCCGACGCCAGCCGTCGGTAGAGGTAGAGGTCCTCGACGTCGTCCACGTCGGTCTCCAGCGGGGCGCGCTGGCGCCGTCGGTACGTAGAGATATAGGTGTTCGTCAGGATCCTGAACAGCCAGGCACGCAGGTTCGTGCCCTCCTCGAAGGAGTCGTAGGCGCGGAACGCCTTGAGGAACGTCTCCTGCAGGAGGTCGTCGGCGTCGGTGCGGTCCCTCGTCAATCGGAGCGCGGCCGAGTACAGCGCGTCGGCATGGACGAGGGCCTCGTCCTCGAACCGGGAGCGGTCTGCCACTCGGCGCACGCTACCGCCCGTGCGGGCTGGTCGGACCCGGCTCGGTACCCTTCGCGCGTGCGAACGGCGTGCGAGTAGGGCCGTGCCGGTCGTCGCAGAGCGCAGGGGGGCGCTCGAGGTCCTTCGGCTGCACCAGTTCGACTCGCTCGGTGCCGACGTCATCGTCACGACGCGGCACGGCGGGGTGAGCGCGCCCCCGTACGACACGCTGAACCTCGGCGAGCACGTCGGCGACGACCCCGGCGCCGTCGCCGAGAACCGTTGCCGGCTCGCCGCCGCGATCGGGGTCGACGGTGAACGGCTGGTGCTCGTCCGTCAGGTCCACGGGTCCACCACGGTCGACGCCGCGGGGGCCGGACCGACGAGCGAGGCCGACGCCGTCGTGACGACGGACTCGTCGCTGGCGGTCGGCGTCCTCGTCGCCGACTGCGTGCCGCTCGTCGCCATCGACGCCGACGCGAGGGTTCTCGGCGTCATCCACGCCGGCTGGCGCGGCATCGCCGCCGGGGTGATCGCCTCGGCGCTGCGGACCATCTCATCCCGCGGCGCGGTCCCGTCGCGGCTGCACGTGGCGATGGGCCCGTGCATCGGCGCCGGCACGTACCAGGTCGGCGCGGAGGTGGCCGAGGCGCTGCGACAGGCTGGGTGCGAGGCCTCGGTGACACCGGATGGCACCGGCCGGTTCCACGCGGACCTCGCCGCGGCGTGCCACGCCCAGCTGGTCAGGGCAGGCGTGTCCCCCGCGAGGATCGAGGGCCCCGCGACGAGGACGGACGCCGACCCGCGGCTCTTCAGCGATCGGGCACGACGACCGTGCGGGCGGTTCGCCCTCGTCGCGAGGCTCACGAGCGCCGGCTCGTAGCATCGTCCCGGTGAGCGGCCCCGCGCGCGCAAGCACGTTCGCCTACCGCCGCCTCGAGATCGACCCCGGAGCGCGGACGGTCACGTGCCACTACTCGCTCGACGACGAGCCGTTCGTCGAGGTCGCGACGTTCGACGAGGCCGTCGACCTCGCCGCACCCGGCGTCGAGGCGGTCGCCGTGCTCTATCTGCTGCTCGCGGGGCTGTCGTACTACAAGGCGGGTGCCGCGCGCGTCGTCGACCTCGGCGCGCTCGAGGTCGGCGGACCCACCAGGGCGCTGCTCACCGACGCGATCGTCCACGGGCTCGCAGAGTTCGCGCACCGCAACGCGCTCGACCTCACCGACGTCGCCATCGTCGGGGGCGGCCCGACGGTGAGGGTCCCGGTGCCGACGCCCACGGCGGGGCCGCTGGTGCCGTTCGGCGGGGGCATCGACTCCATCGTCACGGCCAGCGCGGCGAGGCGCCAGCGCGGCGCGGCGCTCTTCGTCGTCTCGCCGGGGGCCGGTCCCCTCGAGGCGATCGAGCGCTCCGCGCGGGCGCTCGGGCTCCCGGTGGTCCGCTGCGGCCGCACCCTCGACCCCGGGCTGCGTCGCGCGGGCACGACCCGGTTCGACGGGCACGTCCCGGTGACCGCGATCGTCTCGTCCCTGGCGCTCATCGCCGCGGTAGCCACCGGGCACGACGCCGTCGCCATGAGCAACGAGCGGTCGGCGTCGTCGCCGACGCTCGTCGTCGACGGACAGCCGGTGAACCACCAGTGGTCGAAGTCCCTCGCCTGCGAGGACCGCCTCCGCGCGGCCCTCGATGAGCGCCTCGAACCCTCCCCGGCGTACGCGAGCGCGCTGCGCGACCGCTCGGAGCTGTGGGTCGCGGCGGAGTTCGCGCGGCATGACGAGCTCCTCGACACGTTCATGAGCTGCAACAGAGCCTTCCGACAGGACCCGTCGACCCGGGCCCCCACCTGGTGCGGCGAGTGCGACAAGTGCCTCTTCACGGACCTGGTGCTGTCGCCGTTCGTGACCCGCGAACGGCTCGAGGGCGTGTTCGGGGGGCGCGAGCCGCTGGGTGACCCCGCGCGCGTCCCCGACCTCGAGGTGCTGTGCGGCGTCGTCGACCACCCGCGTCCGTTCGAGTGCGTCGGCGACGCCGACGAGTGCGCGACCGCGCTCGTCGCCGCCGCGTCGAGACCGGACCGTGCGGGCCAGCCCCACCTCGCCGCGCTCGCGTCACGGTGCCCCGGCGCCAAACCCCTGGACGAGCTGCTCGCCGTCGGCGGGCCGACGCACTCGTCGCTGCTCGATGCGGCACGCGATCTCGTTTAGCGACCTCGCCGGGCGCCGTGTCGGCGTCTTCGGGCTCGGGGTCGAGGGCGTGGCGGCGCGCGACCGGCTTGTCGCGCTCGGGTGCGACCTGGTCCTCGTCGACGACGACGCTCGTCGCGCGGGCGAGCTCGGCGGGGCGGCCACCCGCGAGGGCGGGGATGCCCTGCTCAGGACGTGCGACGCCGTGGTCAAGACGCCTGGGATCTCCCGCTACCGCGATGACGTGCTCGCGCTCGAGGCCGCCGGCGTCCCTGTGCTCGGAGGGGTCGGCATGTGGCTCGAAGAGGCGGATCGCGCTCGCGTCATCTGCGTGACCGGGACGAAGGGCAAGTCCACCGTCGCCACCGTCGCCGGGCACCTCGCCAACGCGCTCGGCACGGCGTGCTCGGTCGCAGGAAACCTCGGCGTCCCCCCGTTCGCTCCCGGCGCGGCCCTCGACGGCCGCCTCGTCGTCGTCGAGACGTCGAGCTTCCAGGCGACCGATGTCGCCCACACGCCGTCGGTCGTCGCGGTCACGTCGCTCGGCGAGGACCACCTCGACTGGCACGGCTCGGTGGAGCGCTACCACGCCGACAAGCTCTCCCTGACCACCCAGCCCGAGGCGCGCTGCACGGTGATCGCCGCGTCTCCCGAGCTGCTCGAGCGGCGCGCGCAGCTCGGCGGCGAGGTCGTCGTCGCACCACCAGGAGACGGTGCGCTCGCCGAGGCGCTGGGGCTCGTCGGGCGGCACGGGGCCTCGAACGCGGCCGTCGCGGTCGCCGCGCTGTCCGCTGCGGGCGTGGAAGGGGCCGACGATCCTGTGCGGGTCCGGGCTGCGGCGGACGGCTACGACCCGCTCCCGGGACGGTTCAGGGAGATCGCGTGCCGCGACGGGGTGCGCTACGTCGACGACTCGCTCGCGACGAACCCGCTCCCGACGATCGCCGCCCTCGAGGCGCTCGGCGATGACCGGGTCGCGCTCCTGCTTGGCGGGCACGACCGCGGCGTCTCCTACGAGGCGCTTGTCGCCGCGATCGGCGCGCGGCGAGGTCCGACGCTCGTGGTCACGCTCCCGGACAACGGGCCAGCCCTCGGCGAGCGCGTCGCGATGACCACCCGGGTCGAGGTGGTGGACGCCGCCGATGTCGCCGAGGCCGTCGCGCTCGCCCGACGGTGGCTTCGCGGCGACGGCGTCGTGCTGCTCTCGCCGGCGGCGCCCAGCTTCTCGCAGTTCCGGGACTGGAAGGAGCGGTCGGAGGCGTTCGCCGCCGCCGTGGCCGACGCGACGGGCTGATCAGGTCGCGATGTCGTACGCCGTCGCGTGGCGCGGCTCGTAGAGGTCGAGCGTGACCCCGCCCGGGACGGCGAGCGTCGTGACCAGCCCGTAGCCGCGGTCCGCGATCGGCGTCAGGGCGGTGACCCCCCTCGCCTGCAGGTCGGCGAGCGTAGCCGCGACGTTGTCGCACATGAGGCTCAGCCGCATCGTGTCGGCCGGCACGGACCCGCCCTCGGTCGGATGGAGGCCGAGCTCGGCCGGCGGCAGCTTGAAGATGAGCCAGCCGTCGCCGTCGTCCACCACCGGGAGCTCGAGCACGTCCCGGAAGAACGCGCGCGCAGCCGCGGGGTCGTCCGCGTAGATGAGGGTGTGGACGGAGGTGATCATCCCGCCGATCCTCCCACGGCACCGATGGCGTCGTCCGGAGGGCCTGCGGCGGCACGGCTGCGCTGCTGCTGTAGACCGCGCCGAGGGGGTCCTCGGGCTGCCCGGAGGCTCAGCGGTGTCTCAGGGCTCGCCGTGGAGGGGGAGCTCGCTCGAGCGGAGCCGGTGGTCTGCCGCGTGCGAGAAGTGGTCCCGGCAGCGCTCGGAGCAGAAGTAGTGCCGCTCGCCGCCGGAGGCGAGCCGCGCGGGTGCGTCCGAGGTGCGGACCTGCATGCCGCAGACCGGGTCGATGGCGTAGCCGGCGCCGCCGCCGAGCCGGGTCCGGTGCCGCGCGAGCCACCAGCCGGCCGCCGCGATGACGATGAAGACGATGTTGAGGAAGGTGGTGTAGTCCCACGTGAGGTGCGAGCTCGTGACCGTGAGCGACCGGTGCGTCGGCACGATGCCGAGCAGCGCGAAGATGCCCTCGGTGAGCAGCCCCGCCGTCGCCATCAGCGCGTAGAGCAGCGCCACGAGCCGGACGGTGAGCGCGGTCCCGTAGAACCGTCGGTAGATGAAGATGAGCGGCATCGCGATGAGGTCGCCGAAGATGAAGGCGATGACGCCGCCGAAGCTGATGCCGCCGTTCCACAGCGCCGCCGCCAAGGGGACGTTGCCGATCGAGCAGACCCAGCTGAGCAGCGCGATCAGCGGGCCGACGAGCGCGTTCTCGAGGCTCGTCCAGAAGCCGTGGCCGTGCACGAAGAGGGTGTTCCACACGTGCACCGGGACGAGCACGGCGAGGAAGCCGGCGACCGTGTACCCGATCACGAGCTCTCGTCGCAGCATGGTCACGTCCGCGACCGAGTATGCGGCGGCGTCGGACCACGCGGCGAGCGAGCGGGTCTTGGTGCGGAGCGCGGTGTGCTCGAGCTGCGCTTGCCGCTCCTCTGAGACCCCGGACATCGCAAGATGGTCGTGGGCTGCGTCCGGTCGCGCGACCCGCCGCCGGGCCGTGCTGACCAGGCGGGGCGTCAGCACCATGCCGCCGATGAGCGCGAGCAGCACGATCATGATGGGGCCGCCGACGAACTCGGCCGCCATGAACTGCCACCCCAGCAGCACGAGCATGACGATCCCAAGCTCGATCACGAGGTTGGTGGACGCGATCATGAAGACCATGGCAGAGACGAAGTCCGCCCCCTTCTTGAACAGCGACTTCGCCATCGCGGTCGCGGCGTAGGAGCAGCTCGACGAGACCATCCCGTAGCCCGCCGCCCGCGCGACCGCACGGGGCCGGTGGGTGCCGAGCGATGCCTGCATCTTCGTCTTCGGCACGAACGCCTGGACCGCCCCAGAGATCCCGAAGCCAAGCACCAGGGCCCAGAGCGTCGCCCAGAACATGAGGAACGCCTCTCGCAGGCCGCGGCCCACGTCGACGAGGAACGATGACGTGGCAAGGAAGGTCACGACCGGACCATCCGGGCGATGGCGGCGGTCGCCTCGGCGACCTTGTCGTCCGCCTCGGGGCCGCCCGCCGCGACGGCCGCGGTCACACAGTGGGACAGATGGTCGTCGAGCAGCTCGAGCGCGACCGCCTGCAGGGCCCGCGTCGTCGCGGAGATCTGATCGAGGACCTCGATGCAGTACCGGTCCTCCTCGACCATCCGCTGGAGCCCTCTGACCTGCCCCTCGATCCGGCGAAGCCGCCGCTGGATCGCGGCCTTCTCACCGACGTAGCCCGGTGTCGTCATCTCACCACCCCCGCCGAATACCCTATCGGGGTATCGGATGGGCGCGCGAGGTCGTACGATCCCACGCTCATGGGCTGGGGCACACGACGCCCGGCCTGGGTCGGGTCGATGGCCACCTTGCGGAGCTCGGCGGCGTTCGCCCTGGCCGTGATGGCCGCCGGCACGGTCTCCGGGGCGACAAGCCCACCCGCCCCCGGGACGCCGACCCAGGTAGCCGAGCTCGTCAGGGCCTCCATCGATGTCACCCACCTGAGCCCGGCCGAGGAGAAGCGGCTGGCAGCGGGCCGCGACGACCCGCAGCGCCTCTATCCCGCGATCGTCGGGGGCTGCGCGGTGCCGACGAAGTGCGTGTTCGGGGAGACGAGCTCGAAGCGGGTGCTCGTCCTCTTCGGCGACTCGCATGCCGCGATGTGGCTCCCGGCCCTCGACCCCGTCGCGAAGGCGCTGGGCCTCAAGCTGGTCGGGCTATGGCAGTCCGCATGTCCCGTAGCAGACGTGACAGGGTTCCGATACGTGGGGGAGTTTGCGACAACGGATCCCGGATGCGCGTCCTGGCGGAGCACCACCATCGCGACGATCATGCACATGAACCCGACCGCGGTCCTGATGGCGGAGCGCACGGCCGGCATCGTCCAGACGTCCGGCTCGAAGCGCTTCACGTCCGCACAGTGGGCCAAGGGTCTGGAGACGACGATCGGGGAGTTCGCCGGATCCACGTTCAAGCTCGGCCTCGTCCAGGACGTGCAGTTCTTCACCGCCGACCCACTGCAGTGCCTCGCCGCCTTCCCCACCGCGATCCAGTCGCACTGCTCCATCGCCAACCCGAACCCCCGATACCCCGGGCAGCAGGTCGCTGAGGGCACGGCGGCGAGGGCGACGGGGACGACGCTCATCAGGACCCTCCAGTGGTTCTGCACGTCCAGGTGCTCCCCGGTCATCGGGGGCTTCATCAGCTACTACGACCAGGGCCACGTCTCGGCCTCCTACGCCCGTTATCTGACGCTCGTCGTGGAAGGTGCGGTGAAGCGCTTCGTCTAGCCGCGTCCCGCACGTTGGCAGGCATCGCTCGCTCGCCGCTGGGCCGTCACGCGACCCCTGGCTTGCGGAAGATGGCCAGGGACTGTCCGAACTCGTAACGCGCTGGCAGCGTGACGACATCGAGGAGCGACGAGCGTGCTCCGCTGTAGAAGCGCTCATCGGTGCCGTCGACGAACGCAACGTCGGTGAACCCCACGTCGTGCCCGACGATGCGGAGGACATCCTTCGAGGTGAACTTGAGGATGTCGCCGTGACCCAGGCGGTGCTGACGGGCGTGAGCGAGAAACATGGCCGTGTGGGTCGGCAGATTGAAGTCAAGAAACGAGAAGATCGCCGCCCCGCTCGGTGTCAGGACCCGTGACGCCTCCCTGATGTACTCAAACGCCTCCTCGTCCATCAGGTGGGTGATCAAGGAGAACCCGACGACGATCTCCGCGGACGCGTCGTCGGCGGGGATCAGGCACTCAGCGGGCACCGCGAAACGGAACCGCCTGTCCCCCGCTGCCTTGGCAACCGCTTCGTTCAGGACCTCAGGGATGATGTCCAACCCGAGGTAGCTTCCGATCGGCTCGGGGACGAGGTGTTGGGTGAGGCGGCCGATGCCGCATCCAACGTCGATGATGGCGGCGCCCGGCAGCATCGCGTGCGCTCGCAGCACCTCGAGCTCCTTGTAGCCGGCCAGGACTGGATCGCCGCCACCCACATAGGTCGGGCCGACCTCATCGGCGGGAAGCGTTCTTGCGAGGTGCTCGTACTTCGCCCGATGTCCGGCAAGGTTGTCGGTGAAGGCGCCCGTCACGGTGATTCTCCTACCGGAGCCGGCATCGCGGGTCAAGCAGCGGATCGGTCCTGCCAACAGGTCGGGGTGGTTGCGGCACGGAGCGCCGCACCAGGCCCACCGGCGCGTGCACCGACCGTCTTGAGCAGCATCGAACACAGCTGTGCTGGCCGCCAGGCCGGAGGTCGGCCCCGGTCTGGCATGGTCCTAGACCCCGTTGGTCTTCAGCCAGACGAGGTCCGCGTTCGCCACGTCCTTCCACCCCCTGTCGACGATCAGGGAATGACCGCGTCCCTCGAACTGCTTGAGCTCGGTGACCGCAGCGGAATCCCGGTACTGCCGCAGGGTGGAGCGGGTGACCTCGTCGGGCACCGTGTGGTCCACCGTGCCCGATATGAGCCGGAGCGGCCCGCGCTCCTTGTTTCCCGTGTTGACCTTCGCGGGGGAGTGCAGTGAGAAGTTGGCCGTCGCCGCCTCGAACAGCGGCCTCGCCGGAGAGGGGATCGTCCAGCGCTCGAACAGCTCGTCGGACTCCTCCTGCGTCAGCGTGTTGCCGAAGCCGAAGCAGAACGGCCGGTGGCCGCCTCGGTGTCAAGCATCATGTGGAACTGTGTAAAGCATCACCCGGAGCTGTGTAAGGCATCAGGTGACACTGAATTGTCAAGCATCACCCGTGCTCACACAGAAGTTGGAGCCTGGGATGGGACTCGAACCCATGACCTACGCATTACGAGTGCGTTGCTCTACCACTGAGCTACCCAGGCGAGCGAGACGAGGAGGCTAGCGCAGCGTCCTCAACCGGTCGCGGCGTGGGGACCTCGCAGCGTATCGACTCGCCCGCGCTCGGCATGGCGACGGTCGGTGCGATCGGCTACCCGGGCACGGTGAAGACGAGCCCGAGGCACATCTCGTCGGACGACCCGTCGCCCCAGGTCACGAACCGGCGGGGCGCGTTGCGGAGCGCGGGGTTCACGTCGTGGATCACCGGGTTGAAGGTGCACGAGATCTTGACCCGGTCTCCCGCCTGGATCTGGATCCAGGGCTTCATGGCGTACCCGCGTTGGAAGTCGAAGTTGAAGTTCTTGACGTCGAGCAGCACCTTCTGGTGGGCGCCGGGGTTCAGCCACATCTCGAACGAGACCCCGGTCAGGTGCATGTGCGCACCGAGCGCGACGATCTCGGCCCGGCGGTGGTTCCGCCACGTGCAGCTCGTCGTGTCGCCTGCCGGCGGGTTGGCGACGTTGCGACCGCAGATGTACTCGAGCCCGTTCACGAAGTCGACGGCCTGCTGCCCGAACCGCTGCGCCAGGTACTTGAGCGCGTTGGCGCGCGTGCAGAGCGGGTTCGGGTTGGCCTTCGTGCTCCAGCTCGCGAGGCACGGGACGTCCGGTGGCGCCGGAAAGAGGTCGAGCGAGAGCGGCTTGAGGCGCGCGGCCGCGGGGACGGTCCCCAGCGTGAGGGTGCTCGCGACGGGGACGTCGCCGGCCAGCGTGTTGTAGTGGATCTGGAGCACGACGAGGCTGCCCTTCGGGAAGACCATCCCGGTCCCGGCCGGGTAGACGTTCTTGTTGTGGCCGGGCGCCCACGCCGTGAGCCAGGTCGGCTGCCCTGTCGGCGTCGCCGTCCCTGGCATCTCGAGCTGCTGGCCCTGCAGGATCGTCTCCCCGAAGCACGTCCACCCCTTGCCTCCCTTGTTCGCGGCCTCCGCCGCTGCCGCCCAGCTCGGGGGGATGAGGAAGAGGATCGCGTGGTGGACCTCTGTCGTGAACACGCCTGGGCTGAAGTTGCTCGAGACGATGTACGAGCTCTGGGTGACGTTCGGGTTGATCAGCGAGCAGTGGTAGTCGTCGGTCGCGCCTGGCGGCGGGCTCGGCTTGTACGGGGCCGCCATCGAGAGGGTGAGGTACTTGACCTTGTAGGTGTGCGGGCTCGCGCCGGAGGCCGCCGTGACCGCGAGCGAGGAAGCCGCAGCGGCGATGGCGGCGGCGCCGATGAGCAGGCGGGAGAGAGGGTGTCGCATCCGGGACGGTCTAGCACCGCTCGCCCGGCTCCACCGGGCGGTCAGCTCACCGCACCGAGCTCGGCGAGCAGCGACGAGACGAGCAGCGTGGTCTGGACGTTGCGGTCGAGCGCGGCGGAAGCGGCGGTGATCCGGTCGACCGCGGTCGCATCGCGTGCCGCCTCGTCGACGAGCCGCGCGCTCCCGGGCTCGTCGTCGAGCTGCTCGAGCGCGCCACGCAGTCGGTCGCGGTAGGCGCGCTGCAGCACGGCGAGCCCGGAGCGCAGCTCGTCGGTCCTCCACCGTCGCTCCGCACGCTGATGGCGGTCGAGCACCTCTCGGCGTCCTGGCAGCGCGCGCTCGCCGTGCTGCCGCGCGTCCTCCTCGAGCGCCGTCAGCTCCTCGGCGTGGTGGCGGCGCAACGGCTCGACGGCGGCGTCGAGGGTCGAGAGGAGGTCCTCGGCCGCCGCCGCGGCAGACGCACCTGTCCCGTCGAGCCGGCCCGGGACGTCCCGCCACCGCGCCAGGCGGTCGAGGTACTCCGGATCGTCCGCGAGGAGCTCCGCGCGCTCGAGGTCGCCGGCTGCACCGGCCGCGACCAGCCGGGCGCGCAACGGCTCGACCCCGCGACCGATCAGCCACTCGGCGACCTCGACCTCACCGAGCGACGCGAACGGGACCACGGCGCAGCGGCTGGCGACGGTCGCGAGCGCGGGCGGCACGTCCTCGGCGATGAGCACGAACACGGTCGTCGGCGGCGGCTCCTCCAGCGTCTTGAGGAGCGCGGGGGCGCTTCTCACCGCCAGGTGCATGTCGTCGATGACCAGCACCTGGTGGACCCCCTCCACCGGGCGTCGCAGCGCGCGCAGCACGACGTCTCGGATCTCGTCGACGGCGATCGCCGCGCCGGTCCGCCTGACGGCCGTCACGTCGGGATGGACCCCGCGGAGCGCGCGCACGCAGCTGTCGCACGTCCCGCACCCCCCGTTCGGGCAGACCAGGCCCGCCGCGAACCCGACGGCGGCGGCCTCCTTCGAAGAGCCCGGCGGGCCGACCAACAGATAGGCGTGGACCGGCCGGGCGAGCGCGGCGCGGAGCGTCTCGACCGCGCGCTCCTGTCCGACGACACCGTCGAAGAGCGGGTCGCGCGAACGGTCGCTCACCCGAGGACCTCGGCCACGATGGCGTCCACCTGTCGGTCGACGTCGGGCCGCGGGCAGGACGCGTCCACGACTCGCCAGCTCGGTGACTCGGACGCGATCGCGCGGAACCCGTCGCGGACGCGGTCGGCGAAGAGATCGTCGGCTCCCTCGAACCGGTCCGATGCGCCCCGTCCCCCGAGCCGGTCGCGCGCCACGACCGGCGGGCAGTCGAGCAGGATCGTCACGTCCGGCTCGAGCCCGCCCGCGGCGACGGCCGTCACGCGACGGACGGCGTCGAGCTCGAGCCCTCGGCCGTACCCCTGGTAGGCGAGGGTCGAGCCGCTGAAGCGGTCGCAGACGACGTCGCGCCCCGAGGCAAGCGCAGGCTCGATCACCTCGGCCACGTGCTGGGCACGGTCCGCGGCCATCACCATGAGCTCGGCGAGCGGGCTCATGGTGACAGACGGGTCGAGGACCACGGCGCGGAGCGCCTTCCCGAGCGGCGTGTCACCCGGCTCGAAGGTGGCGAGCGCGTCCATCGCGGTCGCGACCCGCCGGACCTGGGTCGTCTTCCCAGAGCCGTCGATCCCCTCGAACACGAGGAGCCGACCGCGTCCGCTCATCGCTGATCGTCGGGGTCCTCGGCGGACGGGCCCGACGCCGGCTCCGTCGGCCCGGCGGCCACCGCGGCTCCGGCTCGCTTGGTGGCACGCTTGTTCGTCGCGTTGGCCTTGGTCGCCTTCTTCGTCGCGGCGGCCCTCTTGGTCGCCGCCTTCTTCGTCGCGGCCTTCTTCGTCGCGGCCTTCCTCGTCCGGGGGCGCGTCGCCGGACCGCGGTCGCGACGGTCCTGCAGCAGCTCGGCAGCACGGTCCATGGTCAGCGTGTCGGGGTCGTCACCGGTCCGCAGCGACGCGTTGGTCTCGCCGTCCGTCACGTACGGCCCGTACCGGCCCTTGCGCAGGCTGACGGCCTTGCCCGTCGCCGGGTCGTCGCCGAGCTCGCGCAGCGGTGTCGCGGCCGCCCGTCGGCCCCGGACCTTGGGCTGGGCGAAGAGCGCGAGCGCGTCGTCGAGCGTGACCGTGAAGATCGAGTCCTCGTCGGCCAGCGAGCGCGTCTCGCGCCCGGCCTTGAGGTACGGCCCGTACCGGCCGTTCTGCGCGGTCACCTCGTGGCCGGCCGCGTCGGTCCCGAGGACGCGCGGCAGCGCGAGCAGGGCGAGCGCCTCCTCGAGCGTGACCGTGGCCACGGTCATCGCCTGGAAGAGCGACGCGGTCTTCGGCTTGCCGTCGACCTCCTCGGGCGAGCCGAGCTGCACATACGGCCCGTACCGGCCCTGCCGGGCGACGACCTCGAGCCCGGTCGCCGGGTCCGTGCCGAGCTCGCGGTCGCCGGTGCCCTCGGCGAGCAGCTCGACCGCGCGCTCGACGGTGAGGGTGTCGGGCTCGACGTCCGGCGGCAGCGGCCGGCGCTCCTCGCCGCGCTGGAGCGCGGCGCCCCACCGGCCGACGCGCACGACGACGTCCTCGCCGTCGCCGTCGGTCCCGAGCGGGATCGTGTAGATCGACGGCAGGTCGAGGTCGATCTCCCCGCCCGTCGCCCTGCGCAGCCCGAGCCGGGCGAGCTCCGTCTCGCCCTCGTCGTCGCCGAAGTAGAAGGGGTGGAGCCACGCGTCGAGGTCCTTCTCCCCGTTCGCGATGGCGTCGAGGTCGTCCTCCATGGCCGCGGTGAAGCCGTAGTCGACGAGCTCGCCGAAGTACTGCTCGAGCAGGTTGGTCACCGCGAACGCCGTGAAGGAGGGCACGAGGGCGGTGCCCTTCCGCCAGACATAGTCGCGGTCCTTGATCACCTTCACCACGC
>Ga0306920_100008814_pt1 | contig 13416 bp, 9 predicted proteins | sample flu12Cox44000170_FD_204666 | JGI IMG/M metagenome (GOLD analysis project Ga0306920, IMG submission 204666) | Lab enrichment of tropical soil microbial communities from Luquillo Experimental Forest, Puerto Rico - flux4day.12C.oxic.44.000.170 (v2)... | ecosystem: Environmental > Terrestrial >... | reverse complement strand
GCGAGGGCACAGGGCTCGGCTTGTCGATCAGCTGGGACATCATCACGCAGCAGCATGGCGGCATGATCACCGTGGACAGCGAGGTCGGCGCGTTCACCGAATTCACCATCTGCCTGCCGCAGCGCCCACCGGGCGCAGCGGGGAGGGTGGCATGAGCCGCGCTGCTCTGCGGCTGAAGAGCCTGTTTCGAGCCCGGCAGGAACCAAGGCGAGGCAAGAAGCGAAAGGGAGCATGGCGGCTGCTGATCTGGCGGCAGAGCTCGATGCGCTGAAGACGGAATTGGCAAACAGCAATGCCGAGCGCGACGCGGCGCTGGCGCGCGAGGCGGCCTTGGCAGAGGTGCTTCAGACCATCAATTCCTCGCCGGGCGACCTCGCGACGGTGTTCGACGCGATGCTCGAGAGAGCGTTGAAACTCAGCGAAACGGCGCATGGCCTTATCTGGCGGTGGGATGGCGCGTTCGCTCACGCCGCGTCCGTGTGCGGCGACGAGGATGTTGTTGCTCTGATTCGGCAGATTGGCCATCACCGGCCAGACCCTGGAAGTTCATTGGGTCAGATCATCGATGGCGCGAATCTTGTCTGTATGGCCGACCTGACCCAGCAGGAGGCCTATCGGACGAGTCGGCAGTACCGCGCGTTCATCGACGCTGGCGGCATCCGCACATCTTTGATGGTGGCGCTGCGCAAAGACGGCGTGCTCCTCGGCGCCTTGGCAGTATACCGCCAGGAAGTCCGGCCGTTCACGGAAAAGCAGATCGCGGTATTGCAGAATTTCGCCGAGCAGGCGGTCATCGCGATGGAGAACGCGCGGCTCTTGACTGAGACGCGCGAGGCGCTGGAGCAACAGACCGCGACCGCCGAAGTGCTGCAGGTGATCAACTCGTCGCCCGGCGACCTCGCGCCGGTGTTTGAGGCCATATTGGAGAAAGCGCACAGCCTCTGCGGTGCCGCTCTCGGCTCTTTGGGGATCTTTGAAGGTGAGACGTGGCGCGCCGTGGTGCAGCGCGGTTATGGGGAACCACTGGCGAGCAGGCTGCGGCAGGGGTTCCGGGGCTCCGACCCGCCGTGGGGCCGAGCATTGCTCGATGGCGCACCCTTCGTCCACGTCGCCAATCTGGCGCAAGTCGACCATCCCATAGGCCGGGCCAACGTCGCGGCCGGCGTCCACACCTTGCTGCTCCTACCGCTGCGTAAACACGATGCGCTGCTCGGCACAATTTCGATAGCCCGGCGCGAGGTCAGGCCTTTTAGCGACAAAGAAATTGCACTGCTCGAAAATTTCGCAGCACAGGCTGTCATCGCAATGGAGAATGCGCGGCTCTTGACCGAGACGCGCGAGGCCTTGGAGCAGCAGACCGCGACCGCCAAGGTATTGCAGGTCATCAATTCCTCGCCCGGCGACCTCGCCCCGGTGTTTGACGCGATGCTCGACAAGGCTTTGCAGCTGTGCGGCGCGGCCTTCGGCAACATGACAACATGGGACGGCGAATACGTGCATCACGTCGCCTCTCGCGGCGCTTCGGCGGAGCTAACGAAAGCCCAGCGCAGGCCGTTCCGACCGGTGCCCGGCAGCAACGCTGAGCGCATTTTACGGGGAGAGACCGTTGTCTCCGCGTCGGATCTCCGGGAAGAAGAGGCCTACCGTGTCGGCGCACCAGGGGCTCGGGTGCTCGTCGATCTCGGCGGGGCGCGCAGCCATGCCTCGGTCGCCTTGCGCAAGGACGGCGAGTTGCTCGGCGCCATCTCGATCTACCGCCAGGAGGTACGCCCGTTCACGGACAAGCAGATCGCGTTGCTGCAGAATTTCGCCGCACAAGCGGTCATCGCAATGGAAAACGCGCGGCTCTTGACCGAGACGCGCGAGGCATTGGAGCAGCAAACTGCGACTGCCGAGGTATTGCAGGTCATCAATTCCTCACCCGGCGAACTCGCGCCCGTGTTCGACGCGATCCTGCAAAAGGCAGGCGATTTGTGCGGTGTCGCCTACGGCAGCTTGGAGCTCTACGACGGCGAAAATTTCCGCGCAGTCGCGACGGTCGGGTTCTCGGAGGCCTTTGCCGAGCTGCTGGCCAAGGGGTATCCGGCAGCCGAGGGCTTGGATACGCGGACCTTGGTCGAGGGGGCACGCTACAGCCACATTCTCGATCAGGCTGAAATCGACACCCCAATGAACCGCAGCGCGGTTGAACTCGACAATCACCACACCCTGCTTTGCGTTCCGCTACGCCGGGAGGGCCAGCTTCTCGGGATGATCGCCTCCGCTCGTAAGGAGGTGCGGGCGTTTTCCGACAAAGAAATCGCGTTATTGGAAAACTTTGCCGCGCAGGCAGTCATCGCGATGGAGAATGCGCGGCTCTTGACCGAGACGCGGGAGGCGTTGGAGCAGCAAACCGCCACTGCCGAGGTATTGCAGGTCATCAACAGCTCGCCGGGCGACCTCGCACCCGTGTTCGATGCGATATTGGAAAAGGCGCACAGGCTCTGTGGTGCCTCGCGCGGGACCTTATTCCTTTTCGATGGAGAGGTATTTCGAGCCGCTGCGTCACAGGGGTACCCGGGAGGACCGCCGGAGCGGATGCGGCGCGGCATCGCTGTCTCAGAAGACCCGCGCCTCGCGGCACTGACCCGGGGCGAGCGTCTCATCCACATCCCCGACCTCAGCCAGCTCGATGATCCGATCGCGCGCGCTGTAGCAGGGCGCGGCGGGGTGCGCACAAACCTGCTGCTGCCGTTGCGAAAAGACGGCGAACTCCTCGGCGTGTTGTCATGCAATCGGCCGGAAGTACGGCCATTCTCGGAAAAGCAGATCGCGCTGCTGCAGAATTTCGCCGCGCAGGCGGTCATCGCGATGGAGAATGCGCGGCTGCTCGGCGAATTGCGCGACCGCACGCATGATCTCGAAGAATCGCTCGAATACCAGACCGCAACGAGCGAGGTGCTGAAGGTCATCAGCCGCTCGACTTTCGACCTCCAGCCGGTACTCGACACCGTCTGCGAGATGGCGGCGTGGCTGTGCGTGGCTGATTTCGCGCTGATCGTGACGCGCGAGGGCGCCGTTTATCGGACCGTGGGCACTTTCGCTGTCGATTCACCCGAATACGACGCGTTCCTGCGGACGTTAACCTTCATTCCAGGACGCGGAAGCGTCACTGCAAGGGTTCTGCTGGAGGGCGGCATCGTCCATATCCACGACGTCGCCGCCGATCCGGAATACGCGCTGGCCGAGTCGATCCGCCTCGGAAGGCTGCATTCATGCCTCGGCGTACCGTTGCTGCGCGAGGGGGATCTGATCGGTGTGATCACGCTCGGGCGGCAGCGGGTGGAGCCGTTCACCGAGCGGCAGGTCGAGCTGGTCCGCACTTTTGCAGACCAGGCGGTGATCGCGATCGAGAACACGCGGCTGATCACCGAGACCCGTGAGGCGTTGGAGCAGCAGACTGCGACCGCCGAGATATTGCAGGTTATAAATTCATCGCCTGGCAACCTCGCGCCGGTGTTCGATTCGCTCTTGGAGAAGGCACTTCGGCTGTGCGAGGCCGCCTTCGGTCTTCTGATCATTTGGGACGGTGAGCAGTTTCATCGGGTGGCCTTTCGTGGAGTTCCGGATGAGCTGATCGAGGCTATGCGTCAGCCGTTGAAACCGGTGCCCGGGGGCTTCGCAGACAGGTTGGTCCGTGGCGAGAGAGTCATTGTCGTGCCGGATCTCCTGGATGCGGCGGAGCAGCCCATCGGACCGGGGGCGCAGCTGTTGGTACGGTTTGGCGCCCGCAGTTATGTCACCGTCGCCCTGCGCAGAGACGACGCATTACTCGGGGGAATCACAATCTACCGTCCTGACGTTCGGCCGTTCTCCGAGAGAGAAATCGCGCTGTTGCAGAGCTTTGCGGCGCAGGCGGTGATCGCGATGGACAATGCTCGGCTGTTGAACGAGATCCGCCAGCGCCAGGCCGAGTTGCGCGTCACCTTCGACAATATGGGCGATGGGGTGGCGATGTTCGACGCTGAGCTGCGGCTCGCCGCGTGGAACCGCAATTTCCAGGATATGCTCGACCTGCCGGACGCTTTCCTCGCCGAGCGGCCGAGCTTTGCGGCCTATTTCCGTTATCTCGCCGAGCGCGGCGAGTATGGCTCGGCCGATCTCGAAGCGGAGTTGAGCCGTGCGGTCGAAGATCCCGGCCGCGACATGCGCATCGAGCGTACGCGGCCCGACGGGCGGGTCATCGAGGTGCGGCGCAACGCGGTGCCCGGCGGCGGGTTTGTGCTGATCTATGGCGACGTCACCGAGAGGAAACGCGCCGAGAGCGAGATCCGCGCGGCGCGTGACACCGCGGAAAAAGCGCTGCAGGAATTGCAGACGGCGCAGGCTAGCTTGTTGCATGCCCAAAAGATGGCCGCCCTCGGCCAATTGACCGCCGGCATCGCACACGAGATCAAGAACCCGCTCAACTTTGTCAACAACTTCGCCGAGCTGTCGGGCGAGCTGCTGCAGGAGCTACAGGAGACGGCGGCCCCGGCGATGGCGGCTCTCGGCGACGACGAGCGTGCAGCGGTCGACGAGGTCGTCGAGATGCTGCGCGGCAATCTCGACAAGATCGCTGAGCACGGCAAGCGCGCTGACGGCATCGTCAAGAGCATGCTCGAACACTCCCGGGGTATCTCGGGCGAGCGCCGGGTTGTCGACCTCAGCGCGCTGGTCGAGGAGGCGCTGAACCTCGCCTATCACGGCGCCCGCGCTCAGGATGCGAGCTTCAACATCACCTTGGAACGTGACTTCGACCCCGGTCTCGCGCCGATCGAGCTGGCGCCGCAGGAGATGACTCGCGTCTTCCTGAACCTTTTCGGCAATGGCTTTTATGCGACCACCAAGCGGCAGCGCGACGGCGCCGCGCCGGATTTTCGGCCGACCTTGAGGGTGGCAACCCGCGACCTCGGCGACGGGGTCGAAGCGCGGGTGCGCGACAACGGCACCGGCATCCCGCCGGGGATCCGGGACAAATTGTTCCAGCCCTTCATGACCACCAAGCCCACCGGGGAGGGGACCGGGCTCGGCCTGTCAATCGCTTATGACATCGTCGTGCAGCAACATGGGGGCACGATCGAGGTCGACAGCCGGGTCGACGAGTTTACCGAGTTCACGATCCGCCTGCCGCGCCCTCGGTAGGGCGATTGCTGGGACGAAACTGCTTCGTTGCGCTGCTCCTCGCAGTGGCGGGGCTGTTGCCCAGAAGCGATATTGCAGCACCGCCCACAATGTGTAATGATATGTGTAGAGGTTTACACATGGCGACGAACCTGTCGATCGATCCCGACCTGCTCGATCGTGCCCTGGCGGTGAGCGGCGAGCGCACCAAAAAGGCGACTGTCACCAAGGCGCTCCAGGAATTCATCGCCCGACGGCGGCAGAAATGCTTGCTCGAGCTGATGGGCAAGCTCGAATGGGACGAAGGGTTCGACTACAAGGCCGAACGTTTGCGCCGTTGAGCCTCTTTGTCGATACCAGCGTCTGGTCGCTGGCGTTCCGGCACGACGCGCCCGCTGTGGCAAGTGAACGGGACGAACTGGTCCGTGCCATCCAAGCCGGTGAAGAACTGGTGACCACTGGTCTCGTCCTGCAGGAGCTTCTGCAAGGGTTCTCCGGCCCGAGGAACCGTACGCAAATTCTCGATCGGTTCGCCGCGTTGCCGTTGCTGGTCCCCGACCGACGCGACCATGTGGAGGCTGCCGAATTGAGAAACAAATGCCGACGCGGCGGCATTCAAGCCGGCACGATCGATGCGCTTCTGGCGCAGCTCTGTGTGCGCCACGACCTTACGATGCTGACCTCCGACAGAGACTTTCGCAATATCGCCCGGCACTGCACCTTGAGACTCTGGACCGCGCCCGCCTAGCCGTAATCAGGCCGAGCCGGGCTGCGGCCGGCGGTGGCCGCTAACCTCCGCGCCATCGACCGGCGAGAGGCGCAAAAAGCCGAGCACTGAGCTGAGCGGAAGTAGCGCGACCAGGAACAGCGCGAGTTGGAAATCGCCGACCGAGAGGTGGCCAGAGCCGGCGATCACTGCCAGCAATGCGGCACCGATCGCGACGCCAAAGCCCCGCGCCAATTGTTGGGCCACACCGCCGACACTGGTGCTTTTGCTCAACAGCGGTGGAGGGACGTCGGCGTAGCTCACCGCATTGAGCCCGAGATACTGAATGCTGCGCACGCAGCCGGAGAGCAGCAGAAGTGCAACGACCAGCCAGACCGGCGTATCGGCGCGCAACAGCCCGCAGGCTGCGGTCACCCCGGCTGCGAGACAGGCGTTGCCGGCAAGCAGTCGCCGAAAACCGAAGACGCGCAGGAACGCACCGGAGAAAGTACATACCAGCATCGCGCCGAGGCTCGACGAAAAGGTCAGCAGGCCGGCATGGAAAGGACTCAACCCAAACCCGACCTGAAATAACAAGGGCAGCAGAAAAGGTGTCGCGTCGAGGCCCATCCGGCACAAGCTGCCGGTCACCGTGCCGACGCGAAACGTACGGATGCGCAACAGCCGCAGATCGAGGATCGGGTCCTCGCGCTGCCTTGCATGCCAGATGTAGAGCAGCGATATCGCGAGGGCCGCCGGAAAGAGCAGGGCGCCAAGGCCCGTTGGGACGATCGGGCGTCCGAGATTCTCGATGGCGAGTTGCAGAAAGGCGAGCCCGAAACCGGCAAGGACGAACCCGCGCAGATCGAAGCGGGTCGGCGCCGGCGCGCGAAAATTGTCGATCAGATAGAGGGTCAACACGACGCCGACGACGCCAATCGGGACGTTAAGGTAAAAGATTGCCCGCCAAGAGAGGTAGCTCGTCAGAAATCCGCCGACGATCGGACCCACGGTAGGCCCGATCATCGCCGGGATCGTCATCCAGTTCATCGCCGAGACGAGCCCCGAGCGCGGAAAGCTGCGCAACAGGATCAGCCGGCCGACCGGCGTCATCATCGCCCCGCCGAAACCCTGCACGACACGCATCAGCAGCAGCATCGGCAGGCTGGTCGACAACCCGCAGAGTGCCGAGCCGGTCGCAAAGATCGCGATCGCTACGCAAAACACCACGCGCGCGCCAAGCCGATCAGCGATCCAGCCGCTCAGCGGGATAAAGACCGCGAGGCTCAACAGATAGGTCGTGATCACCAGATTGAGGCGGAGCGGGTTTGACCCGAGGCCCTTGGCCATGTCGGGAATCGCCACGGCGATCATCGTCGAATCGAGGCCTTCCATGAAGAAGGCGCAGCCGATCACCAGCGGGATCAGGATGCTGCGCCGGTGCTCTTCCACCGAGCCGGTGTATGCAGCGAGCCTCGACTTCATCTCGACTTCATGACGTTCTCGAAGGACCATAGCCGATCATGAACCCATGATGGGGCGGCAAGGGTGAGTGGCCGCGAGATCGGACCCGAGCTCCTCGAACACTGGGCGCTCGGCTATCTGGGGCGCTATGCGAGCTCGGCCGAAAATTTGCGGCGCGTGCTGATGCGCCGCGCTCGGCGATACTCTCCCGAGGCCGCGGCGGAGGCCCGGATCTTGATCGAGGCGATCGTCACCCGGTATCGGGAAGCGGGATTGCTCGACGATGCCAGCTACGCCGCTGCGCGGGTCGAAGCGCTGCATCGGCGAGGCGATTCGCTAAAAGCGATCCGCGCGCGCCTGGCGGCCAAGGGAGTATCAGCAGAAACTGCCGCGGGTGCGGTTTCGGACCTTCGTGACCGGGCCCCCGATCCCGACATCGCCGCGGCCTGTGCCTTCGCGCGTCGCCGCCGGCTCGGACCGTTTCGTCGGGGAGCAGCGGACCGGCGACGTGAGCTCGCGACCCTCGCCCGGGCCGGGTTCAGCCGTCGCGTGGCCGAAGCGGTGCTCGCCTGCGTCGACGTCGAGGCCGTCGAGACGCTGGTTCGCGACGGGCTCTGCTGAGCGGCCTCAGGCGAGCCGTCGCTGAGGACCGGCCTCGCTCGCCGAAGCTCGTTCTTCGGCTGCCACGGGGGTCGCCAGGATCACGACTTGCGTCGGGTCGCGCGATGCGATCCCATGTTCGTCAAAGGCCATTTTGACGAGCCGATTGAAGGCGCGCCCGACGACCGCTTGCTTTGCAGGCAGGGTACGGATTCGCACCAACAGCACGACGGAAGAGGCATCGAGGGTATCGACGCCCTGGTAGTCGAACGGGTCGAGGATCAGCGGCCGCAAATCCTCATCTGCCATCAGCTCCTCGCTGACCTGCCGCAGGAGCTCGACCACGCGGTCGATATCTTCGCTGTACGAGATCGCAATCCGGGCCACGACGTAGGCGAAATCCCGCGTCAGGTTTTTGACCGTCGTGACCTCGCTGAACGGAACAGTGTGAACCGTACCGGCCTGATCGCGCAGCCGGATCGTTCGCACCGTGATCGCTTCGACCACTCCCGCATGGTCTTTGCCAACATCGACCACATCACCGACAGCGATTTGATCCTCCATGAGAATGAAGAGGCCGGTAATGATGTCCTTGACCAGCGCCTGGCTGCCGAACCCGATCGCCACACCGATGACACCGGCGCCGGCGAGCAGCGGGGCAATGTTCACCCCGATATGGGACAGGATGATCAGCGAGGTCAGGACGACAAGCACCGACAGCATCGCCGTTCGCAAGAGCGGCAGCAAGGTGCGGATGCGGGTCCGGCGCGGCGTGCCAGTGGCGTCGATCCCGCTTAGGTATCGCTCGATCGCGCTGGCGAAAATCTCCCACAGGGCAAGCGCGACAAAGATCTCCAATCCGATCGACAGCACGTTGCCGATCAGGCGGCGGCCTAAATCCGTGTCCAACCAGCCAAAGGCCCCCACACTCCAGGCCTGGAGCACCGTCAATGCCGCCAGGAGATAAACGAGGATTCCGGCCAGCCCGGTCAAGATCGGGATATAACGGTTCGCCCGCTGCTCGAGGGTTGGAAACCGCACTTTGAGCTCAGGCGAGATGGCGAAGCCGCGCCGGCTCAGCTCGCGGACAAAGCGGATAAAAACCTGCGCGGCAACGATGACGATCAGGCTCAAAGTCGTGGCGCGCGCCACATAGGCGAACCCGCCATGGATGCGCAGCGCGTAAATCAGGTAAATGCCCGAAATGTAGATGACGGCGAGGACGGGCCATATCTCCGCGAGGCTGTGGCGAATACGCCCCCACCCGGAAGGGGTGGGCGCGCCCGCAATCCACTTGGCGATCGCCGCTCGGTTCTGCAGCACGAAGATGATCGCCAGCAGGGCGATCACTAAGCCCACGGCATTCAGCATCAGTCCGTAAATCGCCCCGGGAACCCCGAGCCACCACGCCGCATCGGGCACGGCATAGCCGAATACGGCCCAGATAACGAACCGCCTGATCCAAATGTAGAGATAGTTGCGTGTCTCCGCGTCGAGCGGCACAAATACTGCGCCTGCGTCGGCCGGCAGCAGCATATTTCTCGCGACGCAGAGAATGAGGCGAGCTTCGACCGTCGCATCGACCAGCACCGACAAGGTGATCCGGGCGCGCGTCAGCGGCTCGAGCGTCGTCGACAAAATGGTGTACGCAATAGTGGCAAAGACCAGAATGGGCAGCGCATCGAGCACCAGGCCGAGCAGCGCGAACAGCGCACGTATCATCCGGGTGTCGCTACGTCGGGCCGGCAGGCTTGGCGCCAATCGCCCTAGGCCCCAGCGCAAGATCCCTTCGGCGACGGAGGCGATGCCGAAGATCAGCACAAAGGCAAATGCGGCCTCGATCCACAACCGCCGTGCCGCAGGATCGGAGACCTGATATCGAGCCCAGCCGAGCATTCTCGGCGCATCGACAATCACCGCGGCGCCCGCAAGGATCTCGCCGGTAAGGGCGTCGATCTGTTGCGACAGCTGAGCAAAGAACGCGGGAGCCGTGGGCTGTTGTGGCCCGCCACCGCGCTGGGCGGCGATCAGCGCGCGTAGGTCCGCAACGAGTTTTGCCCGCGCGGTATCGTCCTGTAGCGTATCAACCAGCCGCTGGAGCTCGTCGACCGACACCGGTGCGGGTTGCGCTGCCGGTGCCGGTGTGGCCGCGCGTGCCGCGGCCGGCAGGAGGATGGCAACACAAAACAGCAGCAGAAAGGCGGCTCGGTACCCCAATTTCCGCATCCGTCTGCGGGTCCTATTCCAAACGATAGAGCGTCAAGCCGGTTCCCGCTCGCGCATCAAGGCGGCGAGGCCGACAGAGTTGTCATCAGCGTGATGCTCAAGGGCGGCGATGACACGCGGCCGATCGGCCCCCGGCCGGTTCTGGCTCAGCTTGAACTTGCCCTCAAGCCGGGTGACGGCGATGTCGAACCCGACAATCCCTTTGAGCATGCTTTGGAGGTATGGCTCTGGGAGATCTTGCATGCGCCACGGAGCGGGATTGCCTGCTTCGTGACGATCCGACAAACGGCGTAACAGGCGGCGCAGCCAATCATCGTCCTCGACGAGCCGCACCGTCCCGTAGGCATGGACATCGACGTAGTTCCAGGTCGGCACGGCTGGGCCCTCTGCGTACCAGCTTGGGGAGATATAGGCGTGCGGGCCGCTGAAAATCGTCAGCACCTCCCCGCCGCGAGTGAGATCCTCGACTTGAGGATTGGGGCGTGCAAGATGGCCCAGCAGATGCACTTTGTCGGCATGGCATTCGACGAGGAACGGAATGTGGCTCGCGACCAGCCCGGCAGCGCCATGGCTGACGAGCATACCAAAATTGTGCTTCTCGATATGCGAAACCAGAATGGCCGGACGCGATTCGGTGAACGCAGGAGGCAAGTAAACCACGGGATCGTCTCCAGCTTGTCGAGGTCAGGCGGGGGTCAGCGGAAATAATCGACCACAACGGTGATCAGCAACGCCACCCCGGAAAACAAAAGGATCGCGCCAGAGCCACGGCTTATCCAGGCGAGGTGATGCGGCTCGATCGAATGGCGAACCCGCCCGACGCCGAAACTCAGCAGCAGCCACCATAGCAACGAACCAACCCAAACCCCGAGGACCAGAATCGACGCATGACCGAACGTCGCCTGGGCTCCACCGAGCCCGATCGCGGCGAAGATGCCGAGAAAGGCGAGAATCGTGATCGGATTGATCACCGCCAGCACGAAGGTCGAGGCGAAATCCCGCAACAAGGTTTCAGGATTGTCTTCGGATTCAAGCTCGGTTGGCGGCTCGGCAGCAAAAGCTCGGCCACCGATATAGAGCAGGTAGCAACCACCGGCGCCGCGCAACCATTGCTCGTAGCTCATCAGCCAATCGGCAACAAAAGTGAGGCCGAACGCGGCGATGATTCCAAAGATCGCGTCGGCGGTAGCCGCGCCGAGCCCTGACACGAAACCTGCCAGCTTCCCTTCCAAGATACTCCGGTGAACGCACAGAACCCCGACCGGACCGACCGGCACGGCGATGACAACCCCAACCACGATGCCCTTGAGGAAAAACGCTAAAAGCATCCGGTTGGGATCCCAGGCGCCAACACAGCCTCAGTGTCCGGGAAGGGATACCGAGGCGCAACTCAAAATCCGGGCGCTGCGAGATTCCGACGGAGGCGCTATGGTGATCCTCAAACTTCGGAGGGATTGTCGATGACTGACACCGAAGATGCCTATCGGTTCGAGTTCACATCGATCGATGGCGACAGCCTGCCGTTCGAAGCTTGGCGCGGTCGACCGGTGCTCGTCGTCAACACCGCCTCGTATTGCGGATATACCCCGCAATACAGCGATCTCGAGGCGCTTTGGCAGCGCTACCGTCATCGCGGTCTTGTCGTGCTCGGCGTGCCGTCGAACGATTTCGGGGCGCAGGAGCCAGGATCGGCCGCCGAGATCAAGCGCTTCTGCGCGGCGGGTTATGCCGTCGACTTTCCGCTGACCGAGAAATCCCGGGTCATCGGGGGCGACGCTCATCCGTTTTACAAGTGGGTTGCAGCAGAGCTCGGCGAGGCCGGTACGCCACGCTGGAACTTTCACAAATACCTCGTCGGTCCCGATGGCGAGCTGGCCGGCACTTGGCCATCGCAAGTTGCCCCGAGCGACCGCCGCATCACCGCCGAAATAGAGCGGCTGTTGTCGCAACAGCCATAGCTCAGACGGAAGCGGCCTCGGCCCGAGCGGCGGCAGCGGCGCGCGCGGCGAACAAATCACTTGCGCTCGCCACCGTCCGGACCGTGAGCATGTCTCGCTTGCCGCGAATTTCGATCTCGTGGCGCGGAAATGCGGAAAGATCGAGCCCGGCACGCAACACGGTCTCCTCCGACACGACGAGCTCGCAGCCATAGGTCTTTGTCAGGGTTTCGAGGCGGCTCGCAGTGTTGACTGCGTCGCCGATCGCGGTCATCGCGACGGTGCTGCCATAGCCCATCTCGCCGACGATTGTCGGCCCGATGTGAATTCCGATGCCGATGCGTAGTGGCTGATCGAGCTCGCCATGTAACGAGCGATTGAGATCATCCAGCCGTCCGGACATCAGCCGGGCGGCGTCGAGCGCGGCGCGGCTGGCGTCGCGGGGGTCGCTGTCGATGCCGAAAAGCGCCATCACCCCATCGCCGATAAATTTGTCGACGCGCCCTCCTGCCGCCTCGACGGCGCGGCCCATTGCCGCAAAATAGCGGTTGAGCACGAATACCACATCGTAAGGAAGCCGGCCCTCGGCGAGGCTGGTGAAGCCGCGGATGTCGGCAAACAGGATGGCGATTTCGCGCTCGCTACCGCCGGCGACATCGACCCGCCGCCGCCCGTCCGCCGCATGCGCAAAAGGCGGCAACAGTGGAACTACTTCGATCGTGCCGCGCGGCCGCAGCTGGCAGGCCAGCCGCACATTGGATGGCGCACCGATACGACGCAGCACCCGCAGCTCGTCCTCTCCCGGCGGATCGATGCTGCCGATCTCGCCGCGCACCCGCACGCGGCAGGTCGAGCAGCGGCCCCGCCCGCCGCATACATGGGCATGCGGGATGCCAGCGAGCCGGCTGGCCTCGAGGACGCTGGTGCCGGGCATGACCTCGACCAACCGGCCGTCCGGGTAGCCGATGCGCACCAAACCGCGGCGGCGCTGCCAAGCGCGGCGGACGAGGCGGGCAAGCAGCACCGCCGCCAGCGCGCCAACGAAAACCCAGGTCAAAATTCCGGTAATCCGATCCAGGGCGCGGGTGGTCTGCGGCGACGGCAAGGTCATTCTGGCGAAGGCCTGTTGGGTCCAGCCGGGATCCGCGGCCAATGCCGCGACCTGCCGGCCGGCTTCGATCATGCCAAGCAGCGCCAGCACCGGGACCAGCACGGCGACGATCAGAGCGAGCGGCTGCAGCCGTCCATACCAGGGACGCACCCGCAGCCAGAAATGCAAGCCGATCATTGCATGGGCCCAGGCCACGGCGAGCACCAGCATCTGGAGATAGCCCTGACCGG
>Ga0306920_100008813_pt1 | contig 13417 bp, 9 predicted proteins | sample flu12Cox44000170_FD_204666 | JGI IMG/M metagenome (GOLD analysis project Ga0306920, IMG submission 204666) | Lab enrichment of tropical soil microbial communities from Luquillo Experimental Forest, Puerto Rico - flux4day.12C.oxic.44.000.170 (v2)... | ecosystem: Environmental > Terrestrial >... | reverse complement strand
AGTCGCGGTAGACCTCGAGCATGCGCAGCACTTCCTCGCGGCACTCCGTCTCGGTGGCGTGCGCGGTGTGGCCCTCCTGCCACAGGAACTCCGAGGTGCGCAGAAACGGCCGCGTCACCTTTTCCCAGCGCATGACGTTGCACCACTGGTTCAGGAGCAGGGGCAGGTCGCGGTAGCTCTCGATCCAGCGCGAGTAGAGGTGGCCGATGATGGCCTCGCTAGTGGGCCGGATCGCGTAGCGCTCCTCAAGCTTCTCGCGGCCGCCCTCGGTGACCCAGGCGCACTCGGGTGCAAAGCCCTCGACATGGTCCGCCTCGAGCTTGAGCAGCGACTCGGGGATCAGCAGCGGGAAGTAGGCGTTCTCGTGGCCGGTGGCCTTGATGCGCCGGTCGAGGTGGCGCTGCATGTGCTCCCAGAGCCCGTAACCGTAAGGCCGGATCACCATCGAGCCGCGCACGGGCGTGTAGTCGGCGAGCTGGGCCTTGCGCACGACCTCGAGGTACCACCTCGAGAAGTCGTCCGACTGGTCGGTCAGGTCCTCGACGAACTGCTTCCTGGCTTCGGTTTCGCTCACGTCCGGCTCCGCGTTCGGGCCCATACGGCGCTGCGAGTGGCCGGCCAGTCTAGGCCACGTTTCGCGCACGCCTCAAGCCGACGCCGAACCTGCGGCCCACGCAGCGGTTCAGTCTGTCCCTTCTGCGGTCACCTGCGGCGGCTCTCCTGTCTGTCCCGGTATCACCTCGGGCGGCAGGGACAGACTGACTGGCTGCGCGCGCCGAAAACGGAGCGCGCAGGTCGCGATCAGCGGAGCACGAGGAAGCGCAGGTCGGCGGTCTGGCCGGCGGCGGTGACGGCGCGCACGAAGTAGATGCCCTGCTCGAGGACGTGCGTGTCCCAGCGGATCATGCGCGCGCCGCGCGGCTGGGCGTCGTCGAGCAGCTTGACGCGCTCCCGGCCGTGGAGGTCGTAGACGCTGATGCGAAGCGTCGTCGCCTGGATGACCTCGACGAACGTCTCCGCGCGGCCAGAGCCGTCCACCCGCTGCGTCAGGCGCACCGGCCTGGTCGACTCCGCCGGCGGCTTGTCGGTGAACGGTTCCACGTCGAGCTGCGCGGTCGCCGACCGGCCGCGGCCGTCGATGAGCTTCGCGCTCACCCGCACCGGGGCCGTGACCGGGAACGAGACCGTCGTGCGTTGGCCAAGCGGTTCGAGAAAGCCACCGGGCGCGAACCATTGCCTGTACATCGTGATCAGCAACGGCGCAGATGCGGCGATGCGCAGGTTCCAGGTCCCGGTCGCGTTCTTCGGTACGCGGGTCGGACCCTCGAGCAGGAGGAAGGGGCGGCCGACGCTCACGAACGAGCGCGCGGTGTCGACGTCGCCCAACGAGGACACCACGCTCAGCTCGATCTGGCTGTCGCCGGTGAACGAAACGGACACCGAATCGTCGTCACCGAGATCCCGCCACGGCTCGCACGGCATCCCGCGGCACCAGCCGCGCGCGCGCCAGTGATAGCGCCCCGGGACGCCGCTGCAGCACGGCAGCGCGTGGAACTGGCCAGGCTCGGCCGGCTCGAGCGCCGACGGCCCGGCGATCTGGGCCGAGACCGTGCCGTGGATCATCCGCCGGCCCAGCATCGCCGCGATCACCGGCAGGAAGCGCCCGCCGTGGTGGTCGCGGTCCGCGAGGTAGAGCCCGTCCGCGTACTGCGACCAGGTCGGAAGCGTGGGCTGGTAGACGAGCGCTTCCAGCGCCAGCGAGTCGGCGGAGGCGCCGATCTGCTGGCGCAGGTCCCAGAGCATGGAGGACAGGATCATGCCGTTGCCCCACGATGAGCCCCGCGGGCCGCCGGCAAACCCCACGTCGTTGTAGTGCGCGTAATCCCAGGGCGGTGCGGGCTGGTCCACGCGCGTGGCACCCATCGGGTACGTGATGTACAGCCATTCGCCGATCGCGGGATCGCCGGTGAACGCGGCGGTGAAATAGTCGGCCAGCCCCTCGTGGAGCGCACTCGCTTCCTGATTCGGCCCGCCCGGCTGGATGCCGTAGCCGTAGATCACCGTGTGCCCCATCTCGTGATAGATGACGTCGTGTGACAGGGAGACGTCCTTGCAGAAACCGGCGATCGGCTGGCCGAGCATCACGTAGGGGTAGTTCGTCAGCGCCACCCACGGATCCATGGGGTAGTCCATGCGCACGGTGAGCGACTCCGCCGGCCCCGGATAACCCAGCGGCTGCATGAACTGGCGCAAGTAGTGCTCCACGTGCCAGAAGACGTTCACCTGGTCGAACGACGGATCGCCTGGCTGGAAACGGAAATCCCCGGGCGCGACCGGGAGCGCGGGCGGGCTGCTGAAGTCCTGGATGAAGAAGCCGGGCGCGCTGAGCGGCGGCCCCGGCTGCAGCTCCGTAAGCTCGCGCTCCTCGAACGGCTGCCGCGGGTCCGTCGGGTAGACGTTGCCGACGGCGTGCACTCCGGCGTCGACCTCGAGCACCTGCCCGGTGACGGCGTCCACGAGGCTCCGCACGCGCTGGCCGTCGGCCAGGCCATGGACCACGCGCCAGACGAGGTGATCCCGGTCCGCGCGCCGCGCCACCGCGAGCGTGGCCCCCGCGAGCGTGGCCCCGTCGAGAAGGATCCCGGCGGCACGTGATGACGCACCCGCCGCGAGCGCGCCCGCCCGCTCGGGCGTGACGCGCGGCTCGAGCGGCGCGTCGAGATCGCGCTCGAACCCGGAGAGGATCGAGGTGATGCGGCCGTCGGCGCCGAGGATGGCCCTGGCATCGGCGCCCGCGACCGGCAGGCCATGCCAGAGCTGCTGGATCAGCACGCGCGTGGTCCCGCCCGGGAGCGACTCCTCACGCTCGAGACGAAGTGCATCGACGCCGTCCACGAGCCCGTACGTCGGGAGTCGCTCGCTCATCCAGACGCGCACGGCGTCGCCGGGATGGGCACGTGCGCCGGAGATCGGTCCGGCGGAGAACCAGCGGTCCGACGGGACCTGCGCGCTCGAGACACCGATCACGAGCGCGAAGAGGCAGCTTGCGATGACGAGTGATCTGGCAATGGTCATGGAGCACCCGCTCGCCCGGTCCGACGGGCATTCTCGCGCCCGGGCCGCGGCCATGTCCATCCCTCAGTTTCGGGCGGGGAGCGTCACCGCGAGCCTCCCTCCTAGAGCCTTTCCTGGATCCGGTCCCACACCTCCCCAGGCTCGATCGTGGTCATGCAGCGGAAGTGGCGCTTGGGGCAGGCTTCGCGGCCGTGGAGCGTGCACGGCTGGCACGGCAGGTTGCGGCAGAGGACGGCATGGCCCTCACCCACGGGCGCAAAGCCCAGCACGGGCGACGTGCTGCCGAAAATCGCCACCACGCGCATGCCGCGCGCGGCGGCCAGGTGCATGAGCCCCGAGTCGTGCGTCACCGCCACCGTCGCGTGGCCGAGCAACGCCGCGACGCGCTCGAGCGGCTCGGTGAACCACCGCGCGCGCGGGTCGGCGGCGATGCGCGCGGCGAGTGCGGGCAACGCGCGCTGCTCGGCAGGCGTGCTCAGCACGATGCGCGCCAGCCCCCCGGCGGCCAGGCGCTCGTCCAGCGCGCACCAGCGGTCCTCGGGCCAACGCTTGGTGGCATGGCGCGCCCCTGGGCAGAGCGCGACCATGGAAGCGCTCGCGATGCTCGCGACGCTGGAAGCGCTCGCGGTGCTCGCGCCCACGGGTCCCACGAGACTTGCGAGCTGTTCGGCCGCCCAGGCCTCCGCGGCCGGCGGCACGGTGACGCGGGGCTGGCCCGCGGCCACGACACCCAGCGGTGCGACCGTCTCTGCGTAGCGCACGGTCGCGTGCGGGAGCGGCCTGGGGCCCGTCCAGCGCGCGCGCACCCAGCGCTCGCGCTGGAGCCGACGCTGGCGCACGCGCAGCACCGCGCCGCGCTGGCGGAACGTAAGCACGCGCGTGCGCGCGCTCGCGTGCAGGTCCACGATCAGGTCGCAGTCCTCGAGCTCGGCGCTCATCGACACCAGGTCCTCGAGCTTCCGGGCGTCGCGCTCGAGCGCGCGCACGTGCACGATCGCCGGGTCGGCGCGGAGCACGCCCGCGTACTCCTCCTTCACGTAGTAGTGGAGCCTCGCCGAGGGCCAGGCGCTCGCCAGCGCGTGCACCACGGGCAGCGTCAGCACCACGTCGCCGAGCGAGCTCAACCGCAGCACGGCGATCTCCCGGAAACCGCCGTCGGGGACGACGATCTTGCCCATCAGTCGCGGAACTGAAGCTCGTGCAGGCGGCGGTAGGGTCCGGCGCCGCCCACGAGCTCCGCATGGCGGCCCTGCTGGACGATGCGGCCCGCGTCGAACACCAGGATGCGGTCGGCGTGCTGCACGGTCGACAGCCGGTGCGCGATCACCAGCACGGTGCGGTCGCGCATGAGGCGCTCGAGCGCGTCCTGCACGAGTCGCTCGCTCTCCGTGTCCAGCGCCGACGTGGCCTCGTCGAGCAGAAGGATCGGCGGATTCCGGAGCAGCGCGCGCGCGATCGCCAGCCGCTGGCGCTCGCCGCCCGAGAGCAGCACGCCGCGGTCGCCGATCACGGTGTCGTAGCCCTGCGGCAGCCGCGACACGAACTCGTGCGCGTACGCGGCGCGCGCGGCCGCTTCCACGCGCTCGGGCGGCGCGCCGTCGATGCCGTACGCGATGTTCGCGCGCACGCTGTCGTGGAACAGGATCGTCTCCTGCGACACCACGCCCAGCTGCCCCCGCACCGACGCCATCGTGGCGTCGCGCAGGTCCACCCCGTCGATCGTCACCCGGCCCGCCGTCGGGTCGTGGAAGCGCGCCAGCAGGTCGAGCGTGGTGCTCTTGCCGCCGCCGCTCGCGCCCACGAGCGCCACCACCTCGCCGCGATGCACCACGAAGTCGACGTCGTGCAGCACCGGCCGGCCGGGCCGGTACGCGAACGTCACGTGCTCGTAGCGGATGACGTCGTGGAACGCGGGCAGCGCGCGCGCGCCCGGCTTGTCGGCGATCGCCGGGGGCGTGTCCAGCAGGTTCCACACCCGGTCGGCGGCCCCGAGCCCGGCGGCCAGCGTGCCGCCCATCTCGGACAGGCTCCGCACCGGGCCGAGCATCGCGAGCAGCGCGGCCACGAACGTGAACAGCCGCTCCGGCGCCAGCGTCCCGAGCAGGAACACCTCGCGCGCGCCCATCCAACCGATCGCGACCGCGACCACGACGATGGCGTACTCGGAGAGCGGCTTTGCCGCCGCGGAGACGCGCCGCAGCCGCGTGAACGCGCGGTAGTAACCGGTGTTCGCGCGCTCGAACCGCGCCTCCTCAAACCCCTCCGCACCGAATGCCCGCACGATGCGCCCGCCGGCGATGTTTTCTTGAAGTATGCCGGTCAGGCCCGCCATGCGTTCCTGGGCCTGGCTCGAGCGCTTGCGCATCTTGCGGCCGATCGTGACCAGCGCCCACGCGGCCGGCGGCACGACCACGAACGAGAACAGCGCCAGCCGCCACGAGGCCGCGAACACCCACACCAGACAGCCGAGCAGCGTGAGCCCGTCCTTGAGCAGGTTGCTGATGCCGGCCGCGAGCGAGCCGCGCAGCGCTTCGACGTCGTTCGTGAGGCGCGACATGATCTCGCCCGACCGGCGCTCGTGCAGGAACGCGAGCGGCAGGCTCTGCAGGTGTTCGAACAGCGCCCGGCGCAGGTCGCGCATCGCGGCCTGTTCCACGGATACGCTCAGGTAGGACGCCGCGTAGTCCGCAACGTTACGCACCAGGAACAGCGCGAGGATGATGACGCACAGCCGCTCGAACGCCACGAACGGCGGCACGGCCTCGAGCGCGCCCGCGAGCAGTTGCTGCACGCCCGCGAGCCACGAGGTCTTCGCGGCAGCGACCGCGGGCGGCGCGGCGCTGCCGCGGAACAGCACGCTCATGAACGGCTGGATGAGGGCGATCCACAGCGTGGATGTCAGCGAGTAGATCACCATGCACGCGATCGCGCAGGTGAGCCTCGACCGGTAGGGACGCAGCAGCCCGAACAGACGGGCGAGGGCGCTCAAGCCTAGGCGATCGGGGCGGCGAGCGCGGCCGGCAGGTCGATGCCGGTCACGAAGTCCTCGGGCCGGTCCTCGGGGCGCGCGCTCAGCTGGCCGGCATCCACGAGCTCGAACACGATGGCGCCGATGTCCTCGGTGCGGATCACGCCCCACTCGCGGAACACCGTCGGCGCCAGGCTGCCGAACTCGGCGCGGGCGATGCGGATCACGCCGGTGGTCAGCTCCTGCCCGGTGAGGTGCCGGCGCGCAGGATCGTCGAGCCGCTCCCTGGGCAGCAGGCGCACGGTCTCGCCGAGCGCCGCGACCACGAACACGTAGGCCTCACGGGCGAAACGGCTGCCGCGCGCGCGCAACTCGTCCACTGCGTCGCGGAACAGCGTCTCCTGGCTCATACAGTCCTCCCCGGGCCCCGCATCGGGCTCCCCCACCCGACAGGACTATAGGTGTCGCCCGGAGCCGAACACAAGGGCCCTGCCGCGCGCCTGCCCGCGCCGCAACACCACAGTACGACGCCCCCACGCCGCCACCTTGCGCGGATGGTCGAGGTTGTAGTGGAGGCCGCGACTCTCCCGACGCCGCATCGCCGAGGCGACGATCAGGCTGCCGACGAGCGCGATGTTGCGCAGCTCCACCAGGTCAGGTGAAAGCCGTAGCCGCTCGTAGTCGCGCTCGATCTCGTCCGAGAGCAGCTGCAGCCGCCGTGCCGCGAACGCGAGCCGCTCGTCGCTGCGGACGATGCCGACCAGGTCCCACATCACGCGGCGCACCGAATCCCAATTGTGGTCACTGACCACCGCCTCCCGTGGTGGCCGCGTGCCGACCGCGTGCCAGGCCTCGGCGCGCGGGGTCCGGGGCGCGGCCGCAAGCCGTGCCCGCACCCCATCGGCGGCGAGGTGGGCGCCCACGAGCGCTTCGAGCAGCGAGTTGCTCGCAAGTCGGTTCGCGCCATGGAGCCCCGTGCACGCGACCTCGCCGATCGCGAACAGGCCCGCGACCGACGTGCGGCCGCCGAGTGTCGCCTGGACGCCGCCGCACATGTAGTGCGCCGCCGGCACGACCGGGATCCGGTCCTTCGTCACGTCGAGGCCCAGCTCGAGCAGGCGGGCGGCGATGTTCGGGAACCGCTCGCGCACGCGGGACGCGGGCAGGTGAGAAAGATCCAGCCACACGTACGGGTCGCCGCGTCGCTTCATCTCGCGGTCGATCGCGCGCGCCACGACGTCGCGCGGGGCCAGCTCGGCGAGCGGGTGCACGCCCGGCATGAAGCGCTCGCCGTCGAGCGTCCGCAGGAACGCGCCCTCACCGCGCACCGCCTCGCTGATCAGGAACGTTCGCGCCGAGGCGTGATAGAGGCACGTGGGATGGAACTGCACGAACTCGAGGCTCTCCACCGCCGCGCCGGCGCGATACGCCATGGCCAGGCCGTCGCCGGTCGCGACGTCGGGATTCGTGGTGTAGAGGTAGACCTTGCCGCAGCCGCCGGTGGCGAGCACGGTCGCGCGCGCCGTGACCGGACGGATGCGGTGGCTCTCGCGGTCCATCACGTACGCGCCCCAGCACGCGTCGTCAGAGCCTTGCCGCGACCCGCCTCGGCCCTTCGCACCTCCGCGCAGGCGCGAGTCCAGGATCAAGTCGACGGCCAGCTGGTTCTCCTCGAGGCGGATGTTCGGGTGCGCGCGCGCGCGCTCGAGCAACGTGGTCTCGATGGCGCGGCCAGTGAAGTCCGACGCGTGCACGATCCGCCGCCGCGAGTGGCCGCCCTCGCGGCCCAGCTCGAAGCCCCTGCCCTCGTGGTTGAACGCCACGCCGAGCGCCGCCAGCTCGCGCACGCGCTCGGGCGCCTCGCGCACGACGGTGCGGACCACGTCGACGTCGCAGAGCCCGTCGCCGGCGGTGAGCGTGTCGGCCTCGTGCCGCGCGAAGCTGTCCTCCGGATCGAACACGGCGGCGATGCCGCCCTGCGCCCAATTCGTGTTCGAGTCGTCGGCGCGCTTCTTGGTGATGACGCGCACGCGTGCGTGCTCGGCGAGCCGGAGCGCGAGCATGAGGCCGCCGATGCCGCTGCCGAGGATGAGGACGTTTGAATCTCGCTCGCTGCGCTCGCGAATCACCTTGCGTGAAGTCTTCTCGGGTGGGGGCTTCATGTGTGTGCCTCCCCGGGCGCCTTGGACTCGTCGCGGTCCCAGACGAGGCGTTCGGCATCTTCACCGTGGCGCACCCACTCCCAGCGCGTCTCGAGCACCGCGACGCCGTCCCGCGGCGCGCCCTCCGGCCAGCGCACCGCGTCCTTCGCGGAGAGCAGCAGCGTCCCGCCGCGCGCGAGCCCGTGCTCGCGACGCGCTTCCGCCGGCGTGAACCAGTGATGGTCGCGATAGCCGGCGAGCGTGACCGGCGCGAAGCCGGCCTCCGCGGCGCTGGCGGCGACGGCGGCGGGATTGCCGGTCGCGGTGAGCACGCGCGCCGCCCCGCGCGCAGCCACGGGCGCGCCGGCGAGGTCGCGGACGCCCGCCACGGCGTGGCGCGCCGCGGCCACCAGCGCCGCCGGCGCACGGGATCGCACTTCGGCGAGCAGCGGCTCGGGGTCCTCGCCCGGCTCGAGGCGCGTCACCACGACCACGCCGGCGCGCTGGATCGCGCGCACGGGCTCGCGGAGCCGCCCGGCGGGCAGGAGACGGCCGCCGCCCCAGAGGTCGGTGCGGTCTAGGAGCACGATGTCCAGGTCGCGCTCGAGCGCCCAGTGCGAGAACGCATCGTCCACGATCACGAGGCTCGCGCCGCTCGCCGCGGCGGCCCGCGCCAGATCGCGCTTCCTCCGGCCCGCGAACGTTCGGTCGCGGCCCAGGACGGCGCGGTAGAGCAGTTCCTCGTCCCCCAGACCGGCGGGGCCCGGCCGGTACCGGCGCGTGACCACGGCCACCTTCTCGCCGCGCTCGCGCGCCCGCGCAGCCAGGTGGAGCGCGAGCGTGGTCTTGCCCGCGCCGCCCACGGTCAGGTTCCCGATCGAGATGATGCGTGCCGGAACGCGCTCCGGCGAACGCAGGCCGAGCTCGTAGAGCTTCCGCCGGCCTTCCAGTGCGGCGCCCAGCATCGCAGCCGCCCCCCGGCCCGCGAGCCTCGCGAGCGGATTCGAGCCGCCGTTCAATGCGCGGGCCATAGCGACAGCTCGCGCAGGCGCTGGACCGCGCGCGCCGCAGAGCCGCGCTCGGACGCGGCGACGCGCAACGCCGCAGCAGCCCGGCTCGCGCGCAGCTCATCGTGGCCGAGCAGCGCCTCGAGCGCGCCCGAGAGCGCGCGGGCGTCGGGAACGCGCCAGATGCCGCCGGCGCGATCCAGGGCCCGGACGGCCTCGCGCTGCGACGCGTCGTGTGGACCCATCATCACCGCGGCGCCGCACGCGGCCGGCTCGAGCGGGTTGTGCCCGCCATAGGGAGCGAGGCTCCCGCCCACGAACGCCAGGTCCGCGGCGCGGTACCAGTCGGAGAGCACGCCGAGCCGCGCGTCCCAACGCCACGCGTCCGTGGGCGAGGCGGCATTCATCGCCGTGAGCCCCGCGGCGATCGCCTCGGCCTGGAGCTGCCTGAGGGCGCGCGGGTGGCGCGGCACCGCCACCACCTGCCAGCGCCGGCGGAGCTCCACCGCCTGCTCGCGCCAGGCACGCACGAGAAGCCGCACCTCGCCGGGGCGCACGTTCCCGAGCACGAACAGCGGTCGATCGCGATCGAGGCCCAGCCGCTCCCGCTCGGCTGCCCGGTCGGTCGCGGGCATCGGCAAGCCGTCGCTCTTCAGGTTGCCGACCACGGTCGTGCGCTCGGGCCGCGCGCCGATCGAGAGCCAGCGCTGCTGGTCGTCCTCGGACTGGCAGAGCACGCCCGCGAGATCCGCCACCAGGTTCCTCATGCCCGAGCCGAGCCCGCGGTAGTGCCGCACCGAGCGCTCGCTCAACCGCGCGCTCACCACCGCGACCGGCATGCGCTCGCGCGCCGCGCGCATGAGCCAGTGCGGCCACAGCTCGGTTTCGATCAGGAACAGCCGTTCGGGCCGCACGCCGTGGAAGAAACGCGCCACAGCCTGCGGGGTGTCGAGCGGCGCGAGCGCGGCCGGGAGCCCGAGCGCCGAGAGCCGCTCGCGACCGCCACGCGTGGTGGCCGTGAGCTGGAGCCGGGCTTCGGGCTCGAGCCGCCGTAGCTCGCGGACGAGCGCGGACGCCGCCACGGCCTCGCCGAGCGACGCCGAGTGCACCCACGCGTCGCAGCCGCCCGGCCGTACGAGCCGACCCATCCGCTCGCGCCAGAGCACGCGCTCGGCGGGCGACGTGAACACGCCCGCCGCGGGCGCGAGCGAGCCCAGCACCGGCGCCAGGACGCGGTAGGCCCCCCAGAGCGCGTTCAGATCCTCTCCCCCACGCGAACGCGCACGTCGCGCGTGAGCGTGTCGAGCGCGCGCTCGAAAGCGAGGCGCGCTGGTTCGAGATCCCGCTCCTCCACCTGAGCTTCGGCCGCGGCCGCCGCCGAACCCGCCGAATTGGCGACAAGCCCGCTCTCTGAACTCCCGGCGAGCGAACCGAGCGGCGCGGTCAACGAATGCGGCGGCGCAAACGGCGCGCCGTGCGAGACCAGCACGCGCGCGAACGGCCACGGCACGCGGAAGCGGTCCCACGAGCGGAACGCCCGCGTCCGGTCTGCGGCCACGCCGATCGGCACCATGCGCCGCCCGGTGCGCTCGGCGAGATAGAGCGCCCCCGGCTTCACCTGCTCGGCGGGCCCGCGCGGACCGTCGGGCGTCACCGCGAGATGGCGGTCCTGGCCGGCCCAGGCGAGCATGCCGCGCACGCCGGCCTCGCCGCCGCGCGTGCTCGATCCGCGCGCGGCCACGAAGCCCAGCCGCTCGATGATGCGCGTGATGAGCTCGCCGTCGCGGTGCCGGCTCACCAGCACCGCGATGCCCTCGTGGCGGTGGAGCACGGCGAGCGGCAGCAGCGCCGAGTGCCAGAACGCGTAGACGAACCGCTCGCCGCGCGCGAGCGCCGCCGAGTACTCGGGCGCGTCCGACACGGTGAAGCGCCACGTCGCCCCGATCGCGCGCACGACGCCGGCGCCGAGCACCGCCGCGAGCGGCAGCCACCACGGGTGTCGCGCGCGCATCAGGCCACCAGCTCGCGCACGAGTCCGGCCGCGCGCGCCGAGGCGCCGGGCCCGCCCAGGCGCTCGCGCACGACGCCGAGCGCAGCGCGGCGGCGCGCGAGCCCCGCCGGGTCTTCGAGCCAGCCGCCGAGCAGCTCGGCGACACGCTCGCCGGTGAGCGCGCCCTGGAGCAGCTCGGGCGCGACCTCCTGGCCGGCGACGATGTTCGGCAGCCCGATGTGCGACAGCTTCACCACGCGCCGCGCGATCGCGTGGTTCAACCAGCCGACGCGGTAGACGATCGCGAGCGGCGTCCCGAACAGCGCGGTCTCGAGCGTGGCCGTGCCCGAGGCCACCGCGCAGCAGGCCGCGTACGCCTGGACGCAGTGCGTGCGGCCGCTCACGACGCGCACCGCCGGATGCCGCACCGCGGGCAGCTCGGAGACACTCCGCCCCGGCGCGAGCGCCAGCACCGGCACCACGGGGTGCCGATCGATGAGCCTCCAGCCCGCGTCCAGGAGCACGGACGCATGCGCCCTGAGCTCGCCGTGGCGGCTGCCGGGCAGGAGCCCGACGAGTGTCGCTTCCGGCGGGACGCCCAGCTCGGCGCGGAACGCGGCCTCGTCCAGCTCGGGCGCGAGGTCGTCGAGCAATGGGTGGCCCACGAACGTGGCGCGCACGCCGGCATCGCGGAACAGCGGCTCCTCGAACGGGAACACCACCGCCAGTCGGTCCACCCACCGCGCCATGGCGTGGGCGCGCTCGGCATGCCAGGCCCACACCTGCGGCGCGATGTAGTAGAGCACGCGTGCGCCCTTGGCTTTGAGCTCCGGCCCGAGCCGGAGATTGAAGCCCGGGTAGTCCACGAGCACCACCGCGTCCGGGCGGAAGCGGTCGACCTCCGCGAGCAGTGTGCGTCGCGCGCGCAGGAGCGCGGGCAGCTTGGCGAGGATGCCGCTGAAGCCGATCACGGCCAGCTCCTCCTGCGGCACCACCGTCTCCGCGCCGGCCGCGCGCAGCGCCGGTCCCGCCACCGCGCGCACGCGCCACGCGCCCTGGGCCTTGAGCGCGCGCACCAGCCGCGCGGCGTGCGCGTCCCCGGAGGGCTCCCCGGCCACCACGAGCAGCCGCCGCTCGCGGTCGGCCGCGCGGCTCAGGTCGTCGCCCACTGCTGGGCGCGGCGGCGCATCGCGTCGCGCACCTGCACGGCCACCGCAAGCGCGTCACGGCCGGCCCGCGCCGACGCGGCGCCGGCGCCCTCGCCGCGCAGCGAGCGCACGAACGCCGTGAGCTCGAGCGCGAGCGGCTCGCCGGCGGGCACGTCCAGCTTCGTGCGCTGGATGCCGGCGAGCAGCTGCAGCGGGTTCACGTGGCCCGGCTTGAACGAGCCCGGATCGCGGATGACGAACGCCTCGCCCGCCTTCTCGAACAGGTCCACGCTCACGTACGCGTCGCGGGTGAAGAAGCGGATGCGCCGCAGGCGCTCCACCGAGACGCGGCTCGCGGTCAGGTTAGCGACGCAGCCGTCGGCGAACTCCAGGCGCGCGTTCGCGATATCCTCGGTGCTCGAGAGCACGGCGACGCCCACGGCGGAGAGGTCCGACGGCGTGTGCCCGGTGACGTGCAGCACGGCATCGATGTCGTGGATCATCAGGTCGCCGACGACGTCGATGTCGAGCGAGCGCGGCTGGAACGCCGCCAGCCGGTGCGCCTCGATGAACTTGGGCGCGCGCACGAACGGCTTCGCCGCGATCAGCGCCGGATTGAAGCGCTCCACCTGTCCCACCTGCAGCGTGCGGCCGGCGCGCTCGGCGGCGCGGATCATGGCGTCGGCCTGGGCGACGTCCACCGCCATGGGCTTCTCCACGAGCACGTGGCACCCGGCGACGAGCGCGCGCTCGGCCGCCTCGAGATGCGCCACGGTCGGCGTCGCCACCGACACCGCCTCGCACTCGGCGAGCAGCGCCTCGGGCGTGTCGAACACGCGCCCGCCGTGCTGCTTCACGACCGCCTCCGCCCGGGTGCGGGAGTGGTCGTGCACGCCCACCAGCTCCGCCTCCGGGATCGCGCGGTAGACGCGCGCGTGCTTCTCGCCCCACACCCCCACGCCCCAGACGCCGCAGCGGACCGGTTTCAAGGGACTCCTTTTTGAGTTGCCGGGCCTCCGGCCCGGCAGGACGGGGTTCGGCACCTCAGGGTTCGGCACCCTCAGGGTTCGGCTCTGTGTCGCCTTCGA
>Ga0306920_100008811_pt1 | contig 13418 bp, 12 predicted proteins | sample flu12Cox44000170_FD_204666 | JGI IMG/M metagenome (GOLD analysis project Ga0306920, IMG submission 204666) | Lab enrichment of tropical soil microbial communities from Luquillo Experimental Forest, Puerto Rico - flux4day.12C.oxic.44.000.170 (v2)... | ecosystem: Environmental > Terrestrial >... | reverse complement strand
GAAACCGCCCGGAAGCTTTCCGGATCGATTCCATAGATTACTTCCACGCTTCCCGCGGAATTGGATTGCAGAAGGGTGGGGGCAACATATTGGACATACTTCAGCTCTTTGAGCTTGTCGCCAATCTTAATCGGCATAGGAGCTCCGCCGAATCCAAGGAGAACGGATGCAGCGGGTGGCTGCAGGACGATGTCGGCGCCGACACCTTCAATGCGTTTGGCCGTTTCCGCCAGCAGACCGGATACAAGACCGACAACCAATACGACCAGTGCAACTTCAACCGCTATGGCCAGAATGCCGATCAACGTCCGCATGGGACGGTGAAAAAGGTTACGGACAATAAATTCGCCCATCATGGATGCGAACTCTTGGTGGGTTGCTTGGAATCGGCGTCGGAAGGAACATGCACGATTTCTGCGTTGCCCGGAGGAGTGAGCCGGAAACGATCCGCAGCCAAATCCACATTCAAATCGATCTTGGTAACTTGAAGATCCAGGCGGTAGTCGTCATGCGGGCGGTCAATGCGCATTGCGCGCGGGAAAGTTTGCTCCGCGTTGGCTCCGGAAGCCGCTCCGGCAGGCGAATCCGCGAGCGGTTGCCAATCCGAATAATGCACATCGGAAAGCAACACTCCCTTGAGCCCATAAGACTGCAGACGAACGACGTCCAGATTGGCCCGATCGAACCAGATTCTGCGGAAGATTTCCGGCCGGTAGCCGCCGCGCAGCACGGTCAACACGTAGTAGCGGGCATTATCGTCGTTGAATTCCTCGAGCAGTGTGGTTTCCTCTTTGCGAATTTCCGTCCACAGGAGCGCGTCCAGCAAGTGTTGCGGGCGCAGATTTTCGAGCGGCTTCTCGCTGTTGCGCTCCACAGCCACTTCGCCAACCAGAAATTTATTCTTGGTCGGCAGCCACACGCGGAATTCCTTGCCGTCGCTGGCCATATCAAAGATCGTTTTGCCAATCACTGGCGCCTGTCCTACCATGCGAACGTCCGCGGGCCTTGCCGCCAGCAGAAACGCTTTTACTTCGTGGTATTCCTGAATCAAGCCGGAATATTGCGAACCGGCAGTGGTTTTCAGCTCTACAGTGCTGCTCAACGATTTCACGCTGGAGGCGAAAGCGTTGTACCTATCGAGCAGTTCTTCGCGAGTTGCGTCTCTGGCGACCGGGCGCGCTGCAACGTGGATTTCCGTCTTCTTGGTGACACCGTTCCCGGCGGCGCAACCGCTGGAAAATACCGCCAGTGTCGCCACCGCCATCCACCAAATGGACCGTTTCATCGGTGATTTCGGCACACCTAGATCCAGATATAGCAATCTAACAACCACATCCAGACGCGTCAATCGGACTGGAAAAGCGCGGGCTAATGGGAACGCGCAATATACACGTCGAAGGTGTTGGCGGCGGGGCGCACGCGACGGATCACTTCGCTGGGCCAAATGGTTTGACTGAGCAGCGTCACCCAGCCGTCTTCGAATTCGCACACCGCACAAAAACTGTAACTTTGATACGCGGCTTGATATGCATCCAGCCCGCGCCGCGAAAGTTCATTGGTGAGCGGAGCATCCTCTGCTCTCACGCGGGCGCCGGCGCGGAATCCAAACGTCTCGGCCTCGAATCGCTCGAACAATTGCTGCAACTGATCCTGAGCGGGCTGAGGAATCACGATGCAACGGGCCCCCGCTTCCTGAAAAGCAATCTGCCTGGCCGCGCAGAAATCGCGAACCCGATCGAGGTGACTGAAGAAATCCAGCGCGAACGGCTCGTCGGCAGTGAGCAGCGGAAAAACCGCAGCCCAGAAATTGGTAGCCTGCTGACCACGAACCGGTTCGCGGCTTTCTGTCTCCAGAATTTCCAGGCTGACCGCTTTCACGTCGGCGCCAAGATCGAGCTCCTCCACATCCAGCGAGAACGCCGGGAGATCCAACGCATCCTTCGCCGCCGCACCGTTTCCAGGGCCGTTCATTCCTCTTCGCCCACCTTGGGGAATTTTTCGCGAAAGTCCGGCGCCTGCTTGCGCACCTCCAGCCAGTCGAAAAACGGTTCAGGATTTTCCAGCCAGATACGGAACCAATTGGCGATTTCTTCCTTTTCCGACCGTTTGTGCGCCTCCACTTTGTGATTGCGGGCGATCATTTCCGCGCGGCGCTTGCCCAGGCGCGCTACTTCCAGCACCCGATCCGCGGCTGCTCTTTCTCCGTGCGCCTGGAATCGCCTCAGCAGTTCGTCCAGGCGCATCAGGCTGACTTCCGCGTCGCTCAGCGTCTTGAAATGCAGCAGGTCTTCGAATTCTTCTTCAAACTGGTCCTCGGCCTCTTCCTGCTGTGAGAGGATCACTCTCCATCCCGCAGATTGCAACACGTCGGCAATATAGTCGGAACTTGTTTTTCCCTCCGACCCGTGATCCGCCAGAAGTTTTCTCCGCAGCTGGTCGATTTCCGCGGGCGTCCATTTTTCAGCGCCAATGGCCGCCGCGGCGCGCAGAATCATGGCTCTTTTCGTTTCCAGTGTTTCGGTCATCGTCCTGAACCTTTGCGCTTCTTGACTGTCGATTTTGTGTGCGCCGGCTGTGCGGGTGGAGGGTCCGCCGGCAGGCCGGCCAGCAATCGGTGATAGCGATTTACATTTTCATTGTGCTCATGCAGCGTGGCGCTGAAAAAATGTCCGCCCTGGGTATTGGCCACAAAATACAGATACGGTGTGTCGGCAGGCGCCAGCGCGGCGCGAAGTGAGATCTGGCCGGGATTACCGATGGGGCCCGCAGGCAAACCACCGTGCATATACGTGTTGTACGGTGAGTCCTCATGCAGATCGTTACCGCTCAGCGAGCCTCGGTAGCGACCCTGCTGTTCGAGGGCATAAATCACCGTCGGGTCACACTGCAGGAACATGCCCTTTTTTAACCGATTTTCGAAGACTCCTGCAACCAGTGGGCGTTCGTCGGGCTTCGACGTTTCGCGTTCGACCAGCGAAGCCAGCGTAATCGTCGAGAATAACGGGCGGCCATGTGCCGCTCCGGTCTTGTCCGGATCGTCCGGCGCGATTTGTGACCACTCTTCGCGGAACTTTTGCACCATTTGAGCGGTCAGCTCGTTTGCCGCCGGGTGGCGAGGCAAATTGTAGGTGGCCGGGAATAAGAATCCTTCCAGTGTTTTCGCCTGCGGTGCCAGGTCGTGGACGATTTCGGGATTTTTCGCAGCGGTCAGGAATTCGTCGGCCTTTACAAAGTTGGCGTCCTGAAGTTCGCGTGCGATGTCGAACATCGTTTCGCCTTCGCGCACCGTGAACGGCTGTTCGTACACATTTCCCTTGGCCAGCGTCCAGAAAACGTCCCTGGTGCTCACCGGATGATCGAAATGATATTCACCGGCTTGCAGCGAGCGTTTCGGGTGTCTCCGGGAGTAGAGTTCAAACGCCAAGGCGTTAGAAATCACGCCGTTTTTTTTCAGCAGCCGCGCAACGCTTCGGCTCGACGCGCCGTGCGGGACATCGACGAATACCCCTTCGCCGAAATACCAGCCGTAGGGCTTTTCAATGGAGTACCATAGATAGCCGGCTACTGCCGCGGCGAGGACTAACAGCAACAAGAACAGCGTCGCAAGAAATTTCATTTGGGCGAGTCTCCCGCTATGGACCCTTGAGTTGCGCTGGGAATTCGTGCCAGATATTCGCGAAGCACAATCGTCGCGGCCACGGAGTCCGCCGTGAACTTTTCGGCGCCTTTCCTTTTGCGTGCGCCTTGGGTATGTTTCGAGCTGCGGCCAAACTCTTCTTCCAGCACGCGCTCCGCTTGCCAGCTGGTCAGCCGCTCGTCGGCCATCTCGACGGAAACGCCGATTTGCTTGCGCATGCGCTGGGCGAAACGCTCGGTTTCTTCCGCCATTTCGCCGCGTGAACCATCCAGCCGCAGCGGCAGACCGACCACGACCAGTTTCACGCCGTGCTCGCGAACAAACTCACGAAGGCGGCGCATGTCTTCATTGCGATTGATGCGATGAAGGGTTCCAAACGGTTGCGCGATTGCTGCTGATGATTCGGCGAGGGCCAAGCCAATACGGACGCGGCCATAGTCCAGCCCCAGGATTTTGCCGTCACCGCAAGCGTTACCAGCGCCAAGTCCGATCGGTGGGGAAACGGGATTCACACTCCTATTATATCGCCTACGGTTTGCGGCCCCGGGTTCCGTTCTGCCACTGCTGCCAATAACCCAAGAGCCTCATCTGCTGGTCCAGGCCGGTTTCTTTGGCCATGGTCTCGATCTCCCCGCGCGTTTGCCGTTTGCCAATCGGCTCGGCGCGGTCGGCGATGCCCCAGGCGGTCAGCGCGGCAATCACGGTGTTTATTTTCAGCTCGCGCTGATCCACTTTGTCGAAAGTGTCTGACGCCGCGTGATAGTTGGCCAGATAATTTGCAATTTCGTTGTTGGCAACGAATGTCGGAACACCCTCCAGCAGGAAATCGAAATTGTCAGTACCGAACGATGCATCCGCGGTGTGCTCGGACACACCCCAGGCACCCAGCGGCTTCAGAATTTGATTCAGGCCGGGTTCGGTGTCGCGCCGCCCGCCAAGAGAATACCCGCTTACCCGGCCACTGCCAGAATCAAAAATGATCACCCCGCGGATTTTGTCGAGCTCCTCCTCGTGTGATTTCACATACGCAAATGAACCGACGGTTCCTTGCTCCTCTCCGCTGAACAAAATAAAACGAATCGTGTGCTTCGGTACTAATCCTATGGCTTTGATGGCGCGTGCGGCTTCGATCACCAGCGCAGCGTTGCAGCCGTTGTCCAGCGCGCCGGCGCCCAGTTCCCAGGAATCCAGATGCGCTGCTAGAATCACGACTTCGTCGGGCTTTTCGTAACCGCGAATCTCGCCCACTACATTCTCCTGCTCGATTGGTCCGCCGATTTCGTTCGGCAACGAAAGCCTCACGCGAACTTTGCCAGGGTTCGCCGCGACGAGCCGCGCCAAACGCAGCGCGTCTTCGCGCGCCACTACCGCTTGCGGAATCTTGTCGATTTCGCCGAGCAGGGAATTGGTATGCCGATAAAGCAGCAGCCGCTCCCTCGCGCCGGTCCACAAAATGGCTGCCGCTCCGTCCTTGACTGCGCGCGCAATAATCCCCGGCGGGCGCATGTATTCAGCGAAGAGATCGGGCCACGTTGAGCCAACTTCGCTGTGCACTAGCAAGATCGCTCCCCTGATGTTTCCCGCTTTCGCGAATTCCTCATCCAAGCCGTCGCCAATATCGATGACGTGGGCCTCGATGTCTCCGGCCGGCGTTGCCGGACCCATGGCCTCGGATACGGCGCGCAGCGCCATCGCCGCCGGTACGGGCGAAGCAATTGCCAGCTGTGTTGCACCCTCTTTCCAGGTTACCGGCATGGTGTATTTTTCTGTGTGAACCTCGACTCCCGCCGCGCGAAATCCGGCCACGCCCCATTGCACAGCTTTTCTCATCTCCGGACTGCCCGAGACGCGTCCGCCTATGTTGTCGGTCAGCCGCCGCAGATTTTCGATCATCGGTGAGTCGCCCATGATTATGGGCAGCAGCTTGCCCGCCGCTTCCGCGCATGACGAGCTTTCGGTGGCCGAACAGGCAACGGCGTTGTTTGACACTTGCAGCCTGCTTAGCGCATCCGTCTGAGACGGCGTCAGTTGCGCACAAACGGGCACGCACGCGGCGAGAATCGCCAACGCCGTCAACAAACACGACGAACCACCGTAGATTGTGCGCATCGTGGGCACCTTTCGAAATTCTGGAAATGACGGGCGATCAGATACCGCGAAGATTATAGCTTCTCGAGGATGCAATCGATCACCCGGGCGACCTGCGCCATCTCCGCCACATCGTGAACGCGAACAATGTGCGCGCCATTCAGGATACTGGCCGCAACGGTTGCCGCCGTGCCCCACATGCGTTCCTCAGCAGGCGCCGACTTCCCAGATTTCGCTAGCGTCGCTCCCAAAAAACCTTTGCGCGAAGTACCCACCATCAATGGATAACCCAGTCTGGCAAGGTCGGACAGACTGGCCAGCAGCTTGTAATTCTGTGAAAAGCGCTTGCCGAAGCCGATACCGGGATCAATGACGATTTGCGATTTCGGCACGCCGTTTTTTCTTGCCACAGCGATCGATCGTCTCAGCCCGCTTACCACATCCTTCACCACGTCACGCGCGAAGGGTCCTTTCTGCATGATGCGCGGCGTTCCTCGCATGTGCATCAGGATCAGCGGTGCGCCATATCCGGCTGCCACTTCCGCCAGCCGCGGATCGCTGCGCAATCCCGAAATGTCGTTAACCATTTCCGTGCCCGCGCGCAGCGCCACTTCCGCGACGGCTGCTTTTTGCGTGTCCACGGATATGGGAACTTTCAATTTGCCGCGCAGCGCTTCGAGCACCGGCAATAATCGCCGCAACTCCTCCGCGGCGGAAATTCCTGTCGAACCAGGCCGCGTGGACTCCGCGCCAATGTCAATGATGTTCGCGCCATCCCGCTGCATGGCCAGCGCCTGTTGGACAGCGCGTTTGGTATCAAAAAAATTGCCGCCATCCGAAAAACTATCCGGCGTCACATTCAGTACACCCATCACCAGCGTGCGCTTGCCGAGCGCAAGCGCACCAGAACGCAATTGCAGGCGAAAATGCGGGCGTGTTTTCAAGAAAGAGTCACGGCGGCTGAATTAAATCTGCCCGATGGATTGTGCGTAAGTTGGGTATAAGTTAGCAAAAATGAATGGGTATGTCATTTTCGCGTGCTTCGAATTCTTGCATAGAGGACCGACGACGGCGATGGTCGTTTTGCATGGCATTTCGTCGATCGGTGGAATCGTGTGTTCGCGATTTCGGCGAAAAGCAAATCCGGAAACGCTGCTGTTGCGAAAAGCCATCGGACTCGCAAGTGGCTGCATGCTGCAGCCTTGGCTTATCCTGGTAATCCATCCACAATAAGATCTGGTTCAAAGGTCAGTCGAGGTCAAAATCTCGAATCGGTTTTCCGGCCGGCGCGTCCTTGGCCTTCTTCATGCCTTCCTCAAACTTTTTTGCCAGAATGTCTTCCTTATTGGTTTCCTGAAACCACGAATCGGCAAACTTGTCTTCGCGCTGTTGCTTCTGCTTTTCCAGAATGCTTTGCGCTTGCGTCAGGTCCACATCAGGCCCGGGCTTTACGTGCGCCTCATGCGAGAGCACGGCGCCGAACACCGGATCAATCACCAGCTTGGCCTGGCAGCACGGGCACGTCACATTCAGATTTTCACCGCTCTTCAAGCCCATAATCGCTCCATCTAGCGTATTGTACTCCCGCTCGGAGCAAAAAGAAGGGCGCTACCCTCTTTGAAGACATTAAACCCAGACGCGATTTCCTTCGTCCGCGGACAGGATCGAATATTTCATGACCATCGTGAGCCGGTCCGGCGCAACCACCAGCGTTTCACCAAGGCCGACCGAACCGTTTCGTTGGGCAATGCCGACGATCTCAAAAGCGCTGCGGGTATAGGCCGATGGTTTCCGCTCCGGCCAGCCTTGAACGGGTGTAGTCTCGGCCATCGAATTGCGCGGCAACACGGACGAGTATCGGACTCGAGTTGCAATGAGCGATTTCTTCGCGAACGCTCAGGTGTATAGGACTGGCAATGATGTGCTGCCTCCAACTGAGCGGTGGCCTGAGCGGTGGCAGAGTAGTGAATCGTGATTTGGGGATATCAGAGTTCCACACGCCGGCAAAGGGGTCGTCGTGGGGCAAGATCATTCAAGCTCAATCTAGGCCTTTGCTGGACTGTCTCCACGCGTGAATCCCGGTGCCGGCCGCAGTTCCGGCCGCACTACCTTGGGATCGGTCGCCGGCGCACCCGGCGGGGTCTGAGTCGGAGGCGTCCGCGGCTTTTCCGGCAGTTCCTTGCCTTCGATCAGCAGGCGAACTTCGTTGGCGTCCAGCACCTCGCGTTCGAGCAATCCCTGCGCGATACGTTCGAGAATGTCGCGGTGCGTGTTCTGAATGACTTTGGCGCTCTCGTAGGCAATGTTGACTATCCGCTTTACTTCCTTGTCGATGTCCACGGCCGTGGCTTCGCTGAAGTCGCGGTGCTGGGCAATTTCGCGGCCCAGGAAAATCGCTTCTTCCTTTTTGCCGAAGGCCAGCGGACCGAGGTCGCTCATGCCCCATTCGCAGACCATGTTGCGCGCGATGTCGGTAGCGCGTTCGATGTCATTCCCAGCGCCGGTAGTGATGTGGCCCAGGAAAATTTCCTCCGCCGTACGCCCGCCCATCAAGACAGCCAGCATCCCTTCCAGATGTTCCTTGGTGTAGGAATGCTTGTCGTCGGTCGGCAACTGCATGGTCAAGCCGAGCGCCATGCCGCGTGGAATAATCGTGACCTTGTGCACCGGATCGGCACCCGGCGTCATCGCCGCCACCAGCGCGTGTCCGGCCTCATGGTAAGCGGTGTTCTTCTTTTCCTCATCCGACAAGATGAGCGACTTGCGCTCCACACCCATCAGCACTTTGTCCTTGGCCATTTCAAAATCGGCCATCATCACAAACTTGCGGTTTTGCCGCGCGGCCCACAAAGCTGCTTCATTGGCCAGGCTTTCCAAGTCAGCGCCCGAGAATCCCGGCGTGCCACGCGCGATGATCGAGAGGTCCACATCATCGGCAATGGGCTTCTTGCGCGTGTGTACGCGAAGAATTTCTTCCCGGCCCTTCACGTCTGGGCGGGCCACAACTACCCGGCGGTCAAAACGGCCAGGGCGCAATAACGCCGGGTCCAGCACATCCGGGCGGTTGGTGGCCGCAATCAGAATGACGCCTTCATTCGACTCGAATCCATCCATCTCCACCAGCAGAGCGTTCAGCGTCTGTTCGCGCTCATCGTGGCCACCGCCAAGGCCCGCTCCGCGATGGCGCCCCACAGCGTCAATTTCGTCGATGAAGATGATGCAAGGCGCATTCTTTTTGCCTTGCTCAAAAAGGTCGCGTACCCGGCTCGCGCCCACTCCAACGAACATTTCCACGAAGTCCGAACCGGAAATGGAGAAGAACGGAACGTTGGCCTCGCCGGCAATGGCCCGCGCCAGCAAAGTCTTGCCGGTTCCCGGAGGCCCAACGAGCAGAACGCCCTTGGGAATCCGTCCGCCCAGCTTTTGAAACTTCTGCGGGTCTTTCAGGAACTCAATAATTTCCTGTAGCTCTTCCTTGGCCTCGTCGGTTCCTGCAACGTCCTTAAAGGTGACTTTCTTCTGCTGCGCGGAGAGCAATCGCGCCCGCGATTTTCCGAAGCTCAACGCTTTGTTCCCGCCGGCCTGCATCTGCCGGAACATGAACAGGAAGAATCCCAGGATCACCACCAGCGGAAGTACTTGCACGATCAGGATAAGCCAGTCTCCGCTGGCTTTTTCCTTCACGTTAATCGCCACCGACTTTTCACGCAGCACTTTGCTCAGGTTCGGGGCATCTTCCTTGAAAATCGTGGTGTGGAACTTCTTGTTCGGCGTTACGTACTCGCCCTGCAGCTCATAGCTGTTCGGCGAAAGATACATGGTGACTTCTTTCACGTCGCCCTTATCGACGTGCGCCATGAACTCGCTGTAGCTCGGCGCGTCTTCGCGCTGCGCTTGCCCGTTCGCCGACACCAGCCTCCAGAGCATCACGCCCAGCAGCACGATGGAGAGCCAGAATAGAATTGTTTTCGCTGTAGAACTGGGATTCACGTTTGCCTCACTTAACTTCTAACGGTCATCGCGTATAAACACTGCTTATAAAAGCCTATAAATTCGTCTCATCCTGACTTACCGCTTCTTCTTATTAGACGCCGCCGGCCGCTTTCCCGCCACCATCTTGCGCCCTGCCTGCGCTTTGCCTGCCACCGACAGATTACACTCGTTGCGGTGCTTGCCCGCGGCATCTGCCAGCCCGTACCCGACCCACACTTGATTAGATGCGGTCTGGAAGGCGAAGTAATCCGGCTCAAGCGCCACCCGCCGGCTCGACGGCTTGTCCAGCAGCACCGCCAGCCGCAGCGATCGAGGCTGACTTTCACCCAGCCGTCGCAACAGAAATTCCTGCGTGATGCCGCTGTCCATCACCGCATCCAGGACTAGCACGTCTCGTCCCTTCAGGTCCGGACGCGCGCCAAAAAAAACTTCACGCCGCGCATGGTTTCCGTGCTGGACGTCACGAACATTTTCTCGGACGAAATGGCAAACCGTCGGCGAGCTAACATGGCGCAGCAAGTCTGCCGCAAACACAAAACCTCGGTCCATGGTAACCACCGCGTCCAGCCGGCGTCGGCCATAAGCTCGCGAAATCTCCTTGCCTAGCTCAGCAATTCTCGCGGCGATGCGCTTTGCCGAATAGCCCGGCTGCCTGCCAGGCATCGCTGAGAAAGAAATTCTTCTAGCGCTCACGCGGCGCACTCCTGATTTCGTTTTGTTGAACGGATCCCAGGTGCGCACGCAGGCGCGGTTGCCCCTTCCTACTATTTATAGTGTCTCGCCTGTCCGAAATGCAGTCAATCGCTGTAAATCGGAAAACCCAATTTGTTCCGTAAATGATCACCCTCGGGATTGGCCGTTTTTTTTGCGATGGCAACGCTCTGATGGAATTCATTGCTTTGGAGTCTTACGAGGCTGGAACAGCAGTGCGTCTCTTTCTCTTAGCACGTCAACACCGCCCGGCATTTGCAACCGTTTGCCTGGCTCGCCATTTTTCGCCAACTGCAAAATTCTCTCGATGTGTCCCGACAAGATCTGGCCGGGTTTTTGCCGCGTCCGTCCGACAATTTCCTGAATAAGGCTGGATTGCAAGACTCGAGCGGCCGCCGCCGGCGCGATTCCCAGCGGACTCAGCAATTCCGCCAACACAACGCGCGCTTCTCCGCGATTCATCGTCACGCTCTTGGCGAACACTTGCTGTGCGAGATGTTGAACCAACGACCCCTGTTCGCGTGCTCGATCGGCTAGCGCGGCCAAATGTTCGACCGCCGCCAAATTGAAATCCTTCTCCAGCAGTGGCAGCAATTTTTTGCGCATGCGCGCCCGCGTCCGCGTCAAATCGCGATTGGTCGCATCCTCGCGCCACGTTTGCCTTTTCGCTCGTAGGTACTTCCGCAACTCCTCGCGGCGAAACCCCAGCAGCGGTCTAACCACGCGGCCCGAGACAGGATGAATTCCAGAGAGTCCGGCAACGCCGGTGCCGCGCAAAATATGCGCCAGAACTGTTTCCGCCTGGTCGTCCTGGGTGTGCGCCGTCGCCACCCAATCTACCGCGCCTTGCCCCGCCAGCCGTGCAAAGAATTCATAGCGCGCCCGCCGGGCGGCATCCTCCAGATTCGCCTTTTCGCGTCTGGCCTTCCAGGCTACGTCGGCTCGGCCGACGTGCAACGTGGCGCCCAGTTTCTCCGCCAGCTCGGCGACGAATTTCTCGTCCAACTCTGATGCTTTTCCGCGCAGCCTGTGATTGAAATGCACCGCGCTGACCACCACTCCCAGCTCAGCCCGCAACTCCATGAACAGCCTGAGCAGCGCGACCGAATCCGCGCCTCCCGAGACCGCTGCCCCCACACGCATTCCGGGGCGCAGCAGTCCATCTTCCCTGGATTTCCGAAACAGTCGATCAGCAAGTTTCGATCGCACGGCTATAGGAGCCTCAATCCAGCATCCTAGCAGCCGCGGTATCGAAACTCACGCTTCTATAGAATCTGAAACGCGCACTGCACCGTCGCGCTCACCGCAATTCCGCCTGGCTGCGGAATAGGTGCTGGCCGAGGAGCAGGCGCTGCACAAAAAAGGGCAGAGGCAGCCATAGGCTGCCTCTCCCGGCCAGAGTGAATCAGAACGTGATCTTGCCCATCACCTGCACGATGCGAGCGTCCGTGGCTGCCGCTGCAAACGAATACGTGTATATATACTGTAGGGTAATCACGGTCCGACAACCGAGTGGCCGGCTGGGAATGCGGACAACGCCGCAATCACTGCGGCATGAGGTGCTTCACTGTTCCGCTGATGTGATGCGAGCTTCGTTAGTTTGGTTTCTGGGCCAGCCTCGAAAAGTTTTCTCCAACGCGTCTTTTGGTGTGCGCCAGTTCGCCCACGAAAGCCAGCACATTTCGCTTGGCATATTTTTCTGCGGTCGAATGCTGTCGAGACACGGGACTGCAGGTATTTCGGCGCGCGGGCATTTTGGCTTTTGCTGCCGGAAGAGCGGAGTCTAGGGAACCGGTAGTCTGTCCGGCCCGCAATGCTCTCCGCCCGCTTCTAACCGTCCATAGGGTGCTCTAAGCGGCCCTGCAAGACGCTTGTGGAAATCGCGAAATTTCTGTTTCTAGGTGTTGACATTCATGCGCTCTCTCGCTATAGTTGCAGAGTTGTTCGGAAGCCACTCTGCTGGACAGGGAGGCCTTGCTCTTTGACAATTGATACGATGTGCCAGAATCCGTTCGAAACCATTCGGCTTTATTCGAGCCCGAATGGTTGAGTAACATCGAGCGATCAACAATTCGCTTGGCAGGCTGATCCCGGATAAAACCGGGATATTTTTTTCGCCAAGCAACAGGCTTCAAACGAGAGTTTGATCCTGGCTCAGAACGAACGCTGGCGGCGTGCTTAACACATGCAAGTCGAGTGCGCGCCTGTAGCAATACAGGTGGCGCACGGCGCACGGGTGCGTAACACGTGGGTAATCTGCCCTCTGATGGGGAATAACTCGCCGAAAGGCGAGCTAATTCCGCATAATATTCCGAGAACCATGTTTTTGGACTGAAAGGCGTAAGTCGTCGGAGGAGGAGCCCGCGCACGATTAGCTAGTTGGTAGGGTAATGGCCTACCAAGGCTTTGATCGTTAGCTGGTCTGAGAGGATGGCCAGCCACACTGGAACTGAGACACGGTCCAGACTCCTACGGGAGGCAGCAGTGGGGAATCTTGCACAATGGGCGAAAGCCTGATGCAGCGACGCCGCGTGGGGGATGAAGCTTCTCGGAGTGTAAACCCCTTTCGATCCGGACGAATGCCCGCAAGGGATTGACGGTACGGATATAAGAAGCCCCGGCTAACTACGTGCCAGCAGCCGCGGTAAGACGTAGGGGGCCAGCGTTGTTCGGAATTACTGGGTGTAAAGGGTTCGTAGGCGGTGCGGCAAGTCGGGAGTGAAATCTCTGGGCTCAACCCAGAGGCTGCTTCCGAAACTGCTGTGCTTGAGTGTGGGAGAGGCTCGTGGAATTGCAGGTGTAGCGGTGAAATGCGTAGATATCTGCAGGAACACCCGTGGCGAAAGCGGCGAGCTGGACCACTACTGACGCTGAAGAACGAAAGCTAGGGGAGCAAACAGGATTAGATACCCTGGTAGTCCTAGCCCTAAACGATCAGGACTTGGGGTGCCACCCGTTCGGGTGGCGTCCCGGAGCTAACGCGTTAAGT
>Ga0306920_100008810_pt1 | contig 13419 bp, 15 predicted proteins | sample flu12Cox44000170_FD_204666 | JGI IMG/M metagenome (GOLD analysis project Ga0306920, IMG submission 204666) | Lab enrichment of tropical soil microbial communities from Luquillo Experimental Forest, Puerto Rico - flux4day.12C.oxic.44.000.170 (v2)... | ecosystem: Environmental > Terrestrial >... | reverse complement strand
CGCACTTCTGCGCACTACGTGCTAGCTACGTCGCCATTTAGTTCGCAGTGCGATTCATTCGCCGCTCTCGCAAGGGGACGATCGGTTCGCCGCGGCATCAGCCTTCTTCGTGATCTTCCACGGCCGTTCCCGCGTCAAGGGATTCATAACGGCCGCGGACACCGCTGTAATTTGCGGACACACATCGTTGCGTTTCCAAACCCTTGCCGCGGCGCCGCTCGCCGACAATCACAGGCATAGGAGAACGACGATGAAAACACTCTTCTGCACAATTGCTCTGGTTGCCCTGTCGGCCAGCCTCACGGGCTGTATCGTGGCGCCTCCGTACGCCTACGCTCCGGCGCCTGCTTACGGCTACGGCTACGCGCCGGGCTACTACGCCGCTCCGGCGGTGGATATCGGGGTGGGCTTCGGCGGCTACTACGGTCACGGCTGGCGACGTTAAGGGGACCGTAACAAGCCCCTTGAAAGGTTCGCGCTCGACCTATCCGATGTGATAGCTATGCACGCCCAGCCGCCGCACTAAAGTGGCGAGACAAGTTTCGAAAAAGCGTTGGACCATTGCACGGGGGCGAGCATGAAGTTCATCGACGACGAGATCGCGCACATCACGCGCGCCATGGCGCCCTCATTATCTATTGGCACGACGCCAGCCGTTTTCTCATTCGATTACTGGTACAGGCGCCTCTCCGCGCTGCTCGACCTCACACAGATCACGCAGTCCCAGTTCAGGGCGATCGATGCGCTCATGGTCGAGCTGGAGGCGATTCAGGCCGCCGTCGGCGCACGGGCGGTCGAGGCGATGGCCGTCTGATCCGCCTGATCATGACTTCGATTGGCGGGCACCGGATGCCGGGCGCCGCCAGTCTTCCCGATTAACCTCGCCATGTCACCCGAGCATGGATTAGCCCGCGCGAGCGGGCTTTTTTCTTTCCGGGCCGCTGCACGCCGGGCAGCCAGACAAAAAAAGACCGCGACAGGGGCCGCGGTCAAAAGCTTGCCGTTACGGCTACCACGCGGCGCCGAGGGGTTGTCGCCGCTCGACCATTCTCATGGCTCACCTCAGGCGCGGCAACGCTCGTCGCCTTGATTTGACAATCCTTAACGTTTTGGCAGACCCGGCTGGGGCCACCGGGCGCGCGGGCGCGTCCTCTTGAAAACGCCTTGCGCCCCCTGCATGTACAGCCCACTTTTTCGGAGATTCAGATCGTGGGCAGACGACCTTCCTTCATCGACGATCTGGCTCGCGGCGTCCCATCCGACGGCGCGGGCCAGCGCCCGGGCACAGAGGACGACGCGCTCCTCGACGCCTATTCCCGCACCGTGATAGGCGCACTGGAGCGTGTCCAGCCGGCCGTGGCGCACATCGCCGTCGAGCGCCGCGCATCGGGCCAGGCCGCAGCGCGCGGCGGCAGCGGCTCGGGATTCCTGTTCACGCCCGACGGCTACCTGCTGACGAACAGCCACGTGGTACACGGCGCGAGCACGCTGCGCGTGACGCTCGCGGACGGCTCGTCCCAAACGGCCGACCTGGTCGGCGACGATCCGAGCACGGATCTCGCGGTGCTGCGCATCGGCGCCGCCGAGGCGCTGCCGCACGCGCAGCTCGGCGACTCTGCGGGCCTGCGCGTCGGTCAGATCGCGATTGCCGTGGGCAGTCCGCTCGGCCTCGCGCAGACGGTGACCACCGGCGTGGTGTCGGCGCTCGGCCGATCGCTGCGCTCGGAGTCCGGGCGCATGATCTACGACGTGATCCAGACCGATGCCGCGCTCAATCCGGGCAACTCGGGCGGGCCGCTCATCAATTCGGCGGGTCAGGTGATCGGCGTGAACACGGCGATCATTCCGGGCGCGCAGGCCATCTGCTTCGCAACGGCGATCGACACCGCGAAATGGGTCATCACGCAACTGTTCGCACACGGGCGCGTGCGGCGAGCCTATATCGGCATCGCCGGAACCACGGTGCCGATCGCGCGCAAGGTGCAGCGCTACTTCGACCTGAGCGCGGCAACCGGCGTGCGGGTGATGGAGATCGTGAAGGGCAGTCCGGCCGCGCTCGGTGGCTTGCGCGTGGACGACACGATCGTGACGGTCGACGGCGTACCGGTGGACGGCATCGACGCGCTGCAGCGTCTTTTCGACGTATCACGCATCGATCGCGCGGTGGAAATGGATGTGATCCGGTTGACGCAGAGACTCAACCTGCGGGTGACGCCCGTCGAGCAGACGGGCTAGGCGGACAAGTCAGACGCCAGCAGCCTGGGCGTCGCGGGCGCGCCGATCGCATGCGATGCGGCGCGCCGCTGTCTCACGTCACCGCGTCACGCCGCTGTGTCCATTACCAGCCGCTGCCGGGCTGGGCATAAACCGGCTGCGGCCCGTAGCCGGGCTGCGCGTAGCCGTCGTCGTACTGCGGCGGCGGCGCGGGCTGCACCGGCGCGCAGGCCACGTAGCGGCCGGAATACTGGTCATAGCACGCTGCGCCGGCCGGCGCGACTGCATAGACCGGCGCCGGCTGCGCATACACCGGCGCGGGCTGCACATAGGCCGGCTGCGCCGGGTACGCCACGGCCGGGCCGCTGTTCAGTACGGCGCCCACCGCAGCGCCAATCAATGCGCCGCCAAGCAGCGCTCCCACCACGTCACCGCCGTGATCGTGCGCGCTCGCGGGGCCGGCCGCCACAGCACAGCCCGCCAGCAGCAAAACGGCCGCCATTTTTCGCATGTCGTTCTCCTTGAGAACCTCTGAAAACATGCGAGCGATTGTCGGCCCGATTGCCGGATACAGGTGCTGCAAGTGGTAACGACGAATTACGTGGGGACGTGCGGCGTGGATCCGCGCGCTCGCCGGGCGCAAGGCCCGTCAGCGTGCGTGTTCGCCGTCGTGTGCGTCTGCCTCCGGTGAGCGCGGCGTGCTACCGCGCCGCCCGGCAGACGGGCAGAGAAGGGTGAGCGCGATGGAGAGCACCATCAGCACGAATAACGACACGAAGCACGCCATCCAGGAGAACTCGAAATCCACGAGCGCCTCCCGTGTGTTTCGACGCGGTCATTCGCGCGATGTGCGCGCCCGCTCAGTGATGCAGGATGCTGCGCAGCGGATGACGCCAGTCCATATGGTGTCCGTCTCCCGCTTGCACGCGTTGTCTGTGCTCCTCGAGGATTTCGTCGGAAAACAGGAAGACGACAATGACGAGGGGGATGACCAGAAACGCGCCCAGTATTACGTGTTCGATCACGATAGCCTCCGGGTTGTCAAGCGGTTTGCACTTGCATTGTAGCCAAGACGCGACAGTTTGTGCATTGGGCGTACACCGAAGCTTGAAAACAATGTTCGCTGACCATCACAAGCGATGCAGCGGATCGCGTGCGCCCGCTTCGCAAAGCGAAAGGCGGGGATAGCAACGTGGGTTCGAGGCGGGAAAAGCGGGGATGTGAATAACCCCTGGTCGAGTGTGGGCGTTGACCTGAATAAGCCCCGGAAAACCGGGGGATAACATCGGAATGGCGGTGAAGCGCGGCGGATGATCACGCGGGCACGTCAGTCCACGGCCCGCGCGAGGCGTGCTGACTGGCGGTTTATGTCGCCGACTTCCTCCACGCGGCGGCAAAGAGCCCCGCGCCAATGAGCAGCGTGCCGCCCGTGCGATTGACCGCGCGCTGCACGCGCGGGCTGCGCACGACCTTGCGCGCGGCCGCGGCCAGCATCGCATAGCCAAACGCGTTGAGCGTCGCGAGCACGAGGAAGGTGGCTTCGAACACGACGATCTGCGGCAGCACGGCCGGGTGCGGATCGATGAACTGCGGCACGAACGCGACGAAGAAAATGATGCTCTTCGGGTTCAGCGCAGTGACCGCATACGCATGCGCGAAGATGCGGCCGGTACGCGTCTCCGAGGTATCCGGCGTGTCGGCTTGGCCAACGGGTGCGCGCCAGAGCTTGACGCCGAGGTAGACCAGATACGCCGCGCCGATCCATTTGAGCACCGAGAACAGCGTGGCGGAGGCCGCGAGGACCACGCCGAGGCCGAGCATGGAAGCGGTCATCGCCGTGAAGTCGCCGAGCGCGACGCCGGCCGTGGTCGCGAGCGCATAGCGGCGGCCGTGGCCAAGCGCATACGAAACGACGAGCAGCACGGTAGGCCCGGGAATCGCGACGAGAATCGCAGATGCGATTGCGAACGGCAGCCAGTGAGCGAAAGTCATGGGTTCCTCCTGTGGGAAGCCCGATTTATCCATGAACTTCGGCAGTGTGCAAGCGCGTAGCGGTGGCGGATTTCTGCTGGTCGCGGCGGGGTAGCTGGCATCGATTTTATTCTGTGTTCAATCCATTAATTCACCGCATTTCACGCCGGGCGCCGATGACTTTAGGTGCGCCGCGGCATTCACCGATCCGTCATTCCACTAAACCGCTTAAATCATCGCGGGCCCGGTTTTCCTGGTTCGGCTATAACCGTTGACGCCTTTCTGAACAAGGCGCCCAGCCATTCGATCGATGCTTCGGACTGCTCCTGAATGCGCGGCAGCGCGAGCCGCGGCGGCATGACAACACATGCCGCCGCATGGCATGAACACGTCGCTGTTGCGAGCGCACACAAGTCGGGCTTGCAGTCTTTCCACCGTTTTCTATGGTTAGAGACGCGACTCCGCCATGAGAGTTAAATACATACCTAACCCGAGTAAAAACCCGCAGGAGGCAATCATGAAAATGCTATCCGGTATGGTCGTCGTGGCGGCTAGCCTCGCTTGCGCCGTTGCCGTTCAAGCTCAGGATGTCGTCGTCAAGCCGCAGCAGACGGTGCAGTTCAAGCCCGGGTCCTACGGCTGCCTCTCGAAGGACAAGCTCGACGCCGTCGCCCTTCACGAGCAGGCCGGCGAGCGCCAGCAGATGCAGGAATACTTCAGCGGATTCCAGTGTCTGTCCACACCCGACAATCAGTCGTTCCGCGTGGTGCAAGTGGTGGGTCATGACGTCGAATTCGTCAGCGCGGCGAACACCGACGAGCAAGGTCTCTGGACCAACGACCGCTTCATCAAGCAGTAACGCGATATCCGCCTCCGCCGGAAATCGGGCGCGCCCGCCCGGTACTCGCCGGATATTTCCGATACCTCCGATACCGATACGCCCCTCGCAGCATGGCCCGACGCGCATGCGCCGGGCCATCGCAATGCTGGGCGCGTGGCCATGAGATGACGTAGAGCGCCGCGCGCCGCTGTCAAACCCCGGTCATTTTCCCGTCAGACCATCCGCATTGCGTCGCGCGCGCCGCATCGCAACGCCGCGCGTGCGGCGCGCCCGTTCGACCGGCACATTGCTTGCTCCAAACTTCGCTATCATGTGCGGCTTTCGCGCGCCCGGAATTCGGTATGGCACTCAAATCGACCATCTACAAGGCAGAACTGCAGATCGCGGACATGGACCGGCACTATTACGCCGACCATGCGCTCACGATCGCACGCCATCCGTCCGAAACCGACGACCGCATGATGGTCCGCATCGCCGCGTTCGCGCTGTTTGCGGGCGAACGGCTCGAGTTCTGCAAGGGCCTTTCCGACACGGACGAGCCCGATCTCTGGTGCAAGGACTATACGGGCGCGATCGAAACGTGGATCGAGGTCGGGCAACCCGACGAGCGGCGCATCGCCAAGGCGAGCGGCCGCTCGGGCGAGGTCATCGTGATCGCCTACGGCGGGCGCACCTCCGACATCTGGTGGCAAGGCGTACGCAGCAAGGTCGAGCGCCTGCGCAACGTCACGGTCTGGTCGCTGGGCGAGGGCGTCGCCGCGTCGCTCGGCGCGCTGGCCGAGCGCACCATGCGCCTGCAGTGCACGGTTCAGGACGGCGCAGCGTGGATCGGCAATACGAGCGCCGAGCCGGTTGCCGTCGAATGGAGCGTGTTCAAGGCGCCCGAAAACGTCTAGCAGTACGTTTGGGCGCTCGCGACGCACCCGCGCCAGTCACCGTTCACGCGCGGGTCGGACCTTTCAGTTCCACCATGTTGCCTTCCGGATCGAACAGATACAGCGACGGCCCCAGACCCTCCGCTCCATAGCGCTCGACGGCGTTGCCGGGACGCGCCCCATGCTGCGTCAGATGCGCTTTGAGCGCCTCGGCATCGAACGGCTCGACGCGCAGACAGAGATGATCCATGTTGCCGCCGGCGCCCGCAGGCGGCGCCCCGGCGCCCCGGTCCAGCGGCCCGCCGATCGTCACCAGATCGATGAGCGAGCGTCCCGCGCGCAACTGCACGAGCCCGAGATCGCGCTGCTCGCGCTCCGGCTCGCAGCCGAGCACGTCGCAATAAAAACGCGCCATCGCGGCCGTATCGGCCGCCCGGATCACGACGTGATCGATCTCGCGAATCTGGATGCGCATGGGGTCCTCCGGGTCGTGCAGGATCTCTCATGATGAACCAGTGGACGCATGGCTGCGCGGAACGCGCATATGACGCGGAACCCCGCGTACCGGAAACAGCGCGGGCGGCAAAACGGAGGGAACGGGCGGAAAATGGCCGCAGGAACGGGCGCGACGCGTTTGCAAAAACGCTGGACGAAAAAAAGCCCGCTGCTGTGAGCGGGCTTAATCCATATCAGGAGGAGACATGGAGGAGACAGAAACCACTATACACAGCCGCCTGACGCGACGCAACAACTTTTTAAGGGAAAACCCGCAACGTGGCCATTTTGTCGCACGGGAAAGTGCAAAGCGCCACCAGGGATTCACCGAAGGTTTAAAAGTGCCAGATAAATGCCCGAAGCGCGTCGCGATGGCGACTCGCTTCGACAGCAATGACAGCGCAAGATCCGGCGCGCCTTCGTCCGTATGCGACGCTACAGTGAGGGCATGCAGACAGGCACTTCGAGGAGCCGTGACATGAGCGCCGTCCCTGAGCTGAAACCCGTCATGAAACCCGCTACGCAACCCGCAAGACCCGCTGAAACGCCAGACGGCGAGTGGACGAGCGACGCCGACCGCTGGCAAGCCGTCACGTCGCGCGACGCGCGCGCCGACGGCGCATTCTTCTACGCCGTGCGCACGACCGGTGTGTTTTGCCGTCCCTCGTGCGCGTCGCGGCTGCCGCGGCGCGAGAACGTCGAATTCTTCGCCGAGGCCGACGCCGCGCGCGCCGCCGGCTATCGCGAGTGCAAGCGCTGCCGCCCGGGCGGATTGCCGCGCGAACTGGAAATCGTGCGGCGCGCCTGCGCGGCCCTCGACACCGATCCGCAGCAGCGTCTCACGCTCGCGCAACTGGGCGACGCCGTGCACCTCAGCCCGTTTCACCTCCAGCGCCTCTTCAAGCGCGTGCTGGGCGTCTCGCCGCGCCAGTACCAGGCGGCGCGACGCGGGGCCGTGCTGCGCGACGCGCTCGGCGAGGGCGCCGACGTCACCCGCGCAAGTGCCGATGCTGGCTTCGGATCGTCGTCGCGCCTCTATGACAGCGTGCCGGGCGAGCTGGGCATGGCGCCGTCCGCGTATCGACGCAAGGGCGCCGGGCTGACGATCCGCTACGCCGCGACGCCCACGCCGATCGGCTACGTGCTGATCGCGGCGACGGCGAAGGGCATCTGCCGGATCGCGTTCGGCGACGACGCCGCGACGCTCAACGCCGCGCTCACCGAGGATTTCGCAAACGCGCAATGCATCGAGGACGAGCCAGCGCTCGCGCCGTTCGCCGCGCAGATCGACGCCTATCTGCATGGCCGCCGGGACCGCTTCGATCTCCCGCTCGACATCGCCGCCACGGCGTTCCAGCAGCGCGTCTGGGACGCGCTCCAGCGCATTCCCTACGGCGAAACGCGCAGCTACACGCAGATCGCCGAAACGCTCGGCGCACCGCGCGCGGTGCGGGCCGTGGCGAGCGCGTGTGCGTCGAACCCGGTGGCGCTGGCGATTCCGTGCCATCGCGTCGTGCAAAAGGGCGGGTCCCTCGCAGGCTACCGCTGGGGGCTCGAGCGCAAGGCGGCGCTCATCGACGCGGAGGCACGCGCGGCGGAGATCCGCGCCGGCGCGCCGCAGGCGAGCGGCCGCGCAGCGCGCGACCAGCAAGGCGCGAAAGGCGCAATGCGCGCGAAAGACATGAAGGGCGGCCGTTCGACCACGAAGCGCGCCAACACGCCGGAGACTGCCGCTTGAGCGCCATCGCCCCGCAATCCGAAGCACAAGCCGAGGCGCAGACGCAAAGCGCCACGCTCGAACTGCCGTTTCGTGCGCCCTACGACTGGCCGCGGGTGCTGCGCTTCTTCAGCGGCCGGGCAACTCCGGGCGTCGAGGCCGTCGAGGAGGGCGCGTGGCTGCGCGCGATCGACTTCAACGGTGAGAGCGGCACGCTCGCCGTGCGCCGTCATGCGCGCAAGCATTGCCTCGTCGTGCAGATCGACGGGCCCGTGCGCGCTTACGCGGCGGCGCTCGCCGCGCCGCTCTCGCGCATGTTCGACCTGCAAGCCGATCCCGCCGCGATCGCCGCGCATTTGCGCACCGACCCGTGGCTCGCGCCGCTCGTTGCGGCCGTGCCCGGGCTGCGTGTGCCCGGCGCATGGTCGGGCTTCGAGCTCGTGGTGCGCGCGATCGTCGGCCAGCAGGTCAGCGTGAAGGCGGCGACGACGATCATCGGGCGCCTGGTCGAGCGCGTGGGCAAGCGCATCGACGGCCATGCGCACGCGCGCACCGCTTGGCGCTTTCCCACGCCCGCCGCGCTCGCCGCCGCCGATCTCGCGGGCATCGGCATGCCGGGCAAGCGCGTCGCCGCGTTGCAGGGCTTCGCGCAGGCGGTGGCGAGCGGCGCGGTGATCATCGAACGCGACTACGCACAGGCGGAACAACAGAAGCCGCGCGTCAAACGTCAAAGCAGACAAATCGACCTTATCGCGCCAGCACCCGCCGACCTCGACGCGATGCGCGCCGCGCTGCTCGCGTTGCCGGGCATCGGCCCGTGGACCGTCGAATATGTCGCGATGCGCGCCTGGCGCGACGCGAACGCCTGGCCCGCCACGGACCTCGTGCTCATGCAGGCCATCGCGGCGCGCGACCCGGCGCTCGTGCGCGCGACGCAACAGCGCACGCGCACCGACGCATGGCGCCCCTGGCGCGCATACGCGGCCATGCATTTGTGGAATGAAATCGCCGATCGCGCGGGCGCGGCGCGCGGCGGGTAGGGCAACGCGAGGCGTGCCGGGCGGCCATCGCCGCCGCTCACAGCGCGCGCCGGCCGGGCGAAATTCCGCCCGAGCCAGGGCAGAAGCAGGCCCAAGCAGGTCTTTCGGCGAGATGTTAAAGTGCCCGCTACCGAAAAGAATCCCGGCCGGCGAGCGCTCGCAGCACCACGCCGCCGGCCCGAGCCCGACTTGCCTCAATGTCAGACACGACCTCTACACGCACGAACGACGTTCTCGCGCAGCGCCTTTCCGTGCTGCGCGACGGGCCGCATCGCGGCGCGCTCACGCGCGGTCTGCGCGGGATCGAGAAGGAGAGCCTGCGCGTCACACGCGACGGCCGTCTCGCCATGACGCCGCACGCGGCGGCGCTCGGTTCGGCGCTCACGCATCCGTCGCTCACGACCGACTATTCGGAAGCGCTGATCGAGATCATCACGCCCGCCGAGCCCGATCCGTCGATCACGCTCGAAAGGCTCGACGAGCTGCATCGCTACGTCCATGCGGTCCTCGCGCGCGACGGCGAGCTGCTCTGGAACGAATCGATGCCGGGCCTCCTGCCCGACACCGACGACGGCATCCCCATCGCGCGCTATGGCAGCTCGAACATCGGGCGCCTCAAGTACGTGTATCGCATGGGGCTCGCGCTGCGCTACGGGCGCACGATGCAGTGCATTGCCGGCATCCACTACAACTATTCGCTGAGCGAAGACGTGTGGCGCGTGCTTCATGCGCATCATCAGTCCACGGCCTCGCTCACCGATTACCAGTCGGAGCGCTACCTCGCGCTGATTCGCAATTTCCGCCGCACGAGCTGGCTGCTGATGTACCTGTTCGGTGCCTCGCCCGCGCTCGATGCGCGCTTCCTGCGCGGCCGCGAGCACAAGCTCGAAGCGTTCGACGCCGACACGCTCTATCTGCCGTACGCGACCAGCCTGCGCATGAGCGATCTCGGCTACTCGAACACGACGGGCCAGTCCGCATTGCGTGCCGACTACGACACGCTGGCCGGCTATCTCGACGCGCTTGCGCAGGCGGTGAGCCAGCCGTATCCGCCGTATGAGGCGATCGGCACGCATCGCGACGGCGAGTGGGTGCAGATCAACACGAACGTGCTGCAGATCGAAAACGAGTTCTACTCGACGATACGCCCCAAGCGCGTGACGCATCCGGGCGAGCGGCCGCTGCATGCGCTCGCCGCGCGCGGCGTGCAGTACGTCGAGGTGCGCTGCATGGACATCGACCCGTTCGAGCCCACCGGCATCTCGCTCGAAACGGCGCGTTTTCTCGATGCCTACCTGCTGGCGTGCGCGTTCGACGACAGCCCTTTCCTGCCCGCCGACGCCTACGCCGAATCGAACGAGAACTTCGGCCTGGTGACGAAAGAAGGGCGCCGCCCCGGCCTCGCGCTCAAGCGCGACGGCAGGGACGTGCCGATGCAGGCATGGGCCGAAGCGCTGTTCGAGAAGATCGGCCACGCGGCGGCCGTGCTCGACGCGGCGCACGGCGGCGACGAGCATACGCGCTCGGTCGCGGCGCAACGCGCGAAGCTTGCCGATCCCTCGCTCACGCCATCGGCGCGCGTGCTGCAAACCATGCGCGATGGCAAGCAGTCCTTCCTGCAATTTGCACTCGCCCAAAGCGAGCGCCACGCCGCGCATTTCCTCGCGCGTCCGCTCGACGCCGCGACCGCGGCCGAGTTCGAAACGCTTGCGCGGGAATCGCTCGCGGAGCAGGCGCAGCTCGAACGCGACGAAGTCGGCTCGTTCGACGCTTTCGTGGCCGCGTATCGCGCCTATACGCTCAATCGCTTCAGCGTCTGAGCGGCGCGCCGGTGCACCGGCGCGTTCCGCGCGGCGCACTCATCCCATCCAGCTCGCCCCGGGCACTGCGTTTGCTCGCAACACCAGCGTGCAAATGCGGTCCAACCAGGACAGGCGCTGCGTTGCCGGACGACGCCGCCCGGCGAACGAAGCCGTGAACACAAAAAAACGCTCGGGCCGCGCGCCACGCGGCTCACTCTGGGAGGAACCCACGCGATGAAACGAATCCTTGCGATCCTGCTGTGCGCGACGGCTGCGGCCTGCGCGCCGCGCGGGCAGGTCAATCCCGACGTCATGCAGATCGCGACCGCGCCGCTCACCTGCTCGAACAAGGCGGAATGCGATCTCTGGTGGCAACGCGCCCAGGACTGGGTGCGCAGCCATTCGAAGTACGAAGTGCAGATCGTGACCGACACCCTCATCCAGACCTCTGGCCCGGGCGGCGGCAGGCGACTGCTCGCCTATGAAATCACGAAGGCCGCCAACAGCGACGGCACGGCCACGATCGGCTTCGCGGCGCACTGCGACAGCTCGCTCGGCTGCAAACCCAACCCGTGGTCGGCAGGGGCGGCGTTCAAGCAATACGTGCGCTCGGGCGTCGCTGCGCCCATCCCCGGCGACAGCAGCACGGGCGCAGGCGGCGACGCGGCTGGCGTGAGCGGCGCGGCCGTCGCGGAGCCGGCCTCCAGCGCGCATTGATCTCCAGCGCGACCTCTGGCCGCTGCGGTTTCGCGGCCAGAGCACACTTCGGCGTTACGGATTTCGAATCATAACGATTGCCGGTTTAGGCATTGTCTGATTGAGGGAAGGAAGCGGCTGCCCGTATCGTGGGCTGGCTACGGCCGGCGTGATGCGGGCCGTCCCTCCCTCATCAACAACTCGAATCGACAATGAAACTGCGACTTCTGTCCGCCAGTGCCGCGGCTGCCGTAATCGTCGCCGCCGCCGGCTGCACCACCGCCTCGGGCCCCACCTACAACCTCGACGTCGTCACGCTCTCGAACGGCACGCAGGCATACCGCGTGCAATGTCTCGGCCTGCTGGAAAGCTCGAAGGCCTGTATGGCCAAGGTCAAGCAGGTCTGCGTCGACAAGACGCCGCTGCGCGTCTCGTCGACGGATCTCGCCACTTCGGGCTTCAAGCCGAAAGACGATCCGCGTGAAATCACGTTCATCTGCCAGACGCCGCAAACTCCGGCTCCGGCACCGATCGCTCAAACCCCGCCTCCGCCCCCTCCGCCCGCAACGCAGCCGCGCACGATCACGCTGAACGCGGACGCGAACTTCGCGTCCGGCAAGGCCGATTTGCTGCCCGGCGGCAAGCAGAGTCTCGACCAGTTCGTTCAGGACAGCGATAGCGTGAACATCGGCACGGTCGCCATCAGCGGCTATACCGACTCGGTCGGCTCGAAGGCCTATAACGACCGCCTCTCGCTGCGCCGCGCGCAGACCGTGCGCAACTATCTGCAGTCGCACGGCCTCCATGCAGGCCAATACGAAGTGCACGGTTACGGCTTCGCGAATCCGGTCGCGTCGAACGCCACGCCCGAGGGCCGCGCGAAGAACCGCCGCGTCGAAATTCAAACGAACGGCGTCACGCAACGCTAGTTGTGCAACGCGCGCCCTCGCGCGCAGACGTAGCACCCGGCAGCCTGTGCCATACGCAGGCTGCTGTTCGCGGGACCGTCAATGACCCATTGCCGGTCCCGCGCCTTTTCTCGGCTTGGTCACCCATACCAGCACGGCCAGCACGAGGAACACCGCGGCGGAAATGCGGAAGAAGTCGTTGGTGGCCATCATGTAGCCCTGTGTCGTCACGACATCGTTGAGCTTGGCGGTCAGGCTCTGACCGGCGAAGCCGAGACTCGCGAGGGCGTCTTTGTAGGCGATCGTGTTCGGGGAATACTGGTTCACCGATTCCGAAAGCACGGTGTGGTGAAAGATCGCGGCGTCTTCCCAGAAAGTCGTGCTCACCGCGGTGCCGATCGCGCCCGAAAGCGTGCGCAGAAAGTTCGAGAGGCCGGCGGCACTTGCCAGACGCTCGTCGGGAATGCTGGATAGCGTGATGGTCGTCATCGGCACGAAGAAGCAGGCCACGCCGATGCCCTGCACGAGACGCGGCAGAATCACGTGATTGAACGGCACGTCGAGCGTGAACGTGGAGTTCCAGATCGACACGAGCGCAAACACGATGAAGGCAAAGCTCGCGACCATGCGCAGATCCAGCCTGTGCATGTTGCGCCCGATCAGCGGTGAGAGCACGAGCGCAAGCAAGCCGACCGGCGCAGTCGCGAGGCCCGCGAGCCCGGCCGTGTAGCCCATGACGGTCTGCAGCCAGAGCGGGAAGATCACGACCGAGCCGAAGAACGCCATGAAGCCGAACGAGATGATCATCGCGCCGAGCGCGAAGTTGCGGTCCCGAAAGAGCGAGAGGTCGACCACGGGCT
>Ga0306920_100008809_pt1 | contig 13419 bp, 7 predicted proteins | sample flu12Cox44000170_FD_204666 | JGI IMG/M metagenome (GOLD analysis project Ga0306920, IMG submission 204666) | Lab enrichment of tropical soil microbial communities from Luquillo Experimental Forest, Puerto Rico - flux4day.12C.oxic.44.000.170 (v2)... | ecosystem: Environmental > Terrestrial >... | reverse complement strand
ACATGGGTGTTAGGGCCGCCGACGGCCCAGGCTTCCAGGGCCAGAGCGGCACCGCAACAAGGCGCCTGGAACACAATGGTTGTGGCTGGCCAGGCAGACTCATAGTGTCGGCTCAATATTTGGCGGCAAGCGTCTAAGTCCTCAGGATTACGTAGAAAGACCGTCTGAGAAGTAACCGACATAGGGTAATCCTGACGTCCAAGGATGCGGTGTTGAGCCGTCAGGAGCTCCTCGATTTGTTCACGCATCCCCCCACGGCCATGAGGCGTGAGCATTAGCGAGACGCGAGTTGAATCTCCGATACGTACTGAAGAAAAGCCTTCAGCCGCTGAAGACGCAAGCGTCGGGCGCGTCAGCACCATGCGCGAGCTTTCTGGTGTGGGCGCCTGGGCGAAGCTCTTTGCAACCGAGACAACTTCGCGCTGGGGCGCACCCCTTCCTCGAGGAGACATATTCTTTCCGCCAAAGTACCAGCATCCGGGCGGTTTGCCCATGATTTTCAGATGACCATGCCGTGGGGAATAACACCACTTTTCGGGATGATTACAATACCGTCCCGAATGTAGTAATGCGAGTGGTCGACTTTTTCCGGTTTTCCGACAGGTGAGATGATGACGTTGTCTCCGATCCTGGCGTTTTTGTCGACGATGGTGTTTTCGATCCTACAATTTGTGCCGATGCCGATGCGCGGCTTGCCAGCTTTTTCGTGCTCCTCAATCGATTCACGCGATTCGTAATAATCACTGCCCAGAAGGATCGTTCGATTTAACACTGTGCCAGGGCCGACGATACAGCGCAGTCCAACGATGCTATGGCTAATAGTCGCCCGATTGATGATGCAGCCATCTGAAATAACAGCATGATCGATTTGTGCACCATTTATCTTCGACCCCGGCAGGAACCTTGGCCGGCTGAAGATGGGCGCGCTCATGTCAAAGAAGTTGAAGCGGGGAAGTTCGTTGGTGACGTCGAGGTTTGCTTCGAAGAAAGCGCGAATGGTGCCGATGTCTTCCCAGTAACCCTGGAAGACGTACGAATAAACCCGGAGGTCTTTAATGGCCTGGGGAATGATATGCTTGCCAAAGTCGGTCAGATTGTTTTCAAGGAGTCGAAATATCACCTCCCGGCTAAAAACGTAGATTCCCATCGAGGCCAAAAATAGTTCGCCTTTTTCTTCGATGCCGAGTTTGGGGTACCAAGCCGGGTCTAAACGGAGTGAGTCCTGGACAGCAGGATCGGAAGGTTTTTCCACGAACCGGGTGATACGCCGGTCGGCATCCATTTGCATGATGCCAAGGCCGTGGACTTCCGCGCGCCGGACCGGAATCGTGGCGATTGAAATGTCTGCCTGGGTGTCGGCATGCTGATTGATGATGTTTCGAAAATCCATGCGGTACAGCTGATCACCGCTAAGAATAAGCAGGTAATCCCAATCGTGGTTTCGGAAATGGATTTTGTTTTTGCGCACGGCGTCGGCTGTGCCTTGATACCATGAAGTGTCAGAAAAAGTTTGTTCGGCCGCTAGCAACTCCACGAATCCACCTGAAAAATGGTCGAACTTGTAAGATTGGGAAATATGGCGGTGCAGAGAAGCGGAGTTAAACTGTGTCAGCAGATAAATGCGCCTCAAACCGGAATTGATGCAATTCGATATCGGTATGTCAACGAGTCGGTACTTCCCAGCCAGCGGCACTGCAGGTTTAGCACGCTCTTTGGTCAGTGGAAATAAGCGGGTGCCTTGTCCGCCTCCCATGATGACCGAGAGCACGTTACTGGTGTTTAATGACTGACGCCCCGTCTGTGACATACCACGTCCTGTGTTGATTGAGACGGAGTATACGGGCTTGCTTAAAATACATGCAAGCACCGCTTGTGGGTAAAACTCCGCGCTATGCTGCAGGCCGGCTCTGAGTATAGTAGGACATGCCGTTTGGAAAGGGCCGGCGGAAATTAGCGCGGGTATTCGGGTTCATTTTGCTTGGACTTGTCGCGATCTGGTTTTCCACGCCCATTTGGTTCCAGTGGATCCTGCGTCCTCTGGCCTCGCGAGAAGGCGCGGGTTTTTCTTCCTGTGCGCGGGAAGGCTACCTGCGGTTTTCGCTCAGCGGGTTCGGTTTTACGAACGAATCGGTTATCATCAGAGCAGGGAGGGTAGAGGCCTTGGTCCCAAACTTCTGGTTGGCCAAACTGGTCGGTCACCGCAGCGCCGATTCTGCGTCGTTTATTACTGTAGAAAATTGGGAGTGTCAGTTGCTGCCTGAAACCAACGGGACCAGCTCGGTCTATTCAACGTTGCAGGATGCCGCCGACACTTTCCGCTTACTAAAACAATGGGTTCCTCAAGCCTCCCTTGTGCAAGGCACGGTGCGCATCGAAACCAACGCGTTTTCGATCCCCAAGGCAACATGGCATGAGGGAATACTTGACGCTGGGATTAAACTGCTGCCGCATTGGCCTGTTGAAGCAGTTGAGGCGACACTGAGCCAAACGCGCCCGTTTCTACTTCAGATAGCAGCCCCCACTTATGGCCTCGACTCAACATTTACCATCAGCACCAACCGTTCTGGTTTCGAAGTAAACGGTTCGACAATCTGGCGCAGCAACCGAGTGGAGCTGCAGGCCACCTTTGATACCGTCGGCACGCTGCCGGTAACCGGTTCGGTGCGCGCCGTCAATTTCCGAATCCCGGCCGGTATGCTCAAACTGCCTGGTTATGACCAAATTTCCGGGTCGTTGTCAGCACAGTGGGATAACGGCAAATTTGGCCTGGACCTGGCGGCGTCGGGACGCCCCACTTCTGATCAAACCAATTTGCCGCCCATTCAGGTTGAGCTCCACTCCAGTGGGAATACTAATTCCGCGACCATCGAGCGATTGATGGTCCTTTCCCCATTTCTACAGGCCAGTCTCTCGAACAAAGTTACAGTGTCTCTATCGGCCCCATTTTTACTTGGAGAAGCAAATCTGGACCTCAGTGCTGATCTCTCCCGGCAGCAACTGGCTGCTGTCACGGGTACTTTAACCGGGTCAGCGGCGGTGACTTCCGGGCCTGATAATCTGCTTGTAGCCCGGGTTCATCTTGTAGGAACAGATTTAGGCTTCACCGACCTCCGGGCGCATTCGGTGGAGGTCTCAGCCCACTTCGCATGGCCTTTGGCTGAGCTCGACCGGGTTGATTTGCGATTTGATGATGGCTCAACCGGGACGGCTTCCGGAAAATTTGACTTGGAAAAACGGTCCGCAAACGACGGGCGCTTCCAGTTCCAGGGCCCCCTGATGCGCCGTTGGCTGCCGACTGGTTATTCCTATGGCGATCTCTTAGTCACCGGCACGTTTGGCGGTCCCATCGAAAAGCCGGCTCATGCAGGCCGGATCGAAGTGAAAAATTTCGACACGCCGTTTCTTAAACCTATTGCTGTGTCTGGCCAATGGAGCGGTTTAGCGAACACGGTGGATCGATTTGACCTGAGTTTGATCGGAACGAACACTTCGTTAACGACACAGGGCTCGGCAACGCTTGACCCAAAGCACACCGATCTGAAACTCAAGGCCTTGTCCCTGTTCACTAATCAGGCTTCGGCCCTTGAGATTTCCGAACCGCTAACCGTGAGTGTCTCCACTTCCACAGCAAACCCTGGGGTGCAGTTGGTTACTGGCCCTCTCCACTGGTTCGGACCCGGCGGAGAAATCAAGCTCCAGACAACGGTGCAATGGCCCCGCGAAGGATTGGCTGATCTTTCTTTGCAAAACCTCTCGCTGAGCCTGCTGAATGGATTTACCAGAACCAATCTCCCGCAAATTGGCATTCGACGACTCGAAGTCCGCGCCAATTGGACAAATGGGCCAATCATTTTCTCGGTCGACGCTTCCGGGAGCGGGATCCCTCGCTCAACAATTGATAGCCAAATCCTAACGAGCCCGAAAGCACCGTCCGGACCAGGTCAAACTACCAGTGAACGTATTCTGGCAACGCCTCTGACCTTCGAACTGAAACTGCAAGGAGATGCGCGCGGGGTTGTGATTTCAAACCTTTCCGTCAAGACCTCCACCTCCGATGTGGTGGCTGTTCAAGGATTTCTACCAATAAAAGTAACGCCCTCCACGACTGCCAACCTTATGAGTCTGGACCAGCACGAACCGCTTAACGTACGAGCTTCCCTCCGGCCGGAAGCCTTCTTCTGGGAAGAGGTATTTGCCGTGCTCGGAGCTCGTTTGGTGGATCCGAGACTTGATTTGACTCTCACTGGCACCTGGAGCGCACCCGAAGGCCGGATCACCTTTGGCGCTAGAAGTATCCAGCTGAAACAAGCCAAATCGACCCCGCTTGCGCTCAATGACCTGCGACTGGACCTGGACGTGAACGCCGAAGTCGCGCACTTGAGGGAAGGTAAGCTGTTGGTGCAAGGTCAGCCGGTCAGCATAACCGGCGAATTGCCGCTGGGTTCCGAGTGGTGGAGTCGGCTCAAGGAAAAACGGCCCCCTGATTGGACCAAAGCCAGCGCCCGACTGCGCGTCCAGCAGGCAAAACTGGCCGATTTCGAGCCTCTTTTCCCCGAAATTCTGGGCCCGCAAGGCATGCTGGATGTGGACATTGAACTCTTGCCAGGTGTGAATTTCACCGGCGCAATGGTTTTGCGCAATGCGCGAACCCGTCCTCTGGGAAACATTGCTCCAATCCGCAATATCAATGCAACCGTTCGTTTCCATGAGCGGTCTCTAGTACTTGAAAACGCGACTGCGAGTCTCAGCGGTGCAGCGCTCACACTTAGCGGTGACGTCGATATGCGAGGCACTAATTGGATGTCAGGAGAACTTCCGCCGTTCCATATGATCGTAAATGGCACGAATGTGCCTCTGGCTCGGAGTTCGGAATATATTGTGAGAAGCGACCTGGATTTAAAGGTCGACAAAACCAATGGCGCGCCGCCCGTGGTATTTGGCACCGCACATCTGCGCGATTCCTTTTTTCTGAGTGATTTGGGGGATCTCACTCCGGGCAAAGTGGCCTCATCAAGCGAGCGCCCGCCTTACTTTAGTATTGATGACCCGGCTGTGGCGGATTGGCAACTGGCTATAACTGTCGAGGGTTTGCGTTGGTTGCGGTTGCGGACCAGCCTTTTCAACGGAGAAGTCTCAGCCAATCTGCACCTACAAGGCACCTTGAAAGACCCTATTGCGATTGGGGGCCTCAAAGTTGATTCTGGGCTGGTGCGTTTCCCCTTCGCGAACTTCCAGGTCCAGCAAGGATTGGTCACCCTGGCGAGTCAGGATCCCTATCATCCGCAGTTGCTGGTCCGGGCCACGTCCAAACAGTTCGGTTACGACCTTCGTTTGGAGGTTACCGGCGCCGCTGATTCGCCTATCATTCAATTCACCTCCAACCCCTCCCTGAGTTCGGAGCAGATTCTGTTGATGATCACCGCCGGCCAGTTGCCTCAGGGCGCCTATACTCTCACTCCGCAGCAACGGGCCCAAACTGTCGCCTTGTTTCTTGGTCGCGACCTTCTGTCCAAACTTGGCTATGGCGATCAATCCAAGGAACGCTTGACGATAAATTCCGGCGAGGAAGTCTCTGAACAGGGCCGCCCCACGTATCATGTCGAATACAAGCTCACTGACCGATGGTCCTTGGAGGGGGAGTACGACCGGTTTGGCGATTTTAATGCCGGTTTTAAATGGCGCATCTACTCCAAGTGAGGAGAGCAAGGGTCTTCTCGCTCACCTACGCGCTGCCAGCCTCAACTCGCTTGCAGGAATTTGGACGCTTCCCTCGGCACCTGCTGCTGTTCATGATCCTGATGTTGATATCACTTGCTTACCTCCCCTCGGGTTTCGGTCAGAGCACAACGTCTGTCAAATCCAAACCTGCCAAACTGCACATTTCCGGTTATGGCATTTTGGGTAATCGCGAGCTCAAACGCACCCTTCGTACCATCGAACTTGGCGGTAAGAAGCCTGAATTCTTTTCCGCTTCTTTTATCGAAGACGCTGCGTTGATCATCGCGTCACGAGTCAAGCGCGATGGTTATCTTCGCCCTCAAGTCGATATAAAGTTATTGAAGGACGACGGAACCGAGTTCGCGGTCAAAGCTGAGGACTTAATCCAGAATCCGCTGCCGCGCCCGCTGCGAGTCGTCAAAGCGAGTTTTCGGATTCATAAAGGAGTGCTGTATTACTTCAAGTCATTGGAATTCACCGGTCTCAAATTGATCCCGAGTAAGACCGCGCGATCTTATTTTTTCGAAACCGAAACGCTCTTCTCCACCAAACGTGCGCGAGCGTACACGCCCGACCGTTTGCGTCATGGCTTGTCCAGCCTGACTGATATCCTTGAACGCCAGGGTTATCAGGACGCAAAGGTCGAGGCGAGCACCCTTCGACAGGACGATCAGACTGGTGAAATGGATGTGAAGGTAACGGTCCAGGAAGGATCCAAATACATAATCCGTTCGGTTCGGGAAGAGCTTGTGGGAACAACTGGATCGAATCTGAACCAAACCCTTAATCCGAATCGCCCATACTCCCGAATTTGGCTTCAGGATTTCGTGCTCGGGATAAAAACAAACCGATACCATCTCGGATTTCCTGATACGTCTGTCGAAATTCAGACCCTCCCGCCGACCGATCCAGGGGGCGAGACAAATAAAGACCTTGTCGCAACGGTTAAACCTGGCACGCAAGTTCGTGTTGGCGCGGTGGAATTCTTCGGAACAAACCGGACCAGTCCGCGCCTGTTGCGGCGCAGCGTGCGTATCAAGCGTGGTGAGCTGCTGGATCCCACGCGCACCGAGCAGGGCCGCTATCGCCTCGCTCGACTGGGGGTATTTGATGAAGTGGACCTCAATTACCAGCCGGAGGATGAACATACTCGCGATGTGATTTATAAACTGCAGGAAGGAAAACGGATCAACGTGAGCCTTCTGCTTGGCTGGGGCAGCTATGAACTGCTGCGAGGCGGTGTTGAGCTGGAAGTGAACAATCTCTGGGACCAGGCTCATCACCTGGAGATAAAAGCGATTCAATCGTTTAAAGCGTCCAGCGGCGATCTCATCTACACCGTTCCAGAATTGGTGGGCAATGACATCGATCTCTTCCTGACTGCATCCGGACTGAGACGTGAGGAGATTGACTTTACGCGAATCGAATATGGTGGCGGACTTGGCCTGCATAAGTACTTCCAAGCCGCTTCCACTGACGTCAGCACACGGTATACCTATCAGATTTTAAGCGCGTCAGACTTTAGCTCGGTGCAGGAGGTTAGCAGCGAGGGGCTAACGAATCCCGCGGTCGGTTCCATTACCATTGAAATTAAGCATGACCGGCGTGATAACCCGCTCTATCCGCGTCATGGTTATAAGGTATTTCTAACACTGGAAACCGCGACGAGATACCTGGGCGGAGACGCCAACTACCAACGCATAGAGATCGCTCCCTCCTGGCATCATCCCATTGGCGGCGGGCTTGTCCTGAACCTGGGGTTCAGTCACGGCATTGTGGACAGCTTTGGCAGTCCGGCGAATAACCTTCCGTTCAACAAACGCTTCTTTCCGGGCGGCGCAAATTCCATCCGTGGGTATCAGGAAGGGGAAGCTTCGCCTCGCAACGAGTTCGGCCAAATCGTTGGTGCTGAGACTTACATGTTCGGCAGCGTGGAGCTCGAACAGGCCTTGACGCCCAAATGGTCGCTGGTCGCTTTCTCCGACAATTTGGGTTTTGCTCGGCGGCTGGATCATTATCCCTTCGATACCGGGCTGTTCTCAGTTGGCGGGGGTTTAAGGTGGCGCACTCTCATTGGACCCATTCGGCTTGAATATGGATACAACTTAAATCCTCGGCCCCTCGATCCGAAGGGAACGCTGCAGTTTTCGTTGGGATTTCCGTTTTGAGGTCAGGCTCGTGATAAGACAAACATCGGCCCATGTTGTGAATCCTAAATCCGAAGCCCGAAACCCGAGTCTGAGTTCATCGGTGCCCAACGATAGTTTAAGGCTTCTCCTGGACCCACGTTCTCATATGATCGTGAGATGCTGCGACCTGTAAACGGCGCAGCCGCACATTGAACACACAAGTCAACCCAAGTCTCATTTCTGCAAGATACCGAATCGTGCGCCTGGCCAATGGTGCCTACAGCGTACATTCCCTGGCGGAAGCTGAAACTTTCCATCCCGTCATTGGGCCCGTGGCCGAGGCTCAAGCACTCTATGTGCGTCAGCTTAACCTGGTTGAACGGGTGCGCAGCCACACAGGGCCATTCGTTGTTTGGGATGTTGGTCTCGGCGCGGCTGCCAATGTCTTGACCGTTGTGCATGCCCTCCGTGACGTGTCCTGTTCAATCCATTTGCTCAGCTTCGATCATACGCTGGAACCCCTCGAATTCGCACTCTCGAATCCTGAACACCTCCCCTATCTTTCCGGGCATGAATCAGAGCTCAAAGAGTTGCTCAACCGTCGAGAGACAAGCTTCTGCCACGGCGTTTGCTCGGTTGAATGGCGATTGCATCTTGCCGATTTCCCCTCTTCCCTCAGGGATCCGGCAGCTTCTGAAATGCCCAAACCTCACCTGATTTTGTTCGACGCATTTTCACCGGCCAAAAATCCCGCGATGTGGACACTCCCGTTGTTCACCGACCTTTTTCGACTTCTGGAACCGGCGCGCCCGTGCGCGTTACCGACTTATTCACGCAGCACGATGCTGCGGGTCACTTTGCTTTTGGCCGGCTTTTTCGTCGGAGTAGGCCATGCCACGGGCGAAAAGGAGGAAACCACCGTTGCTGCCAATTTGATGGAACTGATTCGCGAACCGTTGGATCGTCGCTGGCTCCAGCGAGTCCATCGTTCCACTAGCGCTGAACCTTTGTCCGAACCGGCTTATCGTCAGGCGCCGCTTTCGCCAACAAATTGGGAGCGGCTGAAGAGCCATCCACAGTTCAGTTAAACGACCCGTGAATGCGATTTTTGAGAACCTACTTGCCGGCGACGCGCCCATAATGGCGCTGGCGCCCATGCAGGATGTCACGGACCTCGCGTTTTGGAAACTAACGTCTGCCTACGGAGCCGCGGATGTTTACTTTACCGAATACTTTCGAGTCCACGCCACTTCGACGCTCGATCGTTACATTCTAAAATCAATCACCGAGAATCCAACTGACAGGCCTGTCATCGCGCAGATGATCGGTAATGACATTCCGTCATTAGTGCGGACCGCGCGGGAGTTGCAGGAGTATCCCATTGCTGCGGTGGACTTGAACCTGGGCTGCCCGGCGCCTGTGGTTTACCGCAAATGCGCTGGGGGCGGTCTGCTAAGGGACCCTGCAGGAGTCGATTCGATTTTGGGCGCTTTGAGAGACGCGATCAAAATCAAGTTCACTGTCAAAACGCGAATTGGATTTGATTCCCCCGAGGTATTCTCAGAACTCCTGCCGATTTTCGCCAGGCACTCGCTGGATTTGCTCACCGTCCACGGCCGAACTGTCAAGGAAATGTACCGCAGCGAGGTTCATTACGAATACATCGCGCGGGCGGTGGCGGAAGTGCCTTGCCCGGTGCTGGCGAACGGCAATGTTTATTCAGCACAAAAAGCCGATGAGGTCCTCAACGCTACGGGGGCTCGCGGTTTGATGATTGGCCGGGGGGCAATTCGCAACCCCTGGATTTTCCATCAATTTCGTCAGCATCGCCGGGGAGAGCCACTCTTCACGCCGAGCGGGTACGACGTGCTGGATTATGTTCATGCGTTGTACGAAGCTGTCTGCTCTCCCGGTGCTACTGAGTCAGCCCAGGTCCAGCGGATGAAGAAGTACATGAACTATCTCGGGCTCGGTGTGGAACCGACCGGGCAATTCCTTCACCGCATCCGTCGAGCCAGCACCAGGGCCGATTTTTTCACCACCTGCAACGACTTCCTGGACCATGACCAGCCTATGCCTCTGCAGCCTTTTGAAATGAAATTGCACTCGGCTGACTTGCTGGCAGGCGAACACCTTTAAATGAGCGAAGACAAGAGCGCTATGGTATCCTGCTGAATCCCGGTGCTCAAAATCAGAGCTGGGGTCGTCGTGCAGTGCTCCAAATATTGTAGAGGCAGGTCACCAACTGCACCAATTGCTGAAAATCGGAGGGCTTCTCATAGAAAGAATTGGCGCCAAGCTTTAGAGCAGCTTCGTGGACGGCTGCCGTAGGATGGCCAGTAAGGATGATAACTGGCAGCGGGCTGAGCTTTGGAGTGCTACGGATATGCTCGAGCACCTTGAGCCCGCCTCCGCCAGGCATGACAATGTCCAGCACCACAAGGTCCGGCCAGCGAACCGACTGGGTCTGACTCAGGGCAAGCAAGCTCGAAAGATAGGAAAGTGCGCGTTCAGCCGACTCGGCAACATGCCAGTGAAATGGCACGTTAGCCTCCTTGCAAGCCGCCTGGAACAGCACCTGATCGTCCGTGCTATCGTTGATATGGAAGACCAGCAGCGGTGGCCTGGGCGTGAGTGTCGCTGGAGGGCCTCGAGACAATGTTTTGGCGGGCTGAAGTTCTTCGGCACTCATTATGTAAAGATACTTGCCTGAAACTCATACGCGCCAACTTAGGTGAAGACCTACGTTGAGATGGAATAAGTCCTGTGCATCGCCTCGGGCATCACGCGCCTGGAAAGCAGGATTCGATAGCTTCTCCTCGCTAAAACCAATAGTCTCCACCTGAACCAAGATTTGGCTCTAATGGACAAACCAGCCATCGAACGGGGTCACCCGTTGCATCGCTTGAAGTCGACGATTAGCCACCTGCGCAAACGCCATCAAGACCGGCACCGCCCGACGGGTTTCGGATTCGTCTTTGCGGATCGGATTACCTATCTCGATCCAGTGCGCTGGGACTTAATTACAGACAAGGGGAGTCTCTTCCTGCGTCGAGATGTGCTTCAAACCATTGAAGAGCATGGCCCCGAAAACATCAAACCCCGCTACTCGATCATTTTCCAGGCCGAGAAGCCGGTTGCCGTTATTGCCGCCCAGGTTGTTCATGTAACCGGCGCGCATTTGAAGCCAGGGCGGCAAAAACAGGTTAACAAAGCAGGGCGTCCTTTGGTACAGCGCGTTCTGGGACCAGCTCTGAGGGCCGCTACGGCAACTATTAACGAACGGATGCTCGTGGCGGGAAATCTATTGTCCTGGGGATTTCACGGTATCGCCTTCGCCTCCAACGAAAACCCACAGCAGATTTGGCCGGGCGTTGCAGAAGCGCTTTACCGTATTCGACGGGCCGAACGCCTCACCGGCCAGACGAATTTCGTGATGGTAAAAGACGTGACCGTCGATCAGGGCAGCTTGGAAGCATTGCGTCGATTCAGTTACCGGTCCATGGAGACTGAACCAAACATGGTATTGACCATCGATCCGGGGTGGCGCTCCTATGACGACTATTTGGCTGCGCTGGATGCAAAGTATCGGCGAAATGCCAAAGACCAGGCCAAAAAGCTCGCCGCAGCTGGGTGCACTGTGGAGCCGTTAACGGACCTCCATCCCCACGCAGCTCGCCTTCACGAATTATACATAGCGGTCCACAACAACGCCGCCGTCCGATTGGTTACCGTTCCACAGGCCTACTTGCCGTCCTTAGCGCGCACGGCCAAAGAACGGTTTCGTTGCACGATTGTCAGGAAAGGAGATCATCTCCTGGGATTCGTGACCACCCTTCACGATGGCGATACAGCGGTCGCCTATTATATCGGCTTCGACCGTACCGCTGCCGCCTCGGGCCTGCCTTTGTATCTGCGACTGCTTCACGCCACTGTTGGCGATGCAATCGCGTGGCGCTGCAAACGACTCTCGCTTGGACGCACGGCCCTGGAACCCAAGGCCGCTCTTGGCGCCAAGCCCGAAACCATGTCCGTTTGGTTGAGGCATCGCGTTCCAGCATTCAATTGGCTTTTTCGCGGTTTGCTGGATGGGGTCCCCCACGCAGAAGCGCCGGAACGCAATCCCTTCAAAGCAACCGCCGGCGCGGTTGGCCCGCTTGACCCCACGGACACGCCACTTGCCGAATGGCCCAAGGTCTCGATTTAATTGCACGGCTCGTCCAAGCCTTTTCTCGAAGATTCGGTCGTCCCATCGGAAATTCGGTGAGAACTCGGTCCACCGGCCTCCATTGAAATACCGGTTATATTGGACGAAACGGTCGAAAGGCGGTACATGAGAGACGTTGAATCTAATCATGAGTAAGGATCATCCTCGTTCCTCTCGCCGGCGCTACCAGCGCTTCGTCGAGGATTACCGTCACGGGCGCCTGGACGAGGTGCTCGAGCGGGATGGGCAGGGTAAGCGAGCAGAGCTCGAGGCAGAGCCAGGAAAGGCTGCGTCGAACGGCAAGGCTCGAGGGAAGCAGCGGCGCCAATACCTGCGCGAATACGCGCGATGGCTTTGGCCTCATCGTTTTGCGGTTGGCGCCGTTTTCCTGTTTGCGCTGGTGACTGGGGGCATGGAAATGATCCAACCCCTTTTTATGCGGTTCATCGTCGACCGGGTGCTGCTGAAAAGCGACTTGGATGTGCCGGGTCGCATGGCTCGCCTGCAAATGGCAGGGGCGATTTTCCTGGCGGTTATTATTGCGTCGAACCTGGTAGGCGCCCTCAAAGATTACCGCCAGCGGTTGCTCAATGCCCGTGTGATGCTCTCCATGCGAAGAGCCCTATTTGAGCGTTTGCTTCATCTACCGCTTCCCAAGCTTTGGGATATGAAGACGGGTGGCATCCTCTCACGACTTAGCGGGGATGTGGACACCACGACTGGCTTGCTTCAATTGGCAATCGTCTCGCCCTCGGTCTCGTTGATCCGGCTCCTCATTGCTGTTGCTGTATTGCTGACACTTAATTGGCGGCTGGCCCTGACCGCGCTGGCGATAATTCCGGGTGTTATGCTGGTAAGCTTTACCGTGGCCAAACGCGTGCGGCCAATTTATCGATCGATGCGCAAGGACGCCGAGCATATCGATGGCAGGGTTGGCGAGACTTTTTCGGGAATCAGGGTCGTCCGGGCTTTCGGCGGCGAAGTGCGCGAACTGCTCGATTACCTGCGCGGCCGGCACACGGTACTGCGGAAGGAACTTTTTGCGCATCGGCGGGAGCTAGTTCTTTGGACTTCCTGGGGTCTTCTGCTTGGAATAGTGAACGTCGTAATCGTGTGGTACGGCGGATATCTTAATATCGTCCGGCGCGCTTCGATTGGCGATATCATGGCGTTTCAATGGTATACCTTTTTATTGCTCAACCCGGTTTGGCAAATCGTAAACTCGTTTTCAGAGCTGCAGCGTTCGCTCGCCGCAATGGAACGCGTTTTCGAAGTGCTGGCGATGCCTTCCGATAAACCGGACAGGTCGGATGCCCGGGACGTACCTCCGCAAGTCCATGAAATTCAGTTTGATAATGTCGAATT
>Ga0306920_100008808_pt1 | contig 13419 bp, 20 predicted proteins | sample flu12Cox44000170_FD_204666 | JGI IMG/M metagenome (GOLD analysis project Ga0306920, IMG submission 204666) | Lab enrichment of tropical soil microbial communities from Luquillo Experimental Forest, Puerto Rico - flux4day.12C.oxic.44.000.170 (v2)... | ecosystem: Environmental > Terrestrial >... | reverse complement strand
TCCATGCTGATGGATCTGCTGAACAAGGCATCCAACGTCGCGATGTTGAGCTTTGTCGTGTCCAGCATGTTGGCAATGGGCTCAGGCCTCCTGCTCGGTCAGATCATCGAGCCGCTTCGCAATGTCCGTCTGCTGGTGCTTGGCCTCGTTGCCAATTTCATACTCATGCCGCTCGGCGCCTTCGTCTTGGCGTGGCTCCTTAGGCTCGACGAGCAATTCGGCATCGGTCTACTGGTACTCGGGTGCGCTGCAGGCGCACCGTTCCTGCCGAAACTCGCGCAACTCGCTAAGGGCAATCTGCCATTTGCGGTCGGCATGATGGTGCTGTTGATGGTCATCACCGTTGCTTATTTGCCAATCGTCCTTCCGCTTCTGCTGGAAGGAGTGACTGTAAATCCACTGGAAATTGCGCAGTCCCTCGTTCTGCTCATGTTGCTCCCGCTGGGGGTCGGACTCCTCCTAAAGGCGCGGTTTGAAGCAACGGCTGCCCATGTGAAGCCTTGGCTCGATTGGCTATCCAATATCAGTCTCATTCTTCTGATAGGCCTAATCAGCGCAGCTAATATCGACAAGGTACTGCAGGTATTCGGAACTCGCGGCATCCTGGCAGGGCTGCTGTTCATCGCGTTTGGCTTCTGCGTTGGCTGGCTCCTGGGTGGGCCAGGCAACGACACCAAGAATGTGCTGGCACTCGGAACTGCTCAACGCAACATCGCAGCTGCTCTCGTCGTTGCAAGCCAGAGCTTCAGCGATCCGAAGGTCGTTGTGATGGTCATTGTGGTTGCCATCGTGGGGTTGGTCACAATCATGCCGTTAGCTCGCGCGTTGGGTAAGCGTGGTGTCCCCCAGCACAGCTAAGCCGAATCCGCGGGGGCGGTGCAATTGTGCATCACAGCAAAATGATGCAGCCGATGTCCGGCTTTGGGTCAAAAGCAGACATTGGGGAAGGTGCGGCTGATGTCCGCTGTGCCCCCAGCAGGTGATATCGGTTATCACCGGTCGTCAGTGGTCGTCATACCCCTTGAACGTCCCCGCCAGACGTGCGATATCATCTGTCTGAGCGGCGCATTGCTCGGCTTCGGAAGTCTGAAGTCTCTGCCCAGCCGTGCCTGCCCCAGTGTCTGAAAATCGAGCCTGATAGGGGCAAAAATGAAATTCACCGACAAGACCGTCACTCAATCCAAACCCGAATTACCCGAAGGCAAGACCGATCATATTTTCTTCGATGACCTTGATCGCGGCTTCGGGCTTCGTGTCCGCGATACCGGCTCGAAAATCTGGGTCTATCAATACAGCCGCAATAATAAAACTCGCCGCATGACCATTGGCGTATTCCCCACCATGTCGCCCAGCCAAGCCCGTGAACAGGTCCGCAAGCTTACCGCCGAGCGCCGTCTCAGTGCCGATCCGGCCCGCGATCTGGCCGCCAAGCAGATCGATAAGGAGTCCTTCGCGGAAACCGTCGCCCAATATCTGGCGGCGAAACAGCCGGAACTGCGCGACCGGACCTACACCGAAGCTGAGCGATATCTGAAAGGCACCGCCAGCCGTTTGAACAGCCGTCCGCTGGCCTTGATCACGCAATCCGAGATCGCCGATCTGCTGGACCACACCGCCACGAAATCCGGCGATGCCACCTACAACCGGTTGCGCGCCAATCTGGCTGCAATGTTCACCTGGGCCATGCAGCGCGGCGAGGTGGCGGCCAATCCGGTGATGCTGACCGAGAAACGCCGCGAGCAATCCCGCGACCGGGTGCTGTCCAGTGACGAACTGGCGGCGATCTGGAACGCGCTGCCGGAAGGCGACTTCGGCAGCATCGTTAAGCTACTGATGCTGACCGGACAACGCCGCTCGGAAATCGGTGGGCTGCGTTGGTCGGAAATCAAGATGCGGGAAGGTCGAATCGACCTTCCGGGCGAGCGGACCAAAAACGGCCATCCGCATTTCATCCCGCTGTCTGAGCCGGTGCGCGCCATCCTCGAACAGCAACCGCATATCCGTGACCATGTGTTCGGTCGCGGTGACAGTGCCGAAGGCTTTGCCGGATGGTCAACGCCGAAAAAAGCCTTGGATGAACGCTTACCGGGAATGCCGAAATGGACATTGCACGATCTGCGCCGGTCCTTCGTCACCGGCATGGCCGAGCTTGGCGTGCAGCCGCACATAATCGAGATGGCAATTAATCATCAATCCGGCCACAAGGCCGGTGTCGCTGGCACGTATAACCGCGCCAATTACCACGCCGAACGCAAGGTGGCGCTGGACAAGTGGGCGGCGCATATCATGGCGCTGGTGACCAAGCGCCCTTTCGTCGTCGTCGCTAAGGCTGCGTAACGGTCGCAGCCTGCTACCGTAAGAGCCCCCGGATTAATTTCCGGGGGTTTTTTATTTAAGCTGCTTGGCACTAAAATAATTGAGCCATGAATATCGACACTATCGGGTTCATAATCGTGATTGTTTTGCTTGTGTGGCTGATCGCGCGCAAATGGTGACCATGCGTTACCGCAAACCAACGCACCCGGTCACCAGCGACATGCGCCGCGAAATCAGCGTGGCCGCGCTGGCTAAGGCTGGCGCATTTAAGCGGCCGATGCGATTTCCGTTCCAGCGCATCGAGGTGACCGCGCGTGATCACATCCGGCTGTTGCCGATGCGAGTGCAACCGGGAATAGACGTGCGTGGGACGTCACAGGCGCATCAGGTTGTCCGCGTCACGTGGCGCAAACTGCGATACGGACTGCGACCATTTTTTGTTTGCTCGCGTTGCAATAAACGCCGTGTTTTTCTTTATTTTGATGGCTTGCAAGCGTATTGTCGTGTGTGCAGTGGTGTTTGGTATTGGTTGCCAACGCAAGCATCATCGGACGCGCTTGCTGCACTGGTCACACAAGCTCCGCGTTCGGCTCGGCGATCAGTTTGGAAAACCCGGCGACCAGTTTCCAGCCCGGCCCAAGCTACAAAGAAAAACCCGCTATCGCCGCATCATCGCCAGACTAAGACACGTCGAACAGCAATACCTGCACATCATCGCTAGTGATCGACGCTATCAGCCACGCTTACGCGACGAGCTTGGACGATATCTGCCGAGCGAAGCGAGTGCAGATGATGCAAGCACAATGGATTTAGGCACGTAAGGAAAGAGAGATCATCGTTCGCGAGTGCTTCATTGCAATTTTGGGCGACCAATTAAACAGCCGCTGAGTGGCCTTTGCCTTCGCCCGATGAAACCGCATCAGTGAGCTTCCTAGTGGCTTTGCGCCGCCTTCTAATCGGACAGCACCTGTATCCCACCCCCTCCTACTAGGGGGCAGATGCAATTGCATTGCACTCACCATTGCCAAAGCAATTTTCTGAACCTAACCCGATTTGGGTTTAGTGCTGATGGTCTCGCACTATCAAAGCCTTACCGACCCTCTGTAATGCGCAACCGCCAAAAGTGCTTAGCTGTCAGTCGGTGGAAAAGTATTTTCACAGTTTCGCCACTATTGGGTTCGCTTTGTATCTTGGGTAGTCGGGGTACGAGGGTGCCCCATGTCAGTTTTGAAAACCGCCACAGACTGTTGGCGGCAAGTTGCCGAAGCCGAAAACCAAGCCGCACAAATTACCGACCAACATTTGAAAGCTGTTTATCTGCGAATTGCCCAGCAGTGGTCGGGCTTGGCACGCAGGTACGAGTTTGCCGATACGGCTGAACACTTTCTCTTGGACGCGAAGCGGACCAGCGGAGAATTGGTCCACTTGCCGTTGTCGCTTGCGTGTCGAGAGGCGGAACAATCGCTAAAGCCCCATTCTGATCGCTGTTGTCTGCGGTTGGTGTCGGATGAATCGCCTGCGCAGTCAGGAGCCGTAGCCGCTTAGCGCCCGTCAGATCGCTGCCATCAACCCAATTTGTACTTAAGCCGCGAAGCGCAGGCGTATGATAGCGGGGCCGGACCGGGGGACTCTTCTGACGGACTCCGGTTCGACGGCCCCGACGGTGGCCCGGCAAGCAACCCGTTGGGGCGCTAAGGCAAAGCCGCCGGTTTTCGGACATTGGCTGGCGGCTTCGCTGTGAAATATTGCGGGTGTGCCATGGACAATCGAAGCGACTTCGCTGACGCAGACCTGCACATTCTGATGTTTGATATTCCAGATGATGTTCTAGAACGCGCCGCTGGCGCTGAGCTGGCCTTTACATTGGTACATTGCAGCAACCCTCTGGTTTGGGACTGTCCTGCAATGGGCGATGGCACAAGGTGACGGCCTAAATGGGGACCGAAACACTGGGAACGGTCACCTTTCTTCTCGGCTTGATCGGGGTTGGTATCTCCTTGGTCTTGATGGCACGGCAGCGCGGCTGAACACGCCGCCGCCCATAGCTTAACCGTCCCTCTTTGGCTGCCATCAACCCAATTTGTATCCAAGCCGCTTAGCGCGGGTGTATGCTTGCCGGGTCGGACCGGGGACGAATGCGCTCTTTCTGATGGACCTCCGGTCCGACAGCCCCGACGATGTTGCCGACCTGTTGCCGCAGAAGTGCATCGTTTGGGGCGCTAAGGCAAAGCCGCCGGTCTTCCTCCAATAGCTCCGGCGGCTTTGCTGTGTTGCGAGAAAGTGCGTGCGTTATGGCCGGTCGTGTGAATTGGTCACGTCTAGCGAGCCGCAAGCGTATGCGGCGGCAGGGCGTCGAAGATGTTAAAGGCCAGATGCCACTCGTTGACCAACCTCCAAAACAGCCTCGCCGTAAGTTGAGCAAGGCCGAGCTTCGTGAGCAAGCAGAAGCCGCATTCCGCGCTTGGCACACGGGCCAGACATCCAAAGACAAGTAGCGTGGCCCATCGAAACAAGAGTTTGTCCTAAAATCGCAATCCTTTATCGACCCGAACTGCCAAAACGTGACGGCTGTCACTGAGTTCCTAGCCTTAGCCTTGCTAAATAGCCGATGGGGCTTGGGCCAGTACACGGATCAGAAGTAATCGGGGCAGATGGGCATGAAAAAGAATTGGATCATCCTTGGTGTCCCCGGTCCAGTTGCACTCATTGCCGCCTGTTGTTTGCTGTCAACAGCGGCAGTCGCGGGGCCGCTCAGCGCCAAAAGCAATGATGATGATATTCAAGTCAAGTCGGCCATTGGCAGTCTCGCCAAATGTTCGCCTGAAACCAGCATCGTCATCTATTCACCAAATGCACCGCGAGCAGTGTATAAGTTCCCTTGTACCGAAGTCGGCATGTATGACTTCGATAACGGCAGGACCCTTTGGCTATTCAACGACGCTCGCGGCGCGGAAATTGGCTTTTCCGGCTCTCCTAAGAAGTCGGAGAGCGCTGCCGAAATCCTTGTGGTCGAGCGCTACCACGAGAAGCCGGTAAACAAGGACATAACCACAACACCAGCCGCTGGCGTTTGCGGTCTCAACCGCAAGGTCCACGAACTAAGCTGCCATGTCGTGTTTCACGACAATGATAGCGATTACTATGGCGCAGCCACAGCTGTTGCCGGCTACAACAAGTTCGAGCAGCTAAACGCCAATGCCAAAAACTCTAGGTGGCACGACTAAAATGCCGTGACGAACTAGAACGCACTCCCCGAACTAAGTCTCTCTGACTCTTCATACTGAGACACGGCACCAAGCCGCTGCCGCTGAGGCGTGGCACGCTCTACAGGCCGCGTTTCCCTGCAAATGAGCAAACAGCCAACGCCGCGCAGCCTCCCGTTCGCGTTCAAACTCTTTGGCCTGCCGCTGGTGTTTTTAGGCGGCTTGGTCGCCGAGTTTTGGCCGGTGTCACGTTTCACCAATGTCTTTTCGGCGGCGTTTATCGTGCTTGCTTGGCTACCGCTCATTGGCGCGATCATCACATTTGCACTCAGGAAGATAGACCTAAAAACGTTCCTGATTGTGGCGCTGGTCTTTGGTTTCCCGTTTCTTTTCGTGATCGCTGGCGTGGCGCTCTTTCGCGGCCACTGACCAAACAAAAGGCCCCGGCTCTCCACCGGGGCTTTTTCTATTGGTTCGCCGCCGCCCGCTTCGTGCGTGATAATACTGCCGCTGATAATCACGGTACCGCTGCCGGTTCCTTTGCTTCCAGCGCACCACCAATGCATTGCGGCGCTGGCGTTGTAGCTCGGCGCTGTCAGCGGTTAACAACAGCTTGGCCCCGCAACAGGGACAGCGCATCGGCTTACCTCACGAAATGGCCCGGCAGTACATCCGTGCCGGGCCAAGTCTTACAGCGCGCACCTTGAGGAACCGAAGAAAGTGGTGTCGCTGCATGCGCATCATATCAGAAAAAGACCCGCACGCGCTCTGCCTTGCCGCCTGTCAGAGCCGCTGATCAGCGGCGGGCATTGGCGCGCGTGCGGGCACCGGTCGCCGCTTTGCTCGGACGCACAGGAGGACGAACTCTTGGCGCGTGGAGAGCTTCGGCCGCGACCGGAAACGGCGGGAAGTCGGAGATCATGGCCGCATCATCTCCCCCGCCGGATAGGGTTCATTTCAAACCGCTGGCTTTGAGTTTCGCGAGTTTCAGTTTGCCCTCGGCATATTTGGTCTCATCGATCTGGTTGACCCGACAAAGCTCGCGCTCTTCGGGCGACAATCGGACTTGGCTCGGCGACCGTTCCGGCTCGATGGCGTAATCGCTGCCCCGCGAAACCGGCGCTGCAAAATGCGAGGCCATGTGCGACTCCTCCGGTTCACTGCTGCCGCTATGCTCGGCCTCAAGATCGATAGTCACCGGTTCGTGCATCGGTTCGGGCATGGGTGGTGCTGGCACCGGTTCATGCACGGGTGGCGGCGGCGCTGGTACCGGTGCCGCATGGTCCCTGCGCTGCCGCATGCTGATCGAGAAGCGCAGAAGGCACCTGGGAAATGAAAGCTGATGTATTGCTCCACCGGGTCGGACGCATAGGCCCGAGCGACTCTGAAAAATCGCTGTTCAGCACTCCGCATGCGTGCAGCACGGCTTGAGCGTATTCTGGCGAATTTCGGTCATAACCGCGCAGTTGCAGATTGCGTGAGGCCGCCAACGCCGTTTGCCATTTTGCGGGATCGGCTGCGACCTGCGGATAACTGCGGAGCATGTCTTGCTCGATTGCGGTGAATTGCGACTGCGGTTGCGCTTGCTGCACCGCCCCAGCGATTTTTCTTGCCTCATCGTCAAGCCGCCAAGCTTCGCGCAAATGGTCGGCGGCATCATCAAATCGGCCCGCAGCCGCGAGTTCGTAATAATTTGACGCGTATGCTTCGGCTTCCCTGGGAATTTTCTGGATGGCTGCCTCGGCCGCTTTTGCGTTTACTATTTGTAGAAGTCCCTCACGGGTTGGCATGCGGTGCTCCGTTCATTGGTGCTTGGAACGGCGATGGAAAACCCGATGGTGCTTGTGTCTGTGCCTGCGCGGGCTTGGCTTCCAAAAGATATTTGGTCGCGTCGAGCGCCGAAAATCCTTGCTTTCGCAACCAAGCATGTTGCGCTAACCATAGGTCAAGCGCACTGCGTAAGATTCGACTCGTTGCGATGAGGCCGCTAGCAGAGGCTTCGTTTAGCGCCACGCCCGTTTCATTTGAGTAGGCGCTAGCAAAGATCAGCGGGAAGTTTTGCTCCTTCGCGATGTGTGCATCCTGTTAGGTGCGTGATATATAGCAAACAAACAAAGTCAGTGCCTGACTTTTAAGTTTGCAAAGTTTGTAAACGATGCGGAGAGCGCGATGGCGAGCGACGATAACTACGCCGACCTGTACAATCATGTTGACCTTCCGGCGATCAATAAGATCGTTGCCTTCTGTTTCGCGCTGGATGTGCTGCCCTTCTTATTTGGGTCGCGTCCTATCGTCGTTTCGGAACCCCGGCTTGTTCTGGAAGGTTCGGGGCAGAACGCCCAGATGGTGCCGGTTGATCGCATCTTTATCGCCAGACGATTCGCGACCAATTCGGGCCGGGCGTCGCCTGCGCCTGTATGGATCACCATCCGATATTTCGGATGCACTGATGCCCGCTATCGACGCCAAGCCGCCCCGGCAGCGATTCGATCAGCATCCGCGTTTTGCCCGCAGGAAAGTTAAGCCCGCACCCTTATTGGACGATGCCGAAGCGCAGTTGCTGCTGCCCGAAAAGGAATACCGACAGCGGCTGTGGAACGATTTTGCAGCGTTCGTGAAATCGCACGGTGCTTTTATTGTTTCACCGCCAGACCATGGCACCGTTCGCTGCCAAGTCAGACTTACTGACGGCGACTCGCAGCTTGAAATTGCGATGCGGAGACTGCCCAAGTACCGTGTGACGAAGCTGATGAGCACAGCGACTCGGCTATCGCGCGGCACGTTTCAGCAAATGGGCGAACTCGAAATTACTTTATGGCGCGGCAGCTAGGCTTAGCGCCGCCGTATAGGTGCCTGCAATGTTCAAAGAAACGCACCCGATTCTCGGCACGCGGGACATCCAACGGGCGATTGCGTTCTACACCCAGCGCCTTGGATTCAGGCTGGCCTTTGGAGACAAAGCCGATCCACCGAACTACGTTGGGTTTCGCCGTGACGCCGTCGAGCTTCACATGCAGTTTCAGTTCGAGCATGAGATGGGGACAATCCGTCTGCGGTTTCTGGTGGACGATCCAGACGCTCTCTTCAGCGAATACCGTCAACGGGGCGTTGAGTGCCATCCCAACAGCGTTCAAAATACTTCGTGGGGGACGCGCGAATTTGCCCTCTATGACTTAGATCGCAACGCACTCACCTTCTACCGCGATCTGACAAGTGCGGAGAAGGAGCGGGCCGATGCGGCTTAGTCGCAGATTGGCGCGAAAGCGAACTCGGCGGGCTCCGCTCACTGAGCTAGAGCGAGAAACAAAAATAACTGAGCTAGGGCGAAAAGCAAAAATATTGCGCGAGCTTCCGGATGACCCGCGTGTGCGCGACGTCGTTACCGAAATGCTCGCTGCCGGTTACACCCTGCGCGAATACGACGGCCCGCAGACTCGGCGATGGGAATTGCTTCCCGAATGGGGTGGTAAGAAACCGCCGGAAAAGCCGTAAAAACAACGAGTCTCTCAGAAGAAACCGTTCTTGTTCCTCAATTGCCCAAATTGTACAATTCCTATTGCGTTGAGAGCGGGGAAAAACGTGAGGGCGCTACAGGAAAACGTAATCAAGACGTACCCCGGAAGCCGGTCGTTTCAAGCCGATGCGATCAAAATGGCCGAGAAGGGTTATTTTCCGACATCACAAAGTTGGAAACAGGGTGAGTGGAGCGGCGGAAATTATATTGTTGCGGTTCTGCTCATATTTGTATTCGACCTCGGTCTCTTGATCCTCGGTTACATGCTCATTGTTAAGCCACAAGGCGCTTTGAGTGTAACGTACCAGCTACGAGCGCCTGAGAAGACCTGTCCAAGCTGCGCGGAACGAATTAAATCGGCCGCTTTGGTGTGCCATTTTTGTGGTCATCAATTTACATCGGCTGAAGTCCAGGCAGCGATCACCCAGCTGAAAGTAATGCCGAAAAGGTGCATCGCGGTACTGCCGGTTTCCCTGCCGGTGTTGCGTTCATTCTGGCTTTCATGGGCGGTGTTGCGATCCTACTGATTGCACTGCTGACGAATTTTCCCCAGGTGAAAGACGCTGCAAAACCGCAGGCCAGTGCTGATTCATCGGTCCACGCCGACCGGGCCGCCGCTGTCGCTCCACTGCAAGATGTCAACAAGTTGAATCCGCCGCCTAGTGATATTAAGGCGACACAAAAGCGACTTATCGAACTGGGATTCCTAGCAGGTTCAGCAGACGGCGTTTGGGCAGCTAAGTCGCGGATAGCATTGCGCGCATTCAAGATCGCAAATGGTCTCGCGGCCGACGACAAATGGGACGATCTCGTAAGTGGTCGGCTATATTCAACCCAAGCTGCGCGGTCACCACTCCCGTTGGCCACGGGAAGATAAGAAACCACTAATTTCATCGGCGTAAGAAGCTCCGGCAGCTTGGCGATATTCGCCGCGATCCTTGGCCCAGAAAGCACCCAACGAAAGTCAAACTCCTGCCCCGCATTCTTAGCTCACCGTTAAGCTGCGCCTGATCACCTGTCCGCGTAGGCCGCTTGACCCGCAAGCAGCGGTCTTGGCGGCTCGGTCACGCGTCCCCCAGATCGAGCCGCCCCCATTTGCGCTCACAGTACCCGCTTCGCCCAGCAGGCAACTCCGGCAGCTTGGCAATATTCGCCGCTATCCGTCGCGCCTCATCTTTGCTGAGTAGCTTGGCCGCTGATCGCCGCCCCGGCTCATCCTCGAAATGACATACGCGAGCTTTTGGCCGGCGCTGTCGCGCACGACATAGCAGGCGTCCAATTCCTCGACGGACCACGGTGGCGGACCGGCGTGGCGTCACGCTCCGATCATCTCGTCGGCACTGAGGATAAGCGACTGCGGAAAACCGATACCGAGTGCATTTGCCGTCTTGAGATTTAGAACCAGCTTTAGCTTTGTCGGCTGCTCAACGGGAAGATCGGCAGGGTTTGCGCCTTTGAGAATTTTATCGACGTAGGCCACCGCGCGACGTTCAAAATCGGGCAGGTCTTGTCCATATGACATCAGGTAGCCGGATGGCACCTCTTCCGCAATGTAAGCCATTACAGGTAGCTTATGCGCTAACGCCGACGCACCAATGGCCGCTCGCAGACTGAAAAATAATCCCCCACTGGTTCCACGCACGACGCCATCAGCGCGGTCCTGAGCAATTTTTGCAAATACCGGCTCAACGTCTTCAGGCCCCCCTATATCTTCATTCCAGAGGGTAATACCGAGCGACTGGGCCGCAGCTTGGTAAGCTTTAATCGTGCGTTCTCTAGAGGGATCCGTCTTCGGATCGGTCAACAGTGCAACACGCGATAGGGTGGGAACCGCTTGTTTTAGCAACTCCAAACGTTTTCCGCTCAAATCAACTGCCATAAGCGAAGGGCCCGTCACATTGCCGCCCGGTCGAGCCAGACTATTGACAAGTCCGAAACCGAGAGGGTCCGGTACGAAAACAAATACGATCGGAATTGAACTAGTAAGCTTTTTCAGCGTAACAGCGCCAAGTGATGTGATCGCAATTAATACGGCAGGATGTTCATCGACCAGTTCTTGGCCCAGTTGCCGGAAGCGATCTGGATTTTCGGCAGGAAAGCGCTGGTCAAGATGAATGTTCTTTCCTTCAATGTACCCAAGATCGTTGAACGCTTTCACCAGAACGCTCAAATAAACATCTTCTTCTTCGGCGCTACCGGCGTGCCAGAGGACGCCGACAAGAGGAATCTTGTTCGTTGATTGCTGCGCGCGTGCCGTAAGCGGCCATGCGGCTGCGGTCCCGCCGATAAGCGTGATGAACTGCCGTCGCTTCATGGTTTCCCCTCCTGGCGGAGACTACATCCTAGCACGTTCTCGGCGGACCACGGCGGGGGAGCGGCGCTGTTGGGGCATGGCGCGGCGATGATAACGGTGGCACAGGGCGGCTAACCGGACGGCTCGGCCGCCCGCAAGCACCCCGAAAATTGCAGAAACCCGCGTGAATGCTGCATTTTGCTGTGCTGAAAATACGATAATATGCACACAGCATAGGCTAGCGCCCCAAGCCTTTCGCTTCCTTGATTAGCTTATTGTTAGTCTTGAGCAGTTCATTGATGCGCTTCGGCAAGGCGTTGCGCTGCTGCCTTTTAGCTTCCCACATCCGCATCCGTGCCCGGTCAGGATCAATCCGGCTCAGATATTTGATGCTGGTGCGGTCGGTCCCGTTCTTTTTGCTGACGATGGTGCGCACGGTGTTGAGTCCGAGACTAGTCTCTTCGGCGATGCCGCGCAGCGACATGCCTTGCTCGCGCAACTCGCGCACATGATCGCACTGTGCCTCGCTGGCGGCCAGTGGGCGACCGACGTTGCGCTCGCTGGTTACCGCGACCATGGCGTTGTAGTCCGGAACGAACTTGTTCCACTTGCGCAGCAACTCTTTGTACTTGTCGTACCACTCGTCGCCATAGACGAATGAAGCTTTCCACACGTAGTCGCCCGCCTCGTTGGTTTCCATGTCGAAGCCGTGAATCCACGACTCAATCGTCTGGTTCGATTCCTCAATCTCCTCTTCCATGCGGTCGATCAGATCGCGCTGTTCGTCGATCTCCTGACGTAGCCCCTCGATGCGCCGGTCGCGCTGCTTGATCGTGTCCTCAAGCTCAGCGATGCGGTCCTGTTCGTCGTCGCTACGCTTGTGGCGCTTCGCCAATTTCATGTCACTCGCCCGCGACATCTAGCAATTTTGCGTCATGAACTCCCGGCAGTGGGGCTGTCCGCACCAAGCGCGCCCCACATGCCCCCCGGAGCGCGCAGCTCCAGGCGCACTTTTGCGCTCCTGCTCCGGCGCACATTGGGATTGTGCGCCGGTCCTTGCTCTGAATGCCTGCATCCGCTGGCGTGTCGCGGCCTTTTCGGCTTCATGCGCAGCGGCCGGATTCGCAGCCGAGGCAATTGCCATTACCCGCTCGGCATCCCGCCGGTCGCGTGTGAACTTGAGCGCGTACCAATTCCACCAACTAATACCGCCAGCCTCGCCAGCCTCGATGCGTGCCCGCAAAGCTACTAAGTCCATGCCGCACTCGATGCGGGCCGTGTGCGTCCTATGCTCCGCGTCCACAACCCGTTCCCACTTGCGGTGAATGCGCAGCACGGCCTCATCGAGGCTGACGAACGGAGCGATGGTTTGGTTTTCGTTCACCGTGACGATGCCCATGTGAGAAGCCCGCCGCCGCCAGCCGCGATGACATCCGCGATTGCAGTTTCGGGCGAGGTCAAACCGCCACGCAGCGACACGCCAGCGGTTTCAATTGCGTTGGTGAGGATGCGCGATCTGGCGAACGCCACGCGCGGTTGCCGCAGCGTAAAATCGGTAAAGCCGGATGATGTGCTGATGCTTGATGCGGTGACGCTGGTGCAGGTGGACATTGTGTAGCCTCATTATTTCGGCTACACACTCCACGTCGCCAGACGTTAGGGAATGTGTAGCTGGTGGCTGGTGGAAACCTGCCGCCCCCAAAAACGAAGCGCCGCCCTCCACCGAGGGGCGGCGTTTTCGTCTAGGTGGTTGCCTCGTTGTTTGCCGATGCAGTTTCGGCAGTGCGCTTGCGTGGCTTGGTAGCAAGCCGCTTTGCGACCACCGGAATGGGGTCCGACCGTCATTTGCGTGGCGATAATCCTCAGGACCGAATGTCCGCTTTGGGTCAAAAGCGAACATATCGCGCCGCAGCAAATCTCACTCGATTACTTCGTCGGTTCGGGCAATGAACGTAGCGGGAAATTCAAAGCCGAGCGTCTTCGCGGTCTTTAAATTGATAACTAGCTCGAATTTTTCCGATTCCATTACGGGCAGATCCAAAGGCTTCGCGCCGTTGAGAATTCTTGCAGGTATAGACACCGGCTTCACGATA
>Ga0306920_100008806_pt1 | contig 13420 bp, 13 predicted proteins | sample flu12Cox44000170_FD_204666 | JGI IMG/M metagenome (GOLD analysis project Ga0306920, IMG submission 204666) | Lab enrichment of tropical soil microbial communities from Luquillo Experimental Forest, Puerto Rico - flux4day.12C.oxic.44.000.170 (v2)... | ecosystem: Environmental > Terrestrial >... | reverse complement strand
CGCTCCGAAATGCATACGCAGTTCGCAAACGTTGCCACCCCCAACGAGATCGTGATCGTCACGCAGTTTTCGATCGAATTCGGTCCGACGGGCGGCACGCTGCACATCTGCATGCCCTACTCGATGATCGAGCCGATCCGCGACGTGCTCGCTTCGCCGCTGCAAGGCGAAGTGCTCGACGTGGACCGCCGCTGGGTGCGCGTGCTCTCGCAGCAGGTGCAGGCCGCCGAAGTCGAGCTCACGGCCGATCTCGCGCAGATCCCGGTGACGTTCGAGCAGATCCTGAACATGAAGAAGGGCGACGTGCTGCCCATCAACATTGCCGAGCACATCGTCGCCAAGGTGGACGGCGTGCCGGTGATGGAGTGCGGCTACGGAATTTTCAATGGTCAATACGCGTTGCGGGTCCAGAAGATGATCAGCGCAGCCGACACGATGAAGGAAGGTGGATATGAGTGACATCAACGGCACGAGCGCAGACGAGCCTGTGCTCGACCCGGGTTTCGACGCCGCGGCGCAAGACGCTGGTGGTGAGAGCAGTCTGGACGACTGGGCGAGCGCGCTTGCCGAGCAGAACAGCAACGAAGCGCCCGCCGCGCAACCGGCGGCCGTGTTCCAGTCGCTCTCGAAGGTCGACTCGACGAAGACGGCCAACGACATCGACATGATTCTGGACATTCCCGTCCAGATGACCGTGGAGCTGGGCCGTACCAAGATCGCCATCCGCAACCTGCTGCAACTCGCGCAGGGCTCGGTGGTGGAACTCGACGGCATGGCCGGCGAGCCGATGGACGTGCTCGTGAACGGCTGCCTCATCGCCCAGGGCGAAGTGGTGGTCGTGAACGACAAGTTCGGCATTCGCCTGACCGACATCATCACGCCGTCCGAGCGGATCCGGAAGCTGAACCGATGAACCCCGAGGCAGTTCCCGGCGCAAAATCCCGCGGCGCGCGGGTGCTGCGCTTCACGTGGCGCCTTGCGGTGCACCTCTCGCTCGCGGGCGCCGCGGTTTTCGCCGTGATGAGCGCGCGGGCCGCCGATCTTCAGGCGCTAAACGAAGCCACGCGCGCAGCCGCGGGCGCTTCGGGCGCCTCTGCCGTGATCGCCGGCAGCGCGGTGCCCGCGCTCGGCTTCGGCGCCGTCGTGCAGACGGTGCTGGGCCTCGCGGTCGTGATCGGCGTGGTGTTCGGCTGCGCCTGGCTCGCACGGCGTCTCGGCCTGCAAGGCGGCCCGAAGAACGCGCTCGTGAAGACGGTGGGCGGCGCCGCGCTCGGCGGCAAGGAGCGCGTGGCCGTGGTCGAGATCGGCGACACCTGGCTCGTGCTCGGCGCGGCGCCCGGCAACGTGCGGCTCCTGCACACCATGCCCGCGGGCGAACTCCCCGCCGGCGCCATGGCCGCGAGCAGCCACACAGGCCCCGCACTCTCAGGCACCTTTGCACAGCGCTTTCGTGACGCGCTGAAAAGCGAGGCGGATAAACGCTTCAAGACGCGTTTCACACGTCACGACGGCGGAGCGCAGTAAATGCACGGCAGTTCCCTTCACGCGGCGCCCGCAGGCGGCGACGCCCGCACACGCGCGGATTCCCTCGCAAAGATCGCCAGAACGGCGCTCCCGTTCGCGCTGATGCTCGGCGCGGGCGTGCTCGCCTTCGCGCTGCCGCACATCGCGCACGCGCAAGCGGCCGCACAACCGGCGGGCCTGCCCGCCTTCAATACGAGCCCCGGCCCGAACGGCGGCACGACGTACTCGCTGAGCGTGCAGACGATGCTGCTGCTCACGATGCTGTCGTTCCTGCCCGCGATGGTGCTGATGATGACGAGCTTCACGCGCATCATCATCGTGCTCTCGCTGCTGCGCCAGGCGATCGGCACGACGACCTCGCCGCCCAACCAGGTGCTCGTGGGCCTCGCGCTCTTTCTCACGCTGTTCGTGATGTCGCCGGTGCTCGACAAGGCCTATAGCGACGGCTACAAGCCGTTCGCGGCCGGCACGATCTCGATGGACGACGCCGTGGCGCGCGGTGTCGCGCCCTTCAAGACCTTCATGCTGCGCCAGACGCGCGAGTCCGACCTCGCGCTCTTCGCGCGCATCTCGCATGCGGCGCCCATGCAGGGCCCCGAGGACGTGCCGCTCACGCTGCTCGTGCCCTCGTTCGTCACCAGCGAGCTGAAGACGGGCTTCCAGATCGGCTTCACGATCTTCATTCCGTTTCTCATCATCGACATGGTGGTGGCGAGCGTGCTCATGTCGATGGGTATGATGATGGTCTCGCCCGCGACCATTTCGCTGCCCTTCAAGCTCATGCTGTTCGTGCTCGTGGACGGCTGGCAACTGCTCATTGGCTCGCTCGCGCAGAGCTTCACCTGAGGACCAGAACATGACGCCCGAAATGGTCATGACGCTCTCCCACGAGGCGATGTACGTCGCGCTGCTGCTTGCCGCGCCGCTGCTGCTCGTCTCGCTCGTCGTGGGTCTCGTGGTGAGCCTCTTCCAGGCCGCCACGCAGATCAACGAAACCACGCTCTCGTTCATCCCCAAGCTGATCGCCATTGCGGTCACACTCGTGATCGCCGGGCCGTGGATGCTCACGACGATGCTCGACTACATGCACCGCATGTTCACGAGCATTCCGCAGCTCGCGGGCTAAGGGCGGCCGCGCCGCCGCGTGCCTTCTCCGGCCCACGATGTTCACGGTCACCTACGCGCAGCTCAACGCCTGGCTCACGGCCTTCGTCTGGCCGTTCACGCGCATTCTCGCGCTCGTGGCGGTCGCGCCCGTCGTGGGCAACCGCTCCGTGCCCACGCGCGTGAAGATCGGCCTCGCGGGCTTCATCACGCTGATCGTCGCGCCCACGCTCGGCGCCATGCCGCAGGTCACGGTGTTCTCGGCCGAGGGCGTGTGGATTCTCGTCAACCAGTTCCTGATCGGCATCGCGCTCGGCTTCACGATGCAGCTCGTGTTCGCGGTCGTCACCATGGCGGGCGACCTGATGAGCCTCGGCATGGGCCTTGGCTTCGCGAGCTTCTTCGACCCGCAGGCCAACACCAGCACGCCCGCGCTCGCCTCGTGGCTGAACATGATGGCGATGCTCGCGTTCCTCGCGTTCGACGGCCATCTGCAGATGATCGCGGCGCTCGTCGCCACGTTCCAGTCGGTGCCGGTCACGGCGAGCGTGCTCGGCTCCTCGGGCTGGCAGCTGATCGCCGGCTATGGCGCGACGGTGCTCTCCTCGGGCCTGCTGCTCTCGCTGCCGGTGGTGGTCGCGCTCCTCATCACCAATCTTTCGCTCGGCATTCTCAACCGCGCGGCCCCGCAGATCGGCATCTTCCAGATCGGCTTCGCGCTCACGATGCTGGTGGGCCTCCTGCTCGTCCAGCTCATGATGCCGAACCTGATTCCCTACTTCGCGCGCCTCTTCGACAGCGGCATCGAGCAGATGGGACGCGTGGCGGGGGCGCTGCGGCCGCCGGGGTGAAGCCGGTTCCGTTCGCGCGGGCAGGACAATAAAAAAGCGGACCGGAGTCCGCTTTTCTTTCGACCGCTCGACGGCTCGCGATCAAGGATTGATGTACTGGAACAGCGAGAGGTTCTGCGTCGCCGCGAAGCTCTTCTGCGAGGCCGTGAGCGCATTCGAAAGCTGCTCGTACTGGCTGATCGCGGCCACCGTGTCGGTGCTCGTGAGGTCCGAGAGGTTCGACGTGACCTGCAGCGAGTTGGTCGACGTGACCGTCTGCAGCGCCTTCACCTCCTGCTCGCGGCCGCCCACCGATGCCTGCACGGTGATCACGTTCGACAGCGAATTGCCGACCTGCGTGAGGCCCGTGTTCAGCGAGTTGTTGAGGTTCGCGACCGCGGCGGTCGAGCCGCTCGTGGGCGTGTTCAGCGCGCTGATCATGCTGTCGATGCTGGCGAACACGTCGGTGTTCTGCGACGCCGTTGCCGGCGTGACCGAGAACGTGTCGGTCGTGGCGGGCGTGCCCGTGATCGTCACGTTCATGCCGCTGCCGAGCGAGATCGCGCTGCCGGACGTGAACGTGGCCGGGGTCGTGGTCGTCGCCGGGCTCACGCTGTTGTCGGTCACCGTGTAGGTGAGCGCGCCGGTGGTCGCGTCGGTGCCGAACGCGATCGAGTAGTTGTGGTTGTTGGTCGCCTGCGTCGGGTCCGTCACCGTCACCCCGCTGATCACGCCCGTGCCCGTGTTCGACGTGCTGCCCGAGGCCACGTTGTCCGAGCCTACGGCCTGCACGCTCTGGAACACCGCGGTGCCCGTATCGCCCACCGCGATGTCGCGCGTGGCGGCCACCTGCATCACGCGCTGGCCTGCGTCGCCGTTGTAGGTCACGCCGCCGCTCGACTTGTTCGAGAACACCTGCGAGGTGCTCTGGAAGCCGGAGAAGATGTAGTTGCCCGCGCCGTCCGTAGTGTTGGAGAGCGTGAGCAACTGATCGCGGTAGCCCTGCATCTGCTTGGCGATGCCCTGGCGCGCGGTGTCGGTGAGCGAGCCGTTCTGCGCTTCGATGATGAGCGAGTGGATGCTCTGCATCGTGCTCGTCACGCTCGTGAGCGTCGTGTCCTCGAGCTGCAGCGCGGTGAGCGCCGTGGTCTGGTTCGCCGAGTACTGCGTGAGCGTCGCGCTGGTGGCGGAGAGCGTCACGGCCTGCGCGGCGCCGAGCGGATTGTCGGCGGGGTTCGAGATCGCCACGCCGGTCGAGATCTGCTGCTGGACCTGCAGGAGCTGGGACTGCTGGTTCTCCATCGTCGAGACGCTGGAGGCGAAAATCTGGGAAGTCGCGATACGCATGGGTCAGCGCCTCACTGAATAATGCCGATCAGGGTCTGGAACAGCGTTGCCGCCGTCTGGATCACCTTGCTGTTGGCCTGATAAAGCTGCTGATACTTCAGCAGGTTCGCTGCTTCTTCGTCGAGGTTCACGCCCTGCGCCGACTGTTGCTGCGAGGTGAGCTGCGTCACGAGCGACTGCTGCGACGTGTTCGACGCCTTCAGCTCGCTCGCGGAGTTGCCGATCGAGTTGACGTAGTTCGCGTACGCCGTGGTGAGCGTGGTCGTTCCGGTGAACGCCGTGCTCGAGGTGAGGTTCGCAATCGCGAGTGCATTGCGCCCGTCCTGCGTGCCGCTCTTGTTCGCCGCGACCGTGAACGTGTCGTTGTTCGAGGGCGTGCCCGTCATCGTGAAGCTCACGTTGGTCGCGACGCCGCCGGTGCCGGCCGAGTTCGTGAGGTTCGTGATCGTGTACGTCGCGCCCGTGGTCGGGCTATAGCTGATGCCGGTCACCGGGGGCGTCGCGGCGCTGTTGATCGTCACGCTCGTGCTCGTGGTCGAGCCCGGCGTGGTGATCGTCACCGTCGTGCCGTTGGGCAGGCCTGTCAACGTGCCCGTGGTCGAGTCGTAGGTCAGCGTGACCGGCAGGTTGGTGGTCGAATAGCCCGTGCCCACCGCGCCCTGCGTGACGTTGGCCGTGCCGGCGTTCGTCGTGGCCGCCGAGACGACCACCGGCGTGGCCGCCGCGATCGCCGCGGGGTCGCTGGTCGCGACCGCGAAGCTCGCGAGCGCGCCGGACGTCGGCTCGATCGTGAACGAATCGCCCGCGCTCACCGTGCCCGAAGGCGTGATCTTAAAGCCGCCGATCGTGATCGGCGCGGTGCCGTTCGGCTGCGTGTCGACCAGCGTGTTCGTCGTCGTGTCGGTGAGGTTCCAGTTGGTGCCGTCGTAGCTGAGCTTGTAGTTGTCGGTGAGCGGCTGCGTGGTGTTGGTGAGCGTGGCGCTCACCGAAGTCGAGGTGTCGGGGTTCGTCGAGCTGGCCGTGACGACCGGATTGCCCACCGTGAAGAGCGCGCCGCCCTGGCCGCCCGAGAGCGTCAGGCCGAGCGCGTTCTGCGAATTCACCTGCGAGGCGAAGCTCGTGACGATCGCACCCAGTTGCGACTCGGCCGGATCGAGCGTGTCCTGCACGAACGAGACGAGGCCGCCCACCGTGCCGCCTTGCACCGCCGCCGAGGACAGCACCTGCGGCGTGCCGAGCGACGCGGCGCTCGCGCCGTTCTGGCCCACCCAGGTCACGTCCAGCTCGGACGGGTTCGAGTTCGACGGCTGGGTGCCGAGGTTGTAGCTGTTGCTGCTCACCACGAGCGGCTGGCCGTTGCCGAGGAAGACGCTGTAGCCGGAGCTGCCCTGCACGACCTGCACGCCGACCAGCTGCGAGAGACTCGCCACGGCCTGATCGCGCTGGTCGAGCAGCTGGTTGGGCTGCTGGCCGCCGGCGCTCGCGGCCGTGATCTGCCCGTTGAGTTTCGCGATCTGCTGCGTGTAGGTGTTGATCTGCGAGACGGCGCTCGTGAGCTGCGTGTTCGCGCTCTGGCGCATCGAGTCGTACTGCTGGCTCGCGGCGTTGATCTGGGTGGCGAGCGTCTGCGCGTCGGAGAGCACGGTTTGACGCGCTGCCGTGTCCGAAGGCGAATTCGAGACGTCCTGCAGGCCGGTAAAGAAGTTCGTGATCGCGGTGGCGATACCCGAGGTCGGGCTGCCCACCAGGTTCGAGAGCTGCGTGGCGAGGTTGTACGAGGCCGTGTATGCGCTGCTGGTCGACTGCGCGTTGTTGAGCGCGGTCGTGAGGTACTGGCTGTAGGCGCGCTGCACGGTCGCGGTGGTGACGCCGCTGCCGATATAGCCGCTCGACGTGTACTGACCGGCCGATTCCTGATACACCGGCGATTCGACGGTGTAGCCCGCAGTCGTCGAATTGCTGATGTTCTCGCCGGTGGTCGAGATACCAATCTGCGCTGCCTGCAGGCCGCTCAGACCGATCGAGAAGATGTTGGACATGCGTGATCCTCGAAAGCGGCCTGCCCCCCTGGCAAACCGCGAAGTGAACTCACGGTATAACGGCAGCGCACTGCGAAAATTGAGCGCCTGAATAGGGCGAAAACGTTGGCGCGGGTCGTCGCGCCAAGGTGGTTGCGCTCGAGTGTGCGTGGGCGTGCCTAGGTATGCCTGGGTGTGCCTGGGGGTACCTGGCAATGCGCCCCGGGCGAAGCGGCGCAGCGTGCGCTGCGCCGGCAGGGCTGCAAGTCAGGTGCTCAGGCGCGCGCGAGCGCGCGGCGCTTCATCTCGAGCTGCGTGATGTAGCGCTGCAGCGTGTTCTCGGCGGAGCCGGGCAGCGCCTCGAAGCGAAAGCCCAGGTGATAGCGCCGGTCGCCATTGGGCAGGTCGATGAAGCGCAGCACGACGAGCGCGAGGTCCACGCGCAGCTTGCCGTGCGCGCGCAGGTCGAGTTCGACGTCGGGAAGGACCAGCCCCATGGCGAGATCCGCCACGCGCTCATCGGTCGTGCGCAGCCCGAGGCCGCCGAGCGAGAGGTCATGCACCTCGTAGGCGAAGCGGGGGCCGCCGCTCGGCAGCTCGCCGCGGCAAATGCACGGCTCGAGCACGGGCGTGTCGACGCGGAAATACTCGCGCCGCTGCACGTAGAACAGCACTTCGGGGAAATCGGCTTCGAACGCGGGGCGCCCTTCGAACTCGGTGCGCCGCGGCGTGGCCGTCCTAAACTCCACGCGCACGCCATCGGGCGATGCGTGGAACAGGCAGTCCGGCGCGGCGAGCACGCCCGTGTTCTGCTCGGGCAGCGCGCCCCAGTCGAACACGAAGGTGCGCTCGCGCCCGTTGACGGCCAGAACGCGGGTGACGAGCTGCCCGCCGCGATACTGGAGGGTCAGGAAGTCGCCGCGGTTGACGAGATTGCGTAGCTGGACGCCGATCTCGAGCGGATTGCGGCGCCCGAAATCGTGGGAGCCATCCGCGCCCTCGCCTGCTTCCTGTGGATTCGACTGAACGGTATTCATCGGCCTGCCGGAAATTCGTGAACGTGCCAGCGCGCCAGCGGGCCCTGCCCGCGCGCGCCGTTCGGGCGGCTTCACCGCCCGGTTTGCTTTTCCATCTCGCCTGCATTAGCGGCAGGCCGTTCAAAAAATTTAGGGATTCGGCACAAAAAAAGTGCGCCCGTCTCCGGCACGAAAGCCGCCGGCGCGGCTTCTTCCTGCAACTGCGCCGAGGCAACGTTTGCGATCGGTGAATTTACCGTTACGCCATCCGCTGCATGATCGTGAGAAGTTTCTTCGCGTAGTGCGGGTCGGTGGCGTAGCCCGCGCGCTGCATGCCGTGCGCGAAGCTCTCTGCGCTCTTCGAGCCGTTGATCACCGACGCATAGCGCGGGTTGTTCTTGAGCACCGTGGCGTAGTCGGTCATCGCGTCCTCGTACGAGTCGTAGGCGCGGAACTTCTCCACCACGCGATGCGGCTGGCCGTTCACATACTCGGTCGTGACCGTCGAGACGGTCTTGCCGGTCCAGTCCTTCGTCGCCTTGATGCCGAACACGTTGTGGCTCGTCGAGCCGTCGGCGTTCTTGATCTCGCGCTTGCCCCAGCCCGATTCGAGCGCGGCCTGGCCGAGAATGAAGCGCGCCGGGATGCCCGTGGTCGAGGCGGCCTGCTGCGCGGCGTTGGCGAGCTTGTCGACGAAGGCTTCCACCGACGCGTCGCCGTTGCCCTTGATCGGCGGCGTGAGCGCGCTGTTGCCGCTGTAGCCGGTGCCGTTGGCGAGCGAGCCGTTGGCCGCCGCGTTGCCATAGGCGCGGCCGAGCGCGTTGAGCATCGCGAGATTGCCTTCGTTCGCGTCCGAGCCCGAGAGGCCCGAGATCGCGCCCGCCACGCCGCCCGCACCGCTGGCGCCGTTCGCGCCGTCGGCGCCGCCCATGCTGCGCATGAGCTGCTTGATCATCGCGTTCGCCACGCCAATGCCCTTGTTCGACATCTGCTGCGAGAGCTGCTGGTCGAGCATCGAGGTGAACTGCTTGCTGTCGCTGGAATCGAGCGGGCTATCGTCGGGCGTCGCGTCGCGCATGCTCTTGAGCATCATCTGCGTGAAGACCGCATCGAATTGCTTCGCGGCCATCTTCACGCCCTGCTGCGGCGAGGCGTTCGCGGCCGCGCGCATCGCGTCGAAGCCCTGGACGTCGAGCGCGAAGCGGTTGGTGAGGTCGAGGTTGCCGCCGACGTTGTTCGTCTTATCCAAGTTACACCTCTTAGATGATCTCGAGGTCGGCGCGCAGTGCGCCCGCCGCCTTCATCGCCTGCAGGATCGACATCAGGTCCGCCGGCGTCGCGCCGAGCGCGTTGAGCGCCTTCACGACCTCGGCGAGATTGGCGCCCGCCGTCACGAGCTTGAGCGATCCGTTGTCCTGCTTCAACTGGATCTGCGACTGGCGCGTCGCCACCGTTTGGCCGTTCGAGAACGCGCCGGGCTGGCTCACCGCCGTCTGCGTGTTCACGACGACCGAGAGATTGCCGTGCGCGACCGCACAGCTCTCCAGCGTCACCATCTGGTTCATCACGATCGAGCCGGTGCGCGCGTTGAGGATCACCTTCGCGGCCGGCTGCGCCGGATTCACGTTGAGATCCTGGACCTGCGCGATGAAGCCCACCTGCGACGCCGGATCGGCCGGGCCGCGCAACTGGATCGTGCGGCCGTCGAGCGGCGTGGCCGTGCCCGAGCCGAACATGTTGTTGACCGCCGAGACGATGCGCTGCGTCGTATCGTAATCCATGTCGTTGACGGTCATCGTGAGCAGGCCGCCTTGCTGCGAGACCGGCGAGACCACGGCGCGCTCGACGATCGCGCCGCCCGAGATGCGGCCCGCCGCGAGCTGGTTCACCTGCACCCTGCTGCCGTTGGCCGAGGCGCCCGCGCCGCCCACGGCCACGTTGCCCTGGGCGAGCGCGTAGACCTGGCCGTCGGCGCCCTTGAGCGGCGTGAGCAGCAGCGTGCCGCCGCGAATGCTCTTCGCGTTGGCGAGCGAGGAAACCGTCACGTCGATCTGCTCGCCGGGCCGCACGAACGGCGGCAGCGTGGCAGTCACCATCACCGCGGCCACGTTCTTCAGCTGCATGTTGGTGAGCGTCGACGAGGAGCCCGACGAACTCGACGTGTTGTTGATCGAGATGCCGAGGTTCGCGAGCATGTTCGCGAGCGTCTGCGTCGTGAACGGCGCCTGGGTGGTCTGGTCGCCGGTGCCGTCCAGACCCACGACGAGGCCGTAGCCGATGAGCGGGTTGTCGCGCACGCCCTGGAAGGTCGCGAGGTCTTTCACGCGTTCGGCGCGCGCCGGTGTCGCGAAGGCGACGAGTGCGCCACAGGCCAGCACGAAGCCGAATGCCACGCCGAGAGCGGCGAGCACGTCCTTCATGCGCGAGCGGCGCGAACGATGGAAGCGGATCTTCACCATGGCGCGATATTCAGGAAGAAGCGTTGCAGCCAGCCCATCGTCTCGGCCTCGTCGATCACGCCCTTCGCGGAGTACTCGATCTTCGCGTCGGCGACGTCGGTGGAGAGCACGGAGTTGTCTCCGGCAACGGTGTTCGGATTGACGACGCCTGAGAAGCGCACGAATTCATTGCCCTGGTTGATGAGCATCTGCTTCTCGCCGGACACGACGAGATTGCCGTTGGGCAGCACGTTCGTGACGGTCACCGTGATGACGCCGTTGAACGTGTTCGAGGCGTTCGCGCCGCCCGTGGCGTCGAACTGGTTCGCGCCCGTCGTGTTCAGGTTCGCGCGGTTGAAGAAGCCCGGCAGGAAGTTCGCGGTCCCCGCGACGCTCGTGCTGCTGCCGCGCTTGGTGTTCGCGCCCGAGGATTTGGTCGCGTTGATGTTTTCGGAAATGACGATCGTGAGGATGTCGCCGATATTGCGCGGACGCTGGTCCTCGAAGAGCGGCCGTCCCGCGTAGCCGGGGTTGTAGATCGCGCCCGGCGAGGAGTTGACGGGCGGCTGCGGCGGCGCCGCCGTCATGGGCTGCTGCGTGATCGGCTGCTTGTTCGGGAGATAGGCGCAGCCCGCCAGCAACGCGAGCGCCACACCTGCCGCGAGCGCGCGGCCGTCGGCCTTGCGCCTGGCGCGGGTGGGAAGATGGTTTCGAACGGACTGCGACATGACACTCACCGACTTGTTTAACCAGGGAACCGACCTCAGACCTGCATCTGGCTGAGGGTTTGCAGCATCTGGTCGGAAGTGGTGACCGCCTTGCTGTTGATTTCGTAGGCGCGCTGCGTCTGGATCATGTTCACGAGTTCCTGCACCACGTTCACGTTCGACGCTTCCACATAGCCCTGGCTGAGCGTGCCCGAGGCGTTCTGACCCGGCGTGGAAATCGTGGGCGCGCCCGACGAAGCCGTTTCCGAAAGCAGGTTCTGGCCGTTCGACTGCAGGCCGGTCGGGTTGATGAACATGGCGAGCTGCAGCGAGCCGATGGTCGTGTTGTTGCTCGAGCCCGGCGTCGTGACCGTGACCACGCCGTCGCTGGCGATGGTGAGCGAGGTGGCGTTGGCCGGCACCGTGATCGCCGGGAGCACCTGGTAGCCGCTCGCGGTCACGAGCTGGCCCTGCGAGTTGGTCTGGAACGAGCCGTCGCGCGTGTAGGCCGTCGTGCCGTCGGGCATCTGCACCTGGAAGAAGCCCGCGCCGTTGATCGCCACGTCCTTCGAGTTGCCGGTCTGCTGCAGGTTGCCTTGCGTGTAGAGACGCTCGGTCGCGATCTGCTGCACGCCCGTGCCCACCTGGCTGCCCGATGGCAGCTCGGTGGTTTGCGTAGAGTTGGCACCCGGCTGGCGCAGCGTCTGGTACATGAGATCCTCGAACACCGCGCGCGAGCCCTTGAAGCCATTGGTGCTCACGTTTGCGAGGTTGTTCGAGATCACGTCCATTTGCGCCTGCTGGGCGTTCATGCCGGTGGCGGCGATGTAGAGCGATCGGTTCACGGTGTCTTTCTCCCGGCGCGTAGTCTGCATTTATCTGCGAGACCCGGCAGCCTTAAATATGCTTAGCTGAAGTTGAGCAGCTGGTTCGCGCTCTGCTCGTTCTGGTCCGCGTTTTGCAACAGCTTGGTCTGCATCTGGAACTGGCGCGCGTTGGTGATCATCGAGACCATCGCCGCCACGGGGTTGACGTTGCTGCCTTCCAGCGACTCCGTGGCGACCTGGACGGTCTGGTCTGCGTCGGCGGGATTGCCGTCCGCCGTGCGAAAGAGGCCGTCGTCGCCGCGCGTGAGCGAGCCTGCCGGCGGATTGACGAACTTGATCTGGTCGATCATGGCGATCGCCGCGGGCGGGCTGCCCGGCGCGATGGCGGAAACCGTGCCGTCCTTGCCGATCGTGACCGCCGAACCCGGCGGCACCGCGATCGGACCGCCGCCGCCGATCACCTGCTGGTTGGCGGCGGTGACGAGCTGGCCGTTTTCATCGACGTGCAGGTTGCCCGCACGCGTGTACGCCTCGTTGCCGTCGGCCGTCTGCACGGCCATGAAGCCCCCGCCCTGGATTGCGATGTCGAGGGGGTTGCCGGTGCGCGAAATCGCACCGGGCGTCATGTCCGAGCCAGGCGTCGCCGAAAGCACGTAGGTGCGCGTGGTCTGGTCGTTCACCGTCGAGCCGTCGCCGAACGACATCGGCACGGCGCGAAAGTTGGCGAGCTGCGCGCGAAAGCCCGTGGTCGAGACGTTCGCGAGGTTGTTCGCGACGACGGCCTGCTGCTCGAGCGCCTGGCTCGCGCCCGTCATCGCGGTATAGATCAGTCGGTCCATGATGTGCCCGGTACGTGGTTAGGCGCGTTACATCTGCAGCAGCGTCTGGTCGACGGTCTGCTGGGTCTTGATGGTCTGCGCGTTCGCCTGGTAGTTGCGCTGGGCCGTGATCAGGTCGACGAGCTGGTTCGTGAGGTCGACGTTCGACGCTTCGAGCGCGCCGCCCGTGAGCGTGCCGTGGTTCGTGCTGCCCGGCGTCGAGACCTGCGCGACGCCCGAGGCCGTCGTTTCCTGGAACTGGTTGCCGCCCAGGTTCAAGAGGCCGTTCGGGTTGTTGAAGTTGGCGAGCACGATCTGGCCGAGCGCCATGGTCTGGCCGTTCGAGTAGTTGCCGGTGATGGTGCCGTCCGAGCCGATCGAGAAGTTCGAGAGCGTGCCGCTCGCGTAGCCGTCCTGCGCGAGGTTGTTCACGCCGTTGGCCGAGCCGTACTGCGTCGTGCCCGAGAGGTCGAGCGTCAGCGCCTGCGGCGTCGTGGAGCCGTCCGTCGGCGTAATGCTGAACGAGAGCGACGTGGTCCCGTTGGTCGTCGCCGGTGCCGTGGCCGTGATGCTCTGGAGCGCGCCTGCCGAGCTGAACTGCGCCGTGCCGAGCTTCGACACCGAGCCGGTCTGACCCGCATACACGTCCCACTGGCCGCTCGTCGCGTCTTTCACGAAGTACATGTTGACCTGCTCGGTGCCGCCGAGCGTGTCGTAGGCCGTGACCGACGTCGAATAGGTGTAGCTCGTCGAATCGGTTGCGCTGAAGGTCGTGGTGGTGGGCGTCGTGG
>Ga0306920_100008805_pt1 | contig 13420 bp, 13 predicted proteins | sample flu12Cox44000170_FD_204666 | JGI IMG/M metagenome (GOLD analysis project Ga0306920, IMG submission 204666) | Lab enrichment of tropical soil microbial communities from Luquillo Experimental Forest, Puerto Rico - flux4day.12C.oxic.44.000.170 (v2)... | ecosystem: Environmental > Terrestrial >... | reverse complement strand
ATAAAGCGAGGTGGTGTCGAGAAAGACCAGGCTCAGCTCACTGAACAGGTTGTTGCGCAGCGCGAACAGCCGCTCCTCGACGAGGTCCTTGGTGGTGCGTGGAGCGAGACCACGTCCGCTCTGGTCGACCAGCTCGTCGCCGAGCCAGCCCATCGCGCGGTAGAGCTGATGCAATTCGAGCTCGCCGACCCCGTCGATGACCAGCCCGTGCCGCCACTTCTCGGCGGCGCGGTCGGAGCCGGGATCGAACAGCCGGTGCAGCACGGTCAGAAACACCGCGCGTTCGAGATCAAACTGGAACCCGCGTTCGCCGGCCAGATCGCCGATCACCCGCCGGCAGCCGGTCTGCTGCCACAGCCGTTCGAAGGCGAGCGCCGGGCCAAGCTGGCGGGTCGCCACTTTGGTGGCCTCGCCGCGCTCGTAGGCGGTCAGCACTACGGCGCTGTGGGCAAAGCGGGCGCCGGAGCGCAACAGCCGGTCGAGGGTGCCGTCCTGCGCCAGTTCGTCGACCCGGCCGAGCGTGGCGACGACCGACTGGCGCGGCTGGCCATCGACGCGCTGGTTCTTGACGATCTGCAGATATTCGGTGCGCCCGGAACGCTTGCGGCGGAAGAACATGGCGGCCTCGGTTCAACCACTACGTTATAAACTCGTCATCACCGAATTGCAGCCAGAAATCGCCCACTCTGTGGCACTACGTTAACATCAAATTCAAAACTCGCCTCAACAAAATCAACAGGTTGCGGGCTGCCAGCAGCGGTTCACTGTAGAAGATCCATTTTGGCAGTGACGATCAGGCTGTCATCGAAACCGGCAATCCGACCGATGCCGAGCGCTTTGTGTCGATGCTCGATCGCCACACCGCCGCGGCAGACCGCCGCCGATGGTGGCTACGCCAGCCGCGCCAATCTCGCCGCCGCCAAGGCCCGCGGCATTGCCGACGTCGCCTTCCACAAGAAGTGCGGCCGCGCCGGCATCGAGGCGGCGATCTCCTGCTTCAAGCGCGCGTATGGCGCTGCCCGTTGCACCTGGCGCGGACTGGACCACTTCAATGCCTACATCTGGTCCGCCGAGGTGGCGCACAATCTGGTGCTGTTCGCCCGGCTCAAACCGGCGTAGCCGCGCCCGATTGCAAGCCGACGAAAAACAGACAAATCAGGCCGCCCTCAACTGCTCGTTTGCCGATTCCCGCCCAGGTTGTCGCTGCACCCATCGCCCATCGCGCTCATGTCGTTCCGCTCTTGCTACGCCGCTGAGAAAACACGCCTTTATGGACGCGCACGAGCTAGGCTGCTGAAAAAAGGTCGCGAGATTTGCGCAATGTGCTCTACTGTCGGAGAAGGGGGCGGCGATGCGCGGCGGCGATGAGATTTTGGGGCAGCCTTTTCAGTTACATAGGCGTGGAGAAGCGGGTTCGGGCGGATCATCCGCTGCGGGCGATTCGCGAGATCCCGAACGCGGCGCTGGCTGCACTGACCGGCGAATTCGCGCGGGCGCGGCTCGATCCCGCCGGAGCGGCTGATGCGGGCGCTGCCGCTGCAGGCCTTTTATTCGATCCGCTCGGAGGGCAGTTGGTCGAGCGGATTGATTACGATGTGCTGATGAGGACCCGGTATAGGACGCCACGACACCACGAAGAACCGCGACCAGCTGCTCGCGGGCGAGGTGGCGCAGAAGTTCCTTGCCGCGGTGCTGGCACAGAGCAAAGTGAAGCGCTTGTTGTTGCGCCCCGGGGTGGGCGGATCGCCCAAGCCGTCTTTTCGGGCGAAAACTCTTCATGCTCGCCCACGCCTCCAACAACGTGCCGTCGACCGAAAAAAATGCTCGCTCGACCAGCGAGCGCGATTTTCGCGGCGAGAGCGACACAAAAACGAGACCTCTCGACCACCGATCCGGACGCCCGGCTGTTCGCAAAGAACCGTGGAAGGAAGCGCGGGTGGTCTTTATGGCATGCGCTGATGGAGAATCGCAAAGCGCCGCTGGTTGGCGCGGTGGCGACGCGCGCTTCGGGCCGCGCCGAGCGGCTGGCCGCGCTGGCGCTGATCGAGCCCCGTGCCGAGCGGCCGGAGGCGACGCTGGGTGCGGACAAGGGTTAGGACACCGCCGATTTGTCATGGAACCGCGCGAGCAAGAGGTGACCCCGCCTGTGGCGCGGAACCAGAGCGGGCGCTGCTCGGCGGTCGACGGTCGCACCACCCGCCATGCCGGCTACGCGATGTCGCTGTGCCTCCGCAAGCGCATCGAGGAAGTCTTTGTTCGGGCCAAGACGGTAGCCGGCTTGAGCAAGCGCGGCAGCGCGGCCTGCCCAAGTCGACTGGCGATTCACTCTGGCAAATGGCCGCTACTGCTGGTTGAGGCCGTGTCGTGATGCCGCAATCGGCGTTCCGCTACAATTTCGTGAGCCATGTCGAATATTACTCGTAATCGTAGCTGCTCCGCAGCCGCTATCACCGCTCCACCGCCATCATTACCGGCGCTCGCCCAGATCGGATTCCCGAATCGAGCTGTGTTAGGAGCCCTGCTGAAGCTAGGAGATTTGAACCTCACATGCGTGCCAGCATCGTGATCCGCACCTTTAATGAAGAACGGTATTTACCGATGGTACTAGACGCCATCCAGGGACAAACCGTTCATCCTACGGATCGCGAGACGATTGTCGTCGACTCGGGCTCCACTGACCGCACGGTTGAAGCCGCGCAGGAAGGCGGCTGCGCGATATTGCACATTTCTCGAGACGAGTTTAGTTTTGGACGATCCTTAAATCGGGGCTGTGATGCGGCCCGCGGCGAGGTGCTGGTCTTCTTGAGCGGCCACTGCGAGCCAAAAGACGTGCAATGGCTTGAGAAGCTGATTTCGCCGATTGAAGAGGCAAGGGCTGCGATTTCCTATGGCAGGCAGATTGGCGGTCCGGATACAAAATTCAGCGAGCACCAGGTGTTCGCCAAATACTTTCCACAACGAGACAGATTCAGTGATATCCCATTTTTCTACAATAACGCGAATGCTGCGACTGCCAGAACACTCTGGAACCAATATCTCTTCGATGAAGATTTGACCGGACTAGAGGATCTCGAGTTCGCCAAACGAACTTATTTGGAGCAGGGAACGCGTGTGGAGTATGTACCGGACGCGGTGGTCTACCACCATCACGACGAATCATGGCGGCAGGTGAAACGGCGATACGAGCGCGAAGCCCTCGCACTACAGAAAATCATGCCGGAGTTACGTTTCACCACATTCGACGCAATAAAATGTTTCCTGTTCGGCGTTGGTGTTGATCTCCAACAAACGAGACTGTGGTATTTGACACCGGGCCTGCTTAAGCAAATATGCGCTTTTCGGCTTTGCCAGTTCTACGGGGGGTGGCGTGGTTATCGCTCTCATCGTGAGATCACACAGAAACGAAAACAGAAGTATTTCTACCCAGGGTAACATTAGATCTAGTGACCCTAAGGGGAATTGATTGATGAGCACAAGATCGCTGGTAGCGTTGTTACCAATGAAGGGGCACAGTGAACGCATCCCCAACAAGAATTTTCGACCGTTCTTAGGGAAGCCGCTGTTTCGCTGGATTTTTGATAAGTTAGTCGATATGGACGAGGTAAACCTAATCGTAATAAACACAGATGCGCCCGATGAGCTGCAGGAGGTATCGCTAGAACATCCTCAGAAAGTACTGCTCAGACAAAGAAGGCCCGAAATTTGCGGTGACTTTGTGAGTATGAACCGAGTCATCGAGGACGATATCGATGCGGTTGCGGCTGAGGTCTACCTGATGACGCACGCGACTAACCCTCTCCTCGGCAAGCAGACGATACGTTCCGCATTGACAGTGTTCAGAGCCGATCGGACGACCGGCATTCATGACAGCCTCTTTTCGGTTAATGCGTATCAAACGCGTTTTTATGACACAGTGGGCGGGGCGATAAATCACGATCCCAACAATCTTGTGAGAACGCAGGATCTTGAACCCTGGTTCGAGGAAAATTCGAACCTTTATCTTTTTACGCGGCAAAGCTTTCAAGAGACCCGCACCCGTATCGGCAGATCGCCGCGTCTATTCGAAACGCCGCGTTTGGAGTCTATCGACATTGATGATGTGGATGGGTGGGTAATGGCCGAAGCCATCGCCTATCATCTTAGGCGCAGGACGGTTGGTCCGTAAGGATCCGGGCCGCACCGCATTCATAGATCGCTCAGCGGGAAATGGGTGCGGCGGGCCGAAGTTGGAGGCAGGATGGGCAATTTTATGGCAGTCGATATCAACACCTTCTCTTTTCCCGTAAAGTTGCGCAGCAGAGTATTTCGTGCCGGAAAATGTAGCCTGGCGATGCTGAAGCGGACGCTTCCCCGCCGAAACCGCGTAGCTGTCTTAATCCAGAACGATGAGGATTTTGCGACGCGGCAAATCCTTCAACGAGCAGCCGAGCACTTTTCTAGCATCGGTGGCATAACTTTCAAGATAAGCTCGTTTGAGCCAACGCTCCTGAATATAGGGTTATTTCATTTTCGTTTTGATGGGGTGCTCCTATCCGGTGGTTACCGAGATATGGCGGGACTTTTCGCCAGGATGCTGCCAACTTATGACGTAGATCCGCGAAAAGAACCGAACGCGATGTGGAATTGGCACTATGTCATTTCCGCGGTCTCGCCGATTACTCCACAACGGATAGATGAAGCGAGGGTGAGGTTTGCGAACGCGCTTTCACAGCTTTCCACACTCGCACTGACGAGATGTTATATCTTCGGAACGGGCCCATCACTTGCCAAAACGAAGCTGTTCGATTTCAGTGACGGCTATAAGATCGTGTGTAACACTGTTTGCAAGGATAGGGAATTCTTCTTGAAGGTTAAACCCGATATTTTAGTGGCAGGTGATGCGCTATACCATTTTAGCGATACAGCGCACGCGCAGACGTTCTTGCGCGACGTCGAGAGCCGAATGAACGAGTCGAAATTTCTGTTCTGTTATCCGGCTCACTTTGATCCGTTCGTCAGGAGGCGCTTCCCAACGTTCGAGGACAGGCTCATTCCGATTCCCTCTGGGAAGACTTTCGATTTGACCGCTGATATGACGACTGAATTTCGATTACCGGCCACGGGAAACGTGTTGGGCTTGCTGTTGCTGCCGATCGCCTGTCAGCTGTCGAGAGATGTCCGACTGTTGGGTTTTGATGGCCGACGACCGTTGGACAAGAAATTCTGGGCGAATTCAAGCGAACATTCGTACCCGGAGCTTATCGAACAAATGGTATCGGAATACCCGGCATTTTACGGTCATTATGTCCCTGAAAAGAATCCCAACTATTACGTCAATTCCGTCCATGGGGACAGCCTGGATCAAGCGATGTCAAAGGCAGAGCGGGAGGGATGGCGATTTACGCTGTTGTCACCGTCAACCTCCCCAGCCCTGGCTAAGCGGCCTGTACTTTGCGGAAGCATGTGTTCGGAGATAGCCCGTATGCCACAGCGAATCTCAGTGAAAATCGACGAGCGGCGCCGAAGCGAGACGACAGGCAGTGTTGAGCATATCTTCTCCGGCCCAGATCTCCTGGCGCTGATCATACGCGCCGAATTTTGCGAACCCGGCATCCACTTCTTTACCGACAATACCTTGTCGCAGCAGCTGGCGTTTATGCGGCACCCGGAGGGCAAGCTGATCGAGCCGCACGTCCACAACCCGGTGCCGCGCGAAGTGCAATTTACCCAAGAAGTGCTGGTGATACGCAAGGGGCGGCTGCGGGTTGATTTTTACGACGCCGGTCAGCGCTATCTCGAAAGCCGGATCCTCCATGCTGGCGACGTGATTTTGCTGATCCGGGGCGGGCACGGCTTCGAGGTGCTCGAAGAAGTCGAAATAATCGAGGTCAAGCAGGGGCCCTATGTCGGCGAGCACGACAAGACCCGGTTCCCCGGCATCGCGCGCCATCACGCGAGGCGCGGCAAGTGACCGGTCCGGCACCATGATCCCGGTCAACGAGCCGCTGCTCGACGGAAACGAGCAGCGCTATCTTACCGAGTGCCTGCGCACCGGCTGGATCTCGTCCGAGGGTCCGTTCATCGGCAAGCTCGAAGAGGGTTTTGCGGCGCGCGTCAGCCGCGCGCACGGCATCGCCGTGTCGAACGGGTCGGCGGCACTCGACACGGCGGTCGCGGCACTCGGGCTCGGCCCGGGCGACGAAGTCATCGTGCCAGCCTTCACAATCATCTCCTGCGCCGTGGCGATCGTGCGGGCAGGGGCGAGGCCGGTGCTCGTCGATTGCGACCGCGATACCTGGAATACCACCGCAGACCGGATCGCCGAGCGCATCACCCCGCGAACCAAGGCGATCATGATCGTCCATATCTACGGCCTGCCGGTCGATATGGATCCCGTGTTCGCCTTGGCACAGCGGTACGGGCTGAAGATCATCGAGGATGCGGCCGAGATGCACGGCCAGACCTACAACGGCCGCCCTTGCGGGAGCCTGGGCGACATCAGCACCTTCAGTTTTTATCCTAACAAGCTCGTCACCACCGGTGAGGGGGGGATGGTCGTGACCGACGACCCGGCACTCGCCGGGCGCTGCCGGGCTTTGCGCAACCTGGGTTTCCTGCCGGGAAGGCGGTTTGTGCACAAGGAGCTGGGCTGGAATTTCCGGCTGAGCAACCTGCAGGCGGCGGTCGGTGTCGCCCAATTGGAGCGGCTCGACGAGTTCATTGCCCGCAAGCGTCACATCGGCGCCCTCTACCAGGAGCGCCTCGTCGGTGTTGACGGCTTGCAGCTGCCGATCGCCCGTACCGCCTACGCCGAAAACATATATTGGGTATTTGGCGTTGTGCTCGACGGCAACACCCGCTTCGATGCCGCCGAAGCAATGAGGTGGCTGGCTGGGCGCGGGATCGGGACCCGGCCCTTTTTCTGGCCGATGCACGAGCAGCCGGTTTTCCGCCGGATGGGGCTGTTAGAGGGCGAGGTCCATCCGAACGCCGAGCGGTTGGCGCGGCGCGGCTTTTATTTGCCGAGCGGTCTCGCCTTGACCGAACCGCAGATCGACGAGGTCGCGGCCGCGGTACGGGAGCTGATGCGGTGACGGTATTCGGCCGTTCGGCGCGCTATTACGACAGCCTGTATTGCGACAAGGATTACGCGGCCGAAGCCGACTACGTCGACGCGCTGATCCAGCGATGGGCGCCCGGTGCGCGCTCGATGCTCGACCTGGGCTGCGGCACCGGCCGGCACGCCTTCGAATTCGCTAGACGCGGCTACACCGTTTTCGGTGTCGACCGTAGCGCCGAGATGCTGGCGCGGGCACAGGAACAAAGGGCGCGGCTCCTGCCACCGGGCCTCGGTCGGCGGCTCGTTTTTGCGCATCATGACATCCGCGGCTTGCGGCTCGATCGCACGTTCGATTGCGTCGTCGCTCTTTTCCACGTGGTCAGCTATCAGACGTCCAACCAGGATGTTCTGGACGCGTTCGCCACGGCCAAAAGCCACCTCGAGAACGGCGGCGTTTTCGTGTTCGACTGCTGGTATGGCCCCGGGGTGCTCAGCGACCCACCGGTCAAGCGTACAAAGGTATTGCAGCAGGGAGAGCAGCCTTTGCTGCGCCTTGCCGAGCCGGCAATGCACGTCAACGCGAACCTAGTCGACGTATCCTACCGTTTCGTCTTCGAGGAAGCTGGATGGGAGACGCCCTCCGAGTTCCAGGAGACACATGCGATGCGCTATTTTTTCGCCCCGGAACTCGCCCTCGCGCTGCAGATTATGGGGTTCAAAATGGCGGCCTTGACCGAGTGGATGAGCGAGCGCGAACCCGATCACCACAGCTGGAACGTGTCGGTCGTGGCACTTAGCATCGCGTGAGGTGCGGGCCGGTTGCGGGCCGCGGTCGATACCGGTGGAGGCCGCCGCAGCTTGCCCCCGCTGCCGTCGCAGGCCGTGCACTCTGAAAAACACGCAAACTGTTGGGGTTGAAATCTCGCATAAAAACTATAGTTAAACGGTCGTTGATCGGGAATCGTGGTCCCCTACGACAGAGATTATGTCTACCCGGGACGGCATCCAGACTATCGCGGCGCTTCGATGCGGTCTCTCTGAGCTGAAACCTTTCAGCGGAGCAGGCGCGACATTGATGGCAACTCAGACCCCTACTTCCAAGAAATGAGCATCAGCCGGAACATTGTCGGACGCGCTGCACGTCGGCTTGGGTTGATTCCAAGGCCGATGCCTGCCCATTTCATATTCGATCGCGCGCACGCGGAGGAGACCCGCCGCCGTGACAAACTCGCAGAGTACGACGAGCATCTTGCCGTCTATGGTCGCCATTTCGCAAGCGTGCCCCGTAATGCGCGGCCGTTCTCTGTTCTCGATGTCGGCTGCGGGACCGGCCGCTATTTTCGCCTCTTTGCTGACGCGGACTTGGTTGTTGGGTTGGACCCATCGAGCGAGATGCTGAAGCAAGCGCAGTGCGCGGTAGGCGTGGAAACCTTACGGCGACCGCCGGTTCTGGTCATAGGAAAGACGGATGACATTCCGCTTCTGCCTGGCACATTTGATCTCGTGTATTGCATCGGCGTGCTAGGCCAACTCGTCCCGATTTCCAAAGCACAGCTAGAATATTTGCTGAAATTCTGTCGAAACGGCGGGACCGCTATTTTGAGTATCCTGGCCGACAAACCCGATACAAAGGGACCGGTGAAACATCTCTTTTGCCCGGCGACCGATGCCCAAGTCCGAGCCGCAATCGCTGACGTCCAGGCTGTCAATTGTACGCTCAGCGAAGCTACGTTTGAGCTTCCGAGCATTGGGGTGAAAGAAACCTTCCATATCATTTCTTTGATCCATTGATGGAGCCGCTTTTCTGCCGTTTCGGCGTCGTTCCCGGATTTCGCTGCTCCCCGCGTGTCTGATCGTCTTAACTTTCGCCTGGACCGCAACGGACCGTGCGCGTCGGGTGAATTGAGCTCTCATTCATTCACCCACATCCACAGAGATTACCGTCCATCGCGCCTTGCTCTTGAGATGGGCGCCTTGCCATTTCTCAGAATAAAAATGCTGTGGCGTCGCTGATCCCGGGACGACCTCCACTTGCGCGGCACCGGCGACATAATCGAATCTGCCGCTGTCACGGTGGTGGCAGGAAGCGTCTATCAGATAGACGTCTGGGGCCAGAGGCAGCTTCTCGATTTCGATGTCTACCGTATGTGCGCCGCCAGGGAGCGATTGGCGGCCACCGCTCCGGCTGTCGGTTTCGTAATAGGCGATATGCCTGCCGGAGAGATCGCAAAAAGCTAGCCAAACCGTCGCATATGCAAGCGGCACCAGCGATTCGAACACGATCCGCACTGTGGCCGTCTCGGTATGCTTTAAGGGCAAATCGCAAAGCCATTCGATTGAAATCAAGCGCAGTTCATCGCCGCCGTAATGGTGCCTTTGGAATCCGGCCAATTGGATGACGCGGTCGCGATTGAAATGCCCCAACGACAAATATCCTTTGATGACCGCCGCCGCGCTGCCGCTCTCGCGTATGGTACCGCGGTCCAGCCAGATGCAGCGCTGGCACAATTTTTCCACGATGCTCAAATTATGGCTGACGAACAGCACAGTCCTTCCCTCACGGCGGGACACCTCATCCATTTTTCCCATGCATTTCTGCTGGAATTCGGCATCGCCGACCGCCAGGACCTCGTCGACGACAAGTATTTCTGGCTCCAGATGTGCGGCGACTGCGAAGGCGAGGCGGACGTACATGCCGGACGAATAGCGCTTCACGGGGGTGTCGATGAATTTCTCGACCCCGGCGAAGGCGACGATCTCGTCGAACTTGCGCCGGATCTCGGCACGGGTCATACCGAGGATCGCGCCGTTGAGGTGGATGTTCTCTCGCCCAGTCAGTTCCGGATGGAAACCGGTGCCGACCTCAAGCAAGCTTGCGACCCGTCCCCGGAGCACTACCCGACCCCGCGTCGGCTCTGTGATGCGGCTCAGGATCTTGAGCAGGGTGCTCTTGCCGGCTCCGTTACGGCCGACAATCCCCAACACCTCACCGCGCTCGACCTCGAAGCTGACATCCTTTAAAGCCCAAAACTCCTCCACCTGATCACCTAGAATGAGTTGTCGCCCGCGGAGTACCTTGATCGCACTGTGCACAACGTTGCGGACCTCTTGTCCAATCACATCACGCAACGCTGTATAAGTCCGATAACGTCGGCCAGCCGATTTGTGTGCCACCAAGTAGCTTTTGGATAGATTCTCGACGTTGATCACGACATCCGACATGAGATCGGGCCAATCGAAGAAACGGTGCGCTGATACCATAAGGTCGGCCGTTTGCAAATCTCCTCAGCGTTGACCAAAGAAAGGTGGAGCAATCCTACTGTCGCACGTCGGATGCCCCTGGCGCTGACGCTGATCTTGCGGGGTCGGAGGAAGTCGAGGTCACCGACCCACGCCATCCGCTTTATCGGCGTCGGTTCCGATTATTGTCGGTGGTTCAAGGTCAGCGCTCCGCTGGATTTGTATTTGTTGAGTATCGTCTTGACATTTCTTTAATCCTCCCAATATCGGCGACCAGTCTACAAGCTGTCGTCACAGACAAGACTCCGACGAAGCTCAGCTTGGAGGCGCTGGGGGATCTGCTCACCGTTGCTGGGGGCACGAGGGGGGATGCCGGTCGAGCCCGGCGATGTCTGGCGACGCCTGCCGCCAACCTTGCGCCGGCAGGTCTCAGAGGATCTCGCAATCGTCCTCCGGGAGATGATCGATGGGCTCGGAACTCGTCAAACCGCATCATCTCCAGCAGGTGCTCACAAACCAGGAGAGCCTCCGCCTGCAATACGCGCTGCAGCACCGCGCCCGCGAGTTCGGCTGGCATGAGGCTGATATCGATGTGATCGACAGCGATCTCGGCATGAGCGGCGCGGCGGTTGATCATCGGCAAGGGTTCAAGGATCTGGTCGCCCGGGTGACGCTCGGGGAAGTAGGTATCATCTTGTCGATCGAGGTCACGCGGCTCGCCCGCAACTGCTCCGACTGGTATCCGTTGCTCGATGTTTGTGGGCATCGCCAATGCCTGATCGCCGACCGCGATGGCGTCTACGATCCTGGAACCCCGAACGGCAGACTTCTGCTGGGTCTAAAGGGCACCATCTCAGAGCTTGAGTTGCATACGATCGCAGCCGGCTGACAGCGGGCCTATTGGCCAAGGCGGAGCGCGGCGAGCTGGCTTTGACCTTACCGGTCGGGCTCGTCCGGGATGCCTCGGGCGTCGTGACGAAGACCCCGCACCTGGAGGTCCAAGCCCGCATCGCTCTGGTGTTTGATACCTTCCTCAAGCGCCGCACGGCTGTTCGGGTGGTCCGCACGCTGCACGAGCGCGGCCTCAGCCTGCCGCGGCGGGACCGCGATGGACAGGCCTGCTGGAAGCGCCCGACCATTCCCGCAGTGACGACAATGCTTAAAAATCCGGCCTATGCCGGTGCCTTCGTCTATGGCAGGACCCGGATGGGTCCGACCAAAGGGCATGACGGTACGGCAAAGCGGAAGCTCCGTCCTGACGGACTGGGAAACCTTCGAGCGCGCATCCAGGCCATGCTGCGCGACAATCGGGCGGAATATCTGCACAACAAGACCCGCGGCATTCCACGTGACGGTGCGGCTCTCCTTCATGGCATCGCCTGGTGCGGCGAATGCGGACACAAGATGGCCGTACGCTATAAGGGCGGTAGCCAGTACGTTTGCAATCACCTGCGCCAGGAGCTCGGCGAGCCAGTCTGCCAGTGTTTGCGCTCGGCGGCGAGCGACCGAAGCGTGGCGGCCGCCTTTTTGGCAGCAATCGCCCCCCGCCGAAATCGACGCTTGGGCTCGCGCGCGAAAGGCGCAGCGTCAATCCGACGAGGCCTTGCGGCGCGCCGAGATGCAACAGGTCGATCGTCTCCATTACGAGGCCCGTCTCGCCGAGCGCCAATTCAACCGGGTCGACCCCGACAATCGGCTCGTCGCGGCCGAACTCGAGCGGCGTTGGAAGGCGGCGCTCTTGGAGCTCCGCCGGGTTGAGGAAGCGCTCGCGCGACGGACTATGACCGCCGCTTCCGGGCCCGACCGGATCGATCCGCGGCTGCGCGCGAAGGTCGTTGCTCTCGGCCAGCGGATGCCCGAGATCTGGGCCGACCCATCGGTTAGCCGCGAGCATAGGAAGGCCTTGCTCCGCTGCCTCATCGACAAGGTCGTCATGCGCCGCGCCGCTCGGGATATGACCGAGCTGCGCATCGTTTGGCGTGGTGGTGAGATAACCGAAATGGCGGTTGCATTGCCGGTCAACGCCGTCACCGCGCTACCCCGCTACGCTGAGATGGAGACGCGCGTGCTCCAGTTGGCACGCGCCGGCGCCGATGACGCGGAGATTACCCGTCAATTGACCGCCGAGGGACACCGCTCGCCGAGCCGCACCGAGGTGCTTTGCAGCACGGTCCAAGGAATCCGTCTGCGGCATCCCTCAAGATGCCCCCAAAACGAACCCGTTGGGCAAAGATACCGGGCCGGCTCAGCGTTCCGGAAGTTGCCACCGACCTCGGCGTCTCGGCCAACTGGGTGAGTGGCCGCATTCGGCGGGCGTCATCCGCATCGACCGTGATCCCGACACTTTTTTGTTTCCGGATACCGACGCGACCATGACGGCGCTGCGGCAATTACGCACCGGCGCCATCGCGCGGGTCGATCTGACGCAAGGTCATCGTGAGCAGGAGGGACATCAAGATGCATGATCACTCGACGGGATCGATTGGCGGCGGGTGTATGCCCGCGGATTAGGCAGCCGCAGCTGGCCGGCTGAGTGTCTGTGGGGGCTTGATCAAAGGACCTGCATCCATATGACTCATCCACAGGTTGAGCTGATGCACGGGATTGATGTGATGCGATAATCCCGGTCGTGAGCCCAGAGATCCTTCCCGACGACATCACATCGCTGCGCGCGCTGGTGCTGGCAGCGCAGACCGAGCGCGACGCCGAACGGTCCGAGAAGGCGCGACTCATTGTAGACACGGGCGCTAACCAAGATTGTTAGCCATATCCGATTGCCAATAACCGGTGTTGGCAATCCGGCCATATTCGCGAACTTCGTCGCGTACGCCGCCCTCGGCAACTGCCACGACGATCCCCTCCTTGAACGGATCGGCTGGCGGGCAAGCTTGGCCGCGACGGAGTAAAGCCGCGCTTCTGCCACGAGGCGGCGCCGCGCGGCTATGGCATCGAACGCGATTTGTCGGGGCGCGGGCGCGAATGCGTCGTGGTGGCGCCGTCGCCGATCCCCAACCGTTACGCGAAATCCACTTGACTAAGTAAATTATTATGGTTAAAATGTTTGGTTAACTGCACTGACGGACGGGACGGCGGAGCCTCAGCGGTATCAATAATATTTACGGGAGCGGATGATGAAAAAAG
>Ga0306920_100008804_pt1 | contig 13422 bp, 8 predicted proteins | sample flu12Cox44000170_FD_204666 | JGI IMG/M metagenome (GOLD analysis project Ga0306920, IMG submission 204666) | Lab enrichment of tropical soil microbial communities from Luquillo Experimental Forest, Puerto Rico - flux4day.12C.oxic.44.000.170 (v2)... | ecosystem: Environmental > Terrestrial >... | reverse complement strand
CGCGTCCCAGGGAACTGTTTCGCCCTTCCAGGGCTTGCAGGCAGACGGGAGTGGGGTTATTGGACCCAGGCCGGTTGGCCTGGGCTAAGCTAGTTCGCCGCTTTGGGCTCGATCCGGTGTCAGGGTACGTAAGGCTGTTTTATCTCTTGAAGCTTTCGGCAGGGTCGAGCCTCGGGCAAGGGGGGCGAAAAACCCGTTGGGTGATATGCTGTTGGTGATGACAGGACCGAAACCATGCAGCCGAGCAAGTTGACTAAGTTGGCGCGGCCTTTGACCGCATGATGCGAATTTTCGTTTCTCCATCCAGTGCTGAGCGTCTTAACGTCGCGCGGGAGTTCGTGCGCTCGTTTGCGCCCGCCGCTGAGCGGCTCTTGATTGGAGGCTCACGCGAGGCGGTGGACCATCTTGTCCGCGAGGTCTCGGTTTCTGAACTCGCCACCTTCGGACTGCACCGATTCAGCCTGACTCAGCTCGCGGCGCGGCTGGCGACGACCGAGTTCGCTCGTCTCGGGCTGGTTCACAGCACGTCACTTGGTGCCGAAGCCGTGGCGGCGCGAGCTGCCTTCGAAGTGCTCGAACACGCGAGCCTTGGCTATTTCCAGCCCGTCATCCGTCGCCCGGGCTTCGCTCGCGCTCTCGCTTCAACAGTAAATGAGTTGCGACTGGCCGGTGTCGCACCTGCCTCCCTGGCAGAGCTTGAGGAGGCGGGATCCGATCTCGCCACACTTTTGGAGACCTTTGAAAGTCAGTTGAAGAGTGCTTCCGTTGCCGACCGCGCCATGCTCTTCCGCACGGCAGCAAAGGCGGCGATGCAAGTCGAGGGGAAGCCTTACCACTTGCTCCCGATTCTGATGTTAGACGTACTGATCAGCTCGGCCGCGGAGCGCGACTTTGTGAGGGCGCTCGTCAATTCCTCGCCGGCTGTTCTGGCCACGGTTCCTCTGGGTGACGACGTCACCGTGGCAGGTTTGGAGAGCCTTCCGCAAGCCGAGCGGATCAAAGGAGCGGCACCCGAGCCTGATTCTACCTTGGGTCGTCTAGCCACCTACATATTCTCGGAGGCAAAGCCTCCGGAGCGAGAAGCGGGGGAAGAAGTCTGCTTCTTTTCAGCGCCCGGTGAGGGGCGTGAGTGTGTAGAGATAGCCCGTCGAATCCTGGAAGAAAGCCGACGCGGGGTCCACTTCGACCAGATGGCGATTCTGCTGCGGGCTCCCGCCGCTTACTCCGGCCTGTTGGAAAGCGCCTTGAACCGGGCCGGCATCCCGTCGTTCTTTGCGCGTGGCACCCGCCGGCCGGACCCTGCCGGAAGGGCGTTTCTGGCGCTGCTTAGTTGTGGCGTCGAGCGACTCTCGGCACGACGCTTCGCCGAGTACCTGTCTCTCGGACAAGTGCCGGCGCTGGACCCCGATGGAGCACCCCCTTTGAATTTGCCGATATGGTCACGCTCCGATGACGAGTCGCTCGGCCCGGCTGCAGATCCAACGCTCAGCACCGATGCGCCCGTTTCCGCGGAATCTCCAGACGGATCTCGGAGGGCGGGAGAGGGATCTGCTTTTTTGGGTCTTCAACAAGAAACAGCAGATGCCTCTCCCGCACGCGGGATCGGCATGACAGGCACCCTTTTTCATCAGCCTGCTGAGGGGGACGAGTGGCCGCGACAGGCTCCTGATAGCGGCGCGGGTCATCCAGACGAATCCCCCGCCATCGAGGGTTCGTTACGCGCGCCATGGAAGTGGGAAGAATTACTGGTGGAGGCAGCGGTTATTGGGGGTCAGGACCGCTGGGCTCGCCGCCTGGAAGGTTTGGAACGTGAGCTTACGGTGAAGCTGGAAGCACTCCGCGGTGAGGAATCCGATGCCTCGCGCGCTTTGGGGGTCGAGCGCGACCTGCGCAACCTTGGCCACTTGCGCCGCTTCGCGCTCCCGGTGATTGATGTATTGGCCGGCCTTCCGGTACGCGTCTGCTGGGGAAAGTGGCTGGAACTGCTGGAAGAATTCGCTCCCAGGGTTCTCCGCCAACCGCAAAGGGTGCTGAGCGTCCTCGCCGAACTCAAACCGATGGCTGCGGTCGGACCCGTGTCGCTGGACGAAGTGCGCGGGGTGTTAGCGCAGCGGCTCTCCACCCTGGAACGGGAGCCGCCGCGCCGCCCGTACGGGCGGGTCTTCGTTGCCACCCCGGAACAGGCGCGTGGGCGCTCGTTCGAGGTCGTGTTTGTGCCCGGGGTGGCGGAGAGAATCTTCCCTCAGTCGCCGCACGAGGATCCCCTTCTGCTGGATGTTCTGCGGAGGAAGCTTGCAGTCAACGACAAGCGCCAGGATCGACCCGGCGTCAGCCTGCGGACCCAGGACGATCGCGTCCGAGCCGAGCGCCTTCTGTTGCGTTTGGCGGTCGGAGCAGCCCAACGCCGGCTGTACCTTTCTTATCCTCGGATTGAGGTTTCGCTCTCGCGGCCCCGAGTAGCTTCTTTCTATGCTCTGGATGTGCAGCGGGCGGTGAGCGGCAGCATTCCGGACATCGATAAGCTGGAGCTTGCCGCAGCGCGCGAGTCTGAAGCTCGATTGGCTTGGCCGGCGCCGCGCGATCCCAGTCGCGCCGTTGACGACCTTGAACACGACCTCGCCGTACTGGGAATGTATCGCCAGGCTCCTGTTGCCAAAATCAAGGGCCGGGCGCGCTACCTCCTCGAGTTGAATCCTTGTCTCGCCCGCTCCTTGCGTACGCGTTGGGCACGATGGCAGCAGAGGAGGTGGTCATGGGCCGACGGTCTGTGCGAACGGACCGATGCCACGGCGGATGCACTCCGGGACCATCGCCCTCGCGCACGACCGTACTCGGTTTCGGCACTGCAAAAGTTTGCCACTTGTCCGTACCAGTTTCTGCTGTCGGCAATCCACCGGTTAGAACCTCGGGAGCAAATCGCTCCTCTGGAAGAGATGGACCCGCTCACGCGCGGGCACATGTTTCACCGCACGCAGGCGGAGTTCATGCGGCGGCTTCAGTCTCGCGCCGGCGGGAGGGGACTGCCCATTTCATCTTCGAATCTTGAACCGGCACTGGTTGCCCTCGACGAAACACTGGGAGAGGTCGCCAGGCAGTACCGCGAAGAGCTGTCCCCTGCCATCGAGCGCGTCTGGGAAGATGCGGTCAAGACTCTGCAAACGAACCTCCGCGCCTGGCTGCACGACCTGGCGGAGACCTCGGAGGAACTTCCTTTATGGCGGCCCATCCACTTCGAGTTTGGCTTCGGATTCCCGCCGGACAATGAACGCGACCCGGCGAGCATCGCCGAGCCGGTCATTCTGCCGGACGGTTACAAGCTGCACGGTATTGTGGACCTCATCGAGCAAGGGATGGCCCCCGGGCAAGACGACGAGCTGCGGGTTACGGATCATAAGACAGGGACTAACCGTACGAAAGAGAACCTGATTGTCGGGGGCGGTGAAGTTTTGCAACCAGTGCTTTACGGTATGGCTGTGGAAGCGGCGCTGGGGAGGCCCGTGTCGGAGGCGCGGCTCTACTTTTGCACCCCGGAAGGCGAATTCGCGGAGCGCGCGTTACAGATGGATGAAAGCAACCGCAAGCGTGGGCTTGCGGTACTCTCGACCATTGACCGCGCCATCGAAAGTGCTTTCTTGCCGCCGGCCCCGCGCGAGAGGGCGTGTGTCTGGTGCGACTTTCGGGCCGTGTGTGGGCCCTACGAGGAAAGACGCTCCCAGCGAAAGGACCTCGTGCCACTGAAGGATCTGCTTACGCTGAGGGCACAACCGTGAGGCCTCTCGTCGATCAACGCGAGCGCGAACTTATCCACACCGCCTTGGACCGCACCCTGATTGTCGAGGCGGCCGCCGGGACGGGTAAGACTACCGAATTGGTGAAGAGCAGGGTGCAGGTCCTCGCGGAAGGCAAGGCCAGGGTGGAGCAGATCGTCGCCGTCACCTTCACAGACAAAGCCGCAGGCGAGTTGAAGCTCCGGCTGCGCTCCGAGCTGGAGGAGGCGCGCAAGTCGGCTCAACACGAGGGTGCTCAGCGGAATCTCGGGGACGCGCTCGCCCGCCTCGAGGAAGCGCGCGTCAGCACGATTCACGGTTTCTGCGCCGAGTTGTTGCGGGAGCGGCCGGTGGAGGCGAGGGTCGATCCGCAGTTCGAACCGATGGCTGAGCCCGAGGCCGAAAGGGTCTACGGCGAGGCTTTTACGCTTTGGCTGCAGGCCAAACTGGAAGACCCGCCGGAGGGAGTGAGTCGATCACTGCGTCGCAAGTCCAGGGAAGGACCGGTTAAACGCCTGCGGGTAGCGGGTTGGACCCTCGCCGGTTGGCGCGATTTTCACGCACCTTGGCGGCGGCAGGGTTTTGCCCGTGAAGCAGCTATTGATGCTCTGGTGCAGCGGTTGCAGGATTTCTCGGACCTCACGGCACAGCCTTCCAATGCGCACGACTACTTCTACCGGGACACGCGCAAGGCGCGACGAATCAGTTACGAGATCCGCGTCATTGAGAAGATCCGAAAGCGGGATTATGACGGGCTGGAAGCGGCGTTGGTGGAGCTTGCTGCTGACCGTGACTTTGAAAGGGCGAAGGGGTACGGCAAGGACTATGGAAAGGGAGTGACGCGCGCTGAAGTGCTGGCAGCCCACCAGGAACTCGTGTACGCCCTGCAGAAATTCGCTGCCGCTGCTGACGCCGATCTGGCCGCCTTGCTCCAGGCGGAATTGGGGGACACGATCCAGCGCTACGAGGAGCTTAAGTCGCGGTCTGGGCGACTGGACTTTCTCGACCTGCTGATCCTCTCCCGAAACCTCATCCGCGATTGCGACCACGTCCGCGCCGAGCTCCAGCGCCGCTTTACCCACATCTTCATCGACGAGTTCCAGGATACCGATCCGTTGCAGGCCGAGATCTTGTTGCTGCTCGCTTCTCGCGACCCCACGGTGCGGGACTGGCACAACGTGACTCCCGCTCCTGGCAAGCTGTTCATCGTTGGCGATCCCAAGCAGTCGATTTACCGCTTTCGCCGCGCTGATGTGAATATCTACCAGCAGGTGAAGAAACTGCTTTCGGAACGGGGTGTGTTGGTGCTGAATCTCACCACGAGCTTTCGCGCCATGCCCTCGATCCAACGCATGGTTAACTCCGCCTTTGCGCCGATCATGACGGGGGACCCGGCGACGCTTCAGGCGGGCTATGTGCCGCTTTCGCCTTATCGTGAGGAGTCATCCGGCCAACCGACAGTTGTTGCCCTTCCGGTTCCGGAGCCTTACGGCAAGCGCGGGCTGGCCGCGAGCGCCATCGAAGAGTCGCTGCCGGATGCGGTGGGAGCCTTCGTGGCTTGGCTGCTGAACGAGAGCCAATGGGCAGTGACGGATCGCGATCATCCTGACGAGCGGCGGCCCGTCTCCGCCCGCCATGTTTGCCTGCTCTTTCGACGCTTTGACAGCTGGGGCGTTGACGTGACTCGTTCCTATGTGGAAGCGCTGGAGGCGCGCAATATTCCGCACCTGCTGGTGGGAGGGAAATCTTTTCACGTGCGCGAGGAGGTGGAGACCATACGTGCTGCACTCTCCGCTGTCGAGTTTCCTGACGACGAACTCTCGGTCTTCGCCACCTTGAAGGGTCCACTGTTTGCTATCGGTGACGCGGAACTCTTGGAGTACCGCCACCGCTATCGCCGATTGCACCCCTTCCGCATTCCACCGCTCCGTCCCGAAGGCCCCGTCCCGAAGGCCCCGCCCCGAGAGGGTCTCGGGAGGTCCCCGGAAGTTGAGGGAGAACCGGTGCCTGAACACCTAAGGCCGATCGCGGAGTCGCTCCAACTATTGCAATCCCTGCATCGGAACCGCAACTACCGCCCGGTGGCTGAGACCATAGCCCTTCTTCTGGAAGCGACGCGCGCCCATGCAGCCTTCGCCTTGTGGCCCTGGGGTGAGCAAGCTCTGGCCAACGTGCTACACGTTGCGGAAATGGCGCGCGCCTATGAGGAGTCGGGCGGGATTTCCTTCCGCGGTTTCGCGGAGAGGCTGCAGGAAGAGGCGGAGAGCGGCGAGGCGCCGGAAGCGCCCATTCTGGAGGAAGGAAGCGACGGCGTTCGCATCATGACCGTACACAGAGCGAAAGGGCTAGAATTCCCGGTAGTGATCCTGGCGGACCCAACCGCCAAGTTGGCTCACTTGCACGCCAGCCGCTACATCGCCCCGGAGCGAGACCTGTGTGCCGTGCAGATTGCCGGCTGGTCGCCTGTTGATTTGCTGGAGCACGACGAGGAGGAGTCAGCACGCGATGCGGCTGAGGGCGTTCGGGTGGCCTACGTCGCCGCCACGCGAGCCCGCGATCTTCTGGTTGTTCCCGCGGTGGGTGACGACCCGTTGGACCTGGGTTGGGCACCCGTCAACGGTTGGTGGGTCAGCCCGCTTAACCCTGCCATCTATCCGGACCGAGCTCGACGAAGGCGCCCAGCGACGCCGAAGAATTGCCCAACTTTCGGCGAGGACAGCGTCCTTTCGCGGCCCGGCGGCGACTCAGCGGTAACCAGCAATGTGCGCCCCGGCTTGCATATCTTCGAGCCGCCGCGCGTCGCCTCGCCAGATGCTGAGCCCTATGGTGTGGTCTGGTGGGATCCGGGCAGGCTGAAGCTGGGCGCGGAAATGAAGTTCGGGATTCGTCAGCAGGAACTGCTTCAAGAGACCGACCGCGAAGTGGTGGAAGCGGACCGAAACGCGTATATCGATTGGCGCGCCCGTCGAGACGAGGCTATTCGGAGCGGGTCCGAAGCCAGCCTCATCGTGAAAACTGCCAGCGAATGGGCGGCAGAGACTGCTGGGAGCGCGGGCAGCCTGCCCCCGTCGAGGCAAGTCGTGCCAGTGGTTGAGATCAGGCGCGACTTGGCACGTCCAGCGGGGCCGCGCTACGGGGCGCTGGTACACGCCGTCTTGGCAACCATCTCTCTGGATGCAAGCCGCAACGAGACTGATGAGGTTGTGGGCCTGCAAGGTCGCATCCTGGGCGCGACGGCGCAAGAAGTTGAGTCGGCAGGCAAGGTTATCGAAGCGGTTTTGAGTCATTCCTTAATGGCTCGGGCGCGAGAGTCAGCCCGGCACGCCCGCTGCCGGCGTGAAACTCCTGTCACCCTCGCAAAAGACGGCGCGCTTGTTGAGGGCGTTGCTGACCTCGCTTTTCTGGAAGGCGACACGTGGACGGTGGTCGACTTCAAGACTGACCGCGAGCTGGAAACACGGCTGGAAGACTACCGCAGGCAAGTCGGCATTTACGCTGAAGCCATCGCCCTGGCAACGGGGCAGAAGGTGGAAGCAATTCTGATGCGCGTATAAGACTCTCGCGGTGAAGTAAATTTGAGAAAGGAGTAGCGTAGACCCCGCCTTTTGGGTCTGCGGTTCTTGAATGGTTTCTGGCTCCGCTGCACGCCATCGCAGCAAACCCGGAAAAAGCCGCAGACCTAAAAGCGAGGTCTGCGCTACTGCCTCGATATCACCGTTTTCGATGTTTTCGATCCTCGCGTTTGAATTCACCCCGCTGCCGGAGTAAAATGGTTGGGTTCGGGGAAATCGTGATTGGAGGTAGCCAAAACATGAAAAGAGGCTTCGGCGCGGTTATCGCAGTGTTCTTCCTCCTTGTGGCGTCCGCTCTTCCCCTGAGCGCCGCCATCAAGGGTGACTACGTGGAAGTGCGCAGCGCGGATGTTTACACCGGTCCGTGCTTCGCTAATTCCGAAGAGAGCCTGGAGGGCAAGCAAGCGATCCTGGCATGGAAGATCAGGGAGGGCAGCTGGCAAGGTGTCAACCTGGATGGCCTGAGTGTGGTGGCGGTAATCAAGGCCAACGCGACCTTAGGCGACACCTACCACAACCCGTATCCCGCCAAATCGGTCTTGATTCTGGATGAGCGGGCGAATGGCCAGCAGCGAACGGCTCTGATGGAGTTTGTGAAGTCGGTGGCCGGCCCCCTGGTGAAAGATGTGATCCGGCTGGATACGGCTCCCATTGCGCTGGAGATGAGCGGTGTGCACGGCAGTATCAAGTTGGTGGCGGGCAACCTGGCTCGTGTTCGCACCCGCAGCCTGTGCTCGGGCGACCACCTGTGCGGCAACGAGGAGGTTTATTATCCTCCCCTCACCAAGGTGGCGCACGCCATGCCTGCTTACACGTTGAATGCAGCGTTCACGGGCGAGGGTCTCGGAGAGGTTTGGGACAGGAGTGACGCGCGCAGTGCCTTCATCGGCTCGTTCAGCCTCTAGTCTTGTCTTCCCTTGAGGGCTCAACCATCCGCGGCATTCTGGTGTGCCCGAGGGCGTGATTGGGCAGTGGGTTCCTCTCCCCTTTTGGGGGGAGGACTGGCGTTTCCGCTTTTTCGCCCTCTCCCCGGGGCTGGCCTTTGCCCATATCTTCGTCATGGCTCGTCGGTCTGAGGTGAAGCCTCGCTAGAGGTAGTGCAGCAGCCTGCGCTGCTCTTTTCCTTCCTGAATCTATCTAGCCTAGCGAGATGAAACATGATGAGACCTACTAGACGGTTGGGATTGTTGCTGGTGGCGCAACTCTTGGGTGCGGCTTGGGCCTGGGGGCAGGGAGCATACAAGATCGAGCCGGTCGCGACGGCCCCCTCCGACATCCCCAAGGCACTTCAAGACGGTCTTCAACCGCAGGGGACTCGGGTGGCCGGAGACAAGGGAACGGTGTGCGAACTCTGGGTGGGCAAGGCAATTGCTCAGAGTACAGGAGGCAATCCGGACGCGGTCTATCCCAGCCTAGGAGTGGGAACTCTGGTCGGGGTCCTGCATTTCCCGGCGACTGGGTCGGATTTCCGAGGGCAGACCATCAAACCCGGTTACTACACGCTCCGGTACGCGCTGCTTCCCCAGGATGGAAACCATATGGGGGTGAATCCTTACCGCGACTTCCTGCTTCTCAGCCCGGTCGCTGCTGACACACAGATCGATAAGCCCCTGCCTCTTCCGGATCTCTACAAGCTTAGCCGGCAGGCCTCAGGCACGAATCATCCGGCGGTGATGAGCCTGGTGCCCACAGCGAAAGGCGCCACCTTTCCCTCGGTGGGGCAAGACGACCAGGGACACACCTTGCTGCAGGTGAAATTAGGCGCTGCGGGAGGGGATCTTCCGATTGCGCTGGTTGTGGTAGGGCAGGCGGCGGCAACCTAACTTGAGTGAACATCATGTGTCGTGCGCTGTTCCTGGGTTTGGCAAGCTTGATGGTGGGCATCTCGAGTCCTGCCCTGGGGCAGATACCGAGTGCAAGCGCATTCGAGACGTTGCAGGGCAGGCTGATCGTGGCCAGCGGAGACCGGCCGGCTCTAAAGACAGCCCAGCGCGACTACACTCTGAGCGCTAAGACCGCTTCTCTGTTCCACACCTTGCAGGATCAGCGCCTGCTCGGTCGGGAAGTCCGCGTCGAGGGCACACGGAAACCGGACGCCACCTTCGAGGTGGCTCACCTTTTTACCGTACGGGACGGTAAGCTATACAAAGTGCGATACTACTGCGATATCTGCAACATTGCGGCGCTCGAGCCTGGCAACTGCGTGTGCTGCCAGCGCCCCACTGAACTTCAGGAAATTCCTCTCAGCGAGGTGGGCAAGGACATGGTGGTGGTGCCTTAATTTTCGCCTGCCAATTGGCGATCGGAGACTGTTCACCATTGATCGTTGAGCCCCGTGGTTTGCGGCGAGACCTAACGCCAGCTAGTTAGCGGTTCGGTGTTGTACTCGTCATTCATCGATCGCATCAGTCGTCAATCGTTTGACACGCGTCTACGAGCGGTGCTACAAAGTAGGAAGCGACTTCATGAAGTATTCCCAGATGGTGAGCGTAGCTCAGCTTGGTAGAGCGCCAGACTGTGGATCTGGACGTCGCGGGTTCGAATCCCGTCGCTCACCCCAATCTTTCCAACGGCTTGCGGGGAGATCTCAACCAGGTCAGGAGCCGTGGGTTGCGGCTGGGTTGCGGATTGTTGCGGACTTGCTGGCCTCCGGTCCAGGCGATCCATATAGGCAATATCCGCACTCGGTATCAAGTGACCGTAGGTGTCGACGGTAACCTTGATACTTGAGTGGCCCATCTGGTCCCGAACATACGTTAGCGGCGCTCCTTCGTTGATAAGCAAACTACCGAATGTGTGCCTGAGGTCATGAAACCTGACACGGCGCAGCCCAGCACGCTCAAGTGCCGGTAGAAAATACCGGAGCACGACGTTGCTCATGTTTAAGACGGTGCCGACCTCTGAAGGAAAGACCAGTTCGTCGGCGATGCTGGTCTGGCCCCGGCTGAAGGCCTCAAGCAGGCGTTGGTCACGCAACTCAAGAAGCACTTGTCGGAGTTCACGGCTCAGGTCTACACGCCTAGGCTTCTTGCTCTTGGGTGTCAGGAATTTGTGCGATCGGCGGTCGTAGTTCCGTTGCACAAGAATGTAGCGGTTCGAATCATTTTCTTGCCCAAATTGTATATCACCCCAGCGCAAAGCTAGAAGTTCACCCTCGCGGAGCCCTGCGCGCAGAGCGGTCAGGAAGAAAGGGTATTGATTGGGGTAGTGCGCTTTCACCGCCTGCAGAAAAGTATCTACCTCCTCTGGGGCCAAGGCAGACGCTTCGTTTTCGGGTTTCTCAGCCTTCACCAGCCGACCAAGTCTCCGAGCAGGGTTCGCGCTGATGAACCCGTCCTCGATGGCAGCATTCAAGACAACACGCAGGGCCGAGACGGCCAACCGTAGAGTATTACGAGCTAGGCCGCGGGCCGCAAGCTGCGCCACCCAACTCTTAACCGCTTCGCGCGGAATTTCGTCAAGGCGACACTGCCCGAATGAGGGTCGCACATAGATGCCCAAGAATTCTCGGTAGAAATGTGCTGTTGACGGCTTCAAGTGGCGGTCAGCGTGATATTTCAACCACGTGTCGGCATATTCGGCAAAGGTAGGAGGCCTCTGGGTCTCCTTGTTCATGAAGCCCAGGTCACCCAAGGCCAGGCGCGCCTCGATCTCACGTCTCACCTTCTCCGCGGCTTCTCTTGAGCCAACCTTTTTGGCCTTGCGTCGGCCTAGGTGGTCGATGAACACATACCAGATTCCCTTATGCTTTCTGACCTTAACTCCCATGGGCGGCCTCTTGTAGAATGTCCCGCACGATACCATCAACGTTGAGTTCTTCCAAGGTCTTGATTCGATGCCGTTGAAGGTACGCATCGAAATCTGCCCTTCGGACCAGAACTTTCCCGCAGACCTTCGCAGCGGGTAAGGGATCAGCGGGAGAATGGATCCAGGCACGTAGTGTTCGCTCCGATACGTCGGCGTATCGGCTGAGCTCCTTTAGGCCAAGCCATTCTCGGTAGATTCCGTGCTCATGCTCGCGTTGCGGCCGTGAACAAACGGTCGGTGTCACATCGTTGGTGGTACTTGCCGCGGTTCCCTTTAGGTTCTGTTCTCGCATGCAACAAATCCTTTCGCTCAGTTAGCCACCGGCCTCGTGGCCTGGCCGATATCTGTCGGGCCCCAGGTGGAGACGGATTTATGGCGGGTTCTTGTTCTTCAGTTCTGCTTCGAGTTGTTCGATTGCGGGCAAGCTGTCTCGGAGACGCTTGGGCAGGGCTTCGGTCAGGCGGTACTCTGAGACGCCGACTGGTTTCCGTATGTCCCGCAGGGCGTATTCGGCGACGACCTTGTTTTTGGATTTGCACAGAATGATCCCGATGCTTGGCTGGTCGTCGGGGTGCCGCAGCATGTCGTCGATGGCAGATAGGTAGAAGTTCATCTTGCCGCTGTATTCCGGTTGAAACTGGCCTATCTTGAGGTCCAGCGCCACGAAGGAGCGCAGGCGCAGGTGGTAGAACAAGAGATCGATTCGAAACTCTTCGCCGCCCACTTGAATCGGATACTGGCTACCTACGAAAGCGAAGCCGATGCCGAGTTCCAGCAGAAAATCGCGGAGGTGATCGATCAAGGCCCGCTCCAACTCGCGCTCGCGTGCCTCTTCGGCGAGGGTGAGGAACTCGAAGTTGTATGGGTCCTTGACGACCTGCTGCGCGAGCTCCGACTGAGGAGCCGGCAGAGTGCGGGTGAAGTTCGTCGAGGCCTTGCCCTGGCGACGATACAGGCCACTCTCGATCTGGTGAACCAGCACGTTCCGGCTCCAGCCGTTCTGGATGGTCTGCCGGATGTACCATTCCCTTTCGGTCGAACTCTTCACGTAATCGAGGATGCGGAGGTTGTGACCCCAAGGAATTTGTGCAACAACCTGTTGCACAAATTGCTCGTTTGGGTAGGCCTCGGCAAGCGCCCGCGTATATTTCAAGTTGCGCGGTGACAACCCGGTCATTTCGGGGAAGGCCTTATGTAAGTCGGCTGCCAGCCGGTCGATAATCTTTGCTCCCCAGCCGTGCTGCTTCTGCTTGGTGAGGATGTCTCTTCCGAAGGTCCAGTACAGCAGCACAAGCTCCCGATTGACTGCGAGCGCGGCTCCAACCTGGGCGGTTCGGATTCGCTCCTTCAGGTCCTTCAGGAACGGCTCGTATCCTTCCGGTAGCGCAAGCCGAGTAGTGGACATTAGTCCGTTCCTCCACCGTTAATCCTCTAGCGGAAGACGATTCCTGTCAAATTTCTGGGATGCTGCTGTAGCGAGCCTATGTTGAGCACAGTCGATTCATGTTTTGCCTTTAGATTTCAATATATTACAGGCTGGAGCTGTCCGGTGTGTGTGTGCGCGTCAGCACCTGGGGAAAATTCGTGTTATCTTATTCCTTTACCTTCAACCGAATGATTTGAGGTAGCGGAAACCCGTTCTGGGTTTTCGTATTCATTCTGAAGGCCAGCATCGGGGGGGACAACTTGGGATCTCGCGGCACCGCATTCGCCCTTAGTCATGAAAAGGCGGATCTACTCTCTCACTGCCCTAACTGGAGTGGCCATCGTTCTCGCATTGGCAGTCCTGGCCCTCTCACTGCGTTCATCCCGCCCACACACCCGAGGCACTCCGCAAAAGACCGCAGCTTCTAACGATCCGCACGTGTTGCTTGCAGAAGCGAACCGCCTATCCTGGCTCTTCAACTGGCCACAGGCGGGCCCTCTCTACCAACGCGCACAAACTCTTTTCACTCAGGCGGGCGACGCCGGCAACGCGCTCTATGCTCAGATCGGATTCATCCGCTCTCAAGCCGAGGCTATGTCATTCGTGGACATTTCCGACTTCCTGGCCGCTCAGCTTGAATCACCGCTGGTCCAGCACGATCCCCGCCTTCGCCTCTGGTGCCTCGTATCGAAGGGAATGACTGATATCGAGATCGACGTTGTGGCGGCCAAGCGGGACTGGGAGGAAGCGCAAAGCTTGGCTGAAGGTCTGGGCGAACACGGCTGGGCAAACCGCGCACGTGGCGAGCTAGGATTGCTGGCTTTTCTTGGAGGGGGACTCCAAGAAGGCC
>Ga0306920_100008803_pt1 | contig 13422 bp, 8 predicted proteins | sample flu12Cox44000170_FD_204666 | JGI IMG/M metagenome (GOLD analysis project Ga0306920, IMG submission 204666) | Lab enrichment of tropical soil microbial communities from Luquillo Experimental Forest, Puerto Rico - flux4day.12C.oxic.44.000.170 (v2)... | ecosystem: Environmental > Terrestrial >... | reverse complement strand
GGAGAATGGATTGCCTCGGATTGGCCGGTCTGCGCGATCGGCGACACCGCGGCTCCGCATCGGATGGGTGCGGCGCTGACCTATGCTCGGCGTTACGCCTTGTTCACGCTGGTCGGCATTGCCGGTGAAGATGACCTTGATGCTCCCGATCTAATTGCGCGGACGATACCGCCATCGAAAGCAGAAAGACCTCCCGGAAATCAAAATGGGCAGCAGCTCAGGAGCGGCCAAGTATCTTCAACTCAGCAGTGCTCAAGCGGTTCGAGGCCATTGGATCGAGGGCCGGTTTGGGCAGATTTGAGACCGCTTTGGGGCGCCGACCGTGACCTCAAAGGCCTGATGCCCGAAGACGCGAGGCAATCGACCATTGCATCCGCGCGAAGCGCTGCAAATCCGGCGCAGTCAGCTTTGACGTCGTGGCGATGACGGGGGACGGGAGCCATGCGGCGATCTAGCCCTTCGATCGCTGCCCTTGATACCGCACTGGCCAAAGCACAGATCGAGCTTGCCAATCCGGAAAAATCACTGATCGGCACCATTGAACCCTAAGTCGGCGGGCAGGGGAGTGCACGGCAGTTCCGCTATGCGCCGCTCTCGAGCGGACTTGAGATCGTGCGCAAGACTTTAGGCCAGCATGAGATAGCTCGTATCGCCGAACAAGCCGAGGCAGAACAAATAATTCAATTCTCCGTCGCTTCAGTCTGAGCTTTCGGGGGCTCTATCGGCAAGTTTAGGAGCCGAATTGCTCCGCGAAATCGAAGGCCTCGGTTCGGCAGCGCTTTGACCTCCCGGTGCACCAGGGAGGGGCGTGAGCCTTGTGCATGGGGTTGTCACTCATGTCGGCTTCGACCCTCCCCCCTCCCACTCGCACAGTTGTCGGCAACGGCACACTGTCGAAACTACTTTTGGGGTGGCGGCGATGCGCTTGCGGCAGCAAGTTGGTCCGAGAGCGGTCCGACCGCCAGGAGAACAGCCCTGTCGGCATCCGCCAATTTCGCCGAGACCGGACAGTCCTTGCTCATGACATAGGCGGCCAGCGCTCTAGCTTCACTGCCGGTCTCCAGGAACCCTTGTGCCGTTGGCACTCCGCCCGCTGCCTGCGGCATTCCCATACTGACTAGGGAACGCAGAACGGCAAGTGAGCTTCCATCGCCAGAACAAATCATGCTGGTGTAGACAGTGGCAAGCGCCTTGCCATAGGCGGCCTGATCGACAGTGCCCTTCTTCACCTCGTTCAGCCACGGATCAACCTCCGGCGGCGGCGTGAGACGGACGATGCAGGGCTTGGGACACGCAAGGTGCGCTATGCGACTAAGAACCAAACTACGTTTCGGCTCGGTCGCAGAGGCGTCATTCAGACTCTTTTGCAGCCCGTTTTGAAGTTCCGCGTAGGATTCTGGTCCCCAATTGGGGTCCTGGGTCCAAATCGGCGTTCCAAACGCGTTGACGATTTTGCTGTCCGCAAATGATGTCTGCCAAAGGCGCACGTGATTCCACGACACGGTATCGAGTGTTACTCGATCGAATATTGCGCCGATCAATAGGGCAGCATTCTTATTGAAACTCGCAAAGGAGGTGCCTCGGATCGACGCCGACGTAAGATCTGCACCGCGCAAATCGGCGTTGCGGAGATTAGCCCCTTGCAATTGCGCCGTCACCATATCGGCAGCCGCCAGATTCGCCGATTCAAGCTTCGCGCCTTGCAGCGCGGCGCCGCTGAGCTCGGCGCCTTGGAGCTGCGTTCCGATAAGACTGGCGCCTTGAAGCTGCGCAGTCGATAAATCGGCGCCTTCAAGATGCGCCTGATCCAAATTCGACCCTTGCAGCTTGGCGAAGCTGAGTGAGGTGCCTTGCAACTGCGCGGACTGCGCGTCCGTTCGCTCCATCAGAGCGCGATCAAAAATCGCGCCTCTGAGATCGCGTCCGCGCAGCGATAGCAGATACGAACGCCAATTAACCTTTTGCGGATCGTCGACTTTCAGGATGTCGTAAACATTTAGGAACGGCAGCACGATAATATTCGAAAACAAGCTCGAAGGCCGGTGCGTGTTTGGATCGGGGTCACCGTGGAACAGCGCCTTATAGATCGGTCCGCATCCAGTAAAGGCCTGCCACTCGCCCGGAATTATGGCGAGACTGCAGGAGAGCCAAAGCACGGCGACGCTGAAGCCGACTCCAATGATCGTTTTTCCCCGTGCGTGCGCTATTTTCCAGTTGCGGAAGCCGCCCCCGTCGCCGATGACTTTATCCCATAGCCACCAAATCAACACTATATCAGCGAGAACTGCGAGCCGATGCTCCCAAGTCAATCGCAAATTATGAAACGGCAAAAACTGAATTTGCAGTTCAAGGAGCAGTCCCACCGGAGCAAGGATCAGCGTAATCCAGGTTATGAAACGGAGAAGTCGGCCAAATCCTCCATCGCGAATGTCCCTCGGGCCGGCGAGAAATTGCACGAAAATATTGCTTGGCAATTGTCCGCGTATGCCCTCGCGCATCAACGGGTTGTGCTGATCCTCGGCTTCGGAAATAGTTGCCTTTTGCGCACTGGTACATCGCGCATGCAAAGCTTCATTAAATAGCGCCAATTTTCTCCCGAGCATCACAAAATGCACGAGCGTGTAGGCGTGCATGATCAGGAACAAAAGGGGCACTAGGAAAAAGAAGGCGACCAACGGCAGTTCGATACCGAGGAACGGCAATTTGACCGGATTTTCCAGCAGCAGATCGAGGTGGGTAACGGCGCCGACGGCAATCGCGATGTAAAACAGCAAGAACAGATAAGAAATCCAAAGGCTGGTGCTCACGGTCGCGGCGTCTTCTACCGCCTTGCGCAGGGCATCAAGATCGCCAGCCTTTACCGCGGCGCCCTTGTCCGTATCGTGCGACGGCGTCATGCCCGCATGATGAGCATGCATCTCGTCGTGCTGGGGCGCGTCGTCATGCGCGGACGAGTGATCTGATATGTCAACCATCATGAGCGCCAAGAAAAGATGTATAGTGTTTGAATGACTTTGCAAAGAAGGCGTCAGCAAGCACGATGAGCTGGGCGGGAAGGCTATTTGCACTCGCCGCCGTGGTTCTGGTGGCATCTGGCGCGGCGCCTAAGGCGCAAACCGAGCGCTTCCCGCCTGTTGCTGGTGGCAATGCCGCGCCTTTCAACGATGCGTTGGTAAAAGAAAAGCCGGCTGCGCCGCCGCATTTACCTATCACCGGTATCACAGTCCCGCATCATCTGCTGGCAGCGGATCTGATCGCGCGCGGCGTATGGGCTGCGTCGGGCAATTCCTATGAGCGGATTATAGTCATTTCGCCCGACCATTTTCGGCGCAGCAAGCGTCCACTGGCGACGACGCGGCGCGGCTTCGATACCGTGCTTGGCCTGGTCGATGTGGATCAAGCTGCTGCCGACGTCCTGATCAACCGAGCGGATATGGTGGACGACTCGGATCTGTTCGTGCATGAGCACGGTATCACGGCGGTTCTGCCGTTCCTGCACGCCGTATTTCCCGGCACGCCCATTGTACCGGTCACGCTTGGCATCGGCACCGAGCCGCAGGACTGGGATGCAGCGGTCGATCTGCTAAAAGAGATCGTCACGCCACGGACGCTAGTCGTGCAGTCCACCGATTATTCGCATTACCTCTTGCCGCAGATCGCCCGAGCGCGCGACCAGGAGACGCTCAATGTCATCGCCACGGACGATCCGCCAGCGATTTCGGCGCTCCGTCAATCGAACCACCTCGACTCCAAAGCCTCGCAATACGTGCAGATGCGACTGCAGCAGGAGGTGTTTCACAGCCATGGGGCGGTAATCGCCAACCGTAACGCCGTCGAGTACGCGGACGAGAACGCGCCGTCGACGAGTTACGTCGTGACAATCTATGCGACCGACGAAACCGTGCTCTCGACGCTGGTCTATCCCGACCAGCAGATCACCTATTTCGGCGGCGATGTTTTCTTGGGCCGCCGGTTCACGCACTCGCTGTTGAACAAAAATGGGCAAAGTGCAGTCATCGATGGCGTAAGGCACCTCACCGCCGGCCAACCGCTAGTCGTGAACCTTGAAGGCGTCATCACCGCCGAGCTACCCATCGGCATTCCGCCCGAACGGCATCTCATGGATGACGGCATCGCCGGCCCGATTTTGCAGGCGATCAACGTCACTGCTGCGGGGTTGGCGAACAATCATAGTTTTGATCTCGGTCCGGACGGGCTGATCGCTAGCAAAAAGACCCTTAGGGCGCGCGGCATTCGACCACTACCGCACGCCGCAGTGGTCGATCTCGGTGCCTTCCGGCTTGTGACGCTCAACTTCGTAGGCTCCGGCGATACTAAGGGCTATCCGGTCGTGCGGCGCACTGACGCACGCCGACGGCCGCTCGACATCACGCGCCTTTGCGCCTCGGCGGCCCCGCCTCCCCTTGTCGCGCTGGTTCATTGGGGAACGGAATACACCTCGCAAACCGGACCCACCGAACAGCAGATTGGCGAAGAACTCGCAGCCTGTGGAGTCAATCTTATCATCGGTGCGCACAGCCACCAAGCTAGCAGGAAACTGGAATTGGTCGGCGGCGGCGAGACACTGATGTTCTATTCATTGGGTAATCTATTGTTTGACCAGGTCAGTCCGCGCGGCAGCGGAGCACTGGTGGAACTCCGCATATTCAAGCAGGGCACCTTCGCGACCCGCGTAATAGAGGCACCGAACTTTTACGTCGCCGCTGCGCGGGATTAAGATCGCCGTCAGTTCGGCGGTGACAGGGGTCTGGGCCGAAAATACACAAGCTGAATCGGAAGCGAAGCGACTTCCTGCCCGTTGGCGAGCGTCGCGATGATGCGGAACGCATGTTCGGAGGACTTCGCTGCCGCGACTGGCAGTGTGATGCGCGCCGCTTGTCCGGCTGCGATCGTACGGTGGAGCGGGAAGGGCAACGTATAATTTGTGGCGTCGACCCGAAGCTGAAGGGCGGTGACTGTATGCGGCGCAGGTGCGGCGCCCTCGCCGCACTCGGCTTCCAGTTTGAATTTACCGAGTCCAACTTTGACCTGGAACGGCGACGAACGATTATGTGAGACGCCCTTGCTATCGGTCCAGGTATAATTAAGAGTACCGGTGGCCGGGACATAAATCTGCAAGTCATTCAACGCGAGCTGTGGGCCAAGCGTACCGAACCTCGAATTGGAACGCTCACGCGCGAGACAAGCAGGCAGGCTTCCGGAAGGACAAGCAATTCCTTCATCGCTTATTCGCTTTAATTCGGCAACGTTGACGTGGAATTGCTGGAGCTGTTGTTCAAAATTGATGTGGAGTCTGCCCACGAGTTGGCCTATCGGCTTGGTAATTTGCGGCGCCGGCGGCCCGCCGGGCGCGCTAAAGCTCATGTTCATTTGCGTGCCATTGGCCGGCGACCAGCCAAAGTTTTCCAGGCTGTAGTCCACCGAAAACGACCCGCCGCACATCACATCGCTCGAATACAACATCTGAATTGCGGGCTCGTTGTCGGTATCGCTTTCCGACACTTGTAGAAGCAAAGACTGAATTTCGATTGGTTGCGCGGAATGATTTTCGAAACTGAGCACGAATGTCGGCGGCACCGCTTCGATATAACGGCTATCGACCCCGAAAAATCCGCTGCGGATCGTCGAACTACTAGGCATCGACTGCAATTGACCGTTGCCCTTCCAGACGCTCATCAGCTGTCCGTCGGCCGGTTGTACCTTGATCGTGTTGCCGTCATTCGATGAACTGTACGGCACTACTTCATCGGTCGCGACACCCGGCGGCAAGCTTGGCCGTTGCACGACTGTAACGCCCATGCGGACATCAGCACCGCCGCCGAGGCCACTTGGGCCGCCGACCTGTACCAGCCTGATACGCCGAGACCACGGACTTTCGACACCGTTGACCCAGTTGCCGTCGTAGGAGAATCCAGACGGAAGTTTTGTTTTGCCGTTGCCATTGCGCAGCCCCGCGTGGAAGGTGCCTTCGAACACTTCGCCGGTAACATCGAATTCACGGCCTTGACCGTTGGCCATGCCGTCCCTGAATGAACCCCAATACTCCTCGCCACTCGGCAGTTTCAGATGTCCATGTCCATTCGCGCGTCCGTGCCGCCAAGCGCCCTCATAGATCAGCCCCTCATTCGTAATGAGTTGGCCGCTACCGTTAGGCCGCCCATTGCGCATCTCACCGATGAACACGCTCACAATACCGGCGGGATCCCAAGCCGCGCTGTCGTGCCGGCGCCAGGCCATACGGCCGACGCCAGTAATTGGTCCCGCCTTGTCCGATTGCTCATCGTCGGGATACCAGACCACGTCTAGGTGACGTGAAGGTGCTGGATCGAAATAATGATAGAGGCGCCGCTCGATCCGTTGCGTTTTGGAATTGAAGACCAATTGGACTTTGCTTTGCCACTGACCATTTTCGTTCGATACGCCATCGGAGAGAATGGCCTCATCAGCTCTACCCTGACTTACAAAATCCAAATTAACGGCCAAAGCCGGAGCCGACAGGGCAAACATCAGAGCCACAGCAAATGTCGACGCTAAAAATGAAAGCATCTTTCGAACTTTCCAAAAACAGCTGACGCGCAAGTAAACCATACTGCGGCCGGCATGCAAGTGGGGCGAGCTCAAAGAGGTTGAGTTGGAGCGGGTCATGACCGGTTGGCGCGATGACTTTGAACGCGGACGGATGGACCACATTCCGGAGGCCATCCTCCGCAATTTGGGGGTGGCGTAAGTCGCCGCGCCGCGACTTTTTGGATCGCTATTTGCTTGGCTGGAGCCGGTCATAGAGGACCGCAGACCGCCGATAGCGGGTCTTCAAGTGATTGTCGCGACTTTCGTCGGCACGCATTAAGGATGATTGCTGTCTCCGTTGGCGAATGCCCATTATCGTCATAAGATGCGCTTGCTATTCTTCGACGATTTCGCATCGCAGGGTGTGATATGGAAGGTGATCAAAAGCTGAAGGGCAGCGCTACTTCACCGCCGGGAAGAGAAAGCGATGGTGTATCGAGTTTCCTCGTTGGTTTCTCACAATTGTTAAAGGCCTTAGTTTTTGTGGTTCTTTTAGGTTGGGCATTGCTCAACATAGAATTCATTAAAGAGTGGCTATCTTCCCTTTCGGGAGGAGAGCTTTTTGGTTTCAAATTTGAGCGCGGGGTAATTGATCAAGCAACTAGTGATCTAGAGAGATTAGCAAATCAAAGTGCGTCTGACGGCTCTTTCATCAATAAAGCACTGGCCCAGGACGCGATCCTGCGGGCCGCCAGGGTTGCTCCAACAATTGTTGATTCGCGGTTACTTTGGGTTGACGATGGTTGGAAAATAGAGAAACAAAACAATGATTTCAACGTGTCGATTGTTGAAATCCTGAGAAATCTTAAAATTCACGTTGATAAGGTCTCATCGACTGATGAAGCTATGAATGCTATGCGGATCAGGCCTTATGACGTTGTCATTTCTAATGCCTGGCGTTCGAATGATCCCGAAAACCGAAAGCAGCCGCTTAAAATGTGCAAAGTCCACTATTTCGATTTTCCGGACGATCGACTCAAGGATGCTGACGAACGAACACGCGAGATTACCCTTGACCAGTTTAACAGAGATGCGAACATGCACAGTCCAGCAGGTTTTAGCTTAGCAGATATTATAATCTCTTCGCCTGGGGACGATGGAACAAAACCGGACGTCATATTGTTTGCAGCACGTACTGCGGAAGTTGCAAGTTCATTATGTAATTACACGATAACGAACCGAGGAGACGTTCTTTTAAATACAATTGTGAGTATTCTTGAACAAAGACACGCAGCTAAATTAAGCAAATCACAAGCTACTAAGAAATAGCGTTTACAGCAGTGCTGACGATCACTCAGGCCGTGCAATTTGCGAGGTCATCGTGCGCAGCTAGCGCGTGATCGATACTGTCCCTGTCGCCGCGAGCAGTGCGACGCTCAAGCGAGTTCAATTGCGCGAGGAGCCGTTTGTGATCGAGCAGATGCGGCCACGGCCGGCCGCATCGCGCTGCTCAAGGGATCTTTGTTACAGCGTGGGAAATTTCTAAGCGCTACACCGGTGCAACCAAAAAAATTATCTGTTGCGCAAATGGCACAGACTCCATCCCCTTGACGTTTAAACTAGGTCGCTAGATAGTCTGGGCGCGATGTCAACTTTCCTGCGAACAGCGACGAGACGTACTGCATTTCGTGTTTGTGCCAGCGCTGTCGGCATCGGTTATCCATCCTCTTCCTGAAGACGTGACCGGAGTTCCGACCTATATCATCGTCCGGCAAATCCGCTGCGAAACGCGACAGGCAATAATCGACTCCGCACTCGGATGGCTTGCGAATGACGATAGAGTCGATGCGGCCTCGCGAGCTGTAGGACTTCAATTTGCCAATGGAAGACCCATACAGGAATTTCGTCCGGGACTTTTCAAGGGACAAGTGGCATCGATCATTCAGCTCTTTTTCGATACAGGAGTTGCATACGATTTCGAGCTTCAAGGGACCGATGTGAACAATCTGGACGGAGAGGTCGATCTGGCGAAGCCGTTCACGCATTCCAAATTTACACTTGGAATTAAAGACGGAGTCGACAGAATGCGCAAGAATGATCGCACCTTTACAATTACCGACACATTCAGTGGCTTGGTGCAATTGCCCGACACTTATTGCGTCGGCCGCGATGTACAACAAAATTATAATTACAATGTGCAACCAAATTACATGTATCCGATTGCCGGCAAGATCGGCGTGGAGCTTTTGGTCCATGATTTCATCAATCTGACCCTTTTCGCCAATCTCAGTAAGAAAAGCACTCCACAGGGACCTCCGACACTAGTTGATGCACTGACGTTCACGACAGCAATTTCCGGTACCCTCACGCCGACCTACGTATTCACACCGGTAGGCACCGCCCTAAACGTTACCAACGCAACTCTGACCGGTGTTGCGAGTCGTACCGACGTGCACACCATCACGATGGGTTTGGCAATCGGTGGGGCTGGCGTGAAGCTGGTGACGCCGGTGCGCGCCACGCTATTCGCGGCGCCGCCCCTGACCGCAACCCCAACTACCGCCGCGCTATTCACAACGCCTCTCCTGACCGCCACCCCGAGTACCACCTCGGAAGCCGCCGCGGCGGAGGCGGTAAACCAATTTCTTACGCGCAAGCTGTTTAGCCCGACCCTCACCGTCGTCGGACCGACCGTCACTGTCGTCGGACCGCCCCTCACCATCTTCGGGCCGTAGCCCAAGGAGAACCGTCATGGCCAAAAGATCGAAAACTAGAAAGTCCAAAGCTGCAGTATCAATGGCAAGAAGCGAAAGGGTCAGGCCCGGTTATCTGAGGGCAGGAACCTCATACACAATGGGGCTGCACGACGTTATTCGGGTGTTGAAGGTGATCGAGGAAAGAAATCAACTGGACAAATTTGTCCGCGCTTCGAAACAAAATAAGACGGCGGTGTCTGTCAAAGCCAAAACCGTGAATTTCGTCAAGAATTTCATGGTGAAAAACAAAATGCACGACCACCCTGTCGGCAAGCACATTGTCAATGCGATGGTAGCACCCGGCGAAGATCCCTTTAAGCCATGTAATTTTGGCGGTTAGCTGGGCGAGCTTGGATATTGTAAAGATCCCCGGAGTGTTGCTTTCGGCTCTCGGAGTAAGATCTCAGCAGGAATTCGAGTTTTTCATGGAGCGTCCTAATCAGAGACAGCTAGAGCGGACGTTTGCGGTAGAATTTCTGCATCAAAGGTACGAGGTCCTTTGGCTTGAGACCTGCCTGCTTACGCTTCCTCATAACCTTCTACGAGAGCTGAGACGAGTTCAAGCTCGCCGAAAGCCGACGTCCCTTGTTGAGAATCCGTAAGTCTCTCGATTTTTGTCAGTGCCCTTTCGTACTCGGCTTCTGAAATCCATACGCGACTTCGCCAAAGCCCGACAGCGGCACAGCCAGGGTAGCGGTGATACCATCCCACCGTTCGGTGAGATTTTCTGTGCCGCGAATAGCCAAAACATGCTCATTCGGCTTGCAAATACATTGCGCGAGTAACCCGTAAAGGTCCAATTAGTCTCTCGGTCTGCGGGCTCGTTAACGGCTGCGGCGCGAACGTCGGCCACGCGGCTTCGCGGTTACCCGGGCGGACACTATCCACCTTTTCCGTCTCGGGTCTTGCCTAGTTCGACGACCCGTCGAAAATCGGTTCGCTCTTCGCACACTTTAAGATCGTTGACACCGGTAGAACCCAATCGCGAGCGCATTCAACGATGAATCTGACCGCATTGTGGTGCGGGCTCCGGAAGTCAGACACAGAGTTACATGAGGGTGCTCTGAAAAGATCAAAGCCGCTTCCAGATCGCTCGCTCCGCTCGCGCCATGTCGGCCGCAATGATTCGCGCATTCCTCGGATACAATGCAAAGGATGCTCGGGACGCCCGTTTCCGTGGTGAGTCTTTCAGAGTCCTACCAGCATCCGATTATCTGGGCCTCGCCTTTTTGTTTCGCCTTGCGAATTCGTCTGGCAGCTTCTAAGCTTCAAGACATAAGTAGAATTCAGGTTTCGCTTGATCTGAACTGAACGCCTCATAAAGGGAAGAAATTGGCGGACGATTACGTTGAACTCCTTGTGAAATGGACGTCCAAAGCGAAAGCTGATGCTGCGCGTCAGTGGCTGGAAAAGCGCGGATTGACGGTCACTGCAACGAAGGCAGTGCCCGGAGCAATAGTTTTAGGAACAGATAAGCAAATCGAAGAAGCGCTCTCAGTATCGCTGACACATGGCAAACGTCCAACGAACTTGAACGTTCCTGAAGAGATGCGTAATCACATTGAGTCGATAACGATACTGAAACCGCCTTCTTACCAACCTTGACGACTGGTGGAGATTTTCAATGTCCCGTTTCGGCTTGCCTTTGCAAACTGTCTCTGACGACCCAATTCCAGAGTCAGTGATAGGATATATATCAGTTCAGGGCCCGGAGTCGGTATTTGGTGGGAAAGTCAAGACGCTGCACACATCGCCCGGCGCCTATCACGCCAGCAAGGCGAATCGAAAAAGCGTCAGACGCGACCTAGAGAAGAACGGCTTTAAGCTCCTTGCAGAGAGCGCCTTGGGCATGTCCGTCATCGCTCCGAAAGCGGCCTATGAGGACATTACTGGAGGAGAACTAAAAGCCGTCGAGCGTTTAACGCAGGGCGAAGCCGGACGCACACGGTACGTGACGAATCTTGATATCGTCGGCAAGAAACAGCCTGCCGCGTTGGGGGTGGGCGCCGTCAAATCGAAGACCCTGAAGATTGATGGGATTGTTCTGGAAAAACCGCGCATTTATCACGCCGTCTTTCCTTCTCCGATGCCTGCGAGTTCGCCCAAGTTCCATCTCCGCGTTCCCGGCGATGTGGAAGTCGCTTTGAACGCATTAGTCGCGCATCAGCAGGGACAGAACGGCGCCGGCGTGCTGATCGCAATGCCAGACTCTGGTTGGTACCGCCACCCCTTCTTCACGGCTCACGGTTACAATATCCAAACTCCGATCGCGATGGTGCCGGGAACGGATCGCAGCATAGATCCTCAGGGGCACGGAACGGGCGAATCTGCAAACATCTTTGCAATCGCGCCCGAAGCTACGTTGCAACCAATTCGGGCTAGTGATGACAACGGCGATCTGGTCGCTGCGCAGACCGGATTCCTGAAGGCGAAAGAACTAAATCCCAAAATAATCACTTGCTCCTGGGGAGGAGACGACTTCCCTCCCGCGGACACACCCCCCGAAGCCGAACTCGCGCTCGCCGCGGAAATTCAGGATGGAATTGCTCAGGGTATTCTGGTGGTCTTCTCTGCAGGCAATGGCCAGTATTCCATTGAACCGCAGGTCCCTGGGGTGCTTGCGGCCGGCGGCGTATTCATGGATGGCGGCGGCGACCTGCGAGCGTCGGATTATGCAAGCGGGTATCAGAGCACTTGGTTCGATCGGCATGTCGTGCCGAGTGTCTGCGGGCTGGTAGGGATGCAACCGCGCGCTCAATATATCATGCTCCCAATTCCGCCCGGTTGCAGCATTGATCAAGCTGAAAGCAAGCCCGACGAGACCGATCCGACCACCGATGGAACGCCCGGCGACGACGGATGGGCATTGTTTTCGGGAACGTCAGCAGCTGCTCCCCAGCTTGCGGGGGCCGCAGCGCTGTTGCTTGGCGCCAAACCGAACCTTACGCCCGCACAGATTATCGAAGCACTGAAGAGCACCGCCGTCGATGTTGTCGTAGGACATAGTTTTCCGCAACGCTACAATAACCCGGCGGGTCCTGGCCCTGACTTGGCCACCGGTGCAGGGTTGATCAATGTCGGGGCTGCACTGAAGTTTGTTCTCGATCGGTTTTGAGCAGCAGTAAACGGTCGCGGCGAAAGCATTTTATCGCAAACCAACGCCGACTGGTCTTCATCTGGCGCGATGGGGAAAGGCCATCGAGTGGTGCAACAAGGCGATTGCTCTGGCGAAGAGGGATCCTAGCGGCAATCCGACTAACGGCATTACGCGAACAAGAACCGGACGGAAGGCTTTTGAAATTTGATATCGGACCGGACGACCGGACAGTCGAGAGCGAAGGCCGCTGGCAACTCGACCCCGGCAACAATCTAATTTTGGAACCGACGAAGGCCGCCGCGTCCAAGTCAGTCATGCAACTGCTTCGCGATCTTTGCCGTGATCGCAGCACTTCCCGCGGAGGGTGACCCATTGATTGCGACCGTCGGCAAACCCGCGATCCTGACGGCGGCGCCGGCCAAGCCGCAGGAAGGTCTTGCGGCGGACAAGCCGCCGCCCCGTGTCGTGGTTCACGTCACCGGCTACCAGCCCGCGCAGAAGGGCAGTGTCCGCGGTGTCGTGAAGGTGCAGAAGGCGGACGGGACGGAGCAGGAGATCGGGACGTTCGGTGTGTTTCCGGATGCGGCTTTCAAGGCCGAGACGTCCCGGGCGAGGGCGTTCAGCTTCCCGCTTCCGAAGGAGCTGGCGGCTGATCCGGTGAAGCTGAAAATCGAGGTCGTTCCTGACAAGGAGCGTGGAACAGGAGAGGGCGCACAACTCGAGATCGGGCACGCGGAAATCCAGTAAGTCGCGCTACGGCATGTTGTGCGATATTGGAAGGCTGCCCGCGCAATTAGCGCGCAGCGAACGTTACGGGAAATATTTAAGATTCGTTGAAGGAAAATTTTTGGAGGACATTGAGATGGCAAACGGAACATCGGTCGCCGGCACCTGGGCCTACCGCAGCTACATCAACACATCCGATCAGCCGGTATTCGGCGCGGGCCTCTTCACCTTCCAGACTCCCACTGCCACGACCCTGACGGGGACGTTCGACATGGGCTCCGATCTGGTGCTCGATCTCAAGGGCACCATCACGCC
>Ga0306920_100008801_pt1 | contig 13423 bp, 11 predicted proteins | sample flu12Cox44000170_FD_204666 | JGI IMG/M metagenome (GOLD analysis project Ga0306920, IMG submission 204666) | Lab enrichment of tropical soil microbial communities from Luquillo Experimental Forest, Puerto Rico - flux4day.12C.oxic.44.000.170 (v2)... | ecosystem: Environmental > Terrestrial >... | reverse complement strand
CAGGCGAGCGAGAGCGGCTCGAGGCGCTTCATGCCGGCACGCGCCGCGGGGGCGCCGGCGATTGCGGTCGCGAGCGTCACCGCGCGTAGCCCATGCGCTTCGACACGGCGCGGTCGATGAGGCCAACCACCATCACAAGCATCGCGGCGCAGAAGGCGGCCGCGAAGAGCGCGGCCCAGATCTGGACCGTCTGCCCGTAATAGGAGCCGGCGAGGAGGCGGGCGCCGAAGCCGCCATCCTCGCTCTTGGTCATTTCGGCGACCACGGCGCCGACGAGGCTCGCCGCAACGGCAACCTTAAGGCTCGCAAACAGGAAGGGCACGCTCGCCGGCGCCCGCAGCTTGAAAAAGGTCTGCAGGCGTGACGCCGAGTAGGTGCGCATCAGGTCGAGCTGCAGGGGATCGGGCGAGCGCAGCCCCTTCACCATGCCGACCGTCACCGGGAAGAAGGAGAGATAGGCCGAGATCGTCGCCTTGGGGACGATTCCGGTAACGTCGAACTGGTTCATGATGACGACGATCATCGGCGCGAGCGCAATGATCGGCACGGTCTGCGAGGCGATGATCCAGGGCATCAGGCTGCGCTCGAGGCTCGCCGCATGCACGATCATCACGGCGAGCAGCATGCCGAGCAGCGATCCGGTGATGAAGCCAATCAGGGTGGCCTCCAAGGTCACCATGCCGTGATAGACGAGGCTGCGCTTCGAGGCGACCGGCATGCCGAACACGGTCTTGTTGAATTCCTCGACGATCTGATGGGGGGCGGGCAGGCGCGGCCGCTCCTGGCTCATCGTGCCTTCGATCAGGCTTGCCGTCGTGTAGTCCTGACCGGCATTGGCGAAGCTGTCGCGTTGCAGCTGCTCGTTCATGAAGAAGGCCGCCACATACCAGATGGCGAGGATGAAGAGCACGACCACGAAAATGGGCAAGGCGTTGCCGGCGGCAAGCCTCGCCAGCAGGCCGTCGGCGGGCGCGCGCCTCGCCGCCTCAGTCGACATAGGAATGCCCCTCGCGCAGGCCGTGACGCACCCGGTTCGCGATCTCCAGGAACTCCGGCGTCTCGCGGATCTCGAGGGTTCGGTCGCGCGGAAAGCCGCAGTCGATCACGTCATAGATGCGCCCGGGGCGCGGCGACATCACCACCACACGGGTCGAGAGGAAGACGGCCTCGGGGATCGAATGGGTGACGAAGACGACGGTCTTGCCGGTCTTGTCCCAGAGCCGCAGCAACTGCTCGTTGAGCTTGTCGCGCACGATCTCGTCGAGCGCGCCGAAGGGCTCATCCATCAGCAGGAGATGGGGGTCGAAGGCGAGAGCGCGGGCGATCGAGGCGCGCTGCTGCATGCCGCCCGAGAGCTGCCAGGGAAAGCGCTTCTCGAATCCCGAGAGGTTGACGAGCTCGAGATTACGGGCGATCCGCTGCTCGCGCTCCTCCTTGGAGAAGCCCATGATCTCGAGCGGCAGCGCGATGTTCCGGGCGATGGTGCGCCAAGGATAGAGGGCCGGCGCCTGGAACACGTAGCCATAGGCCCGGCTAAGGCGCGCCTCCTGCGGGGAGAGGCCGTTGACCGTGATCTGGCCGCTCGTCGCCGTCTCGAGGTCGGCGATCACCCGAAGCAAGGTGGTCTTGCCGCATCCCGAAGGGCCGATCAGCGAGATGAACTCGCCGCGCTCGATCGACAGATCGATATGCGACAGCGCCTGAACCGATTGGTCGGAGGTCTCGAAGGTCAAGGACAGATCGGCAATGTCGATGACCCGCGCGGCGCCGCGATCGGTCGTGACATCCGCTTGCGGCGCAACGGAGAGCATCAGCGCGCGATCCTCGCAGGCGCGCTGTGTTTCTTCCACTCGGCCAAGGCGCGCGCCGCGGCAGGGAAAGGCTGGCGCGAAACGAACTTGCCGCGCCCGGGCTTGGCGTTCATCTGCCCGCCGTCGAACACGATCTCGCCGCGCGAGAGGGTGGTGCGCGGCAGGCCGGTCACCTTGACGCCCTCGAAGACATTGTAGTCGATCGCTGACATCTGCGTCTTCGCCTGAATGGTCTTGCCGGCCTTCGGATCCCAGATGACGATGTCGGCATCGGCGCCGACCGCGATCGCGCCCTTCTTCGGGTAGAGGTTGAGGATACGCGCAATATTGGTCGAGGTCGCGGCGACGAATTCGTTCATGGTGAGGCGGCCGGTCCCGACCCCATAGGTCCACAGCACCGGCATGCGATCCTCGAGGCCGCCCGTGCCGTTCGGGATCCGGGTAAAGTCGTTGAGGCCGAAGCGCTTCTGCTCCGTGGTGAAGGCGCAGTGATCGGTGGCGACGACCTGGAGCGAACCGGCGCGCAGCCCGTTCCACAGATCCTCCTGATTTTCCTTATTGCGGAAAGGAGGTGACATCACGCGCCGCGCCGCATGATCCCAGTCCTTCGAGAAATACTCGGTCTCGTCGAGCACGAGATGTTGGATGAGCGGCTCGCCATAGACGCGCTTGCCCTCGGCGCGGGCGCGCGCGATGGCGTGATGGGCCGGGATGCAGGAGACATGCACGATATAGAGCGGCACGCCTGCCATGTCGGCGAGCATGATGGCGCGGTTCGCGGCTTCGCCCTCGACCTCGGGCGGGCGCGACAGGGCATGGCCCTCGGGACCCGTGATCCCCTCGGCCAGCAGCTTCGCCTGCAAAGCCGCGACCACATCGCCGTTCTCGGCGTGCACAAGCGGCATCGCGCCGAGCTCGGCGCAGCGGCGGAACGAGGCGAACATCTCCTCGTCATTCACCATCAGCGCGCCCTTATAGGCCATGAAATGCTTGAAGGTGGTGACGCCGCGCTTCACCACCTCGGCCATCTCCTCGCGGACCTTGTCGTTCCAGTAGGTGATGCACATGTGGTAGGCATAGTCGGTGCAGGCGGTCTTCGACTTCTTGTCCCAATCGGCCCAGGCATCCATGAGCTTCTGGCCGTTATTGGGAATGCAAAAATCGACCACCATGGTGGTGCCGCCCGAGAGCGCGGCCTTAGTGCCGCTTTCGTAGTGATCGGCCGAGGTCGTGCCCATAAAGGGCATTTCGAGATGGGTGTGCGGGTCGATGCCGCCGGGCATCACGAAGCAACCCGCGGCATCGATCACGTCGTTGCCTTTGAAATCCGTGCCGATGGCTTTGATGCTCTCGCCATCGACGAGGATATCGGCCTTGTAGGTGCGCTCGGCGGTGACGATGTCGCCGCCCTTGATCACCAGAGACATCACATTCCTCCACTCATGAGCGGCCGCTCTCGGGGCGGCCGTGCTATCATTAACCCCGTCATCGCCCAGTCCGGCTCACCCGATGACTTCGCTTAGCCAAGGACTTCCGCCTTCTCGAGCACGGCGTGCATCAGCACATTGGCGCCGGCCGTCGCCCAATGCTGTTTGATGTCCTCGGCCTCGTTATGGCTGATGCCGTCGACGCAAGGGGTGAAGATCATGGAGGTCGGCGCCACCCGGGCGATATAGCAAGCATCGTGCCCGGCGCCCGAGACGATGTCGCGATGCGTGAAGCCGAAATGCTCCGCGGCGCGGCGCACCGCAGCGACGCAGGCTTTATCGAAGGCGACCGGCTGGTAATAGAAGATCTGCTTGAGATCGAAGGTAAGGCCGATCTCCTTCGTAATCTTCTCAACCCCGTCCTTCAGGGCTGCGTCCATCGCCGACAGCACCGCGTCATCGGGATGGCGGAACTCGCAGGCGAGCGCCACCTCGCCCGGAATGACGTTGCGCGAGTTCGGATAGACGTCGAGCATGCCGACCGTGCCGACAGCGAGCGGCGCATTGGCGAGCGCGGTGCGATTGATGAGCTCGACGATACGGGCGGCACCGAGCAGCGCATCCTTGCGGCGCGGCATGGGCGTCGATCCGGCATGGCTCTCGAACCCCGTGAGCTTGATCTCATACCAGCGCTGCCCCTGGCCATGGGTCACGACGCCGATCTGCACATCCTCGGCCTCGAGGATCGGGCCCTGCTCGATATGCAGCTCGAAGAAGGCGTGGATCGGGCGCTTGCCGACGGGCTCGTCGCCCTTGAAGCCGATGCGGGTGAGCTCGTCACCGAGCTTGAGGCCTTCCGGATCCTCGCGCGAATAGGCGAACTCCTTAGTGTAGACGCCGGCGAAGACGCCAGAGGAGACCATGGCGGGCGCAAAGCGCGAGCCCTCTTCATTCGTCCAATTGGCGATCTCGATCGGGTAGCGTGTCTTGAGCTTGAGATCGTTCAGCGAGCGCACGACCTCGAGCGCGCCGAGGACGCCGAGCACGCCGTCGAACTTGCCGCCGGTCGGCTGGGTGTCGAGATGCGAGCCCATCATCACGGGCGGCAGGCCGTCCTCGGTTCCGGGGCGGCGCGCAAACATGTTGCCCATCTCGTCCACCGCGATGCTGCAGCCGGCGGCCTTGCACCAGGAGGCGAAGAGCTCGCGGCCCTGGCGGTCGAGATCGGTCAAGGTCAGGCGCTTGCAGCCGCCTTTCGGCGTCGCCCCGATCTTCGCCATTTCCATGAGCGAATCCCACAGCCTCGTGCCATCGATGCGGATGTTCGACAGATCGGCCATGCGAAGTCCTTCAGCTCGGTTTGGCAGATGCGAAATAGGCTATACGAAAGAGGCTATGCCGAGTTTTCCCGCAGGGTCAATTGCGGGCTACGCTTCCCTTCTTCCGCCTGGGGAGAAGGTGCCGATCGCGTCAGCGATCGGCGGATGAGGGACGGTTTGTGCGCTTCCCCGGCGGCCCTCATCCGCCTCGGCTTCGTCTCGGCACCTTCTCCCGCGAGCGGGAGAAGGCGAGTGCTGCACCGTACTACTCCGCAGCCTGCTTCGCCATCGGGTTGTTGGGGTGCGTCGTCCAATCGGCTGCCGGCCGCAGATAGTCGAAGCCGGTGCGCGGGTCGACGCCGACCGTCCGGTGTTCCAGCGTGATGCAGTTCTCGATCGGGCAGACCAATGCGCAGAGATTGCAGCCGACGCATTCCTCGTCCTTGACGACGAATTGGCGCTTCCCGTTGACGCTGTTCGCAATCGCCTGATGCGAGGTGTCCTCGCAGGCGCTGTAGCAGCGTCCACACTGGATGCACAGATCCTGATCGATCGAGGCCTTCACCACGTAGTTGAGGTTGAGATGCTCCCACTCGGTGAAGTTCGGCGTGGCGAGCCCGCGGAACTCGTCGATCGAGCGGTAGCCGGCCTTGTCCATCCAATCGGAGAGGCCGGTGATCATCTCCGTGACGATGCGGAACCCATAGGTCATCGCCGCGGTGCAGACTTGCGCCGAGCCCGCGCCGAGCGCGATGAACTCGGCCGTGTCGCGCCAGGTTGTGATGCCGCCGATCGCCGAGATGGGCAGGCCGCGCGTCTCGCGGTCGCGCGCGATCTGGGCCACCATGTTGAGCGCGATCGGCTTCACGGCCGGGCCGCAATAGCCGCCGTGCGTGCCCTTCCCGTCGACATGCGGAGACGGCGTCATCCGGTCGAGGTCGACCTGCATGATCGAGGTGATGGTGTTGATGAGCGATACCGCATCGGCGCCGCCCCGCTTCGCGGCGCGCGCGGGATAGCGGACATCGGTGATGTTCGGCGTGAGCTTCACGATGACGGGCATGCGGGTGTGGGTTTTGCACCAGCGCGTCACCATCTCGATATATTCGGGCACCTGCCCGACCGCCGCGCCCATGCCACGCTCCGACATGCCGTGCGGGCAGCCGAAATTGAGCTCGATGCCGTCGCAGCCCGTCTCCTCGACCGGCTTCAGGATCGCCTTCCAGGCCTCTTCCTCGCAAGGCACCATGAGCGAGACGACGACGGCGCGGTCGGGCCAGTCGCGCTTGACCTCCTTGATCTCGCGCAGATTGACCTCGAGCGGCCGGTCGGTGATGAGCTCGATATTGTTGAGGCCGAGGAGCCTTCGGTCCGGCCCGTGGATCGCGCCGTAGCGCGGCCCCGAGACATTGACGATGGGCGGGCCCTCGGCGCCGAGCGTCTTCCAGACGACGCCGCCCCAGCCGGCCTCGAAGGCGCGCACGACATTATAGGCCTTGTCGGTCGGCGGGGCCGAGGCGAGCCAGAAGGGGTTCGGGGATTTGATGCCGACGAAATCGGTGCGCAGATCTGCCATGGCCCGTCTCCTCAGCTTGCCTTGGCGGCCGAAAGCGTCCGGTCGATCGACAGCGCCGCCTGCTTGCCGTCCTCGACCGCCGAGACCGTGAGGTCCTCGCCTCCAGCGACGCAATCGCCGCCGGCCCAGAGGCCCTGGACGCTCGTGCGCCGCTCCGCGTCGATCACGATGCGTCCGCCTTCGAGATTGAGGCTTGCCGCCCCGCCGAGCGGCTCCGGCAGCAGCACCTGGCCGATTGCAGTGAGCACCATATCGGCGTCGAGCCGGTAGGTCTCGCCTGTCGCCGCGAGCTTGCCGCCTTGCACCGCGACCTTGTCGAGGACGATGCCCGTGACGCGCCCGTTATCGCCCTCGAGGGCCTTCGGTGTCGCAAAATGCCGGATCAGCACGCCGTCGGTGCGCGCCAATTCGCGCTCATAGCCGCTCGCCTTCATTTCGTCCTCGCCGCGCCGATAGACGATCGTCACCTCCTCGGCGCCGAGCCGCATCGACTGCACGGCGGCGTCGATCGCCGTCATGCCGCCGCCGATCACGACGACGCGCCGCCCGACCGCGACCTGCCCGAGGTCGTCCGCCTGGCGCAGCCCCGCGATGAACTCGACGGCGTCGCGCACACCGGTAAGCGCGCCTTCGCCGGCGAGCCGCAGCTTGTTCACCCCCGCGAGCCCGACGCCGAGGAACACGGCATCATACTCTGCGCGGAGCTTGCCGAGGTCGAGATTGTCGCCCAGCACCTGGCCGGTGCGGACCTCGATGCCGCCGATCGCCAGCACGAAGGCGACTTCCTTCTGGGCGAAATCCTCGACCGTCTTATAGGCCGCAATGCCATATTCGTTGAGCCCACCGAGCTTGGCCTTGGCCTCGAAAAGGGTGACCTCATGGCCGAGCTCGGCGAGCTTATGGGCGCAGGCGAGGCCCGCAGGCCCCCCGCCGACGACCGCGATGCGCTTGCCGGTCGGCGCACCGCGGCTGAAAGGCATGCGGCCGGAGGCCATTAGCGCGTCCGTCGCATAGCGCTGCAAGAGGCCGATCTGCACCGGCTTGCCTTCCGACACCTCGCGCACGCAGGCTTCCTCGCACAAGGTCTCGGTCGGGCAAACGCGCGCGCACATGCCGCCGAGGATATTGGCGGAGAAGATCGTCTCGGCCGCACCATTGGCGTTGCCGGCTGCGATCTGCCGGATGAACATCGGAATGTCGATGCCGGTCGGGCAGGCGGCCTGGCAGGGCGCATCGTAGCAGAAATAGCAGCGATCGGCCTCGACGAAGGCTTCGTGCCCGCTCAACGGCGGATGCAGATCGGCGAAATTCTCCGCATAGGCTTCCGGCGAAAGCCGCCCGGGCCTGATGCCGTCAGCAGGGTCGATAGCACTCATCATATGCCCCAAGACTAGGATGATCTGCCGCACGCTCCGGCAATACCGAGAAGATTGGTGTTGCCGATAACCTGACCAATTGGTCAAAATCTGCATGGAGCCGAAGGATTGTCAAGCGGAAGTCGCAAGCTTTGTGCCGAGCTTTTATTGTGCAGTGCAGCGGGCGGCGAAGCTTGCACCCTGCTTTCATGGGACATGCCATGTTTGCATCTGCGGCATGATCGTCGAAGCCGAAGATCCGCTATAGAATCCGTGCCAATTCGGCGTCACCCTCAATCCTGAGCGATTCGTCTTCAAGAATTCGAGCATGCCAAGAATTCAGCCTCGACAATCAAAGCCGCGACGCAACACGGCCAAAGCAGAGTTCAGGCCAACTGCGTCGACCTCCGCCCTGGCTGTCGCTGCCCGCCCGGCGGGCGCCGCGCGCAAGCCAAGGCTCGCCGCGGTCACGGCCGAGCCGCGCAAATCGATCCGCGCCGAGAACGAGAAGGCGATCCTCGCAGCCGCCGAGCATGTCTTCGCCGAGCACGGCTTCAGGGGAGCGACCACCGCCGAGATCGCGGCGCGCGCGGGCATCCCAAAGGCCAATCTGCATTATTACTTCCCGACCAAGGCCGCGCTCTATCGGCGGGTGATCCAGCGCGTCCTCGAGATGTGGATGGCCGCGGCCGCGGTGCTCGATCGCAGCGACGATCCGGCGATCGCGCTCGCCGGCTATATCGGCACCAAGATGGATCTCGCCAGGGCCGAGCCGCTCGGCTCCAAGATCTGGGCGAGTGAGATCATGCGCGGTGCGCCGGTCATCCAGGACTTCCTTGAGACGACGCTGCGGGATTGGGTCGCGACTCGCGAGGTCATCTTCAAGCGCTGGATCGCAAGCGGCAAGCTGCGCCCAATCGAGCCGCGCAATCTCCTGTCGATGATCTGGGCCTCGACACAGCATTATGCCGATTTCTCGCACCAGATCGCCGTGCTCAATGAGGGGCGGCCGCTCACCGATGCTCAGTTCGAGACGGCGAAGCAGCAAGTGATCTCGATGATCCTGCGCGGCACGCTGGCCTGAGGGGCTATCGGGGCGGCGCCTTGATTGCCAGACTCTTGCTGCCCAAGCCCTTGCTGCCAATCCCCTTGATGCCGGCCAGTGCCGCGGTTGGATAGTAGCTCTCGAAGCCAGGCAGACCGGTTTCGCCTCGCCGAGACCACAGGCAGGACAGGCGCGGATAATTGTTGAAGTCGGTGGCGTATTGGCAAAACATTTCCTCGTCGCCGCCGCCATCACGCCAATGAAATGCGAGCGACTTTACCCGCGCTTCGCCTCCCGGAGCGAACTCCCCGTCCACCATCTGCATCTTGCCGTCGATCCTGCGGACGAGGCGCAAGCCGTGCCGGTCGGTGATGTCGATGCGCGCCCGGCCCTTATAGGCGGCCCCGTCCGCGGGCCTTTGGCCGATGAGAACATACTCGCCGGCGAAGAAATCATCGGGCGGCGCATTGGCGAAGCGGTCGTCCTTGGCGCTGTCGGCGTCACTCGCGAGGACCGGGCAAGCCGAGGTCACGCAACCGATGATCACGGCTAAGCCCATCAACAGAGCGGCCGTGCCCTGCCACGAGCGGCAGTTTACGCGGCGCCTCACCCCTGCGGCTCGACATGGAAACCGCCATCCTTGTCGAGCGTGATGTGTCCTCGCATGGCGCCGGCCATCCAGCGCGCCGTCGGAGCGATGCCGCCGAAGGAGTAGAAATGCGCCGAGATGTCGCCGAGCGGCGTTGCCAACGCGGTCCCGGGAGCGCCCGTTCGAGCCGATCCGGCTGTCCTCGCCTCGGCGAGGGCGCGCAGGATCGGATCAGGCGCAACCGCATTGAAGACATGTTTGACGAGGCCGCTTCGCCTCGCGAGCGCCTCGGCCGAAGCCTTGACCCCGCAGCGTCGCGCATAATTCAGCCAGGTCATCAGGTTGGTCGGGCCGGCAAGGCCGACGCGCACGGGCAGGTGGACGCCACGCGTCCGCAGCCAGGTGATCCACTTGATAATGGTTGCGGGCTCGAAGCAGAACTGCGTCATGATCTCGACCTCGAGGCCCGAGCTCTGTGCCGCCGCGATCTTGGTGACGAGGACCGATTCGAGCTCCTCGTCGCTCATGACCGGATGCCCGCCGGGATGGCCCGCTATGCCGACACGCTCGATGCCGAGCTCGGGCAGGATACCGCTCTCGATGAGCTGGCGCGCCTCGACGATGTCGCCCGTAGGCGAGGGGAGATCCCCGCCGATCACCAGCACGGCGCGGATATCCGCCGCATCCTTGAGCCTCGCCAGGAGGTCGCGGGCCGTCTCGATATTGGGCAGGCCACGTGCCGCGATATGGGGCACGGGGTTGAGGCCGGCTGCCCGGATGGAGGCGGCGGCTGCGACCACCTCGTCACGCGGTCGCCTGGGGACAGCCGAGAGGAAGATATCGGTCGCAGGCGGCAGCACGGCGCTGAGCAAGGCCGCATCGGCGGCGCTCGGGCGAGTCGCCTCGATCGAGGCACCCCGCATCAGCGCGACGATGCGCGAGACGGCGTCCTGCGCCGGCGCAGGGACCGCTCCGGTGGGCGTGGGCTCGACTGGCGTCATGGCTTGCCCTGTCGACATGTTCGACCTCAATCGCGCCGGCGCGAGATCACATAGGATTCGTCATTGAACCACAGCCCGTTATGGGCCCGCAGCACGGCTTGCGTCGCTTCGAGATATTGCCGGTTGGCGACCACCGGGCCGAGGCGGTCATCCTCGATCTGGGCCACGTAAATCGCCGCGTTCCAAGCGGCGAACAGGGTCGAGGTGCCGATCGAGCCGCCGCCGATCTCGGAGGGAAGAGTGTGCATGTCGTAGCGGAACAGTGAGCGGGCATCCGCATATGCGTTGAAGTTGAGGAACCGGCCATCCATGCCGAGCTCCTGCTTGACGGCCTTGAGCAGGGTGTGCCGGTCGGTGGTGAAGGGGTTGTCGCCAGGCCAGACGCGCCGAACGATCTCCATGCCGGGATCATTGCCGTGCGAGTGGATGCCGATGAGCCGCCCTCCAGGGCCTAGCGCCCGCGCGAGCGGCGCGATCACGCGCTTGACCTTGAAGTCGAGCGGGGCGCGGGCCCGATAAGGCTGCGAGGCGATCACGAGGTCGTAATTCGCGATCGTGCCGCCCGGGCGCGGGATGACCGAATCGAGCAGGAATTTGTGATCTTGCCGATAGACGACGAGCACGACCGGACGCTCATAGACCGGGTTGCCCGTCTGTGGGCTGACACCTGCCTTCCAGTTCTCGGCGAGGAAGGGTTCGAGATCGGTGATCTGATGCTCGAATGAGTAGGAGGAATTCCCGGTGAGCACGACCTCGCGCCAGACGAGGCTCGAGGCAGCGCTGAGCGATTTCACGGCGAGCCAAGGCGCGTCTGCATAAGCGAGGTTGGTCAGCACCAGCACGGTTGCCGGATGCTCAAAGAAGCGATCCGCCATCCGCTGCAAGGTGAGGCGGATATCCTCGAGGCTGATCTCCTTGCCGACGATATAGAAGGGCATGGTCGGGAAGCGGTCATGGGCTGCGCGCATCACCCGGGCCAGCACCGTGCCGTCGCCCATTCCGGCGTCGAAGATGCGCACCGCCGGAGGGTGGGGATGGATATTGGCGAGCTCGAAGGAGACGCGATTTGCGACAACCCATTTCTCGCTGCAGGTGTTCACGAACAGGAGATACTTCTGACGGTTGTCGAAGAAGCGGAAATTGCGCTGCGGGTCGTGCTGGGGCGCTGGCCGCTCGCCGGGCTTGGCGCCAGCCACCTCGCGCGGCGCGCCTCTGGCGATGACGATCGGGCGCGCCGAAAGCGGCGAGCTTCGCCCATTGGCCATGAAGGCGCGCAACCGCTCGAGCGTCTCGGTGGTGATGCGCCCGCCATTGCGCAGCCGCGAGACGAGCTTGCCGTCATTAATCGCGGCCCGCCCGAAGGTCGATTCGGCAAGGCCGCTCGCCCGGCAGAAATCGGATATCTCCCTCAGGAGCTCGGTCGCCTTGGTTTCCATCCCGCGAGCGTCCGTTCCGCTTCCCTGACCCTTGAGCGAATTTGTTCAACGCACCCGAGATAGGGGAGCAAAGTGCCCCTTCTGCGTCAACCACAAAGCATCCCAACAAAGATGTGGGACGCCGGATGGGACGAAGCCCATACGCGGAAGGTTCGGTTGCGACGCGCTGCTCGCCCAAAGCGCGTCTTGCGACAACGATTTGGACATGCTGTCATGCCCACCAACACATCATTTCGGGATGGGAACGATCATGTTTCGCAGCATCGGCTTGTCGGCTTTGGCGCTATTCGGCTGGTTGCATCCGGCGCTTGCCCAACAGGCGCCGCCCTCGCGGCTCGACGCCATTATCGCCGCAGGCGTGCTGAAGGTCGGCTCTACGGGCGACTACAAACCCTTCACCTCCAAGGATCCAGCGACCGGCAGCTTCTCTGGCTTCGACATCGACCTCGCCCAGAGCCTCGGCAGCGCGCTCGGAGTGAAGGTCGAGATCGTGCCCACCGCCTGGCCCAATCTCATGAAGGACTTCGAGGCGGGCGCCTTCGACATCGCCATGGGCGGGGTCTCGGTGACCTATGATCGTCAAAAGAAGGGCCTGTTCTCCACCCCCTATATGCATGAGGGCAAGACACCGATCGCGCGCTGCGCCGATAAGGACAAGTTCGCGACGCTCGCCGAGATCGACAAGGCGGGGGTCAAGGTCATCACCAATCCCGGCGGAACCAACGAGAAATTCGACAGAGCCAATTTCAAGACGGCGGAGATCGTGGTTTTCCCCGACAACACCAAGATCTTCGACGAGCTCGCGGCCGGCAAGGCCGATCTGATGATCACCGACGCCTCCGAGACGCGCTATCAGCAGAAGCTGCATTCGGGCGTGCTATGCGCCGTCCATCCGGACCAGCCCTTCGACTTCGCCGAAAAGGCCTATTGGATGCAGCGCGACGGCGCGCTCAAGGCCTTCGTCGATCAATGGCTGCACCAGTCGATCGAGAATGGCGCCTATGGGGCAATCTACGCCAAATGGTTCAATTGAGGCGTTAAAGGGCGCGCGCTGTGCGCTTTCGGACACAGGGCGGCCGCGGTCGACGCAGCCCGCCACCAGCGAGGCATGCGAACGCGGCGCCCGATCGCTAAAATGCTTCGAAATGATTTGCAGGAGACAAATCACGGAAATTTCACGCTGATAGTTCCAGGGTCACGCATAGGGGCATCGGCCGCGACGACATCGTCGTCGGAGGATGCTCGGAATGGTGGCACACGCCGCTAGCATTGCGTTGTCGTTCCGGGGTCGCGGGGGGACCGAGGAACCTTCGACCATTCCGGGCTTCCGACATTTCATGGGCGATCCGGCGCCATTTCAGCGTTTTCGCGTCCACGGCTTGGCGCCGGACGCCTCGCCGCAGGCGCTGGATCGGCTGCGCGGCCTGATGAGTCGGCTTTCGCGGCGCATGGATGCCGAGATCGAGTGGCCGCCCCATGACGAGCCCCCCGAACATTTCGACCGCCCCACCAAGATTTGGGAAAACCCTTATATTCCGTCGGGCTACACCTATCTGCTGCAGCTCGTCAGCCATGACCTCGTGCACTCCGCTGTGCCGCTGTCGCTGATCGCAGATCTTCAGCCTGCTGCCCGCAATATGCGCAGCTCCGGGCTCAAGCTCGACACGCTCTACGGTAGCGGGCCGATCGGCTGCCCCTTTGCCTATGCACTCGACGATCGCGCAGATCGCGCCCGCACCAAGCTGCGGCTCGGCCGCATTCAGCGCGACGACCGCACTATCGATTCGGGCTGCCCCTTCCGGGACATCGCGCGCGCGGCAGCCGAGAACCAGACGGGGATCGATCGCGGAGGGCCCGGCCGGCC
>Ga0306920_100008800_pt1 | contig 13424 bp, 13 predicted proteins | sample flu12Cox44000170_FD_204666 | JGI IMG/M metagenome (GOLD analysis project Ga0306920, IMG submission 204666) | Lab enrichment of tropical soil microbial communities from Luquillo Experimental Forest, Puerto Rico - flux4day.12C.oxic.44.000.170 (v2)... | ecosystem: Environmental > Terrestrial >... | reverse complement strand
TTCACTCCGCAGCCTCGAGATGGGGAATCTCCGGCCGCTCGCCTTCGGCCTTGGCGGTGATCGGCGGCTTGGGCAAGCGGGCCTCGCCGCGTTCCATAACGAAACTATGCTCCAGCGAATACCACGGCGGTTTGACATCCACCGCGCGCGGGCAAGGTTCCGCGTGGCGAATATAGTCGCCGATCAGATGGCGTGTGACGCCGAACTGCACGTCGGTCTCGATGTGTTTGTCGTCGGGCACGTAGAGTTGCGAGATCAAAGTCTTGAAGCCTGGCTTGTAGACCAGAAAATGCAGGTGAGCGGGCCGCATATTGTGGCGGCCCAGCGCACGCAGCAATTGGCCGACCAGGCCGTCGATTGGAATCGGATAGCCCGCCGGTTTGACGCTGCGGAAACCGATATGGCCGTCGCTGTCGGTTGTGAACTTGCCGCGCAGGTTCATGTCGGCCTGAACCGGATCCTGATTTTCGTAAAAACCTTCCGGCGAGGATTGCCAGATGTCGACCTCGGCTCCGCCAATCGGCTTGCCGTTCACGTCGCGAAACCCGGCGTCGACGAACAAGGCCGGGCCGGGCGTCGGCGACCGCACGATCGAATCGCCGCTCGCGGTACGCGGAGAATTCATGCGCCAGAACGGGCCGAGCAGGTTGGCGTCGGTTTCGGTCTGACCGCGGTTGCCGTTATTGAGGAGACAAATCAGAGACGAGAAACCGAGCGAACCCGACATCAAAACGGCTTCGTTGTGGGTCTCGTTCGTGTGCTTGCCCAGTGCCACGATGTAACCGATCGCCGCCTGAAATTCCTCCTCGCTCAATTTCACCTCGCGGGCAAAATCGTGCAGGTGACGAACGAACGCTGACAGAACTTCGCGCAATCGCGGATTTTTGCTGCGTGCAATCTCGTCCAATACCGCTTCGGTGACGTCTTTCTCGTTTTCAATGATCATCGAGCCGCTCCACATTCCGCGGGACGTTAGCTGTCCGCCCTTTTGGCGCGGACTTTACGTGATCGCCTCCGGGGGCGCCATCTGGCAATTCCGGGACGTAAGCGGGGCCGCTTACATCAGCCCGAGCTCGCGCAGCTCGCGCCGCAGCGTTTCCGGCATGGCGGCGGTGCCCTTGCCGACTTTGTCGAGGTCGCGCGGAGCGTCCTTGGCAGCAAGATAGCGCCAGCCCTGAAATGCGCGATGCGACCGTGGCTCGACCAGAACCACTTTGGGATCGAGCACAATGCCGCACCGGCCGATGCCGTCCTTATCGACGAAGGGCCGGATCGCGCGCAGCCGCTGGCGACACATGACTTCGCCGCGGATGACCCAATACAGCGACCCCCCATCGACCAACTCCGCCGCGCGCTTGGGCACCATGCGGGTGCGGTGAATGTGCTCCGGCTTCTCGCGGTTTTTGCGCTTGGCTTTGAGTTTCTCTTTGATCCAGTCCTCAAGCTCGCGCACGCAATCGCAACCGACGCAAAGCTTGATCAGGTGCAGGGTCATGTCTTTCTCACGCTGACGAAGTCTCGACCGTCTCAATAGGCTCTAGCACTATAATCGGGGCGCCTTCCACAACCTGTGCCCCGCTACTCACAGGAAGCTCCTTCACAACGGCGGCAAACGGCGCGCGCAACGTGTGCTCCATTTTCATCGCCTCGATCACCGCCAATCTTTGCCCGAAAGCCACGCGATCGCCGACGCCGGCGAGAAGCTCCAGCACGCGGCCGTGCATCGGGGCCTTGATCACGTTATCGCCGCTGCCGGCCTCGCCAGTGCTCGCCGCAACCTCCTTTATACGCACGCGGGTCTGGCGGCCGCCACGCAACAGATAAGCTTGCGCGCCGGCCTGGAACAGGCGCGCGTCGCTGGCCGGCGCAACACCGCGAACCGTTAGACGCGGACCGTCAGGTCCGTAGCCGACGACCGCGTCGGCATCTTCGCCGTCGACAACGATTGGCACCGAAATTTCGCGCCGACCGCCGAGTTGAAATCCGTCGCGCGCCGACCACGGCGAATATTCGTCCGGCGCCGCACCCTCCTCATCGACCGCTTTCTCCTGCGGCGCGAGCGCCATGGCATTAAGCAGATGCAGCGTGCCGCTCGCGGCCGCTTCCCAGTCAGGCTCGCGGCGCGCTGCGCCCAAGGCGGCAAGATTGCGATCAATAAACCCGGTATCGACTTTGCCCTGCCGAAACGCGTCGGCTCGGCACAGCTTGGCAAGGAAAGGCACGTTGGTTCGCACCCCCGCGATGAGAGTCGCATCCAGCGCTTTTGCAAGCCGATCGCGTGCACCATCGCGTGTTGGCGCGTGGGCGATGAGCTTGGCGATCATGGAATCGTAGAACGGAGGCACGTCGTCGCCGGCCTCGATGCCCGTCTCGACCCTGACCGTCTCGGGAAATTGCAGCGCCACGACTGTTCCGGTGGACGGCAGAAAGCCATGCTCGGGATCTTCGGCATAGACACGGGCCTCGATGGCGTGTCCGTCGATTAAGGTTTGCTCTTGGCGCAGCGGCAGCTTCTCGCCAGCGGCGACCCGGAACTGCCACTCGACAAGATCGAGTCCGGTCACCCCCTCGGTCACCGGATGCTCGACCTGCAGCCGCGTGTTCATTTCGATGAACCAGAATGCGTCGACGCGCAGTCCGGCCGTGCCGTCGGCGACGAACTCCACCGTGCCGGCGCCGCGGTAGCCCACTGCCTTGGCCGCGGCGAGCGCCGATTTGCCGATTGCCGCGCGCAATTCAGGGGTCATGCCAAACGCCGGCGCCTCCTCGATCACTTTCTGGTGGCGCCGCTGCAGCGAGCAATCGCGTTCGCCGAGATGAATGGCGTTGCCATGGTTGTCGGCAAAGACCTGGATCTCGATATGCCGGGGCGAAGTAATGAATTTCTCGATCAGGACTCGGCCAGTTCCGAAGGCCGACTGGCTTTCGCGCACGGCGCCCTCAAGAACGGCATCGAAATCGGCATGTTTGTCGACCCGCCGCATGCCGCGACCGCCACCGCCGGCCGCCGGCTTGATCAGCACGGGATAACCGATCTGGTAGGCTTTCTCCTTGAGGAATTTCGCGTCCTGGCGATCGCCGTGATAGCCGGGAACGACCCGGACGCCGGCCCGTTCCATGAGCTGTTTGGCGTGGTCTTTTAATCCCATCGCGCGAATTGCACTTGCCGGCGGACCGACAAACACGACACCCGCTTGCGCGCAGGCTTCGGCAAAGTCGGCGTTCTCGGACAGGAAGCCGTAGCCGGGATGAACACATTCGGTGCCGGCGCGCTGTGCCGCTCCGATCAGATGGTCGATGGCGAGATAGCTTGCCCGCGGCTCCGGGCCGCCAATCGGATAGGCCTCGTCGCATAATCGGGTATGCAGTGCGCCGGCATCGACTTCGGAATAGACCGCGATGGTGCGCATGCCGAGCCGCTTGGCGGTGCGCGCGATACGGCAGGCAATTTCGCCGCGATTGGCAATGAGGACGGAGTGCAGCATCTCACCGCATCTGAGCGGGTAATGGGCGCGCGTTCAACTCACCGCGCGGCCGGCGTCTGAGCGGCACTCGCCTGTGGGGGCGACGAGGGTGGTGAGGACGGCGACCCCGGAGCGGGCGCGACGCCGGGCTGCCAGACTGGTTCGACCTGCGGGATCAAAGTCGGCGCCGGTGCTGTCGCGACCGGCGTTGAACTGGCGGCTTTTCGGGAAGACCGACGCCCGGAGGCGGCGCCGTGCGCCTCGGCGGCGGCATTTGCTGGTGCAACTCGCGGCTCCGGATTCATGATGCTGACAGCGGGAATCGACGCGGCGCTGGGAAAATCGATGTTGACGAATTTTTTCTGACCTTGACCTGCGGGCGGCTCGCCGGCTGCGAGCGTAGCGTTCGAACCGGGAGCCGCATCCGCGACCGGCGTCTCGGACGGCTGTCCCCATAGGGGCAAGTAATGCTCGACGTACCGATCGAATGTTTGCGCGCTCAAATTGGCGCGTACCCGCTCCGGATCGCGCAGCAGCGCCAGACTAGCGCAACGACTGCTGCTACAGCCGTCGCGTATCACAAGCGTATGGGCGACGAAACCAAATCGGTCGGCCTCAAGCGCACGGCGCAAAGCGGGCAGGACGGAATCGAGATTGCCGCCGGCCTTAACATGGGCAACGGCGTCGGACAGTAGCGTCATTCGTGCCGCCGTATAGGACGAGGCAGCTGCAACCGTCGCCGGGGCGGCGAACAGCGCTTTTTCACACGCCGCCTCAACGGTTTCGCCGCCGGTCGCATCGAGACAGGCGAGCGGCGAGCCGGGCGCCATAACCTGCGCCATCAACTGTGCCGCCCGCGTTTCGAGATTGTGGCGTTCGACGCTGAGATCGCGCACCGCGGCGCCGGCCAGGAATGCCCAGGCCAATATTGCGCCAAAGGCAGCCCCCAACCCGATCACCGCGAACCGCGCTATGATTCTCGACCGCGTCCAATCGAGCGCTAGGGCGCAGACAAGCACAAGCAGGGCCGCAGCTCCGGACGCGACCCAAAAACCCAAATGTCCAAGGCCCGGATCAATGCCGAGCATCGCAAGCCCCATCCGGTACGATGTCGCTTCCCCGAGTCAATAAGTATGGCGCAGTGCCGCCTTGCGCGCCAGTCGCGCGATTAGTGCTCGACCTCGAGCTGGCTCTCTTTGGCCACCCGCTCAAAGGCCTCGCCCGGATTCTTGATGCGATACTGATAATCTTCGCCGTCCGACGGGAGCAGCCGTACGACCCTGTAGCTGCCACTGGCACCCGGCCGGCTGATCGGGCTCGAAGTATAAAATACGGTTTGGCCGACATGGAATTTATGCGTTCGGAGCGAATGGCCGAGCGCCGTCACCTGCGCGACTGTGACCGCGGATGCCTCCGAAACCGCAATTTTTTTTGCCGACAAGGACCGCAACGCGCTGATCGGTTGCGACTTCCGGGCCGACAGCCGCAACGCGGTGGCTGCCTTGGCCGCGCTAGCGCGTCCCGCGCCTTTGCGGGGCGCTGCTTTTCGGCTGGATCTGGAGGCGGCTTTGGCGGGACGCTTGGTTTCGACTGAACGCTTATTCATGAAACAACTATAGCACCCGAAAACACTGCGGAGCAAAGAATATAATCGCCACAAACGGCGGCTGAAACGGCCCAGGTTGAGTCAATTTCATAAGGATTAAAATCTTGTCATTTCAAGCCATTAAAAGGCACAGCTTGACCAAAATGCAAACTGCTCTCAGACCTCCGTTTGCTGCTGCCAGCGGCCGCTCTCGTCAGCCTTCCAGTAAGTGACTTCGGCACCGCTCGCCTTGGCCTCATTCCAGCGCATGCGAGCCATTTCAACAGCTTCGGGATCGTCGCCGTCGAACAGCAGTACGATGCGCTGATAATTGCCCGCATTCGCTGCCAAATTCGCGCCATCGACCAGGAAGCGCACTACCGCGCCGTTGGGATTTTCGGCATTGGCGGTCAGCACGATGGGATGTTCCGCGGCTTCGGAATCGCGCGAGGTGCCATGCGGCAGGAATGCGTCGTCGCGCCAAGTCCACAAATGCGCATCGAGCGCCTCGACGCGCTCGTCGGAGGACGCCTGCACGACCACGCGCCAACCGCGCTCGAGCGATCTCTGCAACAGCGGCGGCAGTACCTGCTCGAGGCTCTGACCCTTGAGGTGGTAAAATAAAATTTCGGTCATTACCGCCTCGCTTAGCGCTCGTAGTGATCTTCGACGAGTCGCTCAAGCAGACGCACGCCCCAACCCGAGCCCCAGCTCCGATTGATGTCGTTTTGCGGCGAACCAATGCCGGTGCCGGCAATATCCAGGTGAGCCCAAGGGGTCTTATCGACGAAACGCTGCAAAAGCTGCGCAGCCGTGATCGCGCCGCCAGAGCGCCCGCCGGTATTTTTCATGTCGGCGAATTTTGAATCGATCAGCTTGTCGTATTCGGGGCCGAGCGGCATCCGCCAAACCCGCTCGCCAGTCGCCTCCCCCGCCTTGCTCAGCCGCTCGGCGAGTTTGTCATCATTGCAGAACATCCCGGCATATTCCTGGCCGAGCGCAACGATGATGGCTCCCGTAAGCGTCGCCAGATTGATCAAGAATTTTGGTTTGAATCGCTTGTTCACGTAGTAGAGCACATCGGCCAAGACGAGGCGGCCTTCGGCGTCGGTATTGATGATCTCGATGGTCTGCCCCGACATCGTCTTGACGATGTCGCCCGGCCGCTGCGCTTTGCCGTCAGGCATGTTTTCAACGAGCCCGATCGCGCCCACCGAATTGACCTTCGTTTTGCGCGCCGCGAGAGCATGGATGAGGCCGACCACGCATGCCGCGCCCGCCATATCGCCCTTCATGTCCTCCATGTTTTGCGCCGGCTTGATCGAAAGCCCGCCACTATCAAAACACACGCCCTTGCCGACGAATGCGACCGGATCGGCGCCGCGCTTTGCACCGTTCCAGCGCATGATGACGAGCTTTGCTTCGTGCGCGGAACCCTGTCCGACCCCAAGCAGCGCGCCCATGCCGAGCTTGCGCATTGCGGCGACGTCGAGCACCTCGACTCCGACCCCGAGCTTACTTAAAGCCGACACTCGACGCGCGAATTCGCCGGGATAGAGCACATTGCCGGGCTCGTTGACGAGATCGCGGGCCAGAACCACCCCGTCGGCGAGTGCCGCGCGGCGCTTCCAGGCTTTCTCCGCCGATGCCGGATTCGAACAGGCAAAGTTCAGTTCGACCTTTTTCGGCGTCTGGTCTTCGTCATCTTTGCGCTTGGTCTTGTAGCGATCGAACGAATAGCCACGAAGGCGTGCCCCGAGCGCAAGATCGGCCACCTGATCGGCCTTGAGCGCTCCAGCGCCCAGTTCCGCGAAGATCGTGGCGGCCGCCGCGGCTTTGGGCAGTTTTCCCATCGCTATACCGCCAAGTCTGGTGAGGTCGCGCGAGCTCAAGCTGCTGTCCTTGTCGGTGCCGATAATGACCAGACGCGGCGCGTCGAGCCCTGCAGGAGCGATGAGGTCCAGGCTCGATCCGTTTTTTCCGCTGAAACGATCAGCCGCGGCGGCGCGCCGCAAACTGTCGCCCAGGCGCGAGACAATGCGTCGGCTCGCCGGCCCAAATTTCAAGTTCTCGGCGCAGAACAGAATAAGAACGTCGTGTCGAGGCGTGAATGAGTTGAAAACGAACTGAAGGGCGGCAGCCATGGTAAATCCCTGGTGAATTCCTCTTCATCCCCTACGGACGGGCGGCGGGGTGCGGGTCCCGCCAATTTATGGACCGGACTCGCGGTCCGGGCCAAGCGGGCAAGGTGGCCGAATTGAGCCCTTCTCGCCGCCCGATTTATCAAACGGCCGTATTAACGCTTTAGTGTGCATGTTCAATAGCTTTGCCTTGGTGGGGTCATTTTGTGAACGCATGAAAATACCGCCTTCTGGGGAGATCCCTGCCGGACCTGCTGCGCCATCGCAAACGTCGCTCGATTGCGTGGGCCGGCAGGGGGAATATTCAGTCCCAATGGGGTCGATCGGCACGATGCGCGATTTCGACCTGATCAGGAGCCAACGGCAGACGCTGCTCGTCTTTGTCGGCATCACCGAAATGATCGTGCCGCCTCTGGTGATGATGATCGCGGCGATCAGCCGAATTCGATTTACTCTTTCGCGGTGCGCCGGAGCACGTTCACTCCGCAACGTCTCGAAATCGAGACTCGCGCCAATTTCGAGCGCTGGACGCTGCAATTGTTGTATGGAGACTACGCCGCCCAGCCGCTGTTCGGCTTCCTGACCCGTCGCGAAGGCTTCCTTACCGCTGTATCGTTCAAGTTGAACGCCAATTGGATTGTGCTTGGTTCAACGCGCTACGACATCGAGAATGATCGCTTCGACCAGGCGCGAGTTGGCGTCGGCTATGTCGACGGTTGCTTCATGTTGTCGGTGAACTGGCTCAGCAGCTATACGTACACGACAATGGCGGCTCCGGTCCGAAATGACGGTTATGTTGCAGTTCAGCTTGCGCCGCCCGGACGTCCTGGCGCCCGTCGGTATTTCGTATTGATGTCAGCATGACGCCCAACGGTTCAGCTTACACTGTGCAGGGGTCCGTGGCAGCGAGGAGCCTCGGTTTGTCGGCCCGTGCAGCAACGGAGAGAACTTCGTGATTTCGCCAGTCGGGTTTCGGGATCGAGGCAGCGCTGCAGGGGCAGTCCTTGCCGTGCTCGCGTTCCTCGCAACGGTTCCTTGGCCCGCGCGAGCCCAGCAAATCGTTCTGCTCGTGAACGGCGCTCCGATCACGGATCTCGACATCGCTCATCGCGAAAAACTCATCGAAATGAGCATCCACAAAAAGCCGAACCGCCAGGAGGCCATCAACAGTCTCGTCGACGAGACGCTCGAGGTGCGTGAAGCCGCGCGCTACTCGATTGAGCCAACTGACGCCGACGTTCAATCATCCTATGAAAACGTTGCGGAGAATATGGGAGTCGACACGCAAAAATTGACGCAGATGCTTATCACTGGCGGCGCCAGTGCCGACACGCTTAAGCACAAGCTCAAGGCGCAAATCGCGTGGACGACCCTGGTGCGAGGGCGCTTCAAGGTCAGCCTGGAGATCGGGGATAAGGACGTCGAAGCGGAGCTCCAGCTGCACGAGCCAAAAGACAACCCTCAGGTCGGCTACGAATACACCGTACGTCCGATCGTTCTGATCGTGCCGCGCGGCGCGGCCGATGCCGCCTATGAAGCGCGCAAGCGGGACGCCGATGCGCTACGCGGCCGTTTTGCGAGCTGCGCCGATGGGATTCCGTTCGCGCGCGGGCTTCCGGAAGTCGCCGTGCGCGACCCGATCAACAAATCGTCCGCCGATTTGCCGCCGGCGCTGCGCACCATCCTCGACAATGTTGAGATTGGGCATTTGACACCGCCTGAACAGACTGCGGAAGGCATACAGATGTTCGCGGTCTGCTCGAAAAAAGAGTCGAAGACCGACGCCCCAGGCTTCAAGGAGGTCCGCGACAAGATTTTCGAAAAGAGGTTCGGCGCCAAGGCCAACCGCTATCTGGCCGATCTCCGACGGCAAGCGATGATCGAATACAAATAGGCGCCGATTCGTCGGCCGCTGGCCGGTTTCCAGTAATGCCGCCATGCTGTAGAAACAATTTGTGCAACCTCTGGCATTGACGCTCGGCGAACCCGCCGGGGTCGGCCCGGACCTTGCCCTGACGATTTGGCAAAGGCGCGCCGAGCTCGACATACCGCCCTTCTACATTATCGCCGAACCGGATTTTCTCGGCCGGCGCGCTGGCGAGCTTGGCTTGCGAATCCCGATCGAGCGCGCGAGCGCGGCCAATGCGGCGGCGGTTTTTCCTTCCGCCCTTCCAGTGGCCGCTCTCGGCCTGTCGATCCGCGCCACACCCGGCAAGCCCGACGCATCGAGTGCGCCTGCCGCGATCGCGGCGATCCGCCGTGCCGTCGCCGATGTGATGGCCGGTTCGGCTGCCGCGGTCGTCACCAATTCGGTGGCCAAGAATGTGCTCTACAATTCCGGTTTCGCGGAGCCCGGACACACCGAGTTTCTGGCCAGGTTGGTACAAGAGACTTCAGGCAAGATATTGCGCCCAGTGATGATGCTGTGGTCGCCGGAATTGGCAGTGGTGCCGGTAACCATTCATCTGCCGCTGCAGGAAATATTCAGGCATTTGTCCGTCGAACTGGTGGTCGAGACTGGACGCATTGTCGCGCGCGATCTGCGCAATCGCTTCGGTCTGCGTCGGCCGCGGCTGGCGATTGCCGGACTCAATCCCCATGCCGGCGAAGCCGGCATGCTCGGCGATGAAGACCGCGCCATCGTCGCGCCCGCCGTCGCCGCGCTGGTCGGCGAAGGCATCGACGCCAGGGGTCCCCTGCCCGCCGATTCGATGTTTCATCAGGCGGCGCGGGCGAGCTACGACGCCGCCTTATGCATGTATCACGATCAGGCGCTAATCCCGATCAAGACACTTGCGTTCGACCATGCGGTCAATGTGACGCTCGGCCTTCCTTTCGTACGCACTTCACCGGATCACGGCACCGCCTTTGATATTGCCGGCACTGGCACCGCCGATCCGACCAGTCTGATTGCCGCGCTGCGGCTTGCGGCTCGGCTCGCGGCGTCAACCGGCGCGACCGCAGACACGGCCGTGCCGAACGCGGCGCCGTGACGCAGCCGTTCGATGAACTGCCGCCGCTGCGCGAGGTCATTCGTCGCTATGGACTTAGCGCGCGAAAATCGCTCGGCCAGAATTTCCTGCTCGATCTCAATCTGGCCGGACGGATCGCGCGGGCAGCAGGACCGCTGGAGACAATCACGGTGGTTGAAATCGGGCCGGGCCCCGGCGGGCTCACGCGCGCGCTGTTGGCGCTTGGCGCCGCGCGAGTCATTGCCGTTGAGCGGGACGATCGCGCCATCGGCGCGCTGCAGGAAATCGCCGCGCATTATCCCGGCCGGCTCGAAATCGTCGCCGCCGACGCGCTGAGCCACGATGCCCAAACGCGGCCAGCTTCCGGTCGCGCGCGTATCGTCGCCAATCTACCGTACAACATCGCGACCGCTCTCTTGGTCATGTGGGTCACCGTCGAGCCGTGGCCGCCCTGGTACGATGCCGCGGTGCTGATGTTTCAGCGTGAAGTCGCCAAACGCATCGTCGCCAAAGTCGGGTCAAACAGCTATGGCCGCTTGTCCGTGCTGGTGCAGTCGCGCTGCGAGCCGCACATCGTTTTCGATGTGAACGCGTCCGCATTCGTCCCGCCGCCCAAGGTGAGATCTTCCCTGGTGCGGCTCGTTCCCCGCTCGGCGCCGTTGCCTTGCGATCGCGCCATGCTCGAAACTGTAACTCAGGCGGCGTTCGGGCAGCGGCGCAAGATGTTGCGGCAGAGCTTGCGGTCGCTGGGGGCGGATACGCTCGAACTCATCGCGGCGGCGGGACTTGATCCGACCGCGCGTGCGGAAGAGGTTTCGGTGGGGCAATTCGTTCTTCTCGCGCGCATGTTCGAAGTTCAGCGCGGCCGCCGCAGCGCGATTGAAAAGACCGGCTCCTCGGGCGATAAAACGGCATGAGTCAATTTCGCCGCCAATCTCTGGTCGCTTATGGGCAGCCGCTGCGCGAGACCTTTGCTGATCGGCCGGTGCCGCGCGGTACCGAGGTTCTGATCCGGGTGACCTGCTGCGGGGTTTGCCACTCGGATTTGCACGTGCAGGACGGCTATTTCGCGTTAGGCGGCGATAGACGGCTCGACATCACCAAAGATCGCGCTTTGCCGTTCACGCTCGGACACGAGATCACCGGAGTTATCGAAGCCGCAGGTGAAAGCGCCGAGGGCGTCGTTCCCGGCCGCGAAGTCGCGGTCTATCCGTGGATCGGCTGCGGCGCATGCCCGGCCTGTCGGGCCGGCGAAGAGAACATGTGCTCCGCGCATCATCATCTTGGCGTCGCGGCGGATGGCGGTTTCGCTACTTACGTCTTGGTGCCGCATCCGCGCTATCTTATTGATTACGCGCCGCTGCCGGCAAGTTTTGCCGGTCCGTTGATGTGCTCCGGGCTGACCGCCTACGCCGCGCTCAGCCGGTTGCGCGGCCACGCGGAGCGCGGACCGGTCCTGCTTGTTGGTCTTGGCGGCGTCGGCATGATGGGCCTGGCACTGGCCCGGGTGCTGTTTCGCCAGCCGCCGCTCGTCGCCGATATCCACCCGGAAAAACGGCAGGCCGCACTTGCCGCCGGCGCCGCTCAGGCGTTCGATCCGGCCGATCTGCAGGCACGTAAGGCAGTCATGGCGGCGACCGGTGGCGGTTTATACGCAGTCTGCGACTTTGTCGGCTCGGATAAATCGCTGCAATTCTCGACTGGAATTCTGGCGCGCGGCGGCAAGGTAGCGGTCACTGGTCTTCTTGGCGGTAGTTTTTCGATTCCCGCCGCCATGATCGCGATCAAAGCGATCACAATCGAGGGCGCTTTGACCGGCACATTGGCGCAGGCGCGCGAACTCATTGACCTGGCGCGTGCGGTCAAGATCGACCCGATACCGACGCATGCCCGCCCGCTCGACGAGGCGCAGGCGGCCTTCGACGATTTACGCGCCGGTCATGTACTGGGTCGCACGGTGCTGACGATTTAACGCAGATATTGCCGTATTTTCGCGAGCAATTGGCGCGGGCTATACGGTTTGGGCACGTAGTCGTCGCAGCCGGCCTCCCGCCCTTTCTTTTCTTCGCCGCTCGCCATGTCCGCCGCGCACAATCGCGCCGCCGATTGAACGAGCGTCTCGAGCACAGTCTGCAAGTCAAATGTCGACCGGCTGATGACCTTGAGGACGTCGGCCGTCGCCGTCTGCTGCTCAAGCGGCTGTCGCAACTCGTTGAGGAGCCGCGTTCTCGATGGCGCTCACGGCCTGAGCGGCGACGGTGGTCACCAAATCGATTTACTGCTGGCTGAATGGGTTCACCTTCTCGCGGGTCAGCGCAAAGACACCTATTGTCGTTCCTTCTCGCAAAAGCGGTACGCCGAGTATGGTCCTAAACCCGAATGCCCGCCGATAACCGATGGCGGTGTACTCGGGGCGGCCAGCACGTCGGGGCTATGGACCGCTTTTCCATCCAGGGCGACTCGCCCAACCGCGCTCTGGTGGCCCGCGCGCGCTGCGGGTGATCGAGTGCGTACTGCGTCGCGGTTTGCAAAAATCCGTAGTCCGCACTGAGGCGATATAAATCTCCGTCCCGCAGAAAGATGACGCCCTTCTCGGCCGCACACACTTTCGCGGCCGACTCGGTCAGCGTGTTAAAGACTATCTGCAAGTCGAATGTCGACCGACCGATGACCTTTAGTACGTCTGCGGTTGCGGTCTGCTGTCGGAGGGACTCGCGCAATTCGCCGACCAAGCGTGCGTTCTCGATGGCAATGACGGCCTGGTCAGCGAACATACAGAGTTCAATCTGTTTTTCGCTGAACGGGTGAACTTGCGAGCGCGTCGGGATGATCACACCAATGGCGATGCCGTCGCGCAAAAGTGGCACGCCGAGGACGGTCGAAATCCGGCTTTCTGCGCCATTGTGTACTCAGGATCGCGCCTCACGTCGGGCACATGAATAGTTCCACCTTCCAGAAGCACGCGCCCGGTAACGCTTCCTCGGCTGTGCTCATGTCGAACATTCTTGATAAAATCGTGCAGCTCTGCGGGATAGTTAAAGACGGAAGCGTAGTAATAGGCCCCTCGTGCTCGCGCGTGATACCCGCCATTTCCGCATCGCAGAGCCGAGCTGCGGACTCGGCCAGCTTGTCAAGCGCGCTTTGAAGATCAAAGGTTGCGCGACCTATAACCTTAAGCACGTCGGCAGTGGCGGTCTGCTGGTCGAGAGACTCGCTCAAGTCTGCCGTTCGCTGGCGGAGCTCGGTCAGCAGCCGTGCATTT
>Ga0306920_100008797_pt1 | contig 13426 bp, 8 predicted proteins | sample flu12Cox44000170_FD_204666 | JGI IMG/M metagenome (GOLD analysis project Ga0306920, IMG submission 204666) | Lab enrichment of tropical soil microbial communities from Luquillo Experimental Forest, Puerto Rico - flux4day.12C.oxic.44.000.170 (v2)... | ecosystem: Environmental > Terrestrial >... | reverse complement strand
CTCATGGTCCGGCACGTGCCGGTGCATATGATGGCGAGGGGGCAGGGCTATTACACTGCCTGCAGCGGCATCATCAGCTCATGCGCCTCGATTCTGTCCGGCGCGATTTATGCCCGCTATGGGCAGGGCGTCTATTACCTGATGGCTGTGATGGCAGGCTCTGGCGCGCTTCTGATGTGGCTGGCGCGGCATCGCCTCGCGCATCACCCCCAGAGTGCGGCGTCGGGAGGATAGACGTGAGCCTCGTCATAGCGCAGGCCATGGTCGCGATCGCGCGCCAGGAGCAGTGGTCCGTCGAGATCGACAAAGCGCGCCTGCGGGGTCAGCAGCATGGCAGGCGCCATCGACAGCGAGGTGGCGACCATGCAGCCCACCATGATGTCGAAGCCGAGCGCCTGCGCGGCATCTGCGAGTGCCAGCGCCTCGGTCAAACCGCCGGCCTTGTCGAGCTTGATGTTGACGGCATCATAGCGGTCGCGCAGTGCGGCGAGCGATGCCCGGTCATGCACGCTCTCGTCGGCGCAGACTGTGATCGGCCGGCGGATCTGTGCCAGCATCTCGTCGCTCCCTGCGGGTAGTGGCTGTTCGACCAAAGTAACGCCGGCCGCGGCGCAGGCTGCAAGATTTGGCGCGAGGTTGGACGGCGTCCAGGCCTCGTTGGCATCGACGATCAGTTCGGCGTGCGGTGCAGCTTTCCTCACGGAGGCTATGCGCTCCGGGTCGCCTTCGCCGCCGAGCTTGATCTTGAGGAGCGGTCGGTGCGCGGCCTTGGCCGTCGCTTCCGCCATGGTTTCCGGCGAACCCAGCGAGATGGTGTAGGCGGTGGTACAGGGCTTCGGCTCCAGCTTGCCAAGCACCTCCCAGGCACGCCGCGCCTGACGCTTGGCCTCGAGGTCGACAAGTGCGCAATCCAGCGCGTTGCGCGCGGCGCCAGGCGGCATCGCGGCCTGTAGCGCCTGCCGGTCGAGCCGGCCCGCCGCCGCATCCCGCATGGCCAGAATGGCGGCAAGGGTCGCCTCCGGCGTCTCGCCGTAGCGGGGGTAGGGCACGCATTCGCCGCGGCCAATGAAGCCGGCATGGCTTATTTCCGCCACAACCGTCACCGCCTGTGTCTTGGCGCCACGGCTAATGGTGAAGGAACCGGCGATGGGGAAGCGCTCGATTCGCGCAACCAGCGTTTGAGATTCGGCGGAAGTCATTTAAATATATGACGATTTCTGAACCGGCCCGGTGCACGATACGGCCGACTATGGCGCTTCAGGGCTACCCTCGACAAGGCGATCGCTAAAAATGTTGGGATTTTCGTTTACCGGTTCCAGGCATAAGGGCGGCAGGAGCACGCCAATTTGAACGCCGACCCGACATTGGAGCGGATCACCCGCGGCAATGCGCTTGCGCTTTGCGCCACTGGCGCGTGGACCGCAGTCTTCGCGCCGCGCCTGGAAAGGCTCGTGGCGGATGCGGAAAGGCTCGCCAGCAGCCCGTCCGAGATCTCGATCGATGTGTCCCAGGTTTCCAGGCTCGACACGTTCGGGGCCTGGCTGATCGAGCGGCTGCGCCGCAGCCTGACCCGGGGCGGGATGGAGACGAAGATCGCTGGTCTGTCGGTGAACTATGCAAGCCTGGTCGAGGAGGTGCGGCGGGTGAAGGCTGCCCCCGACACCGAGACCACGACGGTGACGATTTCGGGCATGCTCGCCCAGATCGGAAAAACCGTGGCCGGTATCAGCGGCACTGTGACCGGGCTGATCGACATGTTCGGCGCGCTGCTTGTCGCGACCGGCCGCGTCCTCATTCACCCCCGCAGCTTCCGCCTGACCTCGACCGTGCATCATCTGGAGCAGGTGTGCTGGCGCGCGGTGCCGATCATCGTGCTGATCACCTTTCTGATCGGCTGCATCATCTCCCAGCAGGGCATCTTCCATTTCCGCCGCTTCGGCGCCGACATCTTCGTCGTCGACATGCTTGGCGTGCTGGTGCTGCGGGAGATCGGCGTGCTCCTGGTTGCGATCATGGTCGCGGGACGTTCGGGCAGTGCCTATACCGCCGAACTCGGCTCGATGAAGATGCGCGAGGAGATCGACGCGCTGCGCACCATGGGCTTCGATCCCATCGAGGTTCTGATATTGCCGCGCATGCTGGCGCTGGTGATTGCGCTGCCCATCCTGGCTTTCCTCGGCGCCATGGCGGCGCTTTATGGCGGCGGTCTCGTCGCCTGGCTCTATGGCGGCGTCGATCCCGAAGCGTTCCTGTTGCGCCTGCGCGACGCGATCTCGATCAATCATTTCACGGTTGGTCTTGTGAAGGCTCCCGTCATGGCCGCGGTGATCGGCATCGTTGCCTGCGTCGAAGGCCTCGCCGTGCAGGGTTCAGCGGAATCGCTCGGCCAGCACACCACAGCCTCCGTGGTGAAGGGGATCTTCTTCGTCATCGTCATGGACGGCGTGTTCGCGATCTTCTTCGCCTCGATCGGGATGTGATGATGACACAACCCGCTCCCGCGCCAATGCCTGCGCCCGCGCCTGCCGAGGCCATCATCCGCGTCCGCGACATCACCGTGCAATTCGGCAAGAGGCGCGTGCTCGACGGGCTCGATCTCGACGTCAAGCGCGGCGAGATCCTCGGCTTCGTCGGCCCGTCCGGCGCCGGCAAATCGGTCCTGACCCGCACCATCATCGGGCTGGTGCCCAAGGTCAGCGGCCGCATCGAAGTTTTCGGCGTCGACCTCGATGCGGCTACCACTTCGGCGCGGCGTGCGGTCGAGCGGCGCTGGGGCATCCTGTTCCAGCAAGGCGCGCTGTTCTCTTCGCTCACCGTTCGGCAGAACATCCAGTTTCCGGTGCGCGAATATCTGAAGGTCTCGCAGCAGCTCCTCGACGAGATCATGGTCGCCAAACTCGGCATGGTCGGACTGCGGCCTGAGGTCGCCGACCGTTTCCCCTCGGAGCTGTCCGGAGGCATGATCAAGCGCGTCGCGCTTGCGCGGGCGCTTGCGCTTGATCCGGAACTGGTGTTCCTGGACGAGCCGACCTCGGGGCTCGATCCGATCGGTGCCGGTGATTTCGACGAGTTGGTCCGCACTTTGCAGCGCACTTTGGGGCTGACCGTTTTCATGGTAACCCACGATCTGGACAGCCTTTATACGGCTTGCGACCGCATCGCCGTTTTAGGGAGTGGCAAGATCATTGCGGCGGGATCGATGGCCGACATGCAGGCCTCGCAGCATCCCTGGCTGCGGCAGTATTTCCACGGCAAGCGCGCGCGCGCGGTGATGGGATAGTCGGAACCGGAGTTTGTTTGATGGAGACGAGGGCGAACTACGTCCTGATCGGGGCGTTCACGCTGGCCGTAATCGCGGCGGCCTTCGGATTCGTCCTATGGTTTCAAAGCTTGCATACCACCAAGGCGCGCAGTCCATTGCGCGTGATCTTCGAGGGGCCTGCCGCGGGCCTGCGCAATGGCGGCAGCGTCAATTTCAATGGTATCAGGGTGGGTGAGGTGATCTCGGTCAAGCTCGACAACCCACGTCGCGTTGTGGCGCTCGCGATGGTCGAGAACTCCGCGCCGATCCGCAAAGATACCCTTGTCGGGCTCGAATTTCAGGGGCTCACCGGCGTCGCCGCCATCTCGCTGAAAGGCGGCGACGAAGCCGCCCCGCCGGTGCCGCTGGACGAGGACGGTGTGCCGACTTTGACGGCGGATCCGAACCGGCTGCAGGACGTGACGGAAGCGATCCGCGGCACCCTGCAGAACATCAACAGGGTGGTCGCCGACAATCAGGAGTCGGTGAAGAACTCGCTGCATAATCTCGAAATCTTCACGGGATCGCTCGCGCGCAACTCCGAACGGCTCGACAATGTGATGTCGCGGGTCGACGGCGTGATGGGCAGGGCCGACAATCTGATGCTCGGCCTCAACACGCTCGCCGGCGGCAAGGAAGGCGGGGAGCTTTATCAAGCCGTGAAATCGATCCGCGAGCTTGCCGATGATTTCGACAAGCGCTCGGGCGCGCTGATGATCGACGGCCGCAAGACTCTCTCCGACATCAGCCGGGCCGTGAACAATTTCGACCGCAACCCGACCCGCGTCCTGTTCGGCGCCAGCAACAGCTCGCAAGCTGCACCACCTCCACCCGCGCCGCCCGCTGCACCGGCGGCGAATGAGCGGAAGCGCCAGTAAGACGACGACGCCGTCATTGCTGCGAGCGAAGCAATGAAGAAAAAGAAACGGAGGCCCAAAGGCCTCCGTTTTTATTTCGCCATTCGCTAATCGCAGTTTACCCCAGCCGGCCCGCGGCATGGGCGAGCAGGGTGTAGACCAGCCCTGTCTCCGAGGTGAGGTGGCCGCGCAACGCCTGCGGGTTGCGGTCCTCGCGGGCGACGTCGTCGAGCAGCCGCTCGAACTCGTCGACGTAGCGGTCGACCGTCTGCTTGAAGGCGCGGTCGGCGCGGTATTTGCGGGCGACCTCGTCGAACGCCTTCTGGCCGGCCGGCGTGTAGAGGCGCTTGGTGAAGGCCTTGTTCTCGCCGCGCTGGTAGCGGTCCCACATTTCGGCGGCGAGGTTGCGGTCCATGAGCCGCCCGATGTCGAGCGACAGCGACTCCAGCGGGTTGCCGCCGCCGTTTTGCGGCTGCGGCTGCGGCTGCGCGGTGCGGGCGCGCGGTGCTTCGCGGACGGGGCCGCCGTTACCGCCATTGTCGGCGCGGTTCAACAGATCCGATAGCCAGCCGTCGCGCCCCTGATCCTGGCTCGCCGGGCTGACCGGCGGCGCCTCGGTGCGGCGCGAGGGGGACACGCCGAGATCGGGCGGCGGCAGGCTCGAGGCGCTGCCTACATCGCGCATCCGCGTCTCGTTGCGACCGCCGACAGCGGCGGCCATTATAGGCTCGTCCTGGCGCTGCTGCGCGCTGGGACGGCCCTGGCCCACGACGTCGAGGCCGCGGCCATGCTGGGCGACGATACGGTTCAGCTCCGCGAGCGCCTCGATCTGGTCGACGATCACCTTGCGCATCTGCGCGGTGCTCTCGGCGGCCTCCTGAGGCATTTCGAGCACGCCGCGGCGCAACTCGTTGCGGGTGGTCTCGAGCTCGTGGTGCATCTCGGCCGCCATCTGCTTCATGCTGGAGACGAGATTGGTGAACTTCTCGGCGGATTGCTTGAACATCGAATCCGCTTCTTCGGTCGTGGTCCGGTAGATGTCGTGCATGGCCTCGACGGTTTGCCGGTGCTCCTCTTCGGACGCCACGCGCACCGCCTCGAACTGCCTGGTGATGGCAGTCGATCCTGCGCCCGCGGTCTCCGCGACAACGCGCGCGATGTCGCGGGCCCGCTCTTCGGCGGCGGCGAGCGATTCATCGAGCAGATTGGTGAAGCGCGACAACCGCTGGTCGAGGTCGGTGGTGCGCAGGTCGATGGTGGTGACGAGCGATTCCAGCGTGGCCTTGCGTTCGGCAACGGTTGTGGTCGTGTTGCGGTTCGCCTGCTCGACCACCGCGGCTGCTTCCATCAGCACCTGGCCATGGGCATCGAACTGGCCGGACAACTCGCCGAGATTTTCCAGCGCCTTCGCCGTCTTGTCGTTGAAGACGTTGAGCTGGTCCTCGAGCGTTTGCGTTGCCGCGCCGTTGCGCGAGGTGACGTCGTTCATGGCCGAGACGAAGTCGGCCACGCGCGTCACCAGCGCGCGCTCCAGCGAGTTGAGATTGTCGTGGGCGCCGGTGAGCACTTCCTGCAGCAGGATGTTGCCCTCGCGCAGCCGCTCGAACAGGGCCACGGTGTCGGTGCGCAGGATCTTGCTGGTCTCCTGCATCTCGGTGACCGCCGCGACCGAGACCTGGCGCGACTGCTCGATCGCCACCCGCGAGGCCTGCTCAAGGTCCTTCAGCGACTTGTTGATGGAGTTGGTCGCAAGCTCGCCCGCCGCCGTGATGGTACGCGCGGCATCGTTGCTGTTGCCGATCATCGATTGCGAGAAGCTCTGGCCGCGGGTCTCGATCGACTTCAGCGCGTCCGAGGTGACACGATCGATGTCGAGCGTCAGCTGGTTGGTCTTGCCGGCCAGCGCATCGACCAGCACGCCGCGCTTGGCGTCGATCATCTGCGACAGGCGGTCGGTCTGTTGCTGGACGTAGGTGACGATCTCGTCGGTCTTGCCGGTCATCGCCGAGCCGAACGAGGAGCCGGCGGCGAGCACCGAACGTTCGATCTCCGCGGAGGTCGACTTCAGGCGCGCAGCGACCTCGCTGGAGGTGGCGATGAGCGAGTTCTGGGCGCTGAATGTGCTCGACTGGATGCTGTCGGTGCTGTTGGCGGTGGCGGCGACCAGCGAGCGCTCGATTTCAGAGGAAATCGCCCTGAGCTGGCTTGCGGCATCCGCCGAGGTCGCGGTGAGCGAGCCGTGCGCCTCGCGCGCGCTGCTGAGGATGGACGCGGCGGTATCCGCGCCGACCGCAGAGAGGGTGCGCTCGACATCGGCGGCCAGCGACTTGACGTGGCTGGCGGCTTCCGATGAGACGGTCAGCAGCGTCGCTTGCGCTTCGCGAGCGCCGCCGGTGATGGTTTCGACGGTCGCGCTTCCCGCCGCGGTCAGTGCGCGCTGTACATCGGCGGTCAGCGACTTGACGTGGCTGGCGGCTTCCGACGAGACGGTCACCAGCGTCGCCTGCGCTTGGCGAGCGCCGCCGGTGATGGTTTCGACGGTCGCGCTTCCCGCCGCGGTCAGTGCGCGCTGTACATCGGCGGCCAGCGACTTGACGTGGTCGGCGGCTTCCGACGAGGCGGTCACCAGCGTCGCCTGCGCTTCGCGAGCGCCGCCGGTGATGGTTTCGACGGTCGTGGTTCCAGCCGCGGTCAGCGCGCGCTGCACATCGGCGGCCAGCGACTTGACGTGGTCGGCGGCTTCCGACGAGGCGGTCACCAGCGTCGTCCGCGCTTCGCGAGCGCCGCTGGTGATGGTTTCGATGGTCGTGCTTCCCGCCGTGGTCAGCGCGCGCTGCACGTCGGCCGCCAGCGACTTCACATGGGTTGCCGCCTCCGACGAAGCCGCGATGAGGGTGGCCTGTGCGTCGCGCGCGCCGCCGCTGATGGTCTCGGCCGTCGTGGTGCCGGCGATCGACAGCGAGCGCTCAACGTCGGCGGTTAGCGACTTGACGTGGTTGGCGGCTTCCGAGGAGGCCGTGACCAGCGTGGTCTGGGCCTCGCGGGCGCCGCTGACGATGGACTCGGCCGTGGTGGCGCCGGCCACGGTCAGCGCGCGCTGTACCTCGGCCGCCATCACCTTCATCTGGTTGGCGGTTTCCGACGAGGCGTTCATCAGCGTGCCGTGTGCGTCGCGGGCGCTCGACGTGATGGCCTCGGCTGTCGACGTGCTGGCCATCGACAGCGAACGTTGTACGTCGGCGGCGAGCGATTTGACCTGATTGGTCGCGTCGGCGGAGGCACTGACAAGTGCGCTCTGGGCCTCGCGGGCGCCGGCGAGAATGGATGAGGCGGTCGCCGAACCGGCAGCCGACAGCGTCCGCTCGACATCCATCGACAGCGTCTTGATCTGGTTGGCCGCATCGCTCGATGCCGTCACCAGCGTCGATTGCGCCTCGCGTGCGCTGTTGAGAATCGCATTGGCCGAACCGGTGCCGATTGTGGTCAGGGCACGCTCGACCTCCGAGGAGGTCAGCTTGAGCTGCGCGCCCACATCCGAGGACACGGTGAGCAGCGATTGCTGGGCGGTGCGGGCGCCGGTCTGGATGGTCTCGCTGGTGTTGACCACGAGGTTGGTCAGCGAGCGTTCGGCGTCCTCGACATGCGACTTGATGCTGGTCGACAACAGTTCCGCGCGCGCCACCAGGTCTTCGCTGGCCTGGCGTCCGCTGCTTTCGATGCGGCCGGCCACGGCTTCGACGCGCGAGCCGAGCAGGTCCTCGAATTGCGAGACCCGCTGGTCGATGTCGCTTGCGATTCCGCCGACCCTGGTCTCGATGCTCTGGTGGATGTCCTGGAAGCGCGCGGTGACGGCGTCGGCGAGCAGTGCGCTGCGGCCGTTGATGGTCTCGGAGACGCCGGCGATGCGGCGGTCGATGGCGTCGATCGCCTGCGCCGCGCCGTCGGTCAGCGAGGAGGTGAGATTGGTCAGGCGGGAATCGATGGAGTGGATGATCTGTGCCGCGCCGTCGGTCATCGAGGAGGAGAGCAGGCCAATGCGGCTGTCGATGGTTTCGGTGATCGACCTGGCGCGCGTGTCGAAGGATTGCTCGATCGTATTGAGCCGCCCCTCGACGGACTCGTCGAACGATTTCACCCGGCCGTCGAGCGCGGTGTCGAGGAGGGTGATCTTGCCGGCGAGCGCGGTATCGAGACGGTCGATCTTGCTATCGAGTGCGGTGTCGAGGTTTGTGATCCGGCCGTCGAGCGCGCTATGCAAGTTCGTGATCTTGCTCTCCAGCGAGGTGTCCAGGCTCGAGATCTTGCCGTCGAGTGCGGTGCCGAGAGTCGCGACGCGGTCCTGCAGGCCGGTTTCGAACTGGCTCAGGCGCTGATCCATCGCAGCCGTGATGCCCTCGCCGCTCGCGGTGACGCGGGTGTCGAAATTCTCGACGCAGCTCTTCAGCGAGTTGGAGATGTCCTGCGTGCGCTGGCCCATGCGCTCGACGATTTCACCGCCGAAGGTTTTGACCGTGCGGTCGAACTCCGAAATGTGGCGAGTGATCAGTGCGCCGAGCGTGCCGCTATCGCGGGCGAACTTCTCGGCGAGCTCCGAGCCCTGGTTGCGCACGAGTTCGTCGAAGGCGTTGATCTGCAGCGACAGCGTGTCGTGCGCGCTCTCGGTCTGCCCGACCACCTTGGCGACCAGCGAAGTGACGGTGGCATCCAGCGTCTCGCTCGCCTTGTCGCCGCTGTTCAACACCTGGGTCGCGAGCCGGTTGCCGGCCTCGTCGATCTTGGTGACGAGGTCGTTGCTACGCAGTTCGAGTTCGAGCAGCAGGGAGTCGCCGGAGTTCTTCAGGGAATCGTGCACCTGCTCGGTGCGCTCGGAAATGCCTTCCACGACGGCAGAGGAGCGCTGCTCGAACTCGGCCGTGATGCGGTCAATGCGCTCGTTGAGCATATCATGGACGCGATCGGCGAGGTCGACGAACTCGTCGTGGACGTGGCCGGTCTTGAAGTTGAGGCTCGTGGTCAGCCGCTCGCTGGCATCGAGCACGGCGCGCGTGGTCTCAGCGCTTGCTTCCTCGAGACGGTCGAGCAGGTCGCCGCCGCGCTCGCCGAGCGCGAGGATCATGTTGTCGCCGGCATTGCTGAGTGCAGCCGTAATGTGGGCGCCGCGTTCTTCCAGCGCGCCGGTGATGCTCTTAGCGACCTCGTCGACCCGCGAGGCGATGGCGTCCGAGATCAGCGCGATGTCGTGGCGCAGATCGATTTGCACGCCGGAAATCGCGCTGCGCACCTGCTCGGCCTGGCCGACCAGATTGTCGCGCTGATGGGCGATGTCCTGCAACAGCGCGCGGATGCGCACCTCGTTATCGGTATAGGCGCGCTCGAGTGCTGCGACCTCGTTGGCGACCAGGGTTTCAAGCTCGCCGGCGCGCGCGATCGCGCGTTCGATGCCGTCGCCCATGGCCGCGACTTCGCGGCGGATCGCCTGTCCGACGGTAACCATGGAGTCGCTTGCCGTGCCCTCGGGCTCCGAAAAGCGGATGGCGACCTGCGCCATCGACTGCGCGATCATGCGTAATTCCTGGCCTCGCCAGGCGAGGCTTGCGAGGAAATAGATCAAGAGAACCGGCGCAAAGAACAGCGCGGCAAGGCCCGCGAGCACCATTGCGCCGCTGACGCCCTGGTCCATGGCTGCGTGCAGCGAGGGCAGGAAGGCAAAGGTCAGGAGTCCGCAGCCGATCGTCCAGACGCCTGCAAAGATCGTGGCGAGGGTATAGACGCTGCGGGCAGGCCGGCCCTTCTGGATCGCCTGCAGAATCTGGCCGATGGTCTCGCGGTCGTCATTCGCCGGACGACGAGTCTGCCGCATGTCCTCGATCGGTTCGAAGGCGGGGCCGTTAGTGCTTGCACGCACCTCGAAACTCGGCTCGTTGAATGACGGCGTCGTCGCCGTGACGGGCGGAGGCGGCGGCGCATCGGCTTGGGAGCTGTCGGACGCGGGGGGGGTGATATTCAAGGCTTCCTGGATGGCGGAAAGCGCGACTTCTGTAGGGTCTTTGACCTTCTTAGGGGTGTTCGCCATGTTCAGTCTGAGCCCTCTTTGTACTTACGCAACCATCAAGCCTGCTTGAGCGCCCGCGCAGACTCGTGAGTCGGTATTACGCCCCCTGTGGCGCCAAAACGCGGCCGGCGGCCGGCTTGTCCACGACATTGCCAACATCCTATATTGGTGGAATGTACCGAAAGGAATGGCTCCGATTAATACAATCTTAATCATCGTTAACAGCATTTCGCTGTAACGGCTTAGAAATCCACGAAATTCCCGTAAGTCCTCTGCAAATTGCGGCAACTCTTCGTCAAAATGGAGGCATCAAGGCGGCGCGTGCGCGAAACGCCCGGTTAACTAATTCCGTGATTGGCTCACCTGACGCTTGGGTTCCGGTCGCGCCGGGCCTGGCCACAGAGTCTTGCCATGCCGCCTTCGCCGTTTCTCGACCGGACTTCGCCGCCGCCGCTTGCGCCGCGTAAGACGCCGATCGATCTCGATCATCTGACACGCATGACCCTCGACGATGCCGGGCTCAAGCGTGAGGTATTGGCCATGTTCCTCAAGCAGACCGGCGAACTGCTGGAATCGCTTGCGGCACGCTTGGGTGAGGGCGCGGCGCTGGCGCACACGTTGAAAGGCTCGGCACGCGCGATCGGCGCATTCCGCGTCGCGGCTGTTGCAGAGGCGCTGGAAGCGGCGATCCGCCGTGGCGGCGACCCGTCGCCAGCCCTGGCCGAGCTTGATGCCGCGATCGCCGAGGCGCGCGCCTCGATCGAAGCCATTTTAGCGCAGCCCTGAGCTAGCGCCGAGCGGGGCGACCCGTTATAGGACAGCCCGGACCTCATCATCCCCGTATTCCGGCAGCACGAGCAATCATGGCCAAAATCCACTTTGTCGACCATCACGGCGAGACCCGCACTGTTGAAATCGAGAACGGCGCAACCGTCATGGAAGCGGCCATCCGTAACGCCGTTCCTGGCATCGAGGCCGAATGCGGCGGAGCCTGCGCCTGCGCGACTTGCCACGTCTATGTCGACGAGGCCTGGCGCGAGAAGGTGGGCCCGCCTTCGCCGATGGAAGAGGACATGCTGGATTTCGGCTTCGACGTCAGGCCGAATTCGCGCCTGTCGTGCCAGATTAAGGTCAGCGACGAGATCGACGGGCTGACCGTCTCGACCCCCGAGCGGCAGGCCTGACCCCCGCAAAGACCCGCTCTTAAGCTTACCTCGCGAATCGCTCACGCTCCTGTCTCCCGTAGGGCGGCCCGAGCTCCTATATAAACGGCGTATATCCCCCATGAGGGGCATATGTGAGGGGCATATGTGAGGGGCATCGGCATCCCGCCTTCCGACGGAGGGTGTCATGAGCGATCGGAATCTCGAGGCCCGTTTCGGCGCCGGCAATTACGCGCCGCTTCCTGTGACCGTCGTCCGCGGCGATGGCGTCTATCTGTGGGACGATCAGGGCCGCCGCTACATCGACATGATGGGCGCCTATTCCGCGGTCAGCTTCGGCCATTGCCATCCACGGCTGGTCGAGGCTCTCGTGGCGCAGGCGCGGCGGCTCGACACCATTTCCCGCGCCTATTTCAACGACCGGCTCGGCCCCTTCCTGGCGCGCGCGTGCGAGCTTACCGGCATGGACGCCGCACTGCCCATGAACAGCGGGGCCGAAGCGGTCGAGACCGCGCTGAAGGCCGCGCGCAAATGGGCTTATAGGGTCAAGGGCGTTGACGCCGACCGCGCCGAGATCATCGCCTGCGAAGGTAATTTCCACGGCCGAACCATCACTATCACGGGCTTCTCGTCGGTTCCCCAATACCGCGACGGCTTCGGGCCCTTCGCCCCAGGCTTCAAGCTCGTGCCCTTCGGCGATGCAGCGGCGCTGGAGGCCGCCATCACGCCTGACACAGCGGCCTTTCTGGTCGAGCCGGTGCAGGGCGAGGGCGGCATCATCGTGCCGCCGAAGGGCTATCTGGCCGAGGTGGCGCGGATATGCCGCGCCCACAATGTGCTGCTGATCGCGGATGAGGTGCAGAGCGGCCTTGGTCGCACCGGAAAGCTGCTCGCCTGCGAGCATGAGGGCGTCATGCCGGACGGGCTGACGCTGGGCAAGGCGCTCGGCGGCGGATTGCTGCCCGTCTCCTTGTTCCTGGCGCGGCGCGAACTGATGGGCGTGTTCAAGCCCGGCGATCACGGCAGCACCTTTGGCGGCAATCCGATCGCGGCCGCCGTTGGGCTCGCCGCGCTCGATACGCTGGTCGAAGAGCGGTTGAGCGAGCGTGCCGCGCAGACCGGCAGCCACCTGCTGCAGCGCCTGCGCGGGATAAACAGTCCCGTCGTCCGCGAGGTCCGCGGCATCGGCCTGTTCGCCGGCATCGAGCTCGATCCTGCGCACGCCGACGCGGGCGCGGTGGTGCGGCGGCTGATCGATGTCGGTGTGCTGACCAAGGATACCCATCGCAACACCATCCGCTTCGCGCCACCCTTGACCATCAATGAGAGCGAGATCGATTGGGCGATCGACCGGCTCGTCGAGGTGCTCGATGCGACGATGTCCGCTGCACCTGAGCCGATCACGGAGGCGCTCAGCTGAGACCGGCCGCCGTGCGTTTTGCGCCAGGCTCGTGTCGTCAGGCATTCATCCCTCGTCCGGCAAGGTGAAGACGGCACAGTTCGCTGCGATGCCACGCAACGCATGCGTGCCGAGTGGGATCAAGGCGCCATCGGCATGAGCTGCAACCGACCCCGAAATCAATACCGCGTGGTTCAACGGTTTGCATAACCCCTCGAGCCGGCTGACGAGATTCACGGCAGGTCCGATCGCGGTGAAATCCAGCCGGTCAGCGGCGCCGATATTGCCCCAGAAGATGTCGCCGACATGCAGCGCCGCACCGAAGGTGAGCGGCGGCAGCCCCTGCTGTTGGCGCGTCGTGTTGAGATGTGCCATGCCGGCCCGGGCGGCTTTGACCGCCTGCAGCGCGGCGCGGCAGGCATCGCCGGGACTGTCGCCGGTTACTGGAAAGATCGCAAATATCCCATCGCCGATGAATTTCAGTACTTCTCCACCGAAGGCGTGGGTCGCGCCGGCGATGCGGTCGAACCAGGCGTTGAGGGCCGCGATCACGGTCGCCGCAGGTGCCGCTTCCGATAGCTCGGTGAAGCCGCGGAGATCGGCAAATAACAACGCCGCCTGAATCGTCTCGCCGAAATCGCGCCGCAGTGGCCC
>Ga0306920_100008796_pt1 | contig 13426 bp, 10 predicted proteins | sample flu12Cox44000170_FD_204666 | JGI IMG/M metagenome (GOLD analysis project Ga0306920, IMG submission 204666) | Lab enrichment of tropical soil microbial communities from Luquillo Experimental Forest, Puerto Rico - flux4day.12C.oxic.44.000.170 (v2)... | ecosystem: Environmental > Terrestrial >... | reverse complement strand
CGGCAGCCTCGAATCCATGCGCCGCGCGTTCATGCGCCTCGTGGGCACGCCGCCCGGGCAGTACCGCGAGCGCTTCAATCGCCATCACCCGAGAGCGGCCAGCGGCGTCAACGGCTGGCCCAGTGCTAGGAGGACGATATGAACCGGTTCCTGCGCTTCGCGGTCCCGCTGGGGCTGCTGCTGGCGGCTGTCCTCATCGCGGGCGGCCAGATCCACACCCCGATGGCGCGCGCCGACGCCAAGCACTACGTGTGCACGGCGTGCGGACTGCCGTGCGACGCCAAGGTCTTCGACAAGCCCGGCACGTGCCCCGACTGCGGCATGGCGCTCGTGGAGCAGGGGAGTGCCGCCGCGACGCCACGCACGGACACGCGGCGGAAGGTGGCGATCCTGCTCTTCAACGGCGTCGAGATCATCGACTCCATGGGCCCCTACGAGCTGTTCGGCGCCGCGAACTACAACGTCTACACCGTGGCCGCGACGAAGGACCCGGTCACCTCCGCGATGGGCCTGAGCATGGTGCCCAAGTATTCGTTCGCCGACGCGCCGCAGCCCGACGTGCTCGTGGTGCCCGGCGGCGGCGTGCGCGGCGCGCAGAACGACGCGGCGGTGCTGAAGTACGTCACCGAGACCACCGCCGGCGCCAAGCACACCATGTCGGTGTGCAACGGCTCGTTCATCCTCGCCAGCGCCGGTCTCCTGGACGGGCTCACGGCCACGTCGACGTATGGGAATGTCCTGCCGCTCCACGAGCGCTTCCCGAAGGTGAAGGTGGTGGGCGACCAGCGCTACGTGGACAACGGCAAGATCATCACCACCGCGGGCCTCTCGGCCGGCATGGACGGCGCGCTGCACGTGATCGCGCTGCTCGACGGCGAGGCACGCGCCCGCCAGGTGGCGTTGAACGAGGAGTACGCCTGGCAGCCGGGTGGCGGGTACGTGCGCCCCGCACTCGCCGACCGCTACATCCCGAACATCGACGTCGAGAAGGAGTCCGGCGCCAGCACCGACTGGAAGGTCGTGAGCTCGAACGGCGACGCGAGCCACTGGGACATCGTGGTGCAGGGTGCGTCGAAGCAGAGCGCGGGCGAGCTTCTCAAGAACTTCGGGCGCGCGCTGGAGCAGCAGGCGCGCTGGAGCGCGAGTTCAGAGGTCTCGGGGGCGCCCAAGGCAGGCGCGAGCCCGGCGTCGCAGTCGTGGTCGTTCCAGGACCTGGACGGCAGGACCTGGCGAGGCACGCTCACCGTGGAACCGGTCAAGGGCGCGACCGGCGAATACACCGCGCGGCTCGTCGTCGCCCGGAACGGCTGACGCTCCCATACCGGCCGGGCCTGCGCGGCCCGGCCGGTGCCCGGCGCGTGCGATGCGCACGCCCTGTCAACGGCCCGCCAACTTCCGTGGCGGGCCGGCGCGCAGAAGTCGTTGCCAGTGCGCCGAGTGGTCATATGACCCGGGCTCGCGTCCTGCTCGATGTGTGTTCGCATTCCTCAAGCCTCCCGCGGCCCTGGCCGATGACGCCGGGGCGACGCTCAGTGTTCTCATGCCATAAGGGAGGCAGCATGGCCTACGAAGCCGAGATCAGCCGGAACAACCCGAGCGCGTTCCTGTTCCTCATCGACATGTCGGGCTCCATGACGGATCCCTACGGCAGCGGCAAGCGCAAGGCGGACGGCGTCGCCGACGCCATCAACAAGCTGCTCACCAACCTGTCCATCAAGTGCACGAAGTCGGAGGGTGTGCGCGACTACTACGACGTCGGTGTGATCGCCTACGGCAAGCGGGTCGAGCCCGCGCTGGTCGGTGAGCTCACGGGCGTGTCGCTCGCCAGCATCAGCGCGGTCGCGAACCACCCGGCGCGCATCGAGGAGCGCACGAAGAAGGAAGACGACGGCGCCGGCGGCCTTGCCGAGGTGAAGGTGAAGTTCCCCGTGTGGTTCGACGCCAAGGCGGCGGGCTCCACGCCGATGTGCGAGGCGTTCAAGATGGCGCACACGACGCTCTCGGGCTGGGTCGCGAACCACCCGTACAGCTTCCCGCCGATCGTGATCAACATCACCGACGGCGAGGCCACGGACGGCGACCCGGCGGTGGACGCCGAGGCGCTGCGCGCGCTGTCGACGCAGGATGGCAACCTGCTGCTCTTCAACTGCCACATCTCGGGCACGGCGGGCGAGAGCGTGCTGTTCGCCGACCACGAGGAAGGACTGCCGGACCAGTTCGCGAAGCTCCTGTTCAACATGTCGAGCGTGCTGCCGGAGGCGATCCGGGAGAGCGCCCAGCGCGAGGGGTTCAAGGTCTCTGAGAAGTCGCGCGGGTTCGCGTTCAACGCGGACCTGGTCGAGCTGATCCGATTCCTCGATATCGGTACCCGCCCCAGCAACCTGCGCTAGGTCGCCATGCACACGTCGGCGACGGCGTGGTGGGCCCCCAAGTCCGGGAATGCCGCCAGCGAGTACGAAGATGCGTACGCGGTGAAACCGGAGGCCCTCCGGTTCGCCGTTGCAGACGGTGCCAGCGAGACGTCGTTCGCCCGCCAGTGGGCGGAGCTCCTGGTCGAAGGATTCGTCCAGGACGCTCCGTCCCCGGCGGGGCTGCACGACTTCGTCGCCCCGCTCCAGGCCGTGTGGGCCGAGGGCCAAAAGGGCAAGGCCACCGCCTGGTACTCGGAGCGGAAGGCCGCGGACGGCGCGTTCTCGTCGCTGCTCGGCGTCACCATCGAGGGTGACCGCTGGCGCGCGGTGGCGGTGGGCGATTCCTGCCTGTTCGTGCTGCGCGCGGGGAAGGTGCTGCGCGCGTTCCCGCTCGAGCGTGCGGAGCAGTTCAACAACCGGCCGTCGCTCCTCTCCAGCGTGGCGCGCGCGAACGCCGGCGTGTGGAGCCAGGTGGCGACCGTGGACGGCGACCTCCAGGAGAAGGACCGGTTGCTGCTCATGACCGATGCGCTCGCGCAGTGGTTCCTGGTCGAGGCCGAGATGGGGCGCCGGCCGTGGGCGGCGCTCGCCAAGGTCACCACGCCCGAGCAGTTCACCGCGTACATCGACTGCCTGCGCGCCGGCGGCGCGCTGCGCAACGACGACGTCACGCTCGTGAGCGTGGAGGTGGCCGCGTGAGTTGGCCCACCATGTCGGACTACCAGGAGGCGGTCCAGAACCCCGCCAACTGCTTCTCCGATCCGCAGCTCAAGGCCGGCACGCCGGCCTTGAACGCGTTGGGCCTGCCGTCGCCGGTGACCGGCGGCTTCTGCAGCGTCTACCAGGTGACGAGCGGTAAGACGCGCTGGGCGGTGCGCTGTTTCCTGCACAACATCCGCGACGGACGCGAGCGGTACAAGGAGATCAGCAAGTTCCTCCGCGGGCGGAAGCTCAAGGAGATGGTGGGCTTCGAGTACGTGGCCGACGGCATCCGCGTGCGCGGCGACTGGCATCCCGTCCTGAAGATGGAGTGGGTCGACGGGCTGCAGCTCAACACGTGGGTGGACCGGCACTCGCAGGACGCGAGGGCGCTCCGGCAGCTCGACGACCGCTGGGCCGATCTCATGAGCGCGCTCGAGGGAGCGCACATCGCCCACTGCGATCTCCAGCACGGGAACGTCCTCGTCGACGGCGCCGGCCACTTGCGCCTGATCGACTACGACGGCATGTACGTGCCGGCGCTGCGCGGCAAGGGGAGCCACGAGAAGGGCCACCCCGCCTACCAGCATCCGCAGCGCGACGGCAAGGACTTCGACGAGAACGTCGACCGCTTCGCGGCGCTGGTCATCCACACGTCGCTCATCGCGGTCGCGGAGTCGCCGGCGCTGTGGAAGAAGTACTACGACGACGACAACCTCATCTTCAAGCGCACCGACTTCGTGGACCCCGACGGCGCGCCGGTGTTCAAGGACCTGCTGAAGATGTCGGGCGTGGTTGCCGACCGCGCCGCCACGCTGCGCGACGCGTGCAAGAAGCGCCTGCCCGAGACGCCGAGGCTCGCCGACGTGCGCGGCGGTGGGGCGCAGAAGAAGCCGGCGAAGGTGCTCCAGCTGTTCGGGGCGAAGCAGCCGGCCGATGTGCAGGCGGCCGCGCCGATGAAGAAGGTGGCGGGCGGCGGCGCGGTTGCCGCGAGCGCTCCGGTGGGGCGCGCCCGCGCCGCGCCCGCGCCGGCACCCGCTGCGGCTCCCAAGCAACCGAGCGCCGCGCCCCCGCCGCGGCCCGCGATCATCCAGATCCCGCGCCGCGCGGCACCTCCCGCGGCGCCCGCTCCAGCGAAGCCGCCGCAGATCGCGCCGGTCCCCAAGCCGCAGCCCGCGAAGGCACAGAAGCACGCCGCGAAGCACGCGCCGCCCACCGTGAGGCCGCTGCCCGCACCGGTCGCGAGACCACAGCCCGCGGGCAGGCCCTCGGGCTCGCAGCCGACGTGGATGGGCTCGCCGTCCGGATCGCAGCCCAGCGCGCCTCCCGTGCTGACGACGAGTGCGTCGGCCGCAAGCGGGGCGGTCTCCGCGCCCGCCACCAGCGCACCGGCCACGACCTCGCGCGCGCCGCAGAAGACCGTGACGCCGCGGTCCTCGAGCCGGCCCGGCTCGCGCCGCGCCACCACGTCGGGGGCGGCGACGTGGACCGGATGGGGCGTCGAGTGGACACGGCCCGGCGAGCTGCGCGAGCGCCACATCTGGCAGGTGCCCGTGATCGGGAAGCGCCAGGTGCCGCGCACCCTGCTCGGCATCACGATCGGGACACGAATGGAGAAGTACGCGGAGAGCCACGAGGAGAAGGTCGAGGACGTCGGCTACAAGCTCGGCGGCCACCGGCTCGAGGTCACGTCGCTCGCGTTCACGCTCGACGCGAGGCTCCTCGCCAGCGCCTCGCGCGACGGCTCGGTGCGGGTGTGGAACGTGAAGCGCGGGCGCGAAGCCTGCGCGCCGCTCATGGCGGACTCCGCCGTGCTCGCCATGGCGCTCGTGCCCGACCGGACGATGGTCGCGGCCGTGCTCGAGGACCGCGCGGTCGTGCTCTGGGACCACGGCCCCAAGCGTCGCGTCGTCCACCTCGAGGCGCCGGATCATTCCCCGTTCAAGGCCGTCGCGGTCTCGAGTGACGGCCAGTGGGTGGCCGCCGGCGGCGCCGGCCGCAGGCTCTACCTGTGGAACACCGAGCGCGGCGCGGCAGGGACGGAGTTCGAGCGCGCGACCGGCCGCATCGAGGCGATCGCGTTCACGCCCGACGGCAGCGGCATCGTGTGCGCCACCCACAAGAGCCGTCTGGAGCTGTTCGATCGCGCCTCGGGCGCGCCGCGATGGAGCACGCGCACGACGTGTGGCCGCATCGCGGCGCTCACCGCGTCGCGCCACTCGGGCGGCGTGATCGGAGGCGGCCGCGACGGCACGGTCGTACGTTGGGATCCGAGCGACGGCAGCGAGCGCCAGCGCATGCGGCCCACGCCCGAGCGGCTCGTCACGCTCGCGACCACGCCCGACGCCGCCACGCTGCTGATCGGCCTCCGCTCGCGGAAGGCGAGCCTGTTCGAGACCGCCGGCAAGCGCGAGGTGGGCCTGCTCGACGGCCATCCCGGCGCGGTCACCGCTGCGGCGATCTCCGCCACGGGCAGGCTCGCCGCGACGGGCTCGACCGACGGCAGCGTGCGGCTCTGGGGACTGCGCTGAGCTGAAGCCGGCGCGGTGTGTCGCGGGCACCACGCGGATGCGCGATGATGCGCGACCATGGCCCCTGACGACGATCTCGAAGCCGGCCGCGCGGCGCTCACCGAGGGCGCATGGGAGCGCGCGCGCGCGGCGTTCGAGCGCGCACTCGAACGCGTGCCCGATCCCGAGGCGCTCGAAGGGCTCGGCACCGCGTGCGCCATGCTGGCCGACGGCAACGCCGCGATCGCGGCCCGCGAGCGTGCCTACGCGCTCTACCGCGAGCGCGGCGAGACCCATGCGGCAGCGCGCATGGCGATCTGGCTCGCGATCGACTCGCTGGACTTCCGCTACGAGGCGGCGGTGGCCGGGGGCTGGATGCAGCGCGCCGAGCGGCTGCTGGAGGGCTCGCCGCCGAGCCTCGAGTTGGGGCTCGTGCGCACGCTCGGCGGCCACCTGGCGCTCATGGCGGAGAACGACTGCGAGACCGCGCGCGCGCGCGCCGCGGAGGGACGCGAGATCGCGCGGCTTGCGGCGAGCCCGGAGCTGGAGGTCCTGAGCCTGGGACTCGAGGGCCTGGCGCGTGTCAGCGAGGGCGACGTGCGCGACGGCATGCGGCTCCTCGATGAGGCCACCGTCGCGGCCCTCGGTGGCGACGTGAAGGACCTGATGGCGGTGGGGCAGTCGTGCTGCTACCTGATCCACGCCTGTGAGCGCGTGCGTGACTTCGAGCGCGCGGGTCAATGGTGCGAGCGCGTTCGCGAGTTCTGCGAACGCTGGCGCTACGCCACCCTGTTCACGGTGTGCCGCACGCAGTACGCCTCGGTGCTCATGCACCGCGGAGACTGGGCGGCGGCCGAGACGGAGCTGCTCGCCGCGATGGACGAGTTGGAGGCGAACCGCCCGGCGGCGATCGCGCCCGGCATCGTGCGGCTCGCCGAGCTGCGCCGACGCCAGGGCCGGCGCGACGAGGCGGCCGCGCTGTTCGAGCGCGTGCGCACGCACCCCATGGCGGTGCTCGGCCGCGGCGAGCTGGCGCTCGACACGGGCGACGCGCGGGGCGCACTCGAGCTGGCACAGCAGGCGCTGCGCCGCGTGCCGGCCACGAGCCGCACCGAGCGCGTCGCCGGGCTGGACCTGCTCGCGCGCGCGGCGGCCACGCTATCCGACGATGAGGCGGCCGCCGCGGCGGCCGCGGAGCTCGAGGACGTCGCGCGCGTGATCGCCACCGAGCCGCTGGCGGCGCTGGCGCTGCGTGCGCGCGGACTGGCGCTCTCGCGGCGCGACCCGTCGGCGGCGCGCGTCGCGCTCGAGGACGCGGCCGACCTGCTCGAGCGCGGGTCGATGCCGTTCGAGGCCGCGCACACACAGCTGGCACTCGCGCGCGTGCTGGCGCGCGAGGGCCGGAGTGACGCCGCACGCCGGGCGAGCGAGCACGCGGCGGCGCTGTTCGCACGCCTGGGCTCGGCCGCGGGCGCGTTCGCGGGCGCGCCGGACGCCGACTCGACGAGCGCCGGCACGGATGCGCCGCCCGAGCCCTCGCCGCTCACGGCGCGCGAGCGCGACGTCCTGCGCCTCGTCGCCGGCGGGCTCGCCGACAAGGAGATCGCGGCGAAGCTGAGCCTGAGCCCGCACACGATCCACCGGCACGTGTCGAACATCCTCAGCAAGCTCGACCTGCCGTCGCGCGCGGCCGCGGTGGCGCTCGCCGCCCGGCTGGGCCTGCTCGAGTAGCCCGCTCCGCTTCGAGGTGCCGGCACCCCGCATGGCCGGTTCAGGCCATGCACGCGGCCCGCGGATGGCCTCTACCAGCGAAGTCACGACGCTGCTCCAGTCCGTACCTTCGACAGTGTCCGAGCGGCCCCCGCATCCCGCGGCCGGCGCTCCGCGACCGAACGGAGGACGACGATGTTCAACGTACGGACCCGCCCGCTGTCGATCACGCCCGCGCTGCTCGCGCTCGGGCTGGTCGCGCTTTCGAATCACGCCCGCGCGCAGGACGCGCCGCAACCCTCGCCGGAGATCAAGCGCCTCACGGCGCTCGCCGGGAAGTTCGAGGGTGAAGCCCAGTACACGGCCGGCGGGAAAACGATCAGGTTCACGCTCCACCACGATAATCGCGTCGGCGCGGGTGGCTTCTGCCTCGCCAACCACGAGACCGCCGACGTCCCCGGCATGGGGCACTACGAGGCGGAGAACCTGTTCGGCTGGGACGCGGGCAAGGGCGAGCTGCACCTCTACTCGGTCACGAACGACCCGTACACGCACGACCACGCTGGCCGCTTCACCGACGAGAAGCACGCGACGTTGCGCTACCAAGGGCTCCGCGACGGCAAGAAGCTCAGCGAGGTGATCCCCATGGAGATCCTCGGCCCCGACGAGTACCGCTTCAAGAGCACGCTGACCGTGGCCGGCGGCACGCCGGAGGTGTTCGTGGCCACGATGAAACGCGTCAGCGAGCTGTCGGCACGCTGATCGACACCCCCCGACGGGCGCGCGACGCGGTGGTCGACACCCCGCGCGCCCGCTTCAAAAGGAGCTGGCCATGCCGAACGTGTTCGGGGAAGACGTCGAGAGCATCGACGCCATCACGCAGGCCCTCCGCCGCCACGGCGACGCCATGCGACTCACGTACCGCGCGCACTACGTGTTCGACGACCGCTCGCGCGACCCTTATGCCGGCACGCGGCTCGAGCGGCCCGCGGCCATGGTCGGCAACCCGCCCGGCGTCACCTATCCCTGGGAGCAGGTGTTCCTCGCGGCGGCCGGCTGCGCCGGGTCGGACTACCCGATGCTCGCGAGCCACCTGGCTGTGCCGATCCAGCGCGTGGAGCTGGTGGTCGAGGGCGTCTTCGATCCGCGCGGCGAGTTCGACGGGCTCGCCGGCTACCACGGGCCCGCGGTGATCGGCGCTCTGCGCGGCATCCCGCGCACGGACAGCCTCCGGATCGAGCGCCCGGTCGCGGTGCCGGGCTGATCGCCCCTCGGGAGGGAGCGCGAGCAGGGCCGCGCCGACGCCCATCGACCGACGGGTGATGTTCGCGCCGGCCTCGTCATGCTAATGTCACGCGGGGGCCCGGCTGCCCGTGTGAGGGGCGGCCGAACCCCCTTGGCGTGAAGAGTGTCGACAGCGCAAATCGTTGCGGCGACGAGGGAGGCTGGGACGTTGCGTCCCCCGGGCCGGCGCCGCGGTGCTCCTCACCCAAAAAGATGTCGCGCGGCCGGCCGGTGCTCTACCGGAAATCCCCCGACAACCGGTCCCGATCGGACCGCGCGACCTGTTCCCAACGGCACAGGGAGTACCCCGTCGACTCGGAGTACGCCGGGAACCCCCTGTATATGTGAGAACGCCAGTCGGGGTGGAACCGGTCGCGTAAATTTTTCGCGACGGTCTGCTCGCCGGGTGTATGGGGTCCGTCCGCGCAGCCCCCACTCTTTAGGGGCTGCCTCGGACGCTCCAGATCCCGGGAAGCCCCGGCAGGCGCCGGAGTGATCGCGATGGCCACCATCGTTTCGCAGGGTCCGCTCGAGTCCACGCAGGAGCTGGTCGCGCGCGCCCTCAAGGGCGACCGGATGGCCCGCGACCGCATCGCCGGCCGCTATCACGACACCCTCCTGCAATTTGGTCACGGCCGGCTCCCGCGGCTTGCGCGCGGCCTCGTCGAGACGGTCGATGTGGTCCAGGAGGTGCTCGGGCGCGTGCTGGGGCGACTCGACCGGGTCGACGCGTCGGAGCCGGGCTCGCTGCTGGCCTACCTGCGCGAGTCCGTGCTCAACCAGATCCGCGACGAGATCCGCCGTGCCGAGCGCCGACCGCGGACCACCGTGCTGGGGGACCTTCATCGCGCGCTCGACCCGGACCCGCTCGATGCGGCGATCAGCAGGCAGGAAGGCGAGCGCTACACGGACGGCGTGCTCCGGTTGCCGGCCGTCCAGCGGGAGGCGTTCCTGATGAAGGTCGAGATGGGTCGGAGCTACCGCGAGATCGCCGACCGGCTCGGGCGCCCGTCCCAGGAGGCGGCCCGCATGCTCGTCCGGCGCGCGATCTTCGCGCTGACGAAGATGCTCCGCGAGTCCGAGACGCGATGAACGAGCCGCCGGACGACCCCTCTCCCGAGCTCGAACGGTTCGTCGAGGCCATCTCCGAGGGCGAGCCGGTCGAGTGGGAGAAGGAGATCGCACGCCGCGGCCTGGACGCGAAGACGCTCGAGGCGCTGCGACTGATCGAGACCGCGTCGCGGCTCCATAGGAGCGGCGGCGGCGCGACCGATCCGGGAGCGAACGAGACTGCGGCCGGCGCGGAGGGGGCCGCCGAGCGCAGCTGGGGCGGCCTGCGGATCCTCGGCCCGCTGGGTGTCGGTGAGTACGGCGAGGTCTACCGCGCGTTCGATCCCGCCCTGCGGAAGGAAGTGGCGCTCAAGCTCTGGAGCGCCAGCGACCAGCCGACCACGATCGAGATGCAACTCGCGGAAGCGCGTGCGCTCGCACGGGTGCGGGATCCGAACGTGCTGCTCGTGCTCGGCGCCGACGTGCACGACGGCCACGTCGGCATGTGGACCGAACTGCTGGAGGGCGTGACGCTCGAGCAGATGCTCACAGAGCTGGGGCCTGCCCACTGGCGCGAGCTGGCGGTCTACGGCATCGATCTCTGCCGCGCGCTCGCGGCCGTGCACGCGGTCGGCCTGGTGCACGGCGACGTGAAGGCGGCGAACGTCATGCGCGAGCGCGGCGGGCGGATCGTGCTCATGGACTTCGGGAGTGCCGGCGACGTCGAGCCGGGGTCAGGCGCCGGCGGCAGGAAGGGCACGCCGCTCGCCATGGCGCCGGAGCTGCTGCTCGAGAACCGCGCGAGCCCGGCCTCGGACCTCTACAGCCTGGGCGTGCTGCTCTTTCGCATCATCACCGGCCGCTATCCGCTGCACGCAAAGACGCTCGAGGATCTCAAGGCGGCGCACGCGAGCGCGCGCGGCCCGCTGCCGTCGCTGCGGAGCGTGCGGCACGACGTGCCGAACGAGTTCTCGGACGCGATCGCGCGCGCGCTCGAGCGCGATCCCGCGAAACGGTTTGCGAGCGCGGTCGAGATGGAGCGCGCGCTGGCATCGGCGCTGACGAAGGGCTGGCTCGACGCTGCCGGAGCCGCGAGCGCCCCCGCCACGACAGCCCGTGCCCCGGCGCGCGGGCCGCGCGTCGTGGCGTGGGCCGCGGCCGCGGTGGTGCTGGCCGCGGCGCTTGCCGCCCTGTGGTGGCTGGAACCTCCGACCGGAGCGCCCGACGAGACCCCCATGCAGTTCACGTTCGATCTTCCCGTGGGCGAGCACCTCTCGCAGTTCGCAAACCTCACCGTGTCGCCGGATGGCAGCATGGTGGCGTTCGCGAGCGTGGACACCTCGGGAACGAGCGCGCTGTGGGTGCGGCGGTTCGATTCGCTCTCGACCGTGCGCCTGCCCGACACCGAAGGCGCGAGCTATCCGTTCTGGTCGCCGGACAGCCGCCAGATCGCCTTCTACGCCGGTGGCAGCTTGAAGCGTGTGGGCACGGACGGCGACAGCGTGCGCGTCATCTGCCGCGCGGAGCTGGGCCGCGGCGGCAGCTGGGGAAGCGACGGCACGATCCTCTTCGCCGCGCCGCTGCAGGGACCGCTGCTGCGCGTGCGCGCCGGCGGCGGCGTGCCCGTGCCCGCGACCGCGCTCGACTCGGCCGTCGCGGAGCAGTCGCACCGCTGGCCGTTCTTCCTGCCCGACGGGGACCACTTCCTCTACGTCACCACGCCCGAGCGCAACGGCACGTTCGACCTGTTCGTCGGCTCGCTCAGCTCCGATCGGCGCGTGTACCTGGGGCCGGTGGAGTCCGGCGTGATCTACTCATCGGGGATGCTCGTCTACATGGTGAACGAAGGGCTCGAGGCGCGACCGTTCGACGTGGGCACGCTGCGCTGGCGCGGTGATCCGCGGCCGTTGTCGGCGATCCCCGGCTATGGCGGCTCCGTGGCCGAGCCGCATGCCAGCGTGTCGCGCAACGGGACGCTCGTCTACGCGCAGGAGGCGGTTCGCGAGGGCCGTGTGGTGTGGATCGACGTCGCCACCGGCGCGGAGACCGTCGTGGCGAGGGGTCCTTACTTCGATCCCGCGGTGTCGCCGGACGGCCGCCGCATCGCCATCGAGCGCGTGGAGGGTTCGGGCCACAGCAACCTGTGGATGATCGACGCGGCGACCGGGACGGCGGAGCGCTGGACCGACGTCCCGGGACTGAACCGCAAGGCCGTGTGGTCGCCCGCGGGCGACTCGCTCCTGTTCTCGTCCAGCCGGGGCACCAGGGACGCGATCTACGTCCGACGCACCGACGGGTCGATGGCCGAGCGCTTGGTCGTCCCATCCGGCCCTGCGCCGATGATGTGGGCCACGTCCTGGCCGCGCCGGGGTCCGATCACGCTCACGCGCTACGACATCGGCTCCTCGTGGAATCTCTACGAGCTTGAAGCCGGGCACCCGGTGCCGATCGTCGCCACGCCGGCGCCGGAATCCCGCGGCGCGATGTCTCCCGATGGCCGCTGGTTCGCGTTCGACTCCAATCGTTCGGGCAAGACGCACATCCAGCTCATGGAGATGGGTTCTCGCGAGCAGTACATGCTCTCCATCGAAGGCGGCATGGACCCGCGCTGGGCGTCTGCCGCGGGCACGCTGTTCTTCCATACCGCCGCGAACGAGTTCTACGAGGTGTCGCCGGTCGCCGGCCGCCGTCCCACGGAATGGCCGATCCAGCGCCTGTTCCGGACCGCCGTGCCGGACGGGTACGACGTTTCGGCGGATGGGAAGCGCGTGCTGTGCTGCCTCAAGTCCTACATCGGGCGGCCCGAGGAAGTGGCGGTGCTCGTCAACGTGCGCGCGGCGGCGACGAAGAGGCTCTAGCGCACCGTGGGCGTCCGCTCCGAGTACCGTGCGCAGAAGGCGGAGCCGCTGCACGCGGCGAGCACGCCCGCGCGCGGCGATGTCGCGGCGCTGCCGACGCCGGTCAAACGCTTCGCCGAGACCGCACGCGCGCGCGGCGAGGCGCCGCGGTCCGTGGTGCTCCAGCAGAGGGGCGCGATCCGGGCCGCGCAGGGGAAGCCGTGGATGACGTTCGCGTCCGAGCAGGTCTACGCGATGGAGCCGCCCGGGTTCCTGTGGCTCGCTCGCGCGCAGGCGGCGCCGCTGGTGTGGATCGCGGCGAAGGACAGCTTCATCCACGGCGCCGGGAACCTGCACATCCGGCTCTTCGACCTGTTCAAGGTGGCGAACGCGCGCGGCCCTGAGATCGACCAGGCCGCCGCGCTCCGGTTCTGGTCCGAAGCGCTGGAGTTCCCGGAGATGGTGGCGAGCCCGCACGGGTCCGCGCGCGTGGCGGTGCTCGACCGGTGATCGTGGCGCGGCCGGCGGCTCAACGCCGCCGGCCGCCGCCACCGAACTGCGGTTGATGCGCCTGGAAGCTGTTCTGGCGTTCCGCCCCGACCAGTTGCGCGCCGTACTGCTGGTTCAGCGTGCGCGGGTCGCCGGTGTACGGCTGCCACTGCGTCATCCCGCTCAGGTTCGGCTGCCGCTCCTGCCAGCCGCCGTTCCCATCCGGCCGGTAGTAGCGGCCATTGTCGCCGGCGATCACGTGGCCGTTCACGTCGACCACGCCGCCGTCGTCGCCCTTGATTCCCGCGATGTGCGTGACGTTGCCGGTCGTCGGGTCGTAGATCGTGCCCATGCCCGCGGACACCTGCGTTCCGGTGCGCGCGTTGCCCGCGGTTACCTTGCTCCCGGTCGCGGTGACGCCGGTGGTCGCGTTGTG
>Ga0306920_100008794_pt1 | contig 13428 bp, 18 predicted proteins | sample flu12Cox44000170_FD_204666 | JGI IMG/M metagenome (GOLD analysis project Ga0306920, IMG submission 204666) | Lab enrichment of tropical soil microbial communities from Luquillo Experimental Forest, Puerto Rico - flux4day.12C.oxic.44.000.170 (v2)... | ecosystem: Environmental > Terrestrial >... | reverse complement strand
GCCCGAAGTCGAAGGCGCGCCGTTGCAGCTGCGTTTCCAGCCCGGGAATTTGCGCGGCCAGGTCGCTCGCCATGCGCCACCCGCTCTGGTACGAATCGCTCGCGTAAGAGGGCGCTATCCAGCGGCACTTCTTGCCGCGCGAAGCGAACAGGAACGCGGCGCTGATGCCCAAGATGCCCTTGCCGAATCGTCGCCCGGCCGCCACCACCTTGTAACGCGAAGCGCAGTCCGCAATCTCAATCTGCGCCGGGTGAAAGTCCGGTAGACATCCGTTGATGGTCTTGGTCTCGTTTCTCCCAGTTGTGACCATAGTGCAAAATGAGCGTCGTCTTGGCGTCGAGCAAGGTGGTGTCGAGTTTGTCCGGCACCTTTCCGAACGCGTATTCGATGAACGCGCGCTGCAGTTGCGGCTCTTTCGATTTGGCCCAGCTGCGCAAGATCGCTTCGCCAACCGTTAGCTGATTTCCGTCCTTGTCCGCGATGACCTTGCAGGCGATCTCTTGGGCGAGCGCGCGGAAGTGATTGAAACTTTTCGGCCGTCCGGTGCGGTTGATGCGGGCGTCGTTCTTGGTGAACCGGACGCCGATCGGCATTGCCTTTTTTCCCGCTGTTGGCTGCGGCGTGTCCTGCATTTCCGTTTTTGCGTAGTCGCACCACCGATTGTGGGTGTCAAATTCTATTCGCTTCCCACACCGTCGGGCGTTGGTTCCAGAATTTGGTCGTGATCGCGCTGTAGCCGCTCTGCCGCAACGCCTTGTTGAAGGCGCGACCGATCGCTTTGTTGCTAACGGTTCGGTTGCCGAAGCGGTAGCTGTTGAAGTGGCCGATGCTGCACGCTCCGAAGGCGTTGGCGACGACGAGATATTTCGGGCGGGCTAGGTCCAAGACGTGGTGCAAGTGGTCGAGCGGGCGTTCAAAGTGCTCGAAATACTCGGAGGCGAAAACCAAGTCGGCTTTGGTCGGCTCGGGCTGGACGTCGAAGCGGTGTTTTTCGCCGAGCGCCTTCGCGATGTCGAACTGGAGCGTGCCGGGCAGTTGGGCGCCGGTGACTTTGTCGACGTCGCTTTCTTGGCGCAGTGCGATGCAAGAGAGGCCGACGCCGCAACCAAGATCGCAGACCGAGGAGATGCGCAGCCGCCACAAGAGCGATTTGAAGCGCTTCACGTATTCCTTCGAGCAGATCAGGTAACAGGCGATCATCTCGGCGATCATCGCTTCAGAATGATAGATGCCGTAATCGGGCTGGCCGCGCGCGACGGATTCGTACCACGCGTTCCGCGTTTCGAGAAGCTGCGGCTGCTCTGCGTTTGAGTAATGGCGGAGCGCGATGGCGGCGTTGCCGGGCAAGCTGTCGCTCAGCCTCGGGCAAACGCTCAAGACTTCGGCGACGGCGTCGTCCAATTTCCACTCAAGAGCACGCTTCAATTTTCATCCCGTATTCGTTCGGTCCCGAGTCGACCGCGAGGTCAGCCCTTTTGACCAACTTATTTTTGCGGAAGCGGCGGTAGTCGACGTGGTGATGCCAGCGGCCAAAGCGCCAGACCAGCCGGGAGACGTCCGGATGCAAGTTGACCTGCATCTCGGATTTGGGCCGCGTCCCTTCGATCGAGTAAAATTCTTGGGTGCAACCGCCGGGAATGAGCTGGGTCGAGATTTTGTATTGCAGGAAGGCGTTGAACAGGATGGTGCACCAGCCGTTTTTGAGTAAGCGGAGCGAGAGATCGGTGTCCTCGTTGTAGCGTCCGCGCCAGCGGTAGGGCAGGGCGTTGCGGATGAGGTTGCAGGAGTAGATGCGGGTGTTGAGCGTGATCGGCGGGCGCTTCGTCTTGCGCGGCACGAACATGAAATAGTTTGGACCGGCCATGCCGACGTTGGTGTAGCGGAGCGCGAAGTCCTCCATGCAGCGAAAGATCGTGCCGTCGCCGACTAGGATTTCGCGGTTGCGGTTGTAGCGATAAAAGCCGCGAATGTTGTCGTCCATCACCCAATGCCAGTCCGAGCCGTTGGCCATGGAGTGGGCCCACGCGAAGTTGCGGGCCGGGCCGGGTCCCTTGCTCTTGGTGTCGCCGAGGCGGTCGAACGTGTTGTAGTCGCGCTGGTAGGCTGGGTCCAAGACCAAGATGTTAGCGCGGTCGATCACGTTGGCGTAGTTCCACAGTTCCTGCTCCTCGACCACGATGCGGTAAGGGACTCCCATCTTTTCCAGCGAACGGACGGTTAGGCGCGTGGCCCACCGGCCCTTGCTCACGATGTAGAGCGGGAACTTAGGATTCACTGACAATGGCCAGACCTTTTACGATGTCGCGCGGCTGCGGCGGAAACCAAACGCTCTTGCCCTTGATCTGGCCCAACAGTTTCCAAAATTTGTCCTCGTCCTCTTGGTTTATGAAATTGACCCGCACCGAGCTGAACGCGCTCAGGTCTTGGTTAGCGCACTCGGGCATGCCGGTCCATTCGGCCTCCGCGTCGTTCTCACCGAACGCCGGCGGCGCGGCGGTCATCAATTCTTCGAGCGCGAGGTTGTCGAAGCCGGTCAGGTCCATGTCGAACGCGCCGGTGTCCAGTTCCTCCATCAGTTCGCGCAGCATCGAGCGGTCAGCGTCGGCCAGTTCCGCGATGCGGTTGTCCGCGATCATGTCAGCCAACTCCTCCGCGTCGTTCGCGTAATCTTGGCGGTCGATCGGAGCGTGCTCAGCTCCGAGGGCTTGGGCGGCGAGGAGCCGGGCATGACCCTTGGTGATGAATCCACTGCGGTTCGAGATCACGATCGGATTGCGCCACCCTTGGGCGAAGATGATTTTGGCCAGGAGCGCGATTTGCTCCGGCGGATGCATATTCGGATTGCGCGGATTAGCCTTCAGTTCGCTAACCGGAACGACCTCGTCGTGCGCGCATCGAATCGCGATCTCCATCGTGGGTGAAAAGATGATAAGCACCCGAGAAGCAATTGACAACTGAGTTCGGCGCGCTTACCGGAGGAGCCGAGAGTTTTTTCGAGATGGGCAACGTCAAATTCTCCGCTCTGCCATCGGCGAGCGTCCTCGGTCAGAACGACATTTTTTGCGTCACGCAAGGCGGCGTGAGCAAGCAATCGCCGATCTCGAATCTGTGGGAGCCGACGCCGATCACGGACGCAGCCTACACGATCTTGACGACGGACGTTCTGGTTTACACCAAGGGAGCGTTCACCGCGCCGCGGACCTGGAACTTGCCGAGCGCGGCGGCTTACGGAGCGGGCCGAATCCTGCGCGTGGTCGACGTGGCTGGGACGCTGACTGCGACTAACACGCTCACGCTCGCGCGGGCCGGGAGCGACACGATCAACGGAGCGACCTCGGCGGTCCTGAGCACAGCAAGGCAAGCGTATTTGTTGGTCAACGACGGGATTTCGCTTTGGACGATCATCGCGACTGCGATTAGCGCACCGGCAGCGGCAAACAGTTTTCAATCGGTCACGGTCAGCGCGGCCGGAAACACCAACTCGAACGCGACTTCGAGCGACCATCACGTTCGGATAACGGTCAGCGCCGGAGCGGCTGCTTACACCGCGACATATTGCTGTCTGCGAGCCGGTCGCTCGGCGGGCGACTCCATCAGCGTTCACTTCGATTACGCGGCGAGCACGAATCAGCGGATGCAAGTGTTCGACGACACGACCGCCGGCACTAAGCTGCTCGATTTCCAGAACGACGGGACGGCCACGATCGCGTGGGCCAATTTCACTTTCGACGGAACTGCCTGGTATCTCGAAGCCGCTTACTTCATCGCATGAAATTAAAATTCCTACTCCCGCTCATCCTCTCGTTCGCCCTGACTAGCGCGAACGCGCAAGGCCCGGTCAAACCACCGCCACCAACGGCGGTTAATTCGCAGACCACCAGCTACACGGCGGTTGCGGGCGACAACAACAAGCTGATTTCGATGAACGGCGCGTCGCTCACGCTCACACTGCCGTCGCCGCCGAGCGCGAATTGGGCGGTCTGGGTCCAGAATTTAAACGCGTCGAACCTGACCGTTGCGCGCGGCACCGCGACGCTCAACGGCGGCACGACGAACTTGACCGTGTTGCAAAGCCAGCTAGTGCGGATTTTTTGCAACGGGACGAACTATCTTTCGGACGTTCCCTTAGTCGCCGGAGGCAATATCACACTGACGCCCTCGACTGCGGGAATGACCATCGCGTCGAGCGCGGGCGGCGGTGGCGCGGGCGGAACGAATGGGCAGGTCCAATACAACAGTGGCGGCGCGCTGGCTGGTGAAACGACGCTCGCTCTCTCACGCGGCGGCCTCGCTTACGGCTCGAATACCGGCGCGAGCGGCAAGATTCCGATCGGCAACGGCTCAGGGCAATTCGTGGAGGGCGACCCTCTGGTCCAAGGGACGCAAGCAGCTGGTTCGACCACGATTCCGAATCCAGTCTCAATCGGCGGCTCAGACTACAGCGGAACGCCCACCTTGCGAAACGCCAAGGTCGATTCGAGCGGCTCGCAATACGTGAGCGTGGTCGGGACGGTGCCGGTGAGCGGCACGTTTTGGCAAGCGACGCAGCCGGTCAGCGGGACGGTTGCAGCCACGGAGAGCGGCACGTGGACTGTGCAACCGGGCAATACAGCCAACACCACGCCTTGGCTCATGCAGGAGTCGCCAAGCACTACCGGCGGAGCGACGATCTACCGGCTCTTGAGCGCGGCCACGACCAACTCGAACAACATCAAGGCAAGCGCCGGGCAGCTCTACGGCTGGTATATTTTCAACACCTCGGCCTCGATCAAATACGTCAAACTCTACAACAAAGCGACTGCCCCGACAGTCGGGACCGACACGCCGGTCTTGACGTTCCCGCTCCCGGCCAGCGACGGCGCGGTCCAGAATCCATCCGGCATCGGCATCCCGTTTGCGACCGGCATCGGCATTGCGATCACCGGCGCGGCCGCTGACGCCGACACGACCGCGGTCGCGGCCAACGACGTGATCGTGAATCTATTTTACAAGTGATGACAAGGCGATTAGCGGCGGTCCTTCTGTGGTTTGCGCTGGCGCTTAACGCTCACGCGCAACTCGCTGGCAACGCCACTTGGAGCACGTCCAAGGTCTCGACCGACATCACCACCACTTCGACCACGCTGGTGGATAGCGGCTTTCACGCAGCCGTTAGCGCGAGCACGACCTATGAATTTGAGATTTGGCTGGTGGTTAATTGCAGTACGACCAGCGGAGTTCGGCTTACGGTCGCAACCGACGGCACTGGCCCGTCGATTCAATCGGTCTGGGAAGCGCAGACGACCGACACAGCTGGTGTAGGTTTCAGCTACAACTCGGCTGGCGCGGCCCCGACCCAAACCGTAGCCACTGGCGTAAGCAATCTAGACTCGGTTGTTCATATTGTGGCCAAGATCGCTACCGGAACGTCTGCCACTTACGTCGGAATCAGCTGGAATGTCGTTACAGCCGCAACGGGCACAATACGGGCCGGTTCAAAGATGAACTATCGCGTGCTATGAAACGGTTGCTTCCACTTTTGCTCGCGTTCGCGCTTTCATCCGATGCGGGCCTGATGACCAAAGGCATCAAGAATCCGGCGGCGGCTGCTGTCAGTGGCCCGTGGACCACGACCAAGCTGGCGAGCGATTTCTCAACCACAAGCACCACCGCAACGCTTGTCACCGGCCTAAACACGACGGTTGCGGCCAACACGAAATACGAGATTGACATGTGGCTCGCGCTTAATTCCAGCACGACCGCAGGACTGAACCTGACCATTAGTTCGGACGACGCGACTTCAACCGTCAACGCGGTCGTGGTCGCGGGCACGACCGTGAGCGCGGTAGGGACGTTTAACGTCACCGCGCTTTCCACCAATATCGGCGTTCAATCGACCTATTCCACCGGCGATACGCTGACTCACGTTGTCGGTGAATTTAAGACCGGCGCGAGCGCTACGCTGTTGCAGCTCAATGTTCTCAAAGTGACCAGCGGCACAGCCATCGTTCGAGCTGGCTCAAAAATTCATATTCGTCAGCAGACCGCGACGGTGGCAAACGGCTGGACTACAACCAAACTTTTGGCGTCGGATTGTACCACGACCGGCTCGCTGTTTGATTGCACAGGCTTAGATTCCGTCCCGGGAACAGCGGCCAATTATGAGTGGGATGTTTGGGCTCCGATCAATTCCAGCACAACGGCAGGAATGGCCATCGGGCCGATGATTGGTTCGTTTGGCCAACCGGGATACGTCGCGGTTGGTGGCACGACTGGCGGCGCAGCGATTGTAGGTGGCAACGTCAATACCGATCAAGCAAGCGGTAATTTCTCAACCAGCGCAACCGACCAATTCGTCCACATGTTCGGCGTGACCACTGTTACAGCCACGACGACTCTTGGTGTCGGCATTTCGAAAACCACTTCAGGAACGGCCACGCTGCGGGCGGGCACGAGAATCAGTTACCGGCTGCAATAAGTGATGTCCGCGCGGCCGACCATTGTCCCGTCGTCCATCTGCAGTTGCGCATCGACATGACACGAAAAGAGAAAACACAGCGTGAACGCTACTGCCACCGCGCCCAACGCGATCATGAGATCACGGTGGTGATTCTCGCGTTCGATCAGCTTGGGCCGCTCCCGGTTGACGCTATAAAGCAGGTCGCTCACCATCGGAATTTTCATACGTTTTCAGCCTAGCGAGCCACGCCGAGAAATCGAGATGGAATAAGTCGACCGCTTCCTGAATTTTGGTCTGAATTTCCTCGTCCCGCTCAACTTCCACCCGCAGCGCCGGGAATCCGCGCCGGTAGGATACAAAGACCCAACGCGAGAATCCAGTCGCGAACATGCCGCCGTGGACCTGCGCCGCGTATTCGTTGGGCAGCTTGCCGTCGATCAGGTATTTCACGTGGGTGTGCGCGGCCGGGCATTTGATTTCCAGACCGCAATCCACGCTCTCCAACTGGCCGTCCGCAGACAGAATCAAACCATCAGGAGAGCACCCGAAGCGGTTGTCGTCGGTGGTGATGAAGCCGACCCGCTTTACCTTGGTCTCATACTCCAATTCGAACCAAGGGAGCGCCTCGGTCTCCAAGATCATACCTTGCTCGGTGTCCCAATTTCCGCCGCTCCCGAGGCTGACCAGCGGCTTGCCCCGCCACGCCTCGGCGACTTTCTTGAAGATGTAAGTCCTGACCATTTCTCCGGTTCGCTTCTCGAAGCTGGTCGTGAGCAGATTGTTCAGCCCGCTCGCGGTCGGGATGCCGAGGTGCATCTGCAGCCACGCCAGAGTGCCTTGCTCAACGTCGTGCACGATCATATTTTTGGCCTCCTCCACTGCTTCGCGTCGGGACAGGTAGCGAAATGTGAAACGTGCCGAGAATGTTCGAACTCTTCATCGCCCTCTTGAACCGTCTCGCGGTTGACCGGAATCGTTTTGCCTTTCTTCGTTTTCAACCAAACCATCTCGGCGTTGCAACTTCGACAATGTTCAACTTTCATACGCGGCGACTCTCCTTCTTTCGCAGCATCACTTCCAAAGCCTCGGAACGCTCGGCCGGAATTTTCAAATAATCAGATCTGGCCGGTGGGTCCGATGGCACGACGCCACCAAATTTCAGAAACGCGCGCTCGTCCGCACCGCATTCCCGCACCCGCTGCCGAAACTCGTCCGCCAATTTCTCGTCGATCGGGCCTCCCATCACGCGCGCGTCGTCGTCGTGGTCGATCACGATGTTCAGCGCATCGGAAAGCGCGCCGCGCTTGGCGTAGGTCTTGGCCGAGCCGTCCTTTTGCTGCTCGCTCGTGCCCGGTGGCCCTCCCACCATGCGGACGCCGAACTCGTTGGACCTGCTGTGACCGCTCACGTGCAAGAGCGTGCAGATCGCATACAAGCGGTCGCCATCGACTCGGGTGTTGAAAGTCACCGAGAATTTGTGCGTGGTCAGCACCGGCTGAATCGCGTCCATGATGGTTTGGAAGTCCGCGTATCGGTAACGCTCCGTCCCGTCGTTGTTTTTCACCGCTCGGATTGCTTCGACGTTCGGCAACTCGCTTTGCAGTTGCGCGAAAGCAGCGTTGAATTCCTTTTCCGCGTCTCTGGCTTGCTGCTTCCAATGAAGTTCGCACAGTTCCTTAAACGCGCCGACGTTGTCCTGATTGAGTTTGCCTGACTCGATCATGCTTTGCAGCAGTTGCGCGACGGTCGGTTGTTCGCGCACCACGATTCGTTTTTCTTTTCTCTGGCCGGTGGCCTTTTCGACTTGTGTTTCTGTATCGCTCATCTGACGCCGCGCCCGGTATGCACAAACCCGAACGCGGCGGGTAGATGAACACTACCAAATTCCCATCAGTTGTGACAATCGACCACGACGCAGAGGTGATTCGGGTATCGCTCTCGCAGCAACCGCGCGGTCGGCATCACGTGTTTCGCGAACGAGCCGAGCTTGCGCGGGTCTCCGTTCGGGACATAATGCTCGCTCTCATACGCCTCTTCCAGCGCCACGACTGAGTAAACCTTCCGGACGTGTTCGTCGGTCAGCTTCTCGATCGCGATCACGTCGCCCTCATAGCGCGCCCACGCCGTAGGCCACTTGAGGCGTGTCCTTTTGCCGTCGCAGCCGTTGCAGGTATAGGCCGGGTCTTTCCGGCGCGCCTCGAGCCCGAGGGCGTCGTTGCGGAGGCCTGTCCCGTTGCACAAGTCGCACTTCTCGGTGTTGCTCGGGTCGGTCGACGGCTCGAAGCCATCGAATAGCCCGGTCCAGCGCCCGCCGATTTGCCACCAGTCGCAGTCGCCGGTCTCGATGCGCCTATCCATCGCCGAGGCGACGCTTCCATCCAAACCGTCTGGCGACCGTGGAACGATGATTATGTTCGCGAAGTGCATCAGTTTTTGCTCCACAAGGTTTGCGGCAGTTCGACGATCTGGCCGCCCAAGCGTTCGAGCTCGATCGCCCGATCGTAGTTGGCCGCGTCTTCTGCTGTCCGCGTGACCGCGTTGACCAATCCGAAGAGTGAATTGTCGCCGCCCGTGATCAGGTGATCTAGGACGCCTTTGCTTTCGCCTTCGGTCAGCTGGAACCGCTCGGTGACGGTCTCGACCGCGCCGCTCGGACTCGGCAGCTGAATCGAGGCCGTGTCCGCGAACTTCTGCGCGAGGTTGGTGAACCGGCCCATGTCGAACACGCTGTTGACGACGTCCGTGACCTTCGCCCAGAACGCCCTGTCGTCGAGCTGCCGGGTCGCGTCGCTAAAATACTGCGCCGCTTCCTCCAGCTCCGCGAACTCGCTCCGGCCCTTGCCAACGTGGTATCGCCGAACGCTGTGGCCGGTAATCATGCCGTTAAAGCAGGTCAGCCGATAGAGCATTTCCTCGACCCGCACCGAGCCAGCTCCGACTTCCGAGTTGGATACCACGATTCCGGCTTGCACCGGGTCGATGTCTTTCAACTTGGCACCGCTCTTTTTGAGCGCGTTCAGGTCCAACTCCATCTTCGGAGTCGCGGCTTGAATGTAGAGGCGAGTTTCGGTGATCTGCGACGAGAGGACTTCGCAGCCTGCTTTCGCTAACTGCGGCAAGACCACTTCGGCCAAGTCGTAGTTGTCGAGCGGGCGGTAGCGTTCGCTCAGAAACGCGCGCGCGTGATGCTGGTCGTTGACAAGCGTGCGCAACATGCGTTTTTCCGGCTGACGTTGCCACCACCAATTAATGTTGGTGGCGAGCAGTTCCAGATTGTCTCCGCGCATTCTGTCGGCGTAAGGCTTTGGGATTCCAGACCGCTGGCAGATTTGCGCGAGGCAGTGGTCGGTCGGCTCAGTCAGGACTTGGTTTTCGTCCGGACTGAACGCGATCACGCCGCGCTGACTTTCCTTCATCGGCACGAACCGCAGCTTCGTCGTGGGAGCGATGAAGTCGCGTTTTTCGGCCTTTTCTTTTTTGATCTGCGCCGCGAGCGCGGGCAGACCTATTCCTGTTATCATTGTTTTTTGCTTTCTGTTTTCACTGCATTGTGCGGCGCTTTCATCGGTTGCCGCTGCTCCGATCTCGGTCCCGAATCGGGACCCGAAATTTGCTCACCAAAAATCGCTGCAAGTAGCCGGTCGAAATTCGCTACCGGCACGTTGAGCCCGTCCCAATCGTTGCGGTGGCTCAGGGCGAGAATGAAAAATCGTTCTATTCTCATGGGAAAAGTTGGGCAGCGGCTGCGGATTGCCACTGCCGCCCGAGTGGTGCTAGAAGGTGCGGGTCGTATGAAATCAACCGTTGCCCGCTTCCTCTCCCGAGGACTCTCGCAGCGTATCGGCGTCGGGAAATTCATTGGTAGATCAGTTCGATCTTGGTTTTCTGGTCCGCAAGGCGTCCAACTTTTTGCTGACGGACTTCAAGGCGAATGGCAGAAGGGTCGTCGTCGTCAATGAGCTCACAAAGCACAAGTGCGTCGACAAGAGGTTTGAGGCCTCCGTAAGCGTTGTCGAGGTCGGTGACTCGGACGCGGCAGAGCGTAATGCGGACAACAACGCGACCGCTGCCTTGATGCCCTCCTTTCGTCGGCTGGTCCAATGCATCCGCAGGAAGCGGTTTAGGCTGGGCGGATTGTAGTCCAGCGTCAACGTTAGCCGCGATGAAGTCCGCGCTCGCGCGTGGGAATCGGCGGCGGATTTCTTGCTCATTCACTCAGGCCTTTCCGCGCGTCATCCACGACGTCGTCCAAGATAGCGTTGATAGACTTGACGCCGTGGAGAACGCGCTGCCCCGCTGCTCCGATCTTGCCGATCTCGTTTGAGATTTGCGTGAGATTGTCGGCGATCTGGCGCAGTTGCTCGGTGGAAATTTCCGCTTTGGTCATAAGCCGCCGTCGGCGCCTGAGACGACCGCTCCGTCGTTGGTTTGGGCGCCGGTGATGTCGTGGCCGTCGTCACGCTGGCAGTTGATGCAGATCGGCTCGTCGTTTTTGTCCCACACGGTTTCGTCCACGCAGCAGATCTGTTCGCAGACCGAACAGCGCAGCTCCGGCTCGCCGATCAGATCGTGAATGCCGATGCCGTTCGCGTATGCTTCCCGGTCAGAGCCGGTCAGCCCGCAGGCGGAAGCGTCCGCCAAGCGCTCGCCATAGTCGCTCATTGACCGCCTCCTTCTTCGACGATTGCCTTGAGAATATCATACTCGATCTTGCAGCGCGCTCTCGCCTCATCGAATCGCGTTCGCGCAAGGGCGAACTCTTCGGTTCCTTGCTTCGAGACATCGAAAGCGACCGCGAGCATCGCGCTCAGGGCGGCAGCAGCTTGGCTGAACCACAAGAAATGCTGCTCGGCCGCAGCCGCATATTTCTCCGCGCGATCTTTGCTCGGCGTCGCGCCTTCGCCCCGACTATTGTTGTTATTGTGCATGCCACCAATCTAGCAAACGGGTGGCTGGTGTAAACACCTTATTTCTATGGTGTCTAAGTGCTTGAGTTTGGGCTATTTACGACGCCTCTTGCGAGCGCGCGGCCTCGGCAGTTTCGCGTTGGCGCGAGCGGCGCGCTTTTTGCGCGGGCTGGTTCGGGAGCCGAGAATTGCCATCGCTTTGCTGATCAGTTTATCTTCGGTCATTGTTTTTTCCGTCACAGTTACCAAACGGTTTGGAGTTGTCTAGCGAAAAAAAGATTTTACAAACGCGATTAAGCGAAGTATGAACTGTTAAAAGTGGCTGTAACAATCGAGAGGTTGATTCCGAGACCGCCGGTGGCCGGGCCGGGCAGCAGATCAAAATATCCGTGGCTGCTGCTCAAAGTCGGCGAAAGTTTTTTCGTTCGCAGCAAAGTCCAAACGATGTCCGCCCTCTCGGTTCAGGCGGGCAAAAGATTTCGGCGAAAATTCAGCTGCCGCACCGTTTTCGGAGGCGTCCGCGTTTGGAGAATTCGCTGATGTATAACCGACTTTTCACCAAAATTCTCGACTCGTCGATCTGGCTTGAACAGGACGTGACCCGAGTCGTTTGGATTACGTTTTTGGCGGCAATGGACGAGGACGGATTCTGCGCTTTTTCGTGCGAAGAGAATCTCGCCCGGCGGGCCAACGTGCCCATGACTGGACTGCAAGAGGCTTTAAAGATTCTCCAATCGCCCGATCGCTTCAATCCCGAGGACGAATTTCAAGGCCGCCGCGTAGAGCGCGTGGTTAATGGATGGGTCGTGCTCAAAGCGCCCTTCTACAGAGAATTGATATCGAGGGAAATTGCTAGGGAAAAAACGCGCCTCCGCGTGGCAGAATGGCGGGCGAGCCAGCGTGTAACAGGTTGTAACACTGGTAACACGTCTGTAACACCTCAAAGCAAAGCAAAGCAAAGCAAAGCAAGTACACCTCCCTTTATCCCTCCTCAAAGGAGGGAATGTAGGGAGTATGGCCAAGAAATCGGCATGGAAGAAGCAGAGGTCGACTCTTGGTTCGATCACTTCACCTCGAACGGTTGGCGAGTGGGCGGCAAAGCATTGATGCGGGATTGGAAAGCAGCGATGCGCAACGGGCTGCGGCGTCGGCAGGCCAAGACAGGCCCGCAAAAGGACGACAGCGACATGCGGCGGCAACTTCGTCGGCTACAGCGCAAGGAACGAATATGAGCAGAGAAAAACGAAAAGACATCAAAACGCAGATATGGGAAGAGCTCGAAGAGCGAGGTTGGGTGACGCCATTATCGGAAGCGCCGAGCGCGTTTTGCTCATGGTGGCAGCAGCATGACCATTGCCCGAAGCGAATAAAGGGACGCGACGGCAATTTCGGCTGGACCAGCGGCATCGACGCTCACAAGGCGTGGCAGATCGCGGACTATCGGGTCGAATTCAGAGAACGCCGGAGAGAGAACGCGGCCGGAACGGGCATCAACTACGCCTATTTCGGCTGGCACAAAAACGAACCGAAACCTCGAACCAGCTCGCCCGAGATTTTAGAAAGGCATCGCGAGTGGTGCAAACAAAAGAAGCGGCCTGACCCGCTGGACGTTCCAGATAAAGTGCCGGAAGAAATCGCGGCGGTCCGTTCGATGCCCGACGTGAAAGCGGTCCTAGGATTCACCAACGTTTCTGAAATTCTCGCGAACAAGATGGACATGAATAAAGCGATCGGTTGGACGAAGGAGGACAGCGACGCGGCCAACGAGCAGCTGCCGTTCTGACGGTGAAGATGGTCCAAGGCGAGCTGTTCCAAGTCCGGCGAGTAGGAGACTACGCCGTCCACTTTCACGCTCCTGAGCCTCCACCAGCACCGCCGAAGCCACCACCACCACCCGATCTCGAGCCGGGAGAGCAAACAAAAGCGGCCCGTTTCCCAGAGGAAGCGAGCGCCTACAGCCTGTGGCATCGGAGCAAGATTTTCGAAGGCTGCTTCACGGTCGACGTCGATTACGTCGAGTTTCGCAATGGTCGAGATGTTGTCGCGCTGATCTGCGTGACCAGCAGATTGAACGATGTCCAG
>Ga0306920_100008793_pt1 | contig 13428 bp, 15 predicted proteins | sample flu12Cox44000170_FD_204666 | JGI IMG/M metagenome (GOLD analysis project Ga0306920, IMG submission 204666) | Lab enrichment of tropical soil microbial communities from Luquillo Experimental Forest, Puerto Rico - flux4day.12C.oxic.44.000.170 (v2)... | ecosystem: Environmental > Terrestrial >... | reverse complement strand
TTCGAACTCGATCTTGGAGTGACGGAAAAGCTGGCACCCCTGGTCCCTGAGACCTGTACCGTCGTAAGCGAAAGCGGGATCCGCTCCGCCGAGGATGTCCGGCGCGTCGTGTCCGCCGGAGTCGATGCCGCTCTGGTAGGCGAAGCCTTGATGCGGGCAGCCGATCCCGCGGGACTGCTGAAGGAGTTTGCTCAAGCCGCCGGGGGTACGAAGTAGAGAGTAGAGAGTAGAGAGTAGAGAGTAGAGAGTGGACAGTGGATAGTAGGCAGTGGACGACACCGGCATCGAACGCTTCGAAGTAGAGCCACCGGACGCCGGGCAAAGAATTGACATTTTTCTGGCGCAACGGCAGCCGCACTTTTCCCGTTCCAGGATCCAGAGCCTTATTCGGAGTGGTCACGTCCGGCGTAACGGCAAAAGCTGCCGGCCACGGGATTCTGTGCACGCGGGGGACATTGTTCTTCTCACTGAACCCGCACCTGTGCCCATTGACTTGGCAGCGGAAAATATTTCGATTCGGATCCTTTACGAGGACGACCACCTGTTGGTTGTAAATAAGCCGGCTGGACTCACGGTCCACCCGGGATCCGGGGTGAAGTCGGGAACGCTGGTTAACGCGCTTTTGTTCCACTGTAAGGCGCTGAGCGGGATTGGCGGGGAAATGCGGCCCGGGGTCGTGCACCGGCTCGACAAGGACACAAGCGGGTGCCTTGTGGTGGCGAAGCATGATGAGGCTCACCGCCGGTTGAGCAGGCAGTTTGCGCATCGCCAGGTTAGCAAATATTACCTGGCCCTTTGCCAAGGGAAGTTCAGGCGGCAAAACGGCGAGATCGTGGCGTCAATCGGTCGGCATCCGGTGCATCGGCAAAAGATGACGGTGCTCGCAACCGGGAGGCCGGCCCGCACAGTGTACGAAGTGTTAGAGCAAACGCATGATGGCGCGCTGGTCCTTTGCCGGCTGCTGACCGGCCGGACCCACCAGATCCGGGTACATCTCCGCCACCTCGGTCACCCGATCCTGGGGGATAAAGTTTACGGAAAACCGTTGTCGAAATATCCACGGCAGATGTTGCATGCGTGGCGCCTCGGGTTTTACCATCCGATGAGTGGAGAGTGGCTGGAATTCGAAGCCGAGTTACCCGAGGACTTCATGCAGGCAGGAGTTGACACCCATGAACTTGTTCGAGACCGGATTGGATTTACTCATCGACCATCTGAAGAACCTGTCCGGCCGGCGAAGGCTTAGGCTGGATCACTCCATCCTGGAGCAGATTGAAAGGCTGCAAGCGCCCAAACCGCCGGCCGGGGCTGGACCTGCCGGTCGCAACCGCAACCTGGAGGGCGCTGCTTCCGACTTCGTCCCTGATCCCCTTACTACGTCGGACAGGCAGGGGCGCCATAGTCCCGCAATCGCGGAACGACCGCGGCCGCCAGCGCCGCAGCTTACGAGTGAACCGGCGATGCAGGAGCGTCGCATTCCGGGGAGATCACAAAGAGAGCGGCAAACCAAATTCGAAGAGTTGCGCGCTACTGTTCTTGAATGCACGAAATGTCCGCATCTGGTGGCGTTTCGTCACTCAGTGGTTTTTGGGGTTGGCAACCCTGAAGCGGAGCTGATGTTCATCGGTGAAGCCCCGGGCGCCGACGAAGATCTGCGGGGCGAACCATTTGTCGGGCGTGCCGGCGAACTACTGACACGGATTATTGAGACAATGGGCTTCGAGCGAAAAGAGGTATACATTGCGAACGTCCTGAAATGCCGCCCGGATATACCGGCTGGACAAGCGGGAAACCGCCCACCCACTCCAGAGGAAATGCAAACCTGCCTTCCTTATTTGCGTAGCCAGATCGAGCTGATCCAGCCGAAGGTTCTGGTGGCGCTCGGCGGTATTGCGGTACGCGGTCTGCTCGGCAAAACCGAACCTATGAAATCGCTGCGCGGGCGATGGCTCTCTTTCGGATCGATTCCGCTGATGGTCACTTTTCACCCCTCGTATCTCCTGCGTAACCAGGCATTGTCCGAGAAACGCAAAGTTTGGGAGGACATGTTACAAGTGCTGGAGCGTCTCAACCGACCCATCAGCGAACGACAGCGGAATTACTTTCTGGCGAACAGATGAGCACCGGCCAGATTACGCGTCATGGCAGAATCAGCAACCCACCGGCCTTTCTCCGTTCTCGTAATCGAGGACGAACCCGACCTCGTCTCTTTCCTGGCCCGGGCTTTCGAGAGTATCGGTGGCCGGGTGACGACCGCCGTCGATGGCGTCAACGCACTTCAGAAGTTGGAGTGTTGCGCTCCGTTTGACCTAGTGCTCCTTGATCTTGGTCTGCCGCAAATGGACGGTCGTGAATTCCTGGAACAGCTCCATCACATCTCCCCGGAGACGAGGGTAATCATCTCAACTGGATACACACCTAGTTTCACCAAGGATGAGGCGAAAAGGTTCGTTGCCATCCTTTCGAAGCCGTACGGAATGGATGAACTTATCAGCGTAACGAAACAGGTGCTCCGGCAATTCGATCCGGCCCCGAAAACGAATCTGTAAAATCCGTTGGCTTTTTGATGAATTACCGGCATCCTCATCGGGTTATTTTATGTTTCGCTTGAGTAAGACTTTAGTTGCAGCGGCAGCCGGCGTCGCGCTGATCGGTCCCCTTTCAGCCTCAGCCGCTCTCTGGCGGTCAACCGATTTCGGGTGCTCGGTTAATCTTCCCGATGGCGATTCCCGAACCACTCCGTGGGCCGTCCTGACGCCTAACGATATCCTGGCTCAGGAAACCGGCCTCGTCGGCGCCCGTAAAGTGGATAGCACCGTCATCGTGTACCTGGGCATTGTCCGGTTGGACGACAAGCCTCACTTTCAGCTAAATCAGAAGAGCGTCGAACAACTCGAAGGCAAGATCTTCGGTACCGCACTGGGGTTTAAGCACGACGCTAAACCCATCTCGCGCAACGGAATGAATGGCGTTCGCCTGACCGGTACACATCGTTATCTCGGAAACACCTACAATCTTGTAATGGACCTGTTCCAGGCAAACGGAATGATTTACGAATTGGCCGGTCTCACCGAGCACGAGCTTGATCCTTTAAATGACCGCGATGTCAAGTGGTTCATGCAGAGCTTTCGGCTGTCCCTTTAGGAGGATGGCTGTCGCACAGTAGGGGCCCCTAGGGTCAGGCACCCAGGCATTCGGCTAGATCGCGGGCAAACGAATCGACGTCCTGCTCCGTGGTGTCCCAGGAACACATGAGACGGGCCCCGGCATCCGGTCCCACGTCAGCGTAGAAACGCCAGCCTCGCTGGTACATTGCCTGCGCGACTTCCGACGGCAGCTTGGCAAAGACGGAATTGGCCTCCGCCGGGTAGAGGATAAGGACCCCTGGCAGCAAGGCGATCCTCTGCCGGAGCCGCTCCGCCATCGCATTAGCGTGGGCGGCACGCTTGAGCCACAGGCCCTCCTTCAAAAGCGCGAGCCAGGGAGCAGTCAGGAAGCGCATTTTGGAGGCTAGCTGGCCGGCCTGCTTCAGACGATAGGCAAAGTCGGCGACCAGGTCGGTCCGAAAGAGCACAATCGCTTCGCCGGAGGCTAATCCATTCTTGGTTCCTCCAAAACTCAGGATGTCGATACCCGCTTTCCAGGTCAGCTCGGCTGGAGAGCATCCAAGGTGAGCAACGGCGTTGGCAAATCTGGCGCCATCTAGCTGGACAATCAGATTGTGCTCACGGGCGATTGCAGTTAGCGCCCGAATTTCCGAAACCTGGTAAACTGTGCCGAGTTCGGTTGCGTTCGTAATCGAAATGGCCCTCGGCTTTGAAGCATGCACCTCTCTTTGGGCGCGGATGCTTTGTTCGACCGAACTGGGATCTATCTTGGCATTGGCGCCATCTACACCTATGACTTTGACCCCCTGGTTGAAAAAGCCTACGGCGTTGCACTCGTCGGTCTCCAGATGGGACAACCGGTGCGCAATGATGGCGCTGAACGGACTCAACACCGCAGCCAGACCAAGACAATTGGCAGCTGTTCCGCTGGAGACAAAAAAGACGACGCACTCGGTTTCGAAAAGCTGGCAAATCGCCTGTCGGGCCGCCCCGGTGTAGCGATCGTCGCCATAGCCGGTTACGTGCCCCTCATTGGCCGCGGCCAGGGCCTCAAGCACTTCCGGATAGATGCCCGCGTTGTTATCACTTGCGAAATGGCGGCGTTTCTCGGTCATAGGGCTGATTCTGGTACGGGAGCAGCTATCCCGTCAACTCGGGGCGGATCTGTCCATCTCTCCGCTTTGTAGGGCGCGTGGGTCACGCGCCGCGAGGCTCAAAGAGCGATTATTCGACGAAAGAGGCTGGTTGTCTCTGGTTTCTCGGCAGCGTGACCCACTCGCTCTACAAGGCGGGAGGCCTAAACTAAGGGACAGGTCCGGCGCCGGCGGGTTGCAAGCAACGCCCAAGTTTCGCCTTGGCCTTGGGCTAAATTCTTCCGAAGCTAACTGCAGCAAAACAATCGAGGATGAGCATGAAAGAAGAAATGGTACTGGTCGTCCGGCGTGCATTAGTCGAGTCAATCGGCCTTTTTCAAGGATTGAATTTCGCGGTTGAACGATATCTTCCGGCTCTCCTGGCCAGAGAAAATAATTTCTTTGCTCCGCGTTCGACCGCGGAGACCGATCCCAGCCTGAAGCAGATCATCCCCTACGCAATTCTCACCAGCGGTGGACTTATCCTGCGCTACAAGCGGGGAAAGAAGTCCGGCGAACAGCGCCTGATCGCGAAAAGTTCAATCGGAATCGGCGGACATATGAATGATCGGGACGAGGGCTTGTTTGCGCTGGATCGGGATGCCTATCTCGCCGGGGTTCAACGTGAAATCGAGGAGGAAATCCAGACCGATCCGCCTCGCTCGAACCGGATCGTTGCACTGCTTAATGATGATTCAACCGAAGTTGGCCAGGTCCATCTGGGGATTGTTCACCTGGTTGAGTTAGCTGCTCCGAGCGCCCAGAAAAAGGAAAGCATGATTACGAACATTCAGTTCCTGACCAGGCGTGAACTGCAAGCCGAACGGGAAACGCTGGAAACCTGGTCACAGTTCTGCCTGGACCGGCTGGAGGAGTTGATGGACGTAAATCGGTAAAGCGGTAAAGCGGTGAGACGGTAGGGCGGAAGAACGGTGAAACGGTAGGTGGTAGAGCGGTGAAACGAAGTGATGCGTCGTCACGTCTGACAGAATTCGTCGGCTTTCCTGATCATCGTTGAAAGGCGACGTCCGATGGTACTTAAATCCCGTTCGAGGACTAACACTCGGGCAGAGTCCGTATAGGAACAATCTTCGGCTACGGCCAACCAATGTATTGTTTCAGCCACTTCAGCATCCGCATCTGTCAGTTTGCTGACGAAATGTTTTCGGTAGCGCCGCTTAGTCCAGGCTTCGGCGATTTGGGCTCCGACCGACCGCCCTGACCGCCTGATTTGGTCAGTCAGGGCGAACATCTCTGACCTTGGAAAGAGCTTCGAAAGTTCGAAGACATTGTGCGCGATTTTGAAACGCCTCCTGATAGACGACCAAATCCCGAAAATGAGAAGCAAAGCGATCTGTTTCCATTTGGATATAGAAACATATAAATATTGAGTTATTCGTAGTCAAAATTTTCTCAATTTAAGTTCCAGATTTCTTCCTCTCTCGACCCTCATACCGCTCTACCGCCCTACCGTTTCACTGCCTCACCGCCACCATCTCACCGCCTCACCGCTCTACCGCTTCACCGCCTTACCGTTTCACCGTTTTACCGTTTCACCGCTTTACCGTATCACCTCCCCGTCCCAGAGACGACCTCGTCGCGATATGGCATCCCTGCCTGCGCCCCGGGCCGGGTTACAGCCAGCGAAGCCGCCTGGCAGGCGCGAGTCACGGCTTCACTCAAAGGCAATCCTTCCCCGACTGAGACACCAAGCCATCCGACGAAACAATCGCCGGCTCCGGTGGTATCGAGTACCTTCACCTTCGGCGCAGACACAAGCTGAACACCTTGCCCTTCCGAAAACATCACGCCCTCGGCCCCCAGAGTAACAACGACGTTTTTGCAGCCCTGGTGATGAAGCCAGGAAATGCATTTCTGGATTTCCTGCTCTCCGCTCAGGTGCCGAGCTTCGTGCTCGTTCACAACGATAATGTGCAAGCGTTCAAAGATTTGCTTGGGCAGTTGACGGCTCGGCGCTGGATTCAAGATGAAGCGCTTGCCAAGCTCATGGCATAATCTCGCGACCGCTTCAATCGCATCATTCTGGATCTCGAGCTGGGATATCACAACATCGGCGTCGGTAAATGCACTCCGAGCGGCAGAAACCACGGCGGAGTTGACCTTTTCATTTGCTGACTTCGCCACGGCAATCAAGTTATCTCGTGTCACACCGTCAACCAGGATCAGGGCGACCCCGCTGGGCGCTCCCTCGACACACTGAAAATAGTCGATGTTGATTTGCTCTTTGACGAGACGTTCCCGTGCAGCTGCTCCAAAGGTATCGTTTCCACAGGCACCCAGGAAGGTCACAGCTCCACCAGCCCGGGCCGCCGCAACTGCCTGGTTCGCTCCTTTTCCACCGCCGAACATCTGAAATTCGCCTCCGAGGACGGTCTCACCCGGTCGGGGAAGGCGCTCGCAGAAAACGACTAAATCGGTATTAGAGCTACCGACCACCACTATCTGTGCCTTCGCTGCCATCTGCCGAGTTTCGACCGCATCAAACGCTGAACGCGGGCAAAGATCAAGCTCGCGGCACTGCGGTTGCGGGCGGCGAAGTTGGCGGTATGGGAAGCGATGCCGCCGCGCCAGGTTTTTCCCTCGCCTTGATGCCCCGCCAGTACCTGGTTGGCACCAACCCGAGGCCGATAATCGCTAGCTGGCTAGCGATAAATCCCATCAGCACTCCAAAGGCCTGGTCCATAAACCCGTAAGAATGCAGTCCTACACCAAGCATGTTGACGCCGAACCAGGAAAGGCTAGCGACAACATTTCCGAAAACAGCCAACAGCGCGACTCCCCGCTCCCGCGCATACCCACCCCAGCGCGCGTGCAGGATGATCGCGTTCCACAACACGATCCCGAGCGCAGCATTTTCCTTTGGATCCCAGCCCCAGAAACGCCCCCAGGATTGATCCGCCCAGATCCCACCGAGAATTGTACCGACCAGGCTGAATAGCGTAGCGAAACAAACAACGCCGTAGATCATGCGGCCAAGGGATTTGCCTACCTCTTCGCTAAATGCGGTGGTGAACAAGCCACGGAGCACGTAGACGATCCCCAAGAGACCGGCCAGAAACGTCCCGGACATTCCGAGCGTGATACAAACGACGTGCGTTGCCAGCCAGACATTCGTATCGAGAACAGCTCGCAGCATCTCGAGTGTGTCACCATCCAGCTGGAGATTATAGGCGATCAAGAGAGTGACGAAACCGATCGTCGACGCGCACACGCTTCCGATGCCGTTTCGATAAATCCGTTCCAGAACCAGGCAGACCAGCACAGCCGCCCAGCCGATGAAAATCGCGGAACTATAAAGATTCGTGACGGGGGGCCGCCCCTGCAAGTACATTCGCGTCGCCAGGCCGAGCGTGTGGAGCGCGAAAGCCACGGCAATCAAGATCAGGCCGGTCTTGCCCAGTGTCTTTGGCCAGACCAGCCAGGAGAGCGCGGCAAAGAGAAAGCCCAGAACGTACAAAACCATCGCCTGGAGAAAGGGCGCGCTCTGATTAAAGAGCACCTCGACTCTGGGTCGCGTCAGTTCCCGGGGAATCGTTTGCTTCAGATACTGGCTGTACTGTCCAACAACCCGGTTGAATGCCGTCTCGTCACCTTTTCTATAAGCAGACGCCATCTGCGAGTAAGCCCGAACCGGGTAGGAAATCTGCCCAGTACTTATTGCTCCAAGGAGCGCTTCGCCAAGAGGCTGCCATTGTTCGTCCGGCTTTCCAGACGCGGAGTTCGGGAAGGCGTAAGCGTACTTGGCCTGAACGACGTTCTGATATCGTTTCGTGAACAGGAGGAGATTCTCGAAGTCCGGGGCATTGAATTCGCGACCGGCATCTCGATCCTGGATTGCCTGCATTCCCGGCTGAATGAGCTGTTCGAAGACCTCAACCTCCCGCCCGAAATCAGGCGACCCCTCCACCTGGATGCTGTTCTTCAGCCTTAAATACAACAGCATCGCATTCTTGAGCTTGATAATCTCGCGCTGAAAAGTGTTCCGTACCTCAGCCTCGGTTTGCTCAGCCAGTTCGGATTGTTTCTGGATCTCACCGCGGAAGGGCGCGAGCTCCGTGAAACTGAAAAATTTGTCCTTCTCTTTTCGATCACTCCACCCAAAGAGATCAAGTACCTCAGGATTTTCGACATGGAATACGCGCAGACCATCTGCGTGCTCTGGAACCATCAGCGTTTCCGCAAGCCAGCGAATCGCGGGCGCCGGTTTGCCATCCGCCGTTTCGTAGGTCTGGCGTCCCCGAATAATTGAAAGCGAGACCCGCGCGAGGGAATCCATCGGCATCACCCGGCCATCGACCAACACCGGGAGTTGGCTAAACCGGGCGAAATCAAAGCCAGGTCCGGGCCTGGGCGGAATCATTCTCCCGGCGATCCAGAGCACAAACACAAGGCCGATGATCCAAGGCAAATACTTCTTCATGCGATCACTCGTCGTCTAACGAAACTCGTCAGGTGCATTCCAAACTGGACGATCATTCCCAATGCCATCAGCGCGCAGGAGACGTACGGGATGAGCCAGCTCGGATTCTTCACGACCTGAAGGATCGTCGTGTGGTCGTTGTTGTCGAAACCCGCCTGATAAAACGTCAGACCAGCATAGCGCAGCGGATGATTCATGAAAATCAGCGACTCACGATCCTGGTGCTTGTTCTGGTCGATCAACCGGACCCGGCTCGAGAAGTTTTTCGCAATATCGGTGCCGGCGTAGCGGTCATGCCGAAATTCGTCGAGGCGGACAAAGAAGGGTTTGTAGTATCGTTTCGGGCGAAGAACGATCTGGTAAGACTTGCCGCCAGCCTGGAAGGTTATCGGCTTGGGGAATCCGCCGGCCAGATTCCAGGCGCCAACGCTCTTCCCATTTTGAAAAACTGAAACCGAGGCGGCCGGCATGTTCCGCTCGTCCTGCTTATAGGTCTTGGCCACCGGCACAGCGACTGCCATCGGCCCGAGCTTCAGGTGCGGATAGTCCGGCGATGGCAACTGACTCGGATTAATCAACGCGGAGTTGGGATAATAGTCGCCGAGCGCAACCTCCAGTGAGTCCAGCGGAAGATTCACTCGATTCCCTTTCCTGAGTTTTGAGTCCGGGATGGAGATGACCTGATCTGAGTCCGGAGCCGACGTATCAATGATCGCTAGCTCGTCGTGATAGAAACTCTCCGAATAGTTCCTGGCCTCGCCCTGGTCGAGACGCATCTGGCTTTCCACCTGGAAGAGACTGGTTAACAACTGGCCGATCAGGAGCAGAATGAGCCCGCTGTGCAGCACAACGATGCCTGCCTTCTTCCAGGTGAATTTGAAACGGGCCACATGGGCCGCGATGAGATTGATCAAAAGTATCCCGCCAATGGTGTATCCGCCGAAAAACCAGGGAATTTTTAGGTCGGTTCCAGGCAGAGGAAAATAGAGAAAGAAGCTCTTGAAGTAGCGGTTCTGCGCTTCGAAAATCCCGATATTCACCTGGTCGAGGGTCCCAACGGTGATCAATACCAGGGCGCAGGCCAGACAAATTATCGTCAGCTTCAACGAAGCGATCGGTTTGAAAAATTTCGCGAGCTTATCGATCATTGCTTGTCATTGGTCGATTTGACCGTATTCGGAGCGCCATCTTCCCACGCAACGGGAGGCGTATTCTCAAACTCGAAAGACTGCACAAACTCCAAAAACCTGGTTTTCTGGCTCTCGAGAAAATCCGGATCCCCGGTCATCTTCACGAACCAGGACCGATCGGCAGTCTGCAAAATTGCGCCCAAGATGCGGGCCGGTTTGCCGGCGCCGTTCGGGGTCTGAACATCTACCAGCAAGGCGTCTTTGCCGTTGGCCGTCAAGTGCTGGACAGCCCCTCCCATCGCTTCACCCGCCAGCGGAGGTAACTGAACCTGACTCCGCCACCGGTTAACATTTGACTCCACTCCGCCAGCGTCGCCAGGAAAGGAGACTACCGAAATATCGGCAGTCTTGCCGTTCGGACCGCTCGCTCTGAAGCTGCCTTGCCGCATCTCGCTCAGGGGTTGCTCCTCCCAGCCCTCCGGCTTTGTCCATTTCACCGGCGCAGAGGGCGGCGGCGGAACAATGGCACTGGAGCCGGATTCCATCGCTACCTGAACGTTTTCCTTCGGAATGCGGTACACTTGGATTTTGGATTGGTCACAGGAGGAGAGCAGTAAGACGGCAAGGGCCAGGTTTGCAGGGCGGCAGGCCAATGCTGCCGCAATTCGGAACGATTTGCCAACCGGCGCGTGAGCCGCGCAACGTGAAAGGGCACAAAAATGCGTAATCACCTCAACTCCCCTGCTTCAGCTCGTACTTTTTCTTCAGCTCGTCGAAATGAGTAGAGGGAAACCATTTGTACAACATGAAATACACCAGAACACCGGTCACGGACACGTAAAGCCAGATCGGCAGGGTAAACTTACCCATTTTGCGATGCCGGTCGAATCGGGCCCGCAGAGCAGGAATCACCGTCAAGGCGACCAGGGGTAAGATCGTGAAGGCAAGCAGCAGGTGCGTGAGCAGGAGGATATAGTAAACCGGGCGGATCCATCCTCCCGCGGTGAATTTTATTGAGCCCTCGCCGACCGCGTTCACCAATCCAAAATGATACGAGAGATAGCAGGCCAGAAAAGCGGTCGAGCACACCAGAGCGGTAACCATGCAGGTAATGTGAAGCCGTTTCCTGTCCCGCACGATGGCAACCCAGCCTGTGACCAGAAAGCAGGTGCTCAGGCCATTGAGCGTAGCATTTACCGGAGGCAGATCAAAAATATTCATTCCTTACGCGACCCGAACGTCAGCGTCCTGCGGGTCCATAGGACACGGGGAGGCCACGAAATAGCGGCTAAGTTAGGGCGATCTTCAGGCAGGTCAAGCTCGGCGGCCAATTATTAGAAAATCTTATTCCAGTAAAATTGTCAATGCCTGCCCGCCGGAGTGGTAAGGTTGCTCAAGAGCACCAACTTGTCCGCCGTAACTTTAGCGAAGGAGGAAGCCTCGGCGAAGGCGGAAGGTGCGAACCAACCAAAGCCTGGGGGAATTAAGGTCAAAATGTAGTTTGCGGTCTGAAGGACCGCTCCAAAATCATGTCGCGGTGACGTTGTGGACACACCTACGGGCCGCCTTGGTAGATCTATTCGCGTCAATTCGCGGTTGGGAAATCCTCAAGTCGAGCAACCGGACGAAGAACACCCTGAGGCTCCTTCGGAGCGTCATTATTCGAGACCTCACTGCTTGACGTGCTTTCTCGCGCCGCTTCAAAGCCTCTGCCAGGATAAGAGACGTGCGCTCTGACCGTGGCGGGATCGCACTCGATTGGGTGTAAGGTTCGAAAGCTTCTGGTGTTTGCATCTAGTCAACTCCGCTTGTCGTGACCACGCACGAGAGTACGGGAAATCGCGTCCTGGGCTATTACCCGATCGAATAAGGCTCGCATACCGGCTGCCTTGCCGGAAACAATCGCGCTCTAGCTGCCCCCGTAGGAGGGACGAGCGGTTTTCAACCATCGTTGAATTCCTGGCCGCACGCAGCATCCGGAGGACGCTCGCTCATTTTTTCCTGGCGTCGGCGCCACTGTTCCCGGGAACCCGGCCTCTCCTGCCCTGTAGGGCGCGTGGGGCACGCGCCAAGAGTATTTACTCGACGAAAGATCCTGGTTCTTGGCGCGTGACCCGCGCTCCCTACAAGCCGGTGCCAAGGTGCAGTTGCGGTAAATACTAACAATTTTGTGATGATTTGGTCTTCTTGACGGACCGTAACGCTCAACCAGCCGGCCACAATCTATCAATCAGCCGTTTCGCGGCGACATTTCCGAGAAGGTGTACCGTCTACCCCTCCCCGTCTATATCCTTCGATCCAGAGTTCCTGAGATCGGTTACTCGGCTTCTGGACCTCGCTGCTAGAAACGCTGCACCTGTGCCGCCAAACAGCATGGCCGTTAGCGCTGTGATCCAACGAAAACCGAATACCGCCGTTGCGGCAACGCCGAAAAAATCAAAAAGTGTATAGACCAGAAGTAGCCAACCGAGTGCTCCGAGGAAAGTCACGGCGAGGAACTTCTGCACCGGGTAGCGAAGGAGACCGGAGGCCACCAGAAGTGCGGTGCGGGTGCCCAATATGAAGCGGCTGAAGATCGTGGCGGCACCTCCCCATTTCTCAAATACAGTTGATGCGCGCTGCACTCGTTCGGGTGAAACGATTCGACGCATCCAGCGGGAATCGAGCAACCTGCGTCCGCCAAATCTGGATGCGGCGTAAACGCCGAAATCACTTATCCACATCCCTAGAAAGCACGCGACAAAAGGCTCCCAGGCAGGGAAGACGTGTTTGTAACTTAAGAGCGCTCCGCCGACAACCGCAGAGTCTTCGTTAACGGCAACAACGAAAAACAGGCCAAGAAGAATAAGCTGTCTTTCAGTCCCGGTCATATTCTTCTAGTCAATGGTTTATGCTTTCAACCTGATCTATATGGTCGATGTAACTGGCATACCGCGCTTCACGCTCTTTTTCGATCATCGACTGCTGTAGGGCCAGTCGCCTGTAGCGTTGATACGCTTCGTCGCCGCCGATATAAGCAACCCCCTTTTTCTTGTCGGCGTACCAGTAGAGCCCCTCGCCACCGGTCCTGTTACGTTCGAGCTTGTACGGAGCCGTTCGGTTGTACGCGGCCAACTGCGCCGGCGTGGACGGGGCTTCTCTGCTGAATCCGGCTGCGGACAGCAGCGATTCTGTATTTTGCACTTCGGCGCTGGCGCAGCTGCAGAGGCAGGTGACCAGTAAACCCAGGCTGCCGATCAGTTGCACTCCGCTGGATAAGCGTTTCATAGCGGCTCCCTAGCCAAGGTACCCACCCCGTTGTTCTTGTCCCGCACCGCCACCGACGCTCCCGGGTCGGCTAGCCGCAGCATCACGGCCGTACCGCCCTCGGACCCTGAGCACTTCAGCGACACCAGGATTGCGCAATTCAACCGAGCGTAGCGATACTGTTTCAAGGCGCACGGATATCCACTACTGTTCTTGATTGCCTTTACAACCACTTCGCCGGAAGAAAACCACCAATTACAAAGCGAGAAACTCTTATGTCGCTCCCCGAAGGACCAAAATCTCCCGACATTCTGCAAACACTCCAGTGGATTGCGATGCCATTTTCGTTCATGCGGCGCTGCCGCCATCGT
>Ga0306920_100008791_pt1 | contig 13429 bp, 11 predicted proteins | sample flu12Cox44000170_FD_204666 | JGI IMG/M metagenome (GOLD analysis project Ga0306920, IMG submission 204666) | Lab enrichment of tropical soil microbial communities from Luquillo Experimental Forest, Puerto Rico - flux4day.12C.oxic.44.000.170 (v2)... | ecosystem: Environmental > Terrestrial >... | reverse complement strand
GCGCGATCGCGCCAGCACCGCAGTCCTGCTCGCCCACATCGCCGAGTTCGATGCGAGGAAGCTCTTCCTGCCGGCGGCGCATCCGTCCATGCACTCGTACTGCACCATGGAGCTGCACCTGTCCAACGACGCGGCCTACAAGCGTATCCAGGCGGCACGGGCGGCACGGCAGTTTCCGGCCATCTTCGAGGCGGTGGCGGACGGACGACTGCATCTGGCCGCCGTGTGCCTTCTGGCTCCCTATCTCACTGCGGAGAGCGCCAACGAGTTGATCGCCGCCGCGACCCATCGCAGCAAGGCGGAGGTGGAGCGACTGCTGGCCGATCGCTGCCCGCAGGCGGAGCTGCCGCAGCGGGTCGAGGCCATCCCGGTGCCACATCTCTGCCCGGGGAGAGCAGCATCACGGGACACTATCGACCGTCAACTTGCCCTGGGGCAAGTTGATGCGCCTGCTCAACGGCCGAAGTTAACCCCGCTGGCGCCCGAGCGTTACGGTATCCAGTTCACCGCCGACCAGGAGACCCATGACCTGCTGCGTCAGGCCCAGGCTCTGCTCGGGCATCAGCTGCCGACCGGGGATCTCGCCCAAGTCTTCAAGCGCGCGCTCACGCTGCTGGTTCACGTGCTCGAGAGGCGCAAGTTCGCGGCGACTGCTCGCCCGCGCCGCGCGCCGCAGCCCATGAGCGCGAATCCTCGCCACATCCCCGCCGCGGTCAAGCGCGCGGTCCGGGAGCGGGATCAGGACCGGTGCAGTTCCAGAGCGAGAGCGGCCAGGGCTGCCCGGCTCGCACGCGGCTCGAGTTTGATCACATCGAGCCGGTGGCGTCCGGGGGTCAGGCGACGGTGGACGGGATGCGGCTTCGGTGCCGGGCTCACAACCAGTTCGAGGCTGAGCGCTCGTTCGGCGCCGGCTTCATGGCGCGCAAGCGAGAAGAAGCGCAACAGGCCGCAGCGGCCGCCAAGCGCAAGCGGGCTTCCGACGAAGTGATCCCGTATCTCAGAGCACTCGGCTTCCGTGCCGAGGAATCGCGCGCGGCGGCGGCACTGTGCGAGCGCGACCCCGGTGCATCACTCGAGCAACGGGTGAAGCTCGCGCTGACCTACTTCGCGGACCGGCGTTGCACCAGATGGGGGCTAGCGGCCCGCGCGGCTACGGCATGACGACGCAGTTCGAACCTTCAGGCCGCGAACGCTCGGCCGTCGCGACGTTCTCGGGAGTGAGCGCCGGGCCGCCTCGGCGAGCTCCGTGCTGGCCCTTGTGGGGCCGTCCCGGATCGATCAGCCTGCCGCTGGCTTTAGTTCCACCCGAACAGCACGTGCGCGCCGACGGTGAGCGCGGAGAAGTCCGGCAGGTCGTTCACCCCGCCCCAGCCCCAAGTGCTCTTCTGGCCGGACCACACGTAGTGGAACGTCGCGTCAAGGCCGACCACCAACGGAGCGGAGGCGTGGAAGTCGAGACCGAGCGCGCCGTAGCCACCGAACGCGACCGAGATGTTGCTCGAACCTCCCTCCACCCAGGTATAGGTGCCACCCGGTCGTTGCTCGTCGAGATTGAGATTCAACCGATAGCCGCCTGCACCGATCTGAACCCATGGAGCGTAGCGTTGGCCCAAAGGAGCCACGAGCTTCACATGACCGGTGACCTGAAATGCGGTGAAGGCCCAGGCCGAGCCCTGGAGAGCTTCGAGCCGGGTGCTCCTCAGATAGTGATCGAACGCGGACTCGTATCCTGTCGAAGCAGGCCAGTAGTGGTAGATCAGGTCCGCGCCGAAGCCGACATGCGTGTTCGTCATCTTGGTGAGCGTCACGCCGGCCCCCACACCGAGCTGCCGATCGCCGATGTCACTGGCGGGAACGGGGAATTGCAACTGCGCCCCCACCCAGGTGGTTCCGGCCTCGGCTCGTGCCGCGAACGCGAGGCATGCGGCCGTCAGCATCAGGATCCTGATCGGCATGTCGCACTCCCGTCAGATCAGTTCTTTAAGAAGATCAGAACACGGCGACCGTCACTGCCACCCTTCCCGTCCCTCGCGTCACACCAGACGAATGCGGTGTCATTGGGGTTCGGCCAGGTCGTCGAACGATAGAAAATCATCGAAGGGCTGTGGGTGTTGTAGAGGTAACCGTCGCCGAGTCGATCGCCCTTGATGAGCAATCCGTTGTAGGCGAACCAGTCGTAGACCAGCGGATCGCCGTCGGGGTCAATTGCGGAAATCGTGACCATCGTGGAATCGCCCGGGCCGATCACGGCGGGAAATGCGACGACCGACGAAATCACCGGCGAGCGGGTGACCGGTTCAGTGACGTACTTCCGGCACGCCCCCGTGCCAAGCACTGACACGAGCAAGAGGACAGCCGTCGGCCAGGCCCTCTTTCGCAAGGCTCTTCTTCTCCTCGTCTCACCGCGCCGAATCCAAGTCTACGCCCTCGCAGGTCTGGGTAGGCGTCATTTCCGTCGCCCGGCCCGTGTCCATTCGGACCATGCCTGTCGGGCACAGAACTCCTCCCCAGGGCGCTCGCGCCGCCCCGGCGACTAGAGCCCCGCGCTCGCCGCGCCGAACATCGCGAGCGTGTGCGGGTCCTGAACGAACACGATCGCCCGTCGCGGATGTCCGGCGGCGGCGGGCGCCGCGTCGAGCGTCAGGCTCCCCGCCCCGTGACCCGCGAGGGGCTTCGAGACGAACGCGCGCACCACGCTCTCGTGGCTCAACGTGCGCCCGGCGTTCTCGCCCTTCGCGACGTGCGAGACCAAACCGGACTCCACCAGCGCAACGCACAGGAGCGCACTGTCGGGGGCGCCGGCGACCTGATAGTCGACCCGCACCCCATCTTTCACCGGCGTTGCCGACAGCGACACGCGCGCCGTGGCCACACGCTTGAGCGCGGCGTCGATGCTGTATTGCGCCTGGTCGCGATTCGAGCCGACGAACCCGTGCGTGCCGTTCACGATCATCTGCGGCGTGTAGGGCGAGCCGCCGCCCAGCGCCTGCACGTATCGCTCCTGGCGCCCGGTCCACGCCGCGGAGCTGAAGGGGTCGGTCCAGCCGTCCGAGTTCCAGTAGTCGACGTGGAACTCGAGCGTCATCACGTTGCGGCCGTCGCGGCGCACCGCGGTCGCGAGGTCGGCGAGCAGGCGCTCGGCGGGCGGGCAGCTCGAGCAACCCTCGGAGGTGAACAGCTCGACCACCGCGAAGGGTTCAGCGCCCGCGCCGTGTGCGGGCGAGGCGCCGGCCGCGGCGACGCTCCGGATCGCGGCGACCACCATCAGGCCCGTGATCGCGAATCGCGCACTCATCGGCTGCGCGCGCGCTTCGCGCGTCCCGGCGTCGCGGCGGCTCGTGCGGGCCTCGCCCGCGGTCCCGCCACCGCGGCCTCGGCCTGCTTCCAATCCTGATCACTCAGCTTGACGTCGGCGTACTTCAAGTTCTCCTCGAGCTGCTCGACCGCGGTCGCCCCGATGATCGCGGCCGACACCTCGGCGTGCTTGAGCACCCAGGCGAGCGCCACCGGCGCCGGCGCCGCGAACCCCTTCCCCGCCGTCCAGGCCGCGAAGCGCTCGGCGGCCGCGACGTTGTCGGGAGTGAGCGCCTTCTCGCCGGTCAGGAAGTGCGCGAACTTGCCGGCGCCCCGGCTCCCCTCCGGCACCTGCCCGCCCGCGTACTTGTTGGTCAGCACGCCCTGGGCGAGCGGCGAGTAGACGATCAGCCCGATGCCGTTGCGGCGGCAGAACGCCGCGTGCTCCGGCTCGACGTGGCGGTCGAGCAGGCTGTAGCGCGGCTGGCTCGACACGAACGGGTGCCAGCCGCGCGCCTTCTGGAACACCACCGCGCGCCGTGCCAGCGCCGGCTCGCGGTCGAAGTTCGAGAACCCGACGTAGCGCGTCTTGCCGGCGCGCACCAGATCCTCGAAGGCATGGAGCGTCTCCTCGATCGGCGCGTCCTTGTCCGGGGCGTGCGCCTGGTAGAGATCGACGTAGTCGAGACCCAGCCGCTCGAGACTCTGATCCATCGCATCGAAAATATGCTTGCGCGAGAGCCCAGCGCCGAGCGGCCCGTCCCACACCCGGCCCATCACCTTGGTCGCGATCACGATCTGCTCGCGCGGCAGGCTCTTGATCGCCTTGCCGAGCACCGACTCGGCGCCGCCCCGGACGTAGACGTCGGCGGTGTCGAACAGGTTGATGCCCAGCTCGAAGGCGCGGTGGATGATGCGGGTCGCGCGGTCCTCGTCCACCGAGCCGCCGTAGGTGGTCCACGAGCCGAGGGCGATCTCCGAGACCTTGAGACCGGTGCCGCCGAGGCGACGGTAGTTCATCGGGTTCTCCGTGGTGGGGGTGCGGGATGGGCCGTGGCGGGCAGGTTATCGCAGCGCCCGGTCCTCGCGACAGTCGCGTGGCCGGACGCGGCGCATCGAGCGGCCGCACGGGTCACCCCCCGCTTGGAGGGCGGGCGGCGCCGGTTTAACCTCGGGCTATGTCCCCATCTCCCATGAGCTCGAGCGGCGGAAGCTTCCGTGCCCGGGACCTTCTGCCGATCGGGCCCGGGCGCCACCCGCGGCCCCGTCCATTCGTCGAGATGGCGCAGGTGGCGTGGCAGAACCGCGACAACCTGTCCTACGCCTGGCGCATTCTCAGCCACGGGGTGTGCGACGGCTGCTCGCTCGGGCCGCGGGGGCTGCGAGACGACGTGATCGACGGCGTCCACCTGTGCATGACCCGGCTCAAGCTCCTGCGCCTGAACACCATGGGCCCGATCCCCGACGCGCGGCTGCGCGACCTTACGGCCCTGCGGGCGCTCCCCAATGATCAGCTCCATTCCCTCGGCCGCTTGCCCTACCCGCTGATCCACCGGGTCGGAAGCACGACGCTCCACCGGCTGTCGTGGGACGAGGCGCTCGGGATCATCGGCGAGGCGCTGCGCGAGGTGCCGGGCGACCGCATGGGCTTCTACGCCACCTCGCGCGGGCTGGTCAACGAGACCTACTACGCGTTCCAGAAGGCCGCCCGGCTCATGGGCTCGAATCACGTCGATCTGTGCTCGCGGCTGTGCCACGCGGCGAGTGTCTCCGGCCTCAAGGAGACGCTCGGCATCCCCGCGCCCACCTGCTCGCTCAAGGACATGATCGGCTCCGACCTCGTCATCATCATGGGCTCGCACCTCGCCAACAACCAGCCGGTGACGATGAAGTATCTGGCCTACGCCAAACGCCAGGGCACCCGCATCGTGGTGGTGAACCCGATGCGGGAGCCCGGGCTCGAGCGCTACTGGGTGCCGAGCGACCTCCGCAGCGCCGTGTTCGGGACCAGGGTGATGGACGACTTCTTCCAGGTCGCGGTGGGTGGCGACATCGCGTTCATGCACGGCGTGCTCAAGCACCTGATCGAGCGCGAGTGGTGGGACCACGAGTTCGTGGCCGCGCGCACCACCGGCTTCGAGGAGGTGCGCGCGCTGGTGGGCGGGCTGTCGTGGGAGCGGCTGGAGCAAGCCTCGGGTCTGAACCGCGCCGATATGCTGCGCTTCGCCGAGCAGTACGCGCGCGCGAAGACCGCGGTGTTCGTGTACAGCATGGGGCTCACCCAGCATCGCTTCGGCGTCGACAACGTGCGCGCGCTCGTCAATCTCGCGCTCGCGCGCGGCATGCTGGGGCGCGAGAAGTGCGGGGTCATGCCGATCCGCGGGCACTCGGGGGTGCAGGGCGGCGGCGAGTGCGGGGTCGATCCCGACAAGTACCCGGGCGGATTCGAGGTCGCGAACGAGCCCGATCGGCGGCGCTTCGAGACGCTGTGGGGACACGCGCTTCCGGCCACGAAGGGCCTGCGCACCCTCCAGATGCTCGAGGCCGCGCATCGCGGCGAGTTCGACTTCCTCTACTCGCTGGGCGGCAACCTGCTCGAGACCATGCCCGACCGCGCCTACATGGCCAAGGCGCTGGCGCGCGTTCCGCTGCGCGTCCACCAGGACATCGTGCTCAACAGCTCGTCCCTGCTCGAGGGCCCGGCGGTGATCCTGCTGCCCGCCCAGACCCGCTACGAGACCGCGGGCGGCGGCACCACCACCAGCACCGAGCGGCGCATCCGCTATTCGCCCGAGATCGAAGGGCCGCGCATCGCCGACGCGCGCCCCGAGTGGCGCATCCCGGTCGACGTGGCGGTGGCGGCGCGCCCCGACCTCGCCGGGTGCTTCGCGTGGCGCGACACCGCCGACATCCGCGCCGAGATGGCGCGCGCGATGCCGATCTACGCCGGGATCGAGCGCCTGGAGCGCGAGGGGCAGTCGGTGCAGTGGGGCGGCGAGCGCCTGTACGCGGACGGCTTCGGGCGCATGCCCGATGGCCGCGCGCGCTTCAGCGCGGTGCCGGTGCCGAGCCTCGAGATCCCGCCCGGCAAGTTCCACCTGACGACGCGGCGCGGCAAGCAGTTCAACAGCATGACGCACGGCCAGCGCGACTTCCTGATGGGCAGCCGCGACCGCCGTGACGTGCTGATCCACCCCGACGACGCCGCCGGGATCGGCGTGCGGGAGGGGGAGGAGGTGCGGCTGCGCTCCGAGGCCGGCGAGTGGGTCGGGGTCGCGCGCCTCGCCCCCATGAAGCGCCGGCACCTGCAGGCCTACTGGCCCGAAACCAACGTGCTGATCCCGCGGCGCTTCGATCCGGTCTCGGGCGAGCCCGACTACAACGCGATGGTGACCGCGGAGCCGGTGGGGGCACTGGGGGCGACGACGCCGGCGCCGGCCGAAGAGCCGCGCCTGGAAGCCGCGCCTGCGGCGGAGCCGCAACCGGCGCTGGCGCGGACGCGCGGACCGGCTCCGCGATGACCGCCCGGCACACCACGCTGCTCTTCCTCGTCGCGCTGCTCATCATCGCCGCGGGCTGCGGGGGCGGCGGGGCACGTGACCGGGCCGCCGCGGGCGCGAGCGACACCGCCGCCGTTGAGAAGCGGCTTGCGGAGTACGCGCAGCTGGTCCGGCAGATGGATCACCACGGCATCGCTCAGCTCTATGCCCAGGACGGTGTGCTGGGAAACGCGGGCTCGAAGGGGGTTCAGGGACCCGAAGCGATCGAGAAGTTCCTGCGCGGCTTCGACGCCTACCACGTGGTCGCCTACAGCGTCGTGGCGGACACCACGCGGGTGCACGGGCGCGAGGCGTATCAGGCCGGCTCCTGGCGCCAGCGGGTGCGCGTCCCCAAAGGCGACACGGTGGAGGTGCATGGGCGCTTCCAGCTCGAGTGGGTGCGCGGCCCGGACGGGAGCTGGCTCATCCATCGCCTCGGAGCGATCCCGCAGCGCTGATCCACCCACTCCCCCCCGGAACCCCACCCTAGGGCTCGTGCCGTAGGTGCGTGCAAGTTCCCCGCGGGGCGCGTTCAACCGTTGATCACCGTCCCGATCACGCGCCGGCGCGGAGTCCTGCCTCACGGGCCGACGTGACGACACCCGTCTTACCATGGAGGGCTCCCATGCGTCCCGCGCGAGCACTGCGCCTCCTTCCCCTCGTCGCGCTCCTTCACGGCCGGCCCGCGATCGCGGACGCGCCTCCCTCTTATCAGCTGCAGTGGGGATCGACCGGCAGCGGCAACGGCCAATTCAACCGCCCCGATGGGCTGGCGGTCGACCCGATCGGGAGCGTCTACGTTACCGACCAGCTCAACAACCGCATCCAGAAGTTCACGCCCACCGGCACCTACATCAGGCAGTGGGGAACAACCGGCAGCGGCACGGGCCAGTTCAGCAACCCGATCGGTGTCGCCACCGACGCAGGTGGCAACGTCTACGTCGTGGATCAGTTCAACAACCGGATTCAGAAGTTCAACGGCTCCGGCGCGTTCATCCTGCAATGGGGCACCCACGGCACCGGCAACGGCCAGTTCGACAATCCGATGGGGATCACGATCGACACGGGCGGCTTCGTGTTCGTGACGGACGCCGTCAACAAGCGGGTCCAGAAGTTCACCAACGTCGGTGGCTTCCTCGCCAAGTGGGGCACGCCGGGTGCGGGGAATGGCCAGTTCAACTCGCCGAACGGCATCGCGGCCGATCCGTCGGGCAACATCTACGTGACCGACCTGATCAACGAGAACGTCCAGAAATTCACGAATGCCGGGGCCTACATCTCGCAGTGGGGCTCGATGGGGAGCGGCAACGGTCAGTTCCTGGGGCCGTTCGACATCGCCAGCGACGGCTTGGGCAACGTCTACGTGACCGACGACAACAACCACCGCGTACAGAAGTTCACCGGCGCCGGCGTCTACCTCACCCAGTGGGGTTCGATGGGCGCGGGGAGCGGCCAGTTCAACGAGCCGCGCGCCATCGCGCTGGATGCGACCGGCGATGTCTACGTCGGCGACTACGTCAACAATCGCATCGAGAAGTTCGCTGCCCCGCTCGTGGGCTTCCAGATCAACTTCGACACCGATCCCTTCAGCAACCCGGTCGCCAACGGGACGGTGGTCAACAACACGTATGCGACGTTGGGCGTGACGTTCGAGAAGGTGGGACCGGGGGTCGGCTGTGGCAGCGGTCCGAATGTCTACGCCAACAATGACCGCCCCACCGGCTTCGGCACCGCGCCAAACGTCGTCTCGGTGTGCCCGCCCCCGGTCGCCTCCGACTTCAGCCAGAACGGATTCGGCATGATCCACGCCCTGCTGGCTCAGCCGGCCACGAGCCTGGGGGTCGTCGTCCACCCCGACGGCCCGGGCGACTTCGCGGTGCTCAACGCCTACGACGCCGCCGACAATCTGATCGGCACCGCCACCTCACCGCCCGGCACCGACGTCACGCTCACCGTCAGCGCCATCGGCATTCGCGGCGCCCGCTTCGCGGGCAGCGGCACCCACTTCTGCCGCTTCGACAACTTCTACGTCATCTACGCCCAGCACGTGATCGACTTCGATCACGACCCCATGGGCAACCCGATCGCCGACGGGCAGGTGGTCAACAGCGCCTACTCCGCGTGGGGCGTGGCGTTCGACAAGCGGGGAGCCGGCCCCTTGTGCACCGGGACCGATGTGTACGCGAACGGCATTCAGCCCCCGGGCTTCGGGACTCCCCCCAATGTGGTCTCGCTGTGTCCTGGGGGGACCAGCTCGGATTTCAGCGAAGCCCGCTTCGGCCTCGTGCATGCGACGTTCGACCAGCCGTATTCGCAGGTGTGCGTCGACGTGAGCGTCGAGGATCCGGCTCAGTACGCGGTGCTGCGCGCCTACGACGCCACCGACCACCTGATCGGCGAGGCCACCTCGCTGCCGGGCCTCACCCAGATGCTGTGCATCAACGCGCCGGGGATCCGTGGCGTGGCCTTCGCGGGCGCCGACACGTTCCCGGCCACCTTCGACGACCTGCGACTGCAGAACGTGTCGCTGGTCGACGTGCCGCGGGAGCCGCCGGGCCGGACGCCCGGCGAGCTGTCGCTCTCGGCGCCGTTCCCGAACCCGACGCACGGATCGTTCTCGATCTGGCTCGAGTTGCCGGCGGGCGACCCCGCCACGCTGGCGGTGCTGGACGTGGCGGGTCGGAGGATGGAATCGCTCGACCTGCGCGGCCTGGGGCCGGGACGGCACCGCGTGGTGGTCGATGCGGCGCGGCAGTTCCCGCCCGGCATCTATCTCGTGCACCTGCGCCGGGGCGCCGAAGTCCGCACGACCCGGGTGATCCTGCTGCGGTGAGCCCGGGTTCGGCCCCTGGAGCTACACCGCCGTGATCCTCACGCCCCGGCTCTCGAGCTCGCCGACCAGGAACTCGTAGGCTTTCTCGTCGCGCGCCACCCGCTCGAGGGGCTGCACCCCCTTCTCGCGCAGGCCGCCGCGGGCTGCGAGCTGCGCGACCACCGAGGTGGTGAACGCGGTGGTGCGCGCCATCGCGGTCAGCCCGGTGGCGGGATCGTAGCGGTCGACCATGCTGACGGCGCGCCGCCGGTCCCCCCAGCCGAGCCGCACCTCCAGCACCACCAGGTCGCGCGGCGGGTTGGCGACGCAGCGGCGGCGCAGCTCCACGAGCAGGTTCCCGCTTTCGACCAGCGGCCGCACCGCGTCGGCGTGGCCGGGCCAGCGCAGGGTCTTCTCCCCCATCTCGCGCACGCCGGGGAGGGTCTCGATCAGCGTCCGCAGGCCGTCGCTGTAGAACGCCTCCATCTCGCCGACCCCCGCGATGGTCACGTGCTCGAGGCCGCTGAAGGCCGGCACCTCGGCGGGTGCGCCGTCGCGCACCAGTCGCGCGGGCCGCACGTACTCCTCCAACAGGTCGTCGAGCGACCAGGTGACGACGTAGCCGTACGGCCGGCTGGCGTCCTCGGCGACCCCGCCCACCATGATCAGCACCTCGTCGGGCGTGCCTTCGGTGGCCGCGTAGTGCCCGACCAGCAGGTGTGAGAGCCCGGGCGCCAGCCCGCAGTCGGGCGCGATCGTGATCCCGGCGGCGCGCGCCGCATCGTCGAGCGGCAGCGGGTTCTCGGCGCAGAACGAAACGTCGACCAGGCTGCGCCCGGCCTCGATCGCGGCCTGCATCGCGCCGAAGCCGAGCCGCGAGGGCAGGGCGCCGACGCCCAGGTCGTAGTCGCGCAGTAGCCGCGCGGTGGCGGCGCGGTCGCTCAGGTCGGCCTCGACGGTCGCGAGGTTGGGGAGCGCCGGCAGCGAGGGAGCGGTGAGATCGGCGACCGTGACGTGCGCGTCGCGCAGCGAGTGCGCGAGATCGCGGGCGATGACGCGGCCCTGGGCGCCGCCGCCCAGCACCAGGATCTTCACGAGCCCTGGCGGTCCGGCACGCCCGGCTCGATGACCAGGTGGTGGCCCAGCATCGCCCGGCTGCGCGCCTCGCAGAACGCCTTGAGCGGGCAGCGCACCTCGGCGGTGCCGGCGCTGCCGAGGCCCATCGAGACGTAGCGGTCCGAACAGTCGGCCCACACCGTGGCGACCGAGCCGCCGCGGCGCGCCAGCCGCAGCGCCGCGACCATGTTGGCGCCGGCGCTCATCCCCACGCAATAGCCGTGCTGGACGCGCAGCCGGCTCGCCGCGGTGTGGGCCTCGGCGGTGCTCACGCACACCACCTCGTCGATCGCGCGACGGTCGACCAGATCGGGCACGAACCCGTCGCCGATCCCCATGATGCCGTGGTCCCCCGGCGCGCCACCGCTCAGCACCGCGGACTCGACCGGCTCGACCGCGGCGAGCTTCATCCCCGGCATCACCTCGCGCAGCGCCGCGCCCACCCCCATCAGCGTGCCGCCGGTGCCGATGCCGGCCACGAACCAGTCGAGCCGGCGCACGCCCTGCGCGCGCAGCTGGGCGATCAGCTCGACCCCGGTGGTGTCGCGGTGGCAGCGCGTGTTGTCGGGGTTGCCGAACTGATCCGGAATCCAGTGGCCGGGCTTGCCGCGGTAGGCATCGCGGCGCGCCACCGCGCCGGCGAAGCTCTCGGCGCGCGGGGTCAGCTGGACGCTGGCCCCCAGCTGCTCGAGCATCTGGACGCGCTCGACGCTCATGTGCTCGGGCATGAAGATCAGCACCGGATGGCCGAGCATGCGCCCGATCCAGGCCAGCGCGATGCCGGTGTTGCCCGAGGTGGCCTCGACGATGGTGTCGCCGGGGTTCAACTCGCCGCGCCGGCGCGCCGCCTCGATCATGTAGCGCGCGATGCGGTCCTTGACGCTCCCGCCCGGGTTCGCGCACTCGAGCTTGACGTAGACGCCCTCGATCGCGACCAGGGGTGTGTTTCCGATCCGCTCCACGACCGACACGCGCTCTCCTCCGGGCGTTGGTCCCCGCCCGCGGCTCAGCCGCTCTCGAGCGCCTCGAAGCGCCGGGCGACCTCCTCGAGTGCCTGGCGCGACAGCAGCTGCCGCGCCATGGGAAACAGAATATCCTCTTCCTTCGCAAAGTGCAGGTCGAGGAGCCGGAGGATCTCGGCGCCAGTGGCCCGCAGGGCGGCGGCGCTCGCGCCGGCCGCCACCATGGTGCGCAGCGCCTCGCCGCCGGCGACGATCGCCGGGTGCTCGACCTCCTCGAGCTCGCGCAGCGTGCGGCGGAAGGTCTCGGCCTGGGCGTGGATCTCCTGGTGCTCGAGCCGCATGACCGCCGTCGGTCCGCCTTCGGTGCCGAACACCTGCTCCAGCGCCGGGAACAGCGCCTCGTCCTCCCGGCGCGCGTGGGCCAGAAGGCACGTGCCCATCATGTGCGCCACCGCCGCCAGCGCGGTGCGGGCGCCGGGCAGCGCGGCCTCGCCACGTTGCTTCAGATCAGCGACCGCGCGCCGCAGCGGCGCGACCTCGGCCATGATCGCGGCGTGCTCCTCGAGCAGCCGAGGGATCGGATCGTCCATGGTCAGGCCTGTGCCGCGCCCGGCAGCACGATGGTGCGCATGCCCTCGCCGCGGCGCAGCAGGTCGAAGGCGTCGTTGATGCGCTCGAGCGGCATGCGTGCCGTCACCATGGGCAAGAGCTGGATGCGCCCGCGCCGCACCAGGTCGATCAACCGCGGGTACTCGACCGGCGGGCAGCCCAGGCTCCCCACCACCTCGATCTCGTAGTACATGATCTTCGCCACCGGCAGCGGCACCTCGTCCATGCAGTAGCCCACCACGCACAGCCGCCCGCCACGCCGCACCGAATCGAACGCCTGGCGGATGGTGTCGCCGCGCCCGATGCATTCGAACGCGACGTCCACCCCGCCGCCGGTGAGCTTGCGGATCTCCTTGTCGGGCCGTCCGACGCTCCCCGGGTCGAGCGTGGTCTCGGCGCCGAGGCGCCGTGCCATCGCCAGCTTCTCCTGGTTCAGGTCCACCGCGATCACGCTGGCGCCGAAGGCCAGCGCGCACTGCACCACGTTCATGCCCAGCCCGCCACAGCCGAACACCGCCACCCGGTCGCCGGGCTGCACCCGGGCGCGGTTCTTGACCGCGTGGTAGGGGGTCGAGATGGCGTCGGCGATGATCGCCCCCTCCTCGAGCGGCACGTCGTCGGGTAGCAGGATGCAGTCCTTGGCCGGCGCCACCACGAACTCGGCGTAGGCGCCCGGCACGTTGTTGCCGAACATGCGCAGCGAGTCGCAGATGTTCTCGCGCCCGCGCCGGCAGTTCTCGCAGGCGCCGCACGGCAGCACCGCGGGCAGCAGCACGCGCTCGCCGACCCTGCGGCCGCGCGCGTTGGGACCCAGCTCGGCGATGATCCCCGCCGCCTCGTGGCCGAGGATCAGCGGCGGCGCCATGAAGGTCTTGACGCCGTGGTCAACGTAGTGGAGATCGGTGTGGCACACCCCGCAGGCCGCGACCCGCACCAGCACCTCGCCCTCGCCGGGACGCGGGCGCGGCACGTCTTCGAGCGCGAGCGGTTGGTGCGCCTCGTGGAACACCGCTGCTTTCATGGCTTCCTCCGTTCAGGCCGCGGCCACGCCGCGCGTGGCTGGCTCGCCGGCCGCGCCCGCGGCCCGCCGCTTCTCC
>Ga0306920_100008790_pt1 | contig 13429 bp, 11 predicted proteins | sample flu12Cox44000170_FD_204666 | JGI IMG/M metagenome (GOLD analysis project Ga0306920, IMG submission 204666) | Lab enrichment of tropical soil microbial communities from Luquillo Experimental Forest, Puerto Rico - flux4day.12C.oxic.44.000.170 (v2)... | ecosystem: Environmental > Terrestrial >... | reverse complement strand
CACCGCCGGTGTACGTCGGTGAGGCGTGCTGCTCGAAGTCGAGCTCCGTCGCCTTCGAGTCGACGATCACGAACCCGCTCTGGTTGAGCCCGAAGTAGATCCGGGGCTGGCTCACCGCAGGGAACGGAAAAACGTTGGTCGGCGGCAGGCCCTTCTCGGTGAAGGGAGGCGCCCCGCCGTTCTGCACCGCGTTCGAAGGCGCCATCACGATCCCGAGCCCGTGCGTGTACTGCAGGTGCGTGTTCACCCAGGTCGGGTTCGGGACCCCCGCGGGGTTGAGCTGGCGCAGCGCCTCGACGATCGGCGTGGGGCGGGTGCCGATCGTGTAGCGGTCCTCGCCGACCTGCGAGACCCCGTAGTAGTTCTTCAGGCTCTGCAGCTGCTGGAAGGTCTGCTGGGAGACCTGGCTCGAGGGATCCCACTGGCGGATGTCCGCGAGCGAGGCCGCGACGCCGGGCTGCTGGGCGAGCGGCATGCGCGACGCACTCGGGTTGAAGTGGCGGATCTCCACGCGGTCGACGGCGTACGCACCGCGCGTGCCCTCGATGTTGCGCGCGATGTAGGGCTGCTCCAGCGAGCTCTGCGCGGGCGTGACCTTCACGGCCTGGAGGATCGCGGGGTAGATGACCCCGACGACGAGCGCCACGAACGCCCAGAGGCCGACCGCGATGATCGGCAGGGTCCACCCCCGTTGCCAGATGTTCACGAGGAGGATCACCGCGGCGAGGAGGCAGAGGAAGAACAGGAGCATGAGCGCGGGCATGCGGGCATGGACGTCGGTGTACCCGGCTCCCTCGAAGATCCCGCTCGAGGTGGACGTGACCATGTGCCACCGAGCGAGGAGGTAGCCCGCGGCCTTGGCGAGCGCCAGGAGCGCGAGCAGGACCGAGAGGTGCACCTTCACACCGGGGGCGACCCGCGGGCTCACCCTCGCCGCGCGGATCCCGCCGTTCAGGTAGTGGAAGACCGCGGTGAAGATGATGATCGCGAACAGGGACGCGAGGATCCAGTCCACGATGAACGTGATGAAGGGGAGCCGGAAGACGTAGAACCCAACGTCCTTGCCGAAGAGCGGGTCCTTGATCCCGAAGTTCTTCGCGTTGGCGAACAGCAGGTACTGCTGCCACCGACCGAGGGTGCTGGACGCGGCGACGAGCGCGAGGACGAAGGAGAGGAGCGCGTAGACCCGCCCCGCGTACGGGCGGACCGCCGCCTGGAACCGCCGGACGAGCTCGTCCTCGGGGGCGTCGAGGAACAGCTCGGACGGGCCGAGCCGGTTGCACAGAAGCAGGTTCCCCCACATCGCGAGGAAGAAGACGAGGCCGAAGACCAAGAACAGCCCGATCTTCGTGGCGAGCACCGTCGTGAAGACCTCGTGCTGGTTGATCGATGAGTACCAGAGCGACTGGGTGTAGAGCCACGCGAACCAGCGCAGGAGGAAGAAGAGGACGACGAGCGCGACGACGGCGATGACAGCGATGATCCGCCGGCGCGGCCGTCCGACGCGCACCGTGGACATGTCCGCCGTGCTGCGCACCGCCGCGAGCCTAGGGTCTCTGAGAGCGCCCGCTATGCAGGGAGCACCGCGCAGCGACAGCCCGCGTGCAGCGGAGGGAGGCGCACGGCGGTCGCGTCAGCGTGGGCCGCGTGGGTCGCACCCACGGCGCCGCACTGCTCGCACGGCGGCTCCGCCGGCGCGACGATGAATCGCACCGGACGTCCCGTCGTCGCCGCGGCGACCCCGGCGTGGAACGCACGCAGCGAGAGGTCCGCGCACAGCCGCTCGGTGCGCGCCCCGCGCCAGTCGCGGTACGCCGCGGTCACGCGGTCGGTCCCGTCCTTGCCGTTGTCGTTCGTCATCCGCTTGCGGAGCGCGGTGACCAGCGTGGCGGCGAGGTCCTCGGCGAGCTCGGCGAGCGCGTCGTCGGCGAGCTCCGGACCGACCACCCCGCCCTCGCTCGCGGCGAAGGATCGCCCCGCGTTGGCCGCCTCCCGAAGCGGCTCGACGGACGCCAGCGCGTAGCGGTCGCGCTGCTCGCGCTCCGGCTCGAGCCGCTCGGCGACCGAGGGCCCCTCCACGCCGTGCACCCGCTCCAGGGCGGCGTTCTGGTCGTCCTGGAGCGCACGCTTCACCTTCCGCACCAGCGCGTCCCTCGGCACCGCCACCACCTCGTCACGGCGCTGGAGGATCGCGCCGATCGGGGTGTCCGGGGCCGAGGGCGGCATCGACGCGCGACGCGTCGGGTCCTCGGCGCCCCGCTCCTCGAGCGACGCCTTGCGAAGCTTTGCGAAGATCTCCTCGACGGCGTCGGGGTCGTCGGGGAGGCCGCCCGGTGGCACGGCCCCGGACGGGTGCTCGGTGACCGGGCGCTCCGCGGTGTCGTCGTCGAGCGGCGGCGGCGACGGGCGTGCGCGCAGCTGCTCGATCGCCGCCTGCCGCGCGCGCACGTCGGACCCCTCGAGGTCGCCCAGCGCGCCGTCGACGGTGGCACGAAGCGCCTGCACGGTCGTGAGGAGGGAGTCGCGTGCTGCGCGCAGCTGCTCGATCTGGAGGTGCAGCGCCTTGCGCCGCACGACCAGGTCGCCGACGATCTTGCGGCGGGCTTCCTGCGCCTCGTCGACGATGGTCCGACTCTGCTCTCGCGCGCGGTCCACGAGCGCATCGCCGTTCACCCGGGCGGCGTCGGCCAGCCGCTCGGCCGCCGCACGAGCGTCGGTCTCGAGGTCCGCGGCTGCGCGCTCCGCGTCGGCCACCGTGGCCGCTGCCCGCTGCTGGCCGTCCACGACGGAGGCGGCGGCGCGATCCTGCGCCTCGACGAGCAGCTCTGAGGCTCGGGCCTGGGCGGCGGTGACGACCCGCTGGGCCTCCTCGTGGGCGCTCTGGAGGATCGCCGCGCTCTTGGTGCCGAGCGCCCTCGCGAGCGCCTCGTCGTCGAGGACCGGGTTCTGGGCGCGACGCTCGGCGTCCGCCACGTGCTCGCGAAGGTCGGCGATCCGCCGCTCCGCGCCCGAGAGCTCGCGCGCGACGGACTCGAGGAAGGACCGCACCTCCCTCGGGTCGTACCCGCGGCGGGACGGTGAGAAGGTGGCGCGGGCCACGTCGCTCGAGGAGAGGCGCGACGAGGAGATCGTGGGCCGGTCCTCCATGCCCGCCCGAGCCTATGACGTGGCGCCGGACCGGGCCGGGTCCGAGAACGGGACGGGCGCGTGGCCGCCCAGCGCCTCGATGGCCCGCATCGCCTGGGCGAGGGTGCGCACCGCCACGACCTTGAGACCCGGCGATGCAGCCGACCTCGCGACGCCTGCCTCCTGCACCGGGACGAGGAACACGTGCGCACCGGCGTTCTCGACGGCGATGGTCTTCTCCGCGACGCCCCCGACGTCGCCGACGATGCCGTTGGGCGAGATCGTGCCCGTCGCCGCGACCTTCATGGTGCCGGTGATCGGGACCCGCGAGAGGGCGTCGACCGTCCCGAGCGTCATCGCCAGACCCGCGGACGGCCCGCCGATGAACGCGGTGTCGATCTCGACGTCGATCGGGAAGTGCCAGGCGGTGGCGTCCTCGAGCCCGATGCCGAGGAACACCGTCCGCGTCGGCGCGCCCGGGCACCCGGTCTGCGTGAGGTTCGGGGGCACCGGGTCTGTCCCCACGACCACGGTGGATGGCGCCCGGTACGTGAGCGTCCCCGAGGCAGAGAAGTGGGCCCGTGCGACGCGCAGCGTGACCGGCCGGCCGGGGACCGCGCCGTCGAGCGCGTCGGTGAGCCCGCACGCGGTGGTCACGACGTGGCCGCGTGCTGCCACGATGCGGTCCCCCACGCCGAGCTCCGCGGCGGGCGAGCGGATCCCGACAGCGGTGACCGTCGCACCGTCGGGGACGCCGAGCACGTGGTACCCGAGCTCGCGCATCGCGACGACCCGCGCCGCGTCCTTCGAGTCGGACATCATCAGGTAGCTCGAGTCGGCGAGCTGCGAGATGGGGACCTGGCCTCCCGTGAAGAACGAGCCGGGGACGACCACCTCGTGCACCGGGTGGATCTTCGCGACAACCCACTGCCAGACCGTCAGCTGGGTGACGTAGACGTCGGTGAGGTAGACCGCGCGGCGCGTGGGCGCGTGGGGGTGCCCGGTGACCTTGATGAGCGGGCCGACCGGTTGCGCGAGGCCGGGCGTGATCGCGTACTCGTTGACGTGGTAGTTGAGCGAGAACACCAGGGCGCCGCCGACGACCAGCACCGCGACGAGCCAGCCGACGCCGAGCCCACGCCGCCCCGGTGGTTCACTGGTGCCGTGGACGACGATGCGACCACGGTAGCCAGGCGCGCCCGCGCGGTCGTCCTCGCGGGGTACGACGCGGATGGCGCCGCGGTGGTGGCATCGGCGCTGGAGGACCCGGCGAGCGAGGTCCGCGCGCGCGCGGTCCGGGCGGGTTCGCGCCGGGGGCGTCGGTCGGTCGCGGATCGCGTCCGCGCGCTCGAGGACCCGTCCGAGTCGGTCCGCCTCGCCGCGTGCCAGGTGGAGGCGCGTGCGCCCCGTAGGAGCGTCCGCGTCCAGGCGGCGCTCGTCGCACGGCTGGACGACGCCGAGCCGTTGGTCGCCGTGGCAGCGGCCGACGCGCTCGGCGAGCTCCTCGCCGCGTCCGCCGTGGCACCGCTCTGCGCGGTCGCGACGGGCCACCCCGACGCGCGGTGTCGGGAGGCGGCGGTCGCAGCCCTCGGCGCCATCGGGCACCCGGATGGCCTCGAGGCGGTGCTGGCGGCGCTCGACGACCGGCCCGCGGTTCGCCGGCGCGCCGCGGTGGCGCTGGCCGCGTTCGAGGGACCGCGCGTCGACGACGCGCTCGAGCGCGCGGCGTCGGATCGGGACTGGCAGGTGCGCGAGGTGGTGCGCGCGCTCGTCGAGGGCGACGACGCCGAGCCGAGCGGGGGCGGAGCGTCGCCGCCGCACGCCGGCGCGCCGCCGCCGTCGCGGCGCTCAGCGCTCGGCTGACGCGAACAGCTGCGAGAGCCTGCCGAGGTCCTCGAGGCACCGGCCCGCGCCGAGCACGACGGCCTCCGCCGGCGCGTCGCACGCGTTCACCGGCACCTCGGTCGTCTCGGCGAGCCGGTCGAGGAGCCCGTCGAGCTGCGATCCGCCGCCGACGACGTTGAGGCCGTGCGCGAGGACGTCCTGGGCGAGGTCGGGCGGTGCCTGCGCGAGGCACTCCGACGGCGCGCGCAGGATCTGCTGCAGGTGGTCGTCGATCGCCTCGAGCACGTCGGTGCCCGACACCCTGAGCGTGAACGGCGCGCCGTCGGTCGTTCGACGCGCCGGCACCTCGGCGACGCGCGGTCGCGGTGTCGGCGCGGCGGTGGCGACCGAGGTCTTCAGCACCTCGGCCGTCTGTGCGGTGAGGACCGCGTCCGCTCGGTGCCGCACCCACTCGGCGATGTCCGTGTCGAGGTCCTCGCCGCCGACGCGGAGCGACGAGAGCGAGACGATGCCGCCGAGCGAGATCACCGCGACCTCCGTCGTCCCCGCGCCGAGCACCGCGACCGAGCTCGCGACCGGGTCGTGGATCGGCAGCCCGAGCCCGATCGCCGCGGCGATCGGTGCCTCGAGGAGGTGCGCGTGCGCGGCCCCCGCGCGACGGGCCGCCTGGCGCAGGGCGCGCCGCTCGATCGGGGTCGCGGCCGCCGGCACGGTGAGGAGCACCCGTGGCCGGGAGAACCGCCCGACGCCGCAGCGGTCGAGCACCCCGTGGAGCAGCCGGGCCGCGACGTCGAAGTCGGTCGTGGCGCCCGCGTGCACGGGCCGGAACGCGACCACGTGCCGGCGCGTGCGCCCCACCAGCTCGATCGCCTCGTGCCCGAGCGCGATCACCGACCCGTCACGGGTGTCGATCGCGACGACGCTGGGTTCGGCAAATACCAGGCCCGCGTCCTCGGTCGCGACCCTCGTCATGGCCGTGCCGACGTCGATCGCGAGGGTGGGGGCCACCCCAAGATGGTAGGGGCGACGTCCCTCGGGCTCCCTTGGTCGGTACCCTTGAACGGGTGTTCCGGCGCCTTCGGTACCACCTCGAGCTCCGTGCCCGCCGCACGACCGGCCCCCCGCCCACCGCGGAGCGCACCTGGATCCACCCCTCCGAGCTGCCCGGCTCGTTCGAGGCCGCGGCGATGCCGCCGCGCCGGTCGGCCGGCTCGCGACGGTTCGTCACCGTGGTGGCCGCCGCAGCCGCGCTGCTGCTCGTCACCGGCGGGGCGCTGCTCATCCCGTCGACCGGCTCGGAGCCAGCCGGCGCCTCGACGGGTCCACACGTCGCGACCTCCATCGAGGCGCTGCCGGCCGCCGACCGCGCCTCGGCGGGCGCGATGCTCGCGCTCGCGATCTACGAGGGCGATCACCTCGGCACCGCGACCGCGATGGTGATCCCGCCCGGTGACCTGGCCGTGACCACGACGCCGGTCCCGCGCGGCGCATCGGTGATGGGCCGCGTGCTCGGCGAGCCCGCGATGCCGCTCCAGATCGTCGGCACCGATCCGCAGCTCGGCATCACCGTGCTCCGCCTGTCGACGTCCGCCGACGTCACGCCGATCGGCCCGCTCGGCCCTGCGATCTCCACGGGTGGCGCGCCGACCGCGCTCACCGCCCTCGCGTCGGTCCGCGGCGCCAGCACCGCGACCGAGCTCGACTACGCCGCGGCGTACCTCAGCGCGACCCCCTCGGCCGCGACGGTCGGCCGATCCGTCATCTCGGTCACGCACGGACGCAGCCTCGCCGGCGTCATCGCGGGGACCCTGGTGCTCAACGCGCGGGGCCAGGCGGTGGCGGCTCAGGTCCCGAAGCTCGGCGCCACGACGTTCGTGCCCGCGACGTTCCTCCGCCTGCTCGCCCAGCGCATCGTGCTCGGCAGCCCCTCGGGTCACGGGTGGCTCCAGGTGTACGGGCCGCCGACCGCCACGAGCGCGGCGCGAGTCGCCGGCGTCACGTACGGCGGCGCGGCGTGGGGCAGGCTCCGCCCGGGCGACACGATCGTCGCCATGGACGCGCAGCGCGTGCGCTCGATGGCCGACGTCGGGTCGATCCTCTACACGAGCGCCCCCGGCGAGCCTCTCGCTGTCACCGTCCTGCGTGGCGGCCACCGCATCTCCGTGAGCGTCGTGCTGGCCGCCCAGCCGTAGGCTCCTCGCCGATGGCGGGCGTCCCTTCGGACGGGTTCGAGGGACTGCTCGGAGACCTGCTGAAGGCGATGGGCGGCGCGCCGGCGACCGCGTGGTACGAGGCGGCGAAGGGGCTCGCGCACAGCGTCGTCGCCGACGAGCAGGAGGGGTTCAACCCCGATCCGGTCGCGCGCATCCGGCTCGAGGAGCTCGCGCGCGTCGTCGGGATGCACCTCGAGGAAGCGACCGGCCTGGTGGCCGAGGGGGTCGAGCCCGTCACGCGCGAGGCGTGGGCGGTCGCCGCGCTCGCCTCGTGGCGCCCGCGCATCGAGCCGCTCGTCCACTCAGCGTCGACCGCCCCGCCGCTGCCAGTCGAGCCGGACGATCCGTCGGGCGCGATGCTCGCGAGGTTCGCGCAGTCGATGGGGCCGATGTTCGTGGGGCTCCAGGTCGGGTCGGCCGCCGGGCACCTCGCCGAGCGCGCCCTCGGGGCCTCGGAGTTCCCGCTCCCCTGGCCCGCCTCGGACCGCGCCCTCGTCGTCGTCCGCAACGTCGAGCAGTTCGCGGACGACTGGAGCGTGGATCGCGACGCGGCCACCGCGTTCACGCTCGCGCGCGAGCTCGCCGCCCGTGCCGTCTATGCCCGCCCGGCCATCGCCGAGCGCGTCGAGGCGCTCCTCGCGGCCGCCACCGCCGCGCAGATGGCGGCGCAGCGATCGCTGCTCGAGCGCCTCGCCGACGCCGACTCCGTCGAGCGCCTGGCCGGGCTGCTCGGTGACCCCGAGTCGCTGCTCGAGGGGCTCTCCGGGCTCGAGGCGACGGCAACCGGACCCGACCACGACGCGTTGAACGCCGCGGTGACCGCCCTGGCCGCGTACTTCGACGAGATCGCACGCGTGGTGGCCGCGCGCGTCCTCGGGGACGCCGGCGCGCTCGTCGAGGCGTGGCACCGGCACCGCGCCGGCGACAGCAAGGGCGCCGAGGTCGCCGGGTCGCTCTTCGGCGTCGACCTCGGGCGCGAGCGCGTGGACCTCGGCGCGGCGTTCGTCGCCGGGGTCACCCAGCGAGAGGGGTTCGAGGCGCTCGCGCGGCTCGCGACCAAACCGGAGTCGCTCCCGACGCCGGCCGAGATCGTGGCCCCGGGGCTCTGGCTCGCCCGGACGGCCCTCCCGGCGATCGACCCCCCGGGCAGCTGAGCTACGGGCGGGCCGCGGGCTCGTCCTCCTCGAAGCCCAGGTCCCACTCGAGCTGCAGGTGCTCTCGCTCGGCGTCCCGCGCCACCCGCTCGCGGTTCCGCCGGAACTGCGGGTCGTGGGGCGGCAGCAGGACCAGCCGCGCGTTGGCGCGGTCGGCAAACCCCTGGATGACCTCCTCGTCGCCCCAGTCGCTCTGGATCTCCCAGTGCGGCGCCACCGGGCCGAGGTAGACGATCCGGACGTGCCCGACCGGCTCGAACTCCTCGGGGACCTCCTCAAAGGGCTGGCTCACGCGTCCTCCTCGACGACCACGGCACACCGTTCCGGGGAAAGAACCGACCCCCACGTGAAACTTCCACGTTGGAACCGGTGCGCTTGTGGGCACTATTCCGCTGTGGGATCGTATTGTGCGGACCTAGGGGAGGAGACAAGTTCGATGGGCACGGAGTGGATGGCGGACGGTAAGTGCCGCGAGGTCCCGCCCGAGACGTTCTTCCCAAGCGACGGCCTCGGTGTGATCCGGGCGCAGCGGATCTGTGCAACCTGTGAGGTCTCGGTGCAGTGCCTCGAGTACGCCCTCGAGAACCACATCGACCACGGTGTGTGGGGCGGCAAGAGCGAGCGTGAGCGGCGCCGGATCCTCCGGGCGAGGCGGAAGGGCGCCATCTCCACCGCCAACGCCAGCGCGAACGCCTGACGGGTGAGGCCGGCGGCGCGCTCGTCTGCGCCGCCAACCTGAGCGAGGGACGTGACCGGGGGGTCCTGGCCGGGCTGCGCGAGGTCGCCGCGGGTGCCCTGCTGGACGCCCACTCGGACCCGGACCACCACCGCTCGGTCCTCACCCTGGCGGGGGATCCGGACCCCCTCGGCGCGGCCGTGCTGGCCCTCGCCCGGGGGGCGCTCGCGACGATCGACCTGGCGAACCACGCGGGAGCCCATCCCCGCCTCGGCGCGCTCGACGTCGTGCCGTTCGCGCCCCTCTACGGGCGGTCCCTGGAGGGGGCCGTGGCCGCAAGGGAGGCGGCGATCCAGGCCATCGGCGCCCTCGGGATCCCGGTCTTCCGGTTCGGGCCGGTGGCCCGAGGGTCGCTCGCGCTCCCCGAGCTGCGCCGCCGCGCCTTCAGGGACCTGGCCCCCGACGCCGGCCCTCCCGAGCCGCACCCGACCGCCGGGGCGACGGCGGTCGGGGCGCGCCCGCCGCTCGTCGCCTGGAACGCCTGGCTCCAGGGGGCGTCGCTGGCCGAGACGAGGCGGGCGGCCTCGGCGGTCCGGTCGAGGGCGGTCCGGGCGCTCGGGCTCCAGGTGGCCGGGGCGACCCAGGTCAGCTGCAACCTGCTCGACCCCGCCGAGGTGACCCCGCTCGACGTCTACCGCCTGGTCGAGGCCGGCCTCCCAACGGACGCCCACATCGTGCGGTGCGAGCTGGTCGGCCTCGTCCCCGGAGCGGTGCTCGAGGCGGTCCCCCGCACCTGGTGGGAGCGGCTGGACCTCGACGAGGACCGCGCGGTCGAACGACGGGCCGAGGCAGCCGGGGTCGCCTGACCCCGGGCCCCGACCCCCGCCGGCCCCGTCAGTGCGTCCCGGTCAGCTCGCCTGGGCCGCTGCCGCCCGGCGCTCCAGCGCCCTGGCGCGGCGCAGCCGTCGCCGCTCCCGCTCGCTCATGCCCCCCCAGATGCCGAACTTCTCGCCGTTCTCGAGGGCGAACTCCAGGCACTCGGCCTGGACCACACACCCCCGGCAGACCTCTTTTGCCTCCTTGGTGGAGGCCCCTCGCTCGGGAAAGAACAGGTCCGGATCGACCCCCATGCAGTTGGCCCGGGCCTGCCACCCACGCTCCTCCAGGCCTGCCAGGATCGAGACGATCTCCATGTGACCTCCCCGGGGACCACGAGATCGTGGCACCCCTGTAGTTACACGGGTGTCATCTTTGGCGATCCGAGCAGGAATTGCAAGGGAAAACTCAGCCGGCGGGCCTCAGGCGCCGCCGGTGCGAGAGGAAGTCGGCGAGCACGTACCCCCCCAGGTCGTCCCGGGAGGGGTAGAAGGTGCGCCCGCCGTTCACCCGGCCGATCTGCTCGACGAAGGGGAACTGGGTCCGCTCGAGGTCGAGGGCGAACGTGTTGATCGTGATCCCCGCCCGGGTGCAGCGCACCACCTCGGCCATCGTGCGCCGGAGGGTCTCGTTGGTGGGCGGGTAGTGGAAGTACGGCTCCCCGGCGTCGTCGAGGTGGGCGGTCGGCTCCCCGTCGGTCACGACCAGGATCTGCCGCGTCCCGTGCTCCCGCGCGAGCATCCGCCGGCCGAGCGCGAGCGCGTGCTGGAGGTTGGTCCCGTAGATGTAGTCCCACATGACCGTGGGCAGGTCCTCCACGCGGATCTCGCGCGCCACCTCCGAGAACACGACCACGGAGAGGAAGTCGCGGGGGAACCGGGTGCGGATCAGCGTCGCGAGGGCGATCGCCATCTTCTTGGCGGGCACGAAGTTGTCGCGCATCGGCATCGACATCGACAGGTCGATGGCGAGGACGGTGGCGGACCGGACCAGCGCCTCGTGCTCGACGATCTCGAAGTCGTTCGGCTCGAGCTGGACGGGCACGCCCCGTCCCTGCCGGGCGACGGCGTTGTGGACGGTCCGGGGAAGGTGCAGGTTGAACGCGTCGCCGGGCGCCCACGGTCGCGCGACCTCCTCGCGGTCGTGGCCGAACCCGATCCGCGTCGCGGCGTGCTCGCCGAACGCCCCGGTTCGTAACCGGTCGAACAGGTCGGCGAGCGCGCGGGCGCCGAGTCGGCGCACGCCGTGGGCGGTGAGCTCGAGACGACCGCCACGCCGTTCGATGATCCCGGCTTCGGTGAGCTCCTTGACGAGGCGGCGGAGCCGGTCGACGCTGCGCGCCGCGTCCTCGCCGAGGTTGCGCTTCACCGCGTCGAGGTCCACCTCGGGGAGCGCCGCGGCGGGGTTGTCCGAGCTCAGCAGCTCCTCGAGCCGCTCCAGGTCCCCGAGCTGGGCGGCGACGTCGGTGGCGTCGGTCAGCGAGAGCGGCACGTCCCCCTCGAACCCGTACCCGCGCGACCCGTCGAACTCGGGGAACGCGCGCGAGAGGTTGGCGGCGAGCCGGTTGATCGAGAAGTTGAGGTCGAGGTCCTCGAAGAGCGACTGCGCCAGCCGCTCGAGCTCGGCGCGCTGCTCCGGCGAGAGCGAGTCGAACATCGCACGGGCCGCCGCCATCCGCCGCGCCAGCTGCTCGAGCAGCTCGTCGAGGGAGTCGGCGGGCCCGAAGAGGTCGCCGTACTCGGCCATGAACTGCTCGAAGGAGGGGTCGAGCTCCTCGCCGCGCTCGCGCTGCTCGAGCATGCGGCTGAGCGCGTCCATCCCCTCGCGCAGGCGGCGGAGCTGCTCGGGGTCGGGGTCCGCCATCGCGCCCCGCAACGACTCGAAGTAGGAGCCGAGGAGCTGGTCCCGCAGCTCGGCGAGCAGCGACTCGAACTCCTCGCGCGCCTCGCTCGAGACGAACTCGTAGTGCCGCATCGCCTCGAGGCGGTCGGCGAAGCGGTCAGGGAGGATGTCGAGCGCCATCGACCGCTCCGCGACCACGTCGTCGGTGACCGAGCGGCGCCGATCGTCGCCCGACGCGTGCGCCTCGTCCCGCAGCCCGTCCAGCGCTCGACGCTCCGTGCGCTCGACCTCGTCCAGCCGATCGCGGAACTCGGCGAACTGCTCGTCGGGGTCCCCGCGCTCGAGGAGCTCCTGGCGGCGGCGGCGGGCACGCTCCATGAGCCGCTGCAGCCCCTCGAGCCGGTCCCCCGCGTCGGTGCGCATCCCGCGCCGCAGCAGCTGGTTCAGCGCGTCGGTGAGGTCGCCGCCCTCGAGCAGGTCGTCGGTGAGCGCGTCGAGCAGCGCCTCGGCGTCGAGCTCGTCGTCGTCGCCGGTGCCGTCGAATCGCCGGTAGTCGTACCGGGCGCCCATCAGCGCCGGCGCTGGCGGTACAGCGCGCGCGGGCCCGACGCGTCCTTGCTGAGCCGCTTGGTGAGGTGCAGCCCCTCGAGCAGGAACTCGAGCGCGGCTGCCATCTCCTCGTCCCCCGCGTCGTCGCCCGCGATCCGGCTGGTCGCCGGGACGAGCGCGGGCAGCGCCGCGAGGACCTGGGTGTACTCCGCCGCCGCGAGGTCGTCGCCCACGTGCACCACGACCTCGTCGTCGAAGGTCGCGATCACGTCGGCGGCGTCCTCGAGAACCACGCGCTCGCGGAAGACCGCCAGCACCGCGGCGGCGACGAGCTGGGCCACCACCTCGGCCTCGCGGCCCTCTTCCATCGCCTCGATCTCGATCTTCCCCTGGGTCGACGCGACGACCGCCGCGAGGTCGCTCACGCGCGGGACGACGGCGTCCGCGCCGGTGCGCAGGGCGCGACGGAGCGCGTTCGCGACCACGCTCTCGTAGTTGGCGATCGAGAGGCGCACCGAGACGCCGCTGCGCTGGTTGAGCAGCTGGCTTCGCCTGGCGAGCTGGGAGATCTGGACGATCGAGCGCTCGATGAACCACGGCACGATGATCGGGACCGCCGTGGCGGGCAGCGACGCCTCGTTCAGCACGATCGCGAGCTCGGTGTCGACGTCGCTCGGGTAGTGCGTGCGCACCTGGGCGCCGAACCGGTCCTTGAGCGGGGTGATGATCCGACCGCGGTTCGTGTAGTCCTCCGGGTTCGCGGTCGCGACCAGCACGAGGTCGAGCGGGAGCCGGATCCGGTGGCCCCGGATCTGGATGTCGCGCTCCTCCAGCACGTTGAGCAGCCCCACCTGGATGCGCTCGGCGAGGTCGGGGAGCTCGTTGATCGCGAAGATGCCCCGGTTGACCCTCGGGACGAGCCCGTAGGACAGCGCGCGCTCGTCGGTGAGGTACCGGCCCTCGGCGATCTTGATCGGGTCCACCTCGCCGATGAGGTCGGCGATCGTGGTGTCGGGGGTCGCGAGCTTCTCGCCGTACCGGTCGGATCGTGGCACCCACGCGACGGGGGTCTCGTCGCCTAGCTCGGCGACGAGCTCGATGGCATGGCGCGAGACCGGTGCGTACGGGTCGTCGTTGATCTCGCTCGT
>Ga0306920_100008789_pt1 | contig 13429 bp, 12 predicted proteins | sample flu12Cox44000170_FD_204666 | JGI IMG/M metagenome (GOLD analysis project Ga0306920, IMG submission 204666) | Lab enrichment of tropical soil microbial communities from Luquillo Experimental Forest, Puerto Rico - flux4day.12C.oxic.44.000.170 (v2)... | ecosystem: Environmental > Terrestrial >... | reverse complement strand
GCTCCTTTCGCGTCATACAAGGCGGCGCGAGTTCATCGTGGCTCTCGGCGGCGCCGCGGCTGCGTGGCCGCTCGGTGCGCGCGCGCAACAGCCGGCAATGCCAGTGATAGGATTCATGAGTTCACGATCGGCTGGCGATTCCAGCCGCGTGGTCGTCGCCTTTCGCCAGGGCCTCGCCGAGACGGGTTTTGAGGAGGGCCGCAATGTGGCGATCGAGTTTCGCTGGGCGCAGGGCCAATTCGACCGCTTGCCCGCAATAGCAGCGGAATTGGTTCGGCGTCCGGTGGCCATACTCGCCGCTTTTGGCGAATCGGCACGCGTCGCGAAGGCAGCAACGACCACCATTCCGATCCTCTTCGGCACAGGGCTGGATCCCGTCGAGGAAGGCCTGGTCACGAGTCTGAACCGGCCAGGCGGCAACGTTAGCGGCGCCACCTTTCTAACGGGTGCGCTTGGAGCAAAGCGCCTCGGACTGTTGCGCGACCTCGTTCCAGGTGCGGACGTGATAGCTCTGCTTGTAAACCCGAACACGCAGGTCGGGCGGGTGCAGACGAAAGACGTGCAGGAAGCGGCGCGGGCGCTTGGACAAAGCCTCGTTGTTCTCGATGGCGGAAGCGATGAGAGTATCGATGCTAGCTTCGCTGCGCTTACCCAGCAGCACGTCGCTGCGCTTATGGTCGGGGCTGATCCATTTTTCGATACAAGACGGGACCGGCTGATTGCATTGGCAGCGCAACATCAAGTGCCGGCAATCTATCAGTTTCGGGAATATGCATTGGCGGGGGGCCTGATGAGCTACGGCGCCAGCATCACCGACATGTACCGGCAGGTCGGTGTCTATGTCGGCCGCGTTCTCAAAGGCGAGAAGCCAGCTGACCTGCCAGTCGTGCAGGTGACCAAATTCGAGCTCCTGATCAATCTCAAGACCGCCAAGGCGCTTGGCGTCAAAATCTCCGACAATCTCCTCTCGCTCGCCGACGAGGTGATCGAATGAGGCGCCGCCAGTTCATCACACTGGTCGGTGGCGCGGCCACGTTGCCGATTGCGGCGCGCGCGCAGCAGGCGGCGATGCCGGTGATCGGGTTTCTCAACAGCGCTTCACCCGATGCCTTCGCGCCATATGTGGGCGGCTTCCTACAAGGTCTCAGGGACGCCGGTTATGTGGATGGGCAGAACGTCAAGGTCGAATACCGCTGGGCATACGGACAATACGATCGCCTGCCGCAATTGGCAGCGGAGCTCGTCCAGCAGCAGGTTGCCGTCATCGTCGCGAGCGGCGGCGAGCCCTCTGTCATGGCCGCAAAAGCGGCGACGAGCCGCACACCGATTGTATTCGGTATCGGCGGCGACCCGGTGAAGCTCGGGCTGGTTGCGAGTCTCAACAGGCCCGGCGGCAATATCACAGGGGTGTCGCTATTGACCTCCTCCTTGGAGGCCAAGCGGGTCGGGCTCCTCGGTGAATTGGTGCCAAAAGCTGCAGTGATCGCGGCGCTAATCAATCCGAATTATGCGCAGGCACAGGCACAGGAGGCCGAAGTACGGGAGGCAGCGCGCGCTATCGGCAGACAAATCGTCCTCGTCCACGCGACCACCGAGGCTGAGTTCGAACCCGCTTTCGCGAGATTCGAGCAGCAAAGGGCCGACGCGCTCGTAGTGGCGGCCGACCCGTTCTTTAATGGGCGCCGCAATTTGCTTGTGGCACTGGCGGCGCGCGATCGCCTTCCTGCAGTCTACGAATTTCGTGAGTTCGCCGCCGCCGGCGGGTTGATGAGCTATGGAACAAGCCTCATCGGCGCGTACCGTCAATACGGCGCATATGCCGCGCAAATTCTCAAAGGGGCTCGGCCGGCGGACCTGCCGGTTCTCCAGCCGACGACGTTCGAGCTGGTGATCAATCTCAAAACCGCGAGGGCGCTCCCGCTTGAGGTGCCGCCAATGTTGCTCGCCCGCGCCGACGAGGTGATCGAATGAAGCGGCGCGACTTCATCACGCTGCTCGGCGGCGCGGCGGCCGCGTGCCCACTCGCGGCGCGCGCACAGCAGGCGGCGATGCCGGTCGTTGGACTTGTCGATGGCGGGTCGCTCGATGCCTCCGCGGGCCGTGCGGCCGCGTTCCGCAAAGGCCTCATGGAAAGCGGCTACGTCGAAGGCCAAAACGTGACCGTCGAATACCACTGGCTCGAGGGTCAATATGACAGAGCGTCGGCACTGATGGCCGATCTGGTCCGCCGACAGGTGGCCGTGATCGTCACGCCTGTCACCTCGATCGCGCTCGCGGCCAAAGCTGCAACAGCGACCATCCCGATCGTCTTCGGCACGGGTGAAGACCCTGTCAGGCATGGTCTTGTCGCCAGCCTCGCCCGGCCAGGCAGCAACGCGACAGGCATCAATATTTTCGTCCAGGAGGTGATAGCCAAGCGACTGCGGCTTCTGCATGACATGGTGCCCAGGGCCGTTCGGGTTTGCAGTGCTTATGAATCCGGCCAATGCTTCGAGCGCCGAGGCCACGTTACGCGGGGTGCAGGAAATCGCTCCCGTCCTTGGGCTGCAAGTCCAGATGCTCAACGCCACGACGGTCGGCGAGATCGATGCAGTTTTTGCCACCCTTGCGCGGGAGCACCACGATGCCCTCTTCGTCGCTCCCGATACATTCTTCACTACCCGCCGCGTGCAATTTGCCATCCTGACCGCGCGCGAACGGATTCCGGCATCTTATGGCGTCCGTGAACTTGTGGCAGCCGGCGGGTTGATGAGCTACGGAACCGACGTTGCGGATATGTTTCGTCAAGTTGGTGTCTACACTGGCAACATTCTCAAGGGTGCGAAGCCTGCTGACCTGCCCGTGCTGCAGTTGACCAAATTCGAGTTCGTCATCAACCTGCAAATGGCGCGAGCGATCGGTATCGAGGTGCCGCCCGCAGTGCTCTCAATCGCCGACGAGGTGATCGAATGAGGCGCCGCGAGTTCATCGGCCTTCTCGGCGGCGCGGCGGCTGCGTGGCCGCTCATGGCACGCGCGCAGCAGGCGGCGATGCCGATGATAGGATTTCTCAGCAGCCGCTCGCCCGGAGAATCCGCGGGCGTCCTCGCAGCCTTCCGGGGAGGTCTCGCTGAAGCGGGATTCGTCGAGGGGCAGAATCTCGTCATTGCCTTTCGTTGGGCGGAAGGCCACTACGACCGGTTGCCGGTTTTGGCTGCCGAACTCGTTCAGTTGCGTGTGGCCGCGCTGTTTGCGGCTGGCGGGCCGCCCTCGGCACTCGCTGCTAAAGCTGCGACCTCGACCATTCCCGTCGTGTTCTCGGCGGTGAGCGAACCAGTCCGCGTCGGTCTCGTTCCCAGTCTCAACCGGCCGGGTGGCAACGTCACCGGGATGAGTTTTCTGAACGCTGAAATCATAGGCAAAAGCGCGCAGCTCCTGAAGGAAATGGTGCCGGCGGCGACGGCAATTGCATTTCTCGTCAATCCGTCCGGTCAGACTGCCGAGATTTACGCCAAGGAAGCGCCGGCGGTCGCGCGTGCCCTGGGAGTTCGCGTCTCCATGCTGGACGCCAGCACGGAGCAGGACTTGGATAAGGCTTTCGCGTCTTTGGGAAAACTTGGCGCCGATGGGCTCGTCGTCCCGGCCGAGCCGTTCTTCGACAGCCAGCGCGATCGCATCGCGGCGCTGGCCGCGCGCTACGCAGTGCCCATGATGTGCAACCTGCGCGAATACGTCGTGGCGGGCGCGCTGATGAGCTATGGAGCAAGCCTGCCGGACTCCTATCGCCGGGCCGGCATCTACGTAGGCCGCGTTCTCAAAGGCGAAAACCCCGCCGACCTCCCGGTCATGCAGCCCACCAAATTCGATCTCATCATCAATCTGACGACCGCCAAGTCGCTCGGCCTCACTGTGCCCGACAAGCTGCTCGCGCTCGCCGACGAGGTGATCGAGTGAGACGGCGCGAGTTCATCACGCTGCTCGGCGGCGCGTCCGCGTGGCCGCTCGCGGCGCGGGCGCAGCAGGATGAGCGGATGCGGCGCATCGGCGTGCTCACGGGCAGCGGGGGCCCGGACGATCCGGACGTCAAGGAGCGCTACGCCGCATTGGTGCAGCGCCTGCAGCAATTGGGATGGAGTGAAGGTCGCAACCTGCGGATCGAGGCCCACTGGACTGCCAGCGAGCCGGACGATCTTCGCAAGCGTGCGGCGGAATTGGCGGCGCTCGCGCCCGACGTCATCGTGGCTGGCGGCACATCGACGGTGGCGCCGCTGCTGCAAGCGACCCGAACCGTGCCGATCGTGTTTGCGGGTACCGCCGATCCGGTCGGCGCCGGCCTGGTCGCGAGCTTGGCCCGGCCGGGCGGCAATGCAACCGGCTTTATGCAGTTCGAGTATAGTCTCAGCGCGAAATGGCCTGAGCTGCTGAAGCAGATCGCTCCGAGCGTCACGCGCGCTGCAGTGTTGCGAGATCCGACCCTCACTGCCGGGATTGGCCAATTCGCCGTCATTCAGTCCGCCGCGCCATCGGTCGGGATGGACGTGAGTCCCGTCAACGTTCGCATGGCCCAGGAGATCGAGCAGGCCGTCACGGCATTTGCGCGCTCGCCACACGGCGGACTGATCGTAACCGCGAGCGGGCTGGCGGCGATCCATCGCGATCTGATTATCACGCTAGCGGCCCGTCACAAGCTACCGGCGGTCTACGCACGCCGCCTCTTTGTCGTCGAGGGCGGCCTGATGTGTTACGGCGCCGATCGGGTCGAACTCTTTCGGCAGGCGGCGCAATACGTCGATCGCATCCTCAAGGGCGAAAAACCAGCCGACCTGCCGGTGCAGGCGCCGACCAAATACGAGCTGGTGCTGAACCTTAAGACCGCCAAGGCGCTCGGCCTCCAAGTCCCGGCCACCCTGCTCGCGCTCGCCGACGAGGTGATCGAGTGAAGCGGCGCGAATTCATCACGCTCATCGGCGGCGCGGCTGCGTGGCCGCTCGCGGCGCATGCGCAGCAGGGCGAGCGGATGCGGCGCATCGGTGTCTTGATGAATACCGCGGCCGACGATCCGGGAGCGCCGGGGCGAATAGGGGCATTGTCCCAGGGGCTCGCCGAGTTAGGTTGGACTATCGGCCGTAACGTGCGCCTCGGCTATTGTTGGTACGCCGGCAACGCCGATACAGCTCGCAAATGCGCGGCAGAAATAGTCGCGCCTATGCCCGACCTCATTGTTGCCTCCGGTACGTTGGGGGTAACGGCAGTCCAACAAGTCACCCGGTCCATACCCCTGGTGTTCACGCTGGTATCGGATCCAGTAGGTGCCGGCTTCGTCAGCAGCTTGGCCCAGCCGGGGGGCAACGTCACTGGCTTCATGCTGTACGAGTACAGTTTGAGCGGGAAGTGGCTCGAACTGCTCAAGCAGATTGCGCCGAGCATGACGAGGGCGGCTGTTTTGCGCGATCAGACCAATCCGGCGGGGATCGCCCAGTTTGGCGCCATACAAGCCCTGGCGCCTGCGCTCGGAGTTCAGGTAACCCCGATCAATGTGCGCGATGCCAATGACATTGAGAGCGGCATTGCGACGTTCACGCGGCTTGCGAATGGCGGTCTGATCGTAACGGGGAGCGCGGCAGCGGGCATTCATCATGAGCTGATCGCAAAGCTCGCTGCGCAATACAAACTACCCGCCATCTACTCCGACCGCCTTTACGTGACCCGCGGCGCCTTAATCTCCTACGGGCCTGATCGAGCGGATTCTTACCGGCGCGCGGCGGCCTATGTCGATCGGATCCTGAAGGGCGAGAAACCGGCTGACCTGCCGGTGCAGGCACCGACGAAGTACGAGCTTGTGGTTAATACCAAAACTGCCAAGGCGCTGGGCCTCGCCATCCCGCCGAGCCTTCTCGCCATCGCCGACGAGGTGATCGAATGAAGCGCCGCGAGTTCATCACGCTGCTCGGCGGCGCGGCAGCTTCATGGCCGCTCGCGGCACGCGCGCAGCAAGGGGCGATGCCGGTGATAGGATTCCTTCATCAAGGCTCTGCCGAGCCGTTATCGCTCATGAATGCCTTCAGAAAGGGCTTAGGCGAGGTCGGTATCATCGAGGGCCAAAATGTGAGGATCGAAGACCGCGCGGCGGATGGCCATTACGATCGATTACCGGTTTTGGCGGCGGAGTTGGTAGAACATCGGGTAGCAGTTATCGCCGCTAACTTTCTTCCTGCAGCACTTGCAGCGAAGGCTGCAACTCAGACTATTCCAATCATTTTCCTAAGCGGAAGCGATCCGATTGGAGCGGGACTGGTATCGAGCATTAATCGACCGACAAGCAACGTCACGGGTATTGCTCCCATGTTCACCCTGTTGGGTACAAAGAATCTGGAATTTTTGTATGAGCTCGCACCCAAGGCCACTGAAATTGGGGCACTTACCAATCTGAGCAATCCTAATGCAGAGCATCAAGTAAAAGACCTAGAAGCAGCGGTACGAATCCTCGGTCCGAAGCTCGTTGTCCTTGCCGGTAGCAACGAGCGAGAGATTGATAGCAGTTTTGCAACAATAGCCGAGCGTCAGATCGGAGCTCTGGTCGTTACCGCTGATGGTTTTCTGATTAGTCGTCGGGATCAAATTGTCACGTCAGCTGCCCGCTACGCGGTCCCCACAATGAATAGCATTGCTTTTTGCTGCACTGCGAATGTCCGCTTTTTGGCACAAAGCGGACATACGGACGCTGTCTGCCGATTGTCCGTTTTGGAGCGAAGCGGACATGGCCCACCGCTTTGCCCCGATTATCTCCGCCGCTTTTGACCCGAAGCGGCGGTCTGCCTGCACAAGCGGGTGTGTGGCTTCATACAAGCCGGCCCTAAGGCATGATACGGTTGGGTCGATCGTTTCAAGGCTTGGGACCTGCCGGGGCGTATCGTCCGAGCGCGAGGTGAGTCATGTGCATCCGATTGGGGATGTTGTGCGCCCTTGTAGCGTTTGGCTTTGTCGGCATCCCAATTGATGAAGGCGCGGCCCAGTCTTATCCGACGCGGCAAATCACGATCGTCATTCCTTTCCCTGCTGGCGGTAACGTCGAGATCGTCGCGCGGCCGCTTGCAGAGCGACTGTCGGCGGCGCTGGGGCAACCCGTCATCATCGAGAACCGCCCGGGCGGCGCCGGCGGCACGGTCGGCACGAAGGCGGTGGCTAACGCCAAACCCGACGGTCACACCCTTCTGCTCACGCCGTTCGCCCCGCTCGTGACCGCGCCGGCGATCTACAAAAATCTCGGATACGATCCCGCCAGGGACTTCGCTCCGGTCGCGACGCTTTACAGCGTGCCGCACATGCTGGTCGTGCATCCGGCGCTCCCCGTCGATTCGATGGAGCGATTGGTCAGTTATGCGAGAGCAAATCCCGGCAAGCTCAGCTACGCCCATCCTGGATTTGGAACGCAGCCTCACCTGCTCGCCGAACTGTTCAGGCTGACGACAGACACCGATATCGTGCAGGTTCCCTATAAGGGCGCGACGCCGGCAGTGACGGATATTCTCGCTGGGCAAGTGCAAATGTATTTCGACTCGGTCGCGCTATTCCTCCCCCACATTCAGGCGGGGAAACTGCGAGCGCTTGCCGTGGCCGACGACAATCGCAACGATCTGTTGCCTGATGTGCCGACCACGGCCGAGAGCGGATTCCCGGACTTGCAAGGCGCCTTCTGGGCCTGCGTCGCGGCTCCAGCCGGTACGCCTGAGACCATCGTCAGCAGGCTCAATCAGTTGACTAACCGCGTGCTGCAATCGCCCGACATCGAGGCAAGCCTGGCCAAGTTCGGCGCCAAGCAAAGATCAGGCTCGCCACAAGACCTGGCCGCATTGTGGAAGCGCGAGACGCAGAAATGGGGCAAGATCATCAGCGCTGCTGGAATCAAAGCTGATTAATGGGTCGCCTCGGCTGCGCGGACAGCCGTGGCGGGACTTCGGCTATTGGCACTTAGCGGACATACCGACACTCTTTGCCGTTTGTCCGCTTTCGGGTGTAAAGCGGACATGGCGCGGCCGCGGGTGGGACTGTCCCCAGATAATTCAACCCTGTAGTGGTGGACGGCGAGTTGTCCCCATTTTGCACTGAAGTAACAATCGCCTCCGCTTTCCGGCCGAGATATTCGTGCGCGCCCTCGGCGCTGCATAGAGGATCTCCTATGGCCGTCATCCTGCATGATCTGCTGCTGTTCTCTTGCCTTGCCACCTTCGTCACAGGGATTGTGATCGCGGCCGCGAGTCTGCTCTAGCTTGAGCCTTCGTAGATCGTCGCTTTCGGGGCGAAGCAACGTGCTCCTGAGGGGCAAACATGACCACACTTCAAGACACTGCCGTGGGCCCTGCTTCCCAGGACGAGCCGCGCGCGCCGATCGCAATCCTATCGCCTGCCAAACGAAATGCCCTGGTCGCCTGCTTCAACGCGGGCGGGCTCCAGAAGAAAGACGGAGCTTGGCATGGGTTACCGGGTGGCAAGCCGGTATCCGGCATGACGACCGCCGATCTCGCACGCGATGGAATGTTGACGGTGACCACAAATCATCGGTTTGGTTCAGCACGACTGACGGAGCGCGGGAATTGGTTTGCGCGGACGTTGCTTTGTCAGGGAACCACTGCGAGCTCAGAAAGCGTCCGTTTTAGAAGTTGCTCGCCCGCGCCGACGTGGTGATCGAGCGGTTTTTGCTGCGGCACGTAGCTGCGTGCTATCCTTTCCCTTCCAACCGGTGGAGGCGCTAGCGGTGCCTGCGATTTAGGGGCGGGCGACCGGGCAGCGGTGTTCACGATGATTTTGCGAAGGTCTGTCGTTTTTGCGCTCGCGTCGATCCCCTTGCTGGCGCGTGAGGCGTTCTCCCAAACCGCCGTCAAGGCTCGCCGTGTGGGACTACTGAGCTCTGCAGCGCCGCTCACCGACAATAGCGACGTCGTTGTCGGGCTTACCGCTGGCTTTTCCAAGCGTGGCTATGCTGTCGGACGTTCTCTGGTTTACGAGCGGCGGGCAGCTGAAGCGCACCCGGAACGGCTGCCGGAGCTCGTCGACGAGCTGAAGAGCGCGGCAGAGCTAATAATCACGCAGAGCTCCATCGCAGCTCGCGTCGTCAAAGAGCGCTCGAATGTCCCTGTGGTTGCCATCACGGGTGCCGACCCTGTTGCAATCGGGTTGATTGATAGCCTGGCTCGCCCCGGCGGTACCGTGACCGGCGTCGGCGAAGTTGCAGCCGAGCTCTCGGCCAAGCGGCTGGAGGTGTTGAAAGACACTTTCCCAAGCTTGCGAAAGATCGCCATGCTGTGGAACGCAGACGATCTTGGGATGACCGGGCGCTACAAAAATGCGGAAGCGGCGGCGCGAACGCTGGGTTTCGAAATACAGGCACTCGGCGTGCGCGAGCCTGAAGACTTCGCTGCCGCATTTGCCGCGATGGTACGCGATCGTCCCGATGCCATCCTGATGGTTACAGATGCGTTGACTGCGCTCAATCGCAAGCGGGTCTTCGAGTTCGCTACCCAACACAAGCTGCCGGCGATTTACGAATATGAGTTTCTTGTCCGCGACGGCGGGCTCATGTCTTACGGACCGGATATGCGTGAAGTCTACGATCGCGCGGCGGACCTTGCCGACCGGATCCTAAGAGGGGCGCGCCCCGGCGATCTGCCATTCGAGCAACCAACCCGCTTCCGTCTCGTCATTAATAAGAAGACGATGGAAACACTCGGTCTGACAATACCGCCAGCAATGCTGATGCGAGCAGATGATGTCGTCGACTGAGGCGCGTTTCGCCTGGTGGGCCGCCGTTTGTTTGCGATGCATGAGTCCGCTTTGGCGCTAAGCGGACATACCAAGACAGTCTGCTCGTTTATCCGCTTTTGGCACAAAGCGGACATGCGGCAATCGCGGGCAGCGAATTTATCGGCCGCTTTTGACCCAAAGCGGACATAGACGGCGCTGAAATCCCGCAGTGCAGCGGTGTGGTGTGTGCTATCGTTTGCCTGGCAGCACAGGAGGGGTTGGCCCCACCTAGATTCGCGACCGGTGGTGCCGTGGCATTGCTACTCGCCCAGCCGGCGCAGCGACAGGCGGCGCAGCAATGAAAAAATCCGGCCGTGAGACAACGAAACTCAGGGGCCGAAACGCTCTACCAGTTGCGCAGCATCGTGGTCCCACCGCCGCCGATCTCCAGAAGCAACTCGACCAGCGGACCCGCGAACTCACGGAGGCACAAAAGCATCTCGCCGAGGCGCTGGAGCAGCAGAAGGCGACCTCCGAGGTGCTGCGGGTCATCTCAAGTTCATCGGGCGAACTCACGCCTGTGTTTGAATCCTTGCTGGCAAGCGCCATACATCTGTGCGGCGCAGAGTTCGGTATCATTTTGCTCCGCGAAGGAGATGGGTTTCGCACGGTGGCCTTGCATGGCGCGACGGCCGAATACACTGAGGCCAGATGGCGCGCGCCATTTTTTCGGCCGGCCGCCGATACCGGCCTTGGCCGCGTACTGGAAACCAAGCAGGTAGGTCAAATAGCCGACGTGCAGGCGGTGGCGGGCTATGTGGACAATCCTTTGCAAGCGCCGATCGTTCAACTCGCCGGCGTGCGCACCAAGCTTACCGTTCCGATGCTAAAGGAAGAGGATTTGATCGGTGCCATCGAGATCGACCGCCAGGAAGTTCGTCCTTTCACCGATAGGCAGATCGCACTGGTCCAAAACTTTGCCGCCCAAGCCGTCATCGCCATCGAAAACGCGCGCTTGCTAAGCGAGCTGCGCCAGCGCACGGGCGACCTCAGCGAGGCCCTGGAGCAGCAGACGGCAACATCGGAGGTCCTGGGCGTCATCTCCAGCTCGCCAGGCGACTTGCAGCCCGTATTCGAGACCATACTGGCGAACGCGACACGGATTTGCGAGGCCAAGTTCGGCGTGCTGTTTCGATCGGAGGGCGAAGCGCTTCGCGCCGTTGCCATGCACGGGGTGCCTCCGTTCTATGCCAAAGAGCGACGACGCAACCCCGTCGTTCGACCTGGTCCAGAAACAATGCTCGGACGCGCGCTGGCGACAAAGCAAACGACACAAATCCCCGATATACGCGATGAACCAGAACAAACTGAGTCAGCGTCAGGCACGACGGGCGCGGTGCTCGCCAAACTCGCCGGCGCGCGGACGACGGTTGCCGTCCCTATGCTGAAAACAAACGAATTGATCGGCGTTATTCTCATCTATCGCCAGGAGGTGCGTCCCTTCACAGACAAGCAGATCGCGCTAGTCGAGAACTTCGCGCGGCAAGCCGTCATCGCCATCGAGAACACGCGCCTGCTCAACGAATTGCGACAACGCACGACTGACCTATCCGAATCACTGCAGCAGCAGACCGCCACCGCCGACGTGCTCAAGGTCATCAGCCGTTCTAGCTTTGACCTGCAGACGGTGCTCGATACCCTGGTGGAATCGGCGGCGCGGCTCTGCGAGGCGGACATGGTGGTCATAGGTCGACCAAAGGGCAAAACTTTCTGCTTCGAAGCGATCTTCGGGCTCACGCGTGAAAACGCCGACTTCGCCGCCAGTCACCCAGCTCCAATCGACCGGACAACAGTATCCGGGCGCGTCTTGGTTGAATGCAAAACCGTTCATATTGCCGACGTTCTGGTCGATCCTGAATACACGTATTGGGGAGCCCAGAAGACCGGCGGTTTTCGTACACTTCTTGGCGTTCCCCTCCTGCGAGAAGGAACGCCGATCGGGGTCATTACCTTGGGGCGAAATTCAGTTCGGCCATTCACCGACAGGCAAATTGAGCTCGTCACGACCTTCGCGGACCAGGCGGTGATCGCGATGGAAAATGTACGGTTATTCGATGAGATCCAGGACAAGAACCGGCAGCTCGAAATGGCGAGCCAGAACAAATCACAGTTTCTCTCGAGCATGAGCCACGAGTTGCGCACGCCGCTCAACGCCATCATCGGGTTGACCGAGATGATGGTCAGCAACGCGGCGCGCTTCGGCACGGAAAAGGCACTAGAACCGCTGCGTCGCGTGAATGCGGCGGGGACGCACCTCCTGAGCCTCATCAACGAGGTACTGGACCTCTCGAAGATCGAAGCCGGCAAGCTCGACCTCAATCCCGAGTCCATCGATCTGACGCGCCTCATTGACGAGGTCATCGGCACGGCGGGACAACTTGCCGAGAAAAACAAGAACCGGCTCATCGTTGAAGCCCAAGAGAACGTTGGCGTGCTCAAGGCGGACCCAATGCGGCTCAAGCAGATTCTGCTCAATCTGCTCAGCAACGCCTGCAAGTTCACGAAGGAGGGCGAGGTCGCGCTGCGCGTGCGCAAGGTGGCCGACGGCCGCAACTGCGTCGAGCTTGCAGTCGCGGATACCGGCATCGGCCTGACTGCGGAGCAGCAAGCAAAATTATTCCAGGACTTCACACAGGCAGATTCTCTGACCGCACGCCGCTACGGCGGGACGGGGCTCGGCCTTGCGCTATCGCGCAAGCTTGCGCGCATGATGGGCGGTGATGTGACGGTTGCGAGCGAGTTAGGCAAAGGGTCGGTGTTCACGGTGCGCCTGCCGGGTGCCGACAGCTAACCAAAGCCTGCAAAAATGCTGCTGAGATCGGCGCTAATTTGGTGCACCGCGTTATGTCCACTTATGGCACAAAGCGGACTTCCCGAGACGATCTGCTGTATGTCCGCTATTGGGGCAAAGCGACGTGATGTGCTCGTTTTGAGCCTTTCCGCTTCTGACTCAAAGCGGTTTTGGGAATGGTATGACTGCACGCGACGATCGATGGAGAGGCCAGATGACCTACGAGGCGATCAATTTCGGCAAGAAGTTCGCCTTATTCCACGAGCGATGGCAGCCGAAAGTCATAGCCGAAATGAACGACTACCAGTTTAAGGTCGTGAGGCTGCAGGGCGACTTCATTTGGCACGATCATAAGCATACGGATGAGACGTTCATCGTCCTAGAGGGCGTTCTGAGGATCGATTTTCGCGATGGTGCGCTCCAGTTGTCGGCGGGTGAGATGTTCGTCGTCCCGAAGGGTGTGGAGCACAAGCCTTATGCCGAACACGAGGTGAAGCTATTGCTGATCGAGCCGCGTGGAGTACTCAATACCGGCCATGAGGGCGGCGAGCGCACAGCCGAGAATGATGTTTGGATTTAAGGGTAACAAGGTCCGTTGTGGCACAAAGCGCACCTACCGAGACGTCTGCTATTTGTTCGTCTTCGGGAGCAAATCAGAAAACATTTGCTCGTTCTGAGCCTTTCCGTTTTGACCCTGGCTGCGTGAAAACGCCCGCTGCGAGGCGGCGCGATCAGCGCGAGCGCGGATCGAGCGCGTCGCGCAGGCCGTCGCCGACCAAGTTGAAGGCAAGAACAGCAAGAAAAATTGCAAGCCCCGGCCAAACCGCCATCCAGGGCGCATTGACGAGGAAACGCTGGGCGG
>Ga0306920_100008788_pt1 | contig 13431 bp, 11 predicted proteins | sample flu12Cox44000170_FD_204666 | JGI IMG/M metagenome (GOLD analysis project Ga0306920, IMG submission 204666) | Lab enrichment of tropical soil microbial communities from Luquillo Experimental Forest, Puerto Rico - flux4day.12C.oxic.44.000.170 (v2)... | ecosystem: Environmental > Terrestrial >... | reverse complement strand
CAAACTATACTGGACAATGTGGAGGTTGTTGGCCGCAAAGTCCACAACATGCGTGCCGTCATCGCTCGCGATGTAAGCGTCCCTGATGTTCCATTCGCGCGGCACGGTCCAATCCAGGACCGGAGTTCCCGACGGAACCTCGTTGGAGGATGGCGAGTGTTTGCCGCACGCCACTACCGGTAATGCTGCGGCAAATCGGAAAGAGCTCTTTGATGAGCGCCATCATGGTTTCCCCGCTGGCGTCGGCGAGAGATGCGCACTCGTCAAAGCACGTCCTCTTTTGCCCCAACATCAAGTTCCCTTCCTCTGATGATCCATCAATAACGAGGGTTCCATGTTGGCCAAGTGGTTAGCACCAGATCTGGATACCTCCGCTGTTTTGCCTTAACCTCCTCGCCCAGAGAGCGGGGATTTCCGCCCGATGTTGAAAATCGGCGAGCAGGTGCTGACGGGAGGAGAGACTACACGGACTGGGGTTGTTCCTCAACAGCGCTTTGCGCGGAGTGATGGGCGGACCAGGTGGCTCGCCAAAGTCTTAGGCAGTCTTTCAGTCGTCTGAAGCTTTTGACGGCTTCGACCGGCGGTCCGGCTCTATGCCATTTCGCCAACGCGCCATCGGCTCCGTTGCGGCGCAGTTGGCGGGCCGTGCCCACCATGTACTCCACGCTCTTGGTGCAGACAACCGCGCCCAGCTCCATAGGCTTAAGAGATTATGGGTTGTTAAGATATTATGGATTGACAAATCCGGATCGTTCTGATAGAAATTTGCGATCATCGCATAATTGCATTACGAAAAAACCCACTTGAAGCGCAGATTCGGTTAGAGTGATTGTCGTGATGAACCTGCTTTAAGCCCAGCACTGATGAGGTGGGCGAGGTCGCGGGGGAAGCACGATGAAGCAGAGTAGAGGTAGCGCGGACCGATTTGAGTGTTGCCTCAAATTCCTCTACGAGTCAGCGCCTGCCGTCAATCCAAGCAAAGACACGTTCGACCGCCAAGAGCTGCGGAAAAGGGAATTTGAGCGACTCCTTTCGCGGCCGATGTCGCCTCTCGGCACCGCGGCCACTTGCATCGTTTTCGAGATCGTGGGTCTTCGGGAGGGGCGTGCGCGAGCACGCCGCAGCGGCCAGCCGGCGTCGCGATCACAAATCGGCGGGATGCGGTTCGGCCAGGGGGTGGTTGGCGGTCGGTATCAACCCAACGGATCTTCAAAAAACCACCAACTGGTCACGAGCGATTGCGCGTGCGGAGGTCGCGAGCGCAGTCGAGGCACGGCGATCTTCTTAGAGTTTCGAACTCGCGGGTCATTAATCTTGTTGCCGGATCGTAAGCACGCGGTCATCCCACTTCGCTGGTGTTGACGTTCCGGCCATCGTGTCGGTCGTGTCCACGCTCCGCGTAGACATCATCACCGTATCGCGCTATCCACTAACAAAGGAGACGAAATAAAATCGTGGCAAGCGGCGTCACTGAACAGCTCTCTATTGGCATAGGTTGCCTTTAGCAAGACAAAAGATTTCAAGAGTCAAAGCAATCCTGGGGTCTCCAATGGGTAATACTGTTAGAGTTTTAATATCACTGGTTGTTTCACTTCTGGTTTGTGCATTGGCACAACCCCTCCACGCCAGTACAATCACTATTGGCGAAACGAATGTTCTTTCCACAGGCGACGGCGGCAATGGGAATCTTCTTGCGGCACAGAACGCCACGCTCTCCCAGCCAGCCACCATCAATAGCCTTTCGTTCTACGTGACCCAGGCGAGCGGCAATCTGATCCTCGGCATCTATGACGCTAGCGGCCCCAACGGCGGCCCAGGCGCGCTCAAGGCGCAGACGAATAGCTTTACCCCCGTATCGGGCTGGAACACGGCCAACGTCATCACCCCGGTTTCACTGCCGGCCGGCACCTACTGGCTGGCGTATCTGCCGAGCAGCAACACTCTGGCGTTCGTGAAAGGGCTGACCTCCGGTATCAGCAACCGATACTACTCCTACCCATTCGGCGCCCTACCGGCACAATTCTCGACATCGCCGAGTTCCGATGCATCCCACTGGTCGTTATATGCCACGCTTAATTCCGGCGCCGTTTCACAGTCGATTTCGTCCGTCTCTCTGTCAAAGAGTTCCTTTGTTGGCGGCTCTCCTTCCGGCACAGGCGTCGGGCCGATCAGCGTTACGATGTCGCCCTCTTCACCGGCTTTTTCTGGCTCTTTGTCGCTTTCGACTACGCAAGGCGGATGCACGGCAACCAATGGCGCCAATAATTCGAGCTTCGCGATCAGCGGCGGCAACCTCGTAACGAACGGAACCGTAGCACCTGGAACTTATGCGGTTTGCATATTGGCAACTCAGGCAGGTGCGACAAACTCGCCATTCGGTCAGGCAGTGACGATTACGGGAAGTTCACAGTCGATTTCGGCCATCTCTCTGTCAAAGAGTTCGTTTGTTGGCGGCTCTCCTCCTGGCACAGTCGTCGGCACGATCAACGTTACGATCTCGCCTTCTTCACCGGCCTTTTCTGGCGCCTTGTCACTTTCGACTACGCAAGGCGGATGCACAGCAGTCAATGGCGCCAATAATTCGAGCTTCGCGATCAGCGGAAGCAACCTTGTGACAAACGGCGTTGACACGGCTGGAACCTATAAAGTTTGCATTGTCGCGACAGAAACGGGAATGACAAATTCCCCATTTGGGCAGGCCGAGACCATCACCGGTACTCCTCCGACTTCGACCTTCCCGCTCACGGTTAGCGGAGGCGTGCTGCAAACGGCGTCCGGTTTGCCGTACATGATTATTGGCGACTCGCCGCAGGCCGCGATTAACTTGCCGCCTCTCAATGGCACGGGAGGAACGACAGCTGACGGTGGCGCTAACTGGCCGACGTATTTGAATGATCGTGCCGCCGTTGGTTTTAATACGGTGTGGATCAACGTCGTTTGCGAGCCGTATACGGCGTGCCCGGCAAATGGCCAGGATAATGCTGGCAACCTTCCATTTACCGGGCAGTTGAGCGGAACCTTTAACGGCGAGACGTGCCCACACACGCAGCCGGCCCCGAACGTCGATTGCTACGATCTCTCGACAGCTTCCGGCGCTACAGCATATTGGAGTCATATTGACTCTTTGATCAGTCAAGCCGCCGCGCTTAACATGGCGGTTTTTATAAATCCAATACCGACCGACAGTTGTAGTGGACCAACTGGCGGCAGTTGGATGCAAACGTTTGTAAATAACGGACAGACGAAAGTTAACGCCTTCGCGACGTTTCTTGCCAATCGCTACAAGAATACGCCCAATGTGCTTTGGTGGTTCGGCAATGACTATAACTGCTACAATACCGCCGGAACTGGCAATCCAACTCCGGACAACTTCACCTTTGGATTTGCGCAGACGATCAGGTCGACCGATACGAATCACAACGTTCTAACGATGGAGCTGAACGAAGACACCGTTTCTCTCGATAATACAACCAACAATTGGGCCGGTTTGCCAATTACTCTAAATGGCAGCGATGGAGTTAACACCTACTCGGTAGCGCTTAGAGGTTACAGTCAAAGTGCAACGACTCCAGGAATTGCCGTCGAATCGGCGTATCAGGGTGAAGACGATGCCCAAGACGATTATACCGCGACGGGAACCAACATTTCAGGCTGTGGGTGGCAGCAGATCGGCCCGCCGGGCTCTTCGCAAGGTAGTATCGGCGGCGACCCGAACGCTTGCCCGTTGCGGCAGAGGCATGCGTACTGGTGGGAATTTCTGTCCGGCGGGACCGCTGGTTTCGTTGACGGCAACACTTTTACCTGGCGGTTCCTAACGGGCTGGAATACTAACGGCAGCGGTAGTGGTACTACCTGTACCGGCACCCCTCCGCGAGCGTGCCTCGACACAAGAGCCTCTACTCAGCTTGTGAATTCGGCAAATTTCCTTAAAAATGTTAGGTGGTACGAGTTAGTTCCTGACGCGACCTACAATGGCGGCAGTGGAGGACTCGTAGCCAGCCCGTTTCTTAAGAGCTGCTACGGAGGATCATGCCTGACGTACTGGTTGAACGGGGTCGGCAATGTCATGCTTGTAAACCCGTGGGTCTCAAGCGGCACAGCAAGCGATGGCACTTTCTCGATAGCTTATGTGCCGGGCATGAACCCGACGTGCAATTCGAGCCCGTCCACATGTCACGTGCAGGGGAGCCAGCAGATCACCGTCGACATGTCAAGGGTAACGGCCGGCGGCGGCGGAGCCGCACTAACTGCGGCGTGGTATGATCCAACCAGCGCGATGACAAGTCCGTTCCAAACGCTGTGTTCACCAACTACGACTCCGTGTACCTCCGGCACCAGCGTTACGTTTACTACCCCAAGCTCTACGCACTCTGATGGCGCGACAGATTGGGTGCTGTTGGTAAATATCCCAAGCGGCGGACCCGCAACGATTTCGTCCATCTCGCTGTCAAAGAGTTCCTTTGTTGGCGGCTCTCCTTCTGGGACAGTCGTCGGGACGATCAACGTTGCAATGTCGCCCTCGTCACCGGCCTTTTCCGGCTCCTTGTCACTTTCGACTACCCAAGGCGGATGCACGGCAACCAATGGCGCCAATAATTCGAGCTTCGCAATCAGCGGCAGCAACCTCGTAACGAACGGAACCGTAGCACCTGGAACTTATGCGGTTTGCATATTGGCAACTCAAGCAGGTGCGACAAACTCGCCATTCGGCCACCCAGCAACGATTACGGGGAGTGCTCAGTCGATCTCGTCCATATCTCTGTCAAAGAGTTCGTTTGTTGGCGGCTCTCCTTCTGGCACAGTCGTCGGGACAATCAATGTTACAATGTCGCCCTCTTCACCAGCTTTTTCTGGCTCCTTATCGCTTTCGACTACGCAGGGCGGGTGCACGCCAACCAATGGCGCCAATAATTCGAGCTTCGCGATCAGCGGCAGCAACCTCGTAACGAATGGAATTGTAGCACCTAGAAGCTACGCAGTCTGCATTTTGGCGACACAAGCCTCGGCGTCGAACAGCCCCGTTGGAAAAGCCGAGGCCCCGATCGGAAGCTCGACGACGGCGGTATCGGAGGAGGACTTTGTAGACTTCGGCGCAGCCGGCAGTCCAACATGGTACAATGTCAACACTACCGGAGGATGTTCAAACGGCGGCGTGACCGATGTCACGACTTGTCTGCAGTCGGCGATAAACAACAATATTAGCGGCCAGTCGTCTCCCACTCACCCGGTCCTGTATTTTCCTTGTGGCACCTATCTAATTGGGAGCTCCGGGACGGGATTGACGGTAGCCGATTCTCGGCAGGTCGGTATGGTGGGAGCAGCATCTGGTGGCGCTTTATGCGCTACGCTGAAGTGGGGGGGCGCTACCACCAACTCCGGTACGATGTTGTGGGTGAACAACGTTGGGAATGCCCGCTTTGACAGATTAATCTTTGATGGGCAAGGCAAAGCCAGTATGCTCGTTGATCAGTCTGGAGATGGGACAGGAGGGTTCTTTGATACCCAGGACGAATACAACGATGATATATTCAAGAACTCGGCGTTGGTTGGTATTCGCTGTGGTGCAGGATCGGGTGCCGGCGGATCGGCGCCGTGCGACAATGGGCATATAACGCGCTCCACGTTCCAAAATAACGTTAGTGTTGGATTTATTACGTGTGGTGGCGGGAATGCTGTAAACCATCTGTTTATGTGGGATACGTTTGCAAATGAGAGAGTTGGCGTTGGTGACTTCGTGGACAATACAGCGCTGAACGCGAACATTTGTGGTACTGGTGTGAACGGCGGAAATGGCATCTGGGCATCATACAACAATAACTTTAGTGGCTCGACGGTGGCGGACAGCCAAGTTAACGGCAGACCGGGCCAAGCTAACGTTATGGCTGGCTCATATTCCAACGGCTCTAACCAGTTTATTAATTTAACGGGAGGCTATGGCACGCCTTCTGCTTCAGGGTTTGCGATATGGAACAATACCATCGTCAATCCGACCACCCTTCCCGCCATATATAGTGGTGGCACGGGTCCGTATGCTCTATTCAACAATAACTTCTATGTTGGTGCTTCCGGTTCCACCGTTGTACAAATGGATGATACAGGGGGCCAGGGCGATGTGTTTGCGATGAACAATCTGTTCGCCGCAACTAATCTTGGAACGCCGTGGTCTGGGACGTGTGGCGCTACATCTCCGGTGCGAAATACGAGAGTGGCGAGTCAGTGCCACGAACTCTCTGAGACTATCAACTCTAGCCAGGCCGCGCCGAGCGCACCTGCGCTGCCGGGATTGCCGCCAACAAGTACCAGACCCATACACACAGTTGCGCCGGGTGGCAACATACAGGCCGCCATTAACTCGGCGGTGACCGATTGCAGTACCAAATGCGGCGTTGTCTATTTGCAAGCGGGTAATACGAACGTTTCCTCTACACTCACGATACCGGGCAATGACCAGATAGAAATTATAGGCGACAGCCAAGCTAGTACAATCTCTTGGAACGGCGCAAACAACGGTACCGTGATCCAGTGTGGATCGACCGGTGTTGGCTGCAAGGCGGTGTTCCGTGAGTTCACCATCAGCGGAGGCAATGGAAGCGCTACCGCAGCCAGTGCTCTCGTTCTTAATGGCGCAGATCAGGCTGGGGGGTATGTTCAGATTGCCGATGCAAATATAACGAATAATTGCACTACGAATGTGAATGTCAACGGACTTAACTCCACTAACGTTGAGATTCATGGTGGCCAGTTGGGCGGCGGGGCTGGTGGGGGCTGCCCGCTCACCAGTATTCAAGTGAGCGGTGGAGCGAATGGAGGGAAATTCAGCCAGTTTGGTGGTACTAACGTAACCGCTCTAAACGTTGCGGAATCAGGGTCGGCTAACGTTTTCTTACACCAGTGGATGGACTCAGGGAACGATTATGTCACGGTGACGGGGAATGGAAGTTTTATTGATGTTGCTGGGAACTTCAATCAAACTACAACCCCTGCAATGGCCTTTACTAACTTCTCCGGTAAAGCTGCATTCCTTGTGCCTTACGGCTCTAATGCTGCCCCCAATATTACGCCTGTTGGTTTCTCCGGCACTGGTGGGGCTAATTGGTTTTCTGTAGGGATACAGGGTGGCGGTTGTACACCGACGCCCTGTACTCAATCAATATTAGGGACTGACACCGCCACTGGTGATTCATGGGACTTCCTCGGTGGATACCAGTTTGTTCAGCCATTTGGAGGGCAGACACGTGTCGCGGACGCCACGGGGGGCTCCGGTGCTGCAACCTCCACCTTCATAGCCCCAATCGTTGCACCGTTGGCTACCGATCTTCCTACCTATCCAACCGGAACCGCCAACAATGTGACAGATGCCTTTATCTCGCGTCTGAGCATCACAAACTGCAACAATGGCGTAGTACTCAATCCATGACTTGGAGTATAGGCCCCACTAATTTCGGTCAGAACGGTTTTGGTTTGCGCTCCGGGGCTCCAGTGTAACGAATGACTCGGCGCTAAAATGGCATCTGGGTCCGGCGGCGCATGCGTTGCGTCGTCTGGGTCCAGTGGAAGACGCGCGGCCGGCGCTATCGTGAGCTTCGTCGGCTCAGGGTCCCCGAGGGGTCGGCCAGTGCGGCCAACTTCAGCCCAGAGGGACAGTGGCGCCTGCTTTATGAAAAGCTGGCGAATGCTTAATCCGCCGAACCGCCGTGGTACGGACCCCTATGCCCGGTGGTGTGAGAGGGGTGGCATTGCGAGATGTCCCCCTATCCCGATTGACGCGAGGGCAGCCGTGGACCAACCGGAGAACCACTCGCTGTCAGGTTATTCAGGGGAACCTACAGATCTTCCCCCCTGCGGCTGGTTGCGCCCCTGAAGCAGCTGATCTTTGATCTCAGACCAGCGCGCTTTGAGAACGTCTGGCAGCTGTGTGACGGAGACCGTCAATGCCGGGCCGCCCTTGTCGGCGCAACTCCTCCACCCTCACCCTAAAGGCTACCCAACCGCAGACGAGGTTAGTTGACGCGATCGAGAAAGCGCTGCCGAAAGCAGTCGTCGTGACGGTCAAATTGGTTGGAGTGCTACCTTGCTCGAAAGAGTGAGGTCGGGGACGCCAGTCCGAGGGTCATGGATTGCGTCTGCCTACCTATCCGACCGGAACGGCTGCCAATGTGACGGATGCGCGCTTCTACCGGGTGATAGTCTATAACTGCAAGAATGGCATGCTGTTCAGAACGGCGAACTGGCTTTTGCCAAAGACCACTCGCGCGATGGCATGATCCATTGCTTCTCCAAGCGGCTCAAGACCAGGTTCGTCGCGGCGTCTGTTTCAACTGCCCCATGCACACGAAATTTCTGATAATCCGGGTAGGGCTCGATCACAGCCACTCCGCTTCGGTCAGATCGGGTTAGTAGCGGGCGGCTATAACACCAGCGGTTGGTCGGGGTCCACACGTGAAGCTCCAAGCCGTTCGGTAACCGCTTGGATCATATCACACTCGGCAGCTCATTTTCTTTCGATACGGTCTCTAGACGTCGGCTTAAATTCACTCAAATAGGCACTTAGCGATTCTGGCTCGATCATGTGGGCCGGCCGCGTAATATCGAAGTTCGAAAGAATAAAGGGAGCAAATTCACGAGTAGATACCAACGTCTTGCTCGCGCTCGACGGCTTCGGTTTGACTTCCGGATCGTAAACAAAAAGACAACCCTCAGGAACATGATACGCATTCGTATCCGCTTCATCCTGTATGTTCATATTTATCAAACCAGCAGTTTTAAGAGATACTGGTTGATCATTGTAACGCACCCTTATCTCATGCGTTTCTAGGTTATGATGCCCCAGCCAGAAGCTGAAGACCCCATGTCCCCTGTTTTCATAAGAGATTGCTTGATCGTTCACCCTAACACTGCTCAAACGATCCGCCATCATATTAGACAGGCTTTCCTTAACAACAACCGTAAATATGGGGACCATGGCCCGCTGTTGGTACCAATCCTCGTCAGCAATGCCAAGCATCCTCATGAAGCTTTTAACATCACCGAAGTTCAGCTGCCGTTTCAGGTAGTCGTTCACCTCCTCTACCGCTGCCTGTCCCATGCTCGTTGCGACGATCAGAGCATATCTTCGGTCGGCCTCCACAAAGGACATCAGGTCGCCAATTTGCGCATCTGCCTCGTCCATCGCGAACGGTATCTCCCCACTCCAAGTCGAAGCCCAATGTTCACCCCAGAACTGGTTTGGATAATCTTTTGGAAACGTTGCCGGCCAGAAGCGATGCATGGATGACGCTACATGATTCGTGAAGAAGAATGCGGCATCGGGGGTTGTTTGCTTCAGCTCCTTCAGGAAAAAGTCGAAAGCGATCTGAACCTGGGAAGTCCGACGCCGCACTACTCGAGCAGAGTTAGCCTGCTCGCTTGCAAGTTGCCCGGCAAGCTTAACAGCCGTCTTTGCCCGTAATCCGAGCGCCGGCGCGGCTACCAGGAATCTTCCGGCGTCGCGCAGAGGTAAGCCCCTTGCAACGTTTCGCCCTGATTGGTCCACCATTCTCAAGTTGAATTCCTGGAATGCCGTAAACTTGTCTGGGAAACATTCTGGCCCAGCCGCGAACGTGTCAGGAACATAGAAGGCGTAATTGTCCAGATCGCTCGGCAGCGGATAAGTATGTAGGCTGCCAAACATACCAACTCGCAGGCCCCCTTTGGCGAGGAATTCCCAGATCGGTGGGTAATCCTGATTTATAAATTTAAGATTCTGGCCGAAATCGAAGATGCCATGATTGGCATTGGTAACCCCTCTATGCATTGTTGGCCAAGTTATCCATGGACTAAGATGCCCGCTGTCCTCGGTTATTGTATTGATGATCCGACCATTTCGCATGAGACTGGCGACATTAGACCCATTGCTATTCCTCTGGACGAACCAGTTAAAAATTTTGATCGGTACTTCGTTCAATTCGTAGACAATCAACCGTTTACCGTTCAGCATTGCTCTCGCTCCTCTCATAGCGTACCTGTGACCCTGCCCCTTTGTAACCAGAACCCGTTCCGGTTGTGGTCCTGTTGGGACCGGGCTGTAAACTCGTTCGGGGCGAGGCTGCCGAGGCTGATCTGCGGTCGGCATGCAGCTTCAATGATCCGCCGTGCCATCGGTAAGCCATGAACAAGCTCGTTGAGGCACTCGTCACGGAAGCGCCCGGTGAGGCTCTCGACGAAAGCGTTCTGGACCGGCTTTCCGGGTGCGATGTAGTGCCATTCGGCGCCGCGTTCCTCCTGCCATCGCATGATGGCGTGCGAAGTGAGCTCGACGCTGACGATCATCAGGGGCTTCCGGCGGGCCATCGAGCTCACGCGCCACCCGTCGGCCGGAGATCGACGTGTCGACGACCAGAGCCAAGCACTCGCGGGTGAAGTCATCGACAATGACGAGTACCCGGAAGCGGCGCCCGTCGGCCAGCACGTCAGAAACGAGTCAAGGCTCCAGCGCTGGTTGGCCTGCTGCCGCATGGTCATTGGCGCTCGGGTGCCCACTGCCCTTTTGCGGCGACCGCGATGCCGAACCGTCAATCGCTCCTCCCGGTAGATCCGCAACTGCTTTTTGTGGTTCAGCTTGATGCCCTCGCGCTGCAACAGGATGTGCAGGCGTCGATAGCCGAACCGCCGGCGTTTGGCAGCAAGGCAACGCAGCCGCTCTCGAAACTCACTGTCATCGGCGCGCGCGGTGGCATAGCGGTAAGTCTTTGGCGCCGATTAGCGCGCGGGCTCGCCGCTGCGAGTAGTAGCCCCCTCTGGTCGATCGCCCAGGTCACCACCATCCTCCGGGAACCGGGCGTCAGAAGTTTTTTCCGAGAGCCTCGCGAAGCGTCGCCACATCGAGCATTGACTCCGCCAATAGCTTCACTTCTGCGCATCTTCGACCGCCGCCGCCTTGCTGCCGCGTGCAAACAACTCACTCGCGCGCTTCACCAGCTCCTGTTTCCAGGTTGCTAATCATCGTCGGATGAACCCCAAACGGGCGACAGCTCCGTCAGGGTCTTTTCCCCCGACAGCGATGCCATCGCCACTCGTGCCTTGAATTCCGCGCTGTGCTGCTTCCTCTTTACGCCCACGTCTCACGTCCTTTGGACCGGTCAGCCCTTAGCTTATCCTGCTGTCCAAAAATCCGGAGCCGCCGCATTCTGGTGTGCTCAGCTCTCTTGCTTTGCGCCCGCTCTTTCTGGGTCACGTTAGCACGCGTCGATGCAACCGCCACGCCTGTGTGGACGATGCCTCGTCCCCGAGCGGGATGGTGCGACGAAAGAGAATTCTCTGGAGGCGTGCTCTTTACTCGGTGCAAGTGCGCTCCATCGAGTACCGCCTTCTAAGCCGTTTTACTACCAGCATAGAGCGACTTCGCGGCTCCTCATCGACGCAACACGACAACGTCACCGATCACCAGGGAATCCATCTTGGTACGCAAAAAGCAATCGAGCGCCTCCTCCGGCCGGCAGACTACCGGCTCGTTCTCGTTGAACGAGGTGTTGAGCACCATCGGCACGCCGGTCAGGTCCCGGAAACATTCGATCAGGCGATAATAGCGCGGGTTGGTGCGGCGGTAGACAGTCTGCAGGCGACCGGAGCCATCGACGTGCGTGACGGCCGGAATTTGCGCTCGCTTCTCTTCCCGAATCTGGAAGACCTGCATCATGAAGGGAACGGCGTCATCCTCCTCGAACCATTCGCCGACGGCTTCGGCGAGCACGGATGGAGCGAAAGGGCGGAATGATTCGCGTCTTTTGATCTTGGCGTTGAGGATGGACTTCATATCCCCGCGCCGAGGATCGCACAGGATCGAGCGATTCCCGAGCGCGCGCGGTCCCCACTCCATGCGCCCTTGGAACCAACCGAGGACGTCACCATTGGCAATCGCTGCCGCCGCGCGCCGGCAGAGCTCTTTCTCGTCGGGGATTTCTTCGACCGCACAGCCGGACCGCGCGATTTCATCGCGCTGCTCGGCGAAGAGCCGCATGATCTCTGCGGAAGAAAACTCCGGGCCCCAAAACGCGTGGTCCATGACAAACAAGCGAGCGCCGCCGAGCTTGTGCCATGCGGCAAAGGCGGCACCGATCGCGCCCCCGGCGTCCCCTGCCGCCGATTGCACATAAACGCGGCGAAATCGGGTCATGCGTCTGATCTTGCCGTTGGCGACGGAGTTCATCGCGCAACCGCCCGCGAGTGCAATATCGGTCAAGCCGAACCGTTCTTGCAACATGCCGATCAGATGAAAGAACGCCTCTTCATACATCGCCTGCACCGAGCGGGCGATATCGCGGTGCCGGTCCTCGAGCGGGTGTTCAGGTCGGCGCCGGGGACCCAGCAACTCCTCGAGCGCCGAGGAAAACAGATCGCCGAACTCCGGCGAGCCGGAGGCCCATGAATAATCAATGCGCTCCCGATGATGGCGGAAATAGGCGAGATCAAGCGTAAAGGAGCCGTCTTCTGTCAGTTTGACTATTTCGCCCATTGGTTGCATGCGCGACGGCGACCCATAAGGCGCGAGGCCCATCACCTTGTATTCGTCACCGTAATAGGGAAAGCCGAGATATTGGGTCAGAGCCTGATAAAAGATACCGAGCGAATGCGGAAAATATACCCGACCCTGGATAGAAATGTCGGTTTTCCGACCCACACCCCATGCCGCGCTGGCGAAGTCACCGAAGCCATCGACCGAGACGACAGCTGCTTCTTCGAACGGCGAAACGTGAAATGCCGACGATAAATGCGCGAGATGGTGCTCGATATTGTGCGTCACGCCGCGAAAGCTGTCCGCGGGAAATGCCTCGGCGAGCAGCTCGGGTATCTGCCGTCTCTGGTGGCGGTTCTTGAGACGGCTAAGGACGAGGCCGATCTTGGGAGGATGGGCCGCCAAATACGCGATCTTGCGCAGGCGCTGGGCGCGATCGTCCTGGTTCACCGCAACATGATCCACATCGACCAGACGCAGCCCGGCTTCGGACAGGCAATAGGCGATGGATTGCGAGGGAAACCCTGCCCAGTGTTTGACTCTGCGAAAGCGCTCCTCTTCGGCGGCTGCCACCAATCTACCGTCCTGTACCAGCGCGGCCGAGGAATCGCTATGGAAGGCGTTAATACCGAGGATGATCATTACAGTATCCGAACAACGTTTCGTTTTCAGCTAAGTAGACGCTGAGGGGACAGAACACGTGACTTCTCGACTCACTCTATCATACCCTTGGCTGAAGGGCTTTGTGGGGAAAGCAAAAAGATAGTGTTGGCTATGGCACGATCTATCGTCCGATTAACTTCCCTCTCCGAGTGTTGTGTTCTTGATATGTTCGGGTTGAGCGCGTATCCTGCGCCGGTCTTGAGGTGGCGGCAAGGGCCTGTGATGTCCGGATTTCTCACATTCATGGATCGCTATCGTGATGAGGCGGCGTGCATTGC
>Ga0306920_100008787_pt1 | contig 13431 bp, 20 predicted proteins | sample flu12Cox44000170_FD_204666 | JGI IMG/M metagenome (GOLD analysis project Ga0306920, IMG submission 204666) | Lab enrichment of tropical soil microbial communities from Luquillo Experimental Forest, Puerto Rico - flux4day.12C.oxic.44.000.170 (v2)... | ecosystem: Environmental > Terrestrial >... | reverse complement strand
CGTTGCTGATCATCGATGACTTGGGGATGCACAAGTTAGGGCCTACAGCGGCAGAAGAGCTGCTGGAGATCGTTATGCGCCGCTATCAACGCGCCAGCACCTTGGTGGCTTCCAACCGGCCTGTTGAGGACTGGGGAAAACTGCTCGGCGACATCGCGGCTGTCACCGCCATGCTGGACCGCCTCCTGCACCATGGTCACATCCTCAAATGTGAACCGCGGAGCTGGAGGACCAAGTCGCAGACCGACCCCTCGGCGCCGGAAAAGCCATGACCAGAACCATAGGCGACCTCGAGAAAATGCGGCTGCAGACTCCTGAATGCGATTTTTTTAGAGCTTTAGGGAAAAAGACCCGATTTACCTTGCTTGGAGAGTTCATGATCGGGTACAACTTCTAACAGTTTCGGGCCACTTCCGTTGGCCGGTTTTGAAATGACCCCAGTTGGCCGCTTTTGAACTGACCCCCGAGGCAATGCCGTAACTATTTCCGACTCGATCCACTTAATGGGTAACGCAGATGCTGCGCCAAGGTGACGCGCAAGTGTTTGAAGAAGTACTCAGATGAAGTTGCAAATGAAGCGCGAAGCCCTGGAGAAACTCAACCGCCTGGCGGGAGAGATAGCTCCGGCAACTCCGGAACGAATGTGCACGGTTGTGGTCCAATGAGCAAATTCGACAGAATAAATGCACGGTAAATGCACGGCCGAGGTCAAAAACGATGAATTGGAGCGAGCAGAAAATCCGGAAGTACTTTAGAATGAGTAGTGCACTTCATGTCGGGGCGTAGCGCAGCCTGGTAGCGCGCCTGCCTTGGGCGCAGGAGGTCCCGAGTTCAAATCTCGGCGCCCCGACCAACCTTTTCTGCGACTTAGAGGGTCGTCTCAAAAGTCCTTCCCCGCTAGTGTGGTGAAAATTACGGGGACCTACTGCAACATCCCCAGGTTGTTCTCCATCTCTTGCATCATCACTGCACGATACTTCTCCAGCTTGTCTACAGCTTCCACCTTGTAGTGCTCCGCGATTTTCACGTACCGCATCGTCATCTGGATCTCTGAATGGCCCAGAATCTTCTGCAGGATTGTCACATCGGTGCCGGACAAAATGGACCGTGTGGCAAACGTGTGGCGAAGGTTGTACAGATCGATGGCGCCCCTCAAACCCACCTTCGCGCAAACGCGATCATGGGCTTTCCGGACGCTTCCGAGGTGCGCACCCGGTTTTCTTGGGCTGGGGAACGCCCACTCGTCGCCGGTATGTCCCTGGCTACGCTTCTTAAGGAGGGCATAGACTTCCTGAGTCATCCTCAGAGTACGCTTCGCGTTCTTTGTCTTTCCACGCTCAACAAAGATCGTGCGGTTGACGAAATCCAGATTCGAATATGTCATCCGGAAGACTTCATCCGGCCGCATACCCTGGTCAAGCATGATGCTGGCAACGGTCTTGAGGGGCTCAGATGCCAGTGCTAAATACTCGAGCTCCTCCTTGAAGGACAGAATGTGAACGTCCGGAATTTCCTCCGGGAAGGGTTGCACCTTCCGCGTGGGGTTTCGCGTGATGAGTTCGTCATCGACAGCCATGTTCAGGATCTTCTTGAGCGTGGTGAGCTCGCGATTCACCGTGGCTGGCGAGACAAGCTTCGTTTTGCTTCCTTTCTTGAACTCCTTCGCGCGTGCGGCCATAAAGTCCTCAATCATGCTCTTCGAGATTTGGTCGAGGAATTTGTCCTTGAACCGCTTCAGAAGGGCCTTGAGACTGTTTTTATGGAGATCGACAGTGTTTTGAGCCAATGGTGTTTCGATCCGGGTGAGGAACGTTTTCACATACTCCTCAAACGTTGGCGGTGGTTTGTAGGGCCGCAGCCCATTCCGCCCTTGCAGTAGTTCCGTCCGCAGGACGGATTCCACGCCGACGGCAGCCCGTTCATTGGTCATGCCGGTCGACTGGTGGTATCGGCGACCGCCCAACTTGAAGTCGTAGTAGTAATACTTACCGCGTTTGTAGACAGCCAATGTCACCTCCTGGAGGAAGTTTCCTCCGTGGTGACCGAGACTAGTCGTTTTTCCAGCCAAGCGTCAATATCAGACTGCCTATAACGAACACATTTCCTACTCACGCGGACAAAGGGTATCTCCCGCTTGAGCCAACGCCATTGCGCCAAGGTCTCCGGAGAAATGCCAGTCATTTCAGAGACTTCATCGGTTGTCAAAAGCTTTGTCATACCTTCCAATTCCGAGCATGATGTTGGCGGGTCCCATTACTTCGGTTACCTTCTGCGCTCTTCTTGTCTCAGAACATCGATCGATTACAGGAAGAAGTACTCCTGAACGCCCTCGCTCGGTTAAACCGGGTCCGGTACGAGACCAATCCTGTCCAATTGTTCGAATAGGTCGCGCTGCACGACCAGTAAGCGCTGCTTTGTCATGATCGTGAAATCCGCCGCCTTCACGGCTTCCTCGAAGGTAAGTTTGCGCGAAATCATCTCTTCCACATCGCGGCCAAAGGTATCCGCTGTCCGCCGCGCGATCGCTATCGACCCATGCAGCTTGTTCGCGTGCCTTTTACACACTGACATCTCCGTGAACCCCACTCCCTCTTGCAATACGGGGCCAAAATATTCGTTCAACCACACCACGATGTTCTTTTCCCTTGTGGTTTCCGCCAGCGCCTCAAACCCGCTCAGGGTATCGTTCAGCGATTGGCCGCCTGTAACTACCGAGTGGATGAACACGCGCTTCCCTCTCTGTCGCAAATAATCGAGAGCCTGATTTTCCAGGATGTAGTGCCATAGGGGAATAAACGTGGAGGCGCCCGTATCCACGACGAACGTACCGTTTTCTTTCAAGAAACGTTCCATGAGCAGATCAAACTCCCGCTGGTCAACGCTTCCCTCCCTCAGCAGGTTCAGGCACTCCACCGCCAACCCTGCGTATTCAGAAAACGTTTGATTTACAGGGTCCGCATCAATGCTATGCACGTCCTGGCCTCTCGAGGACAGATACTGAGAGAGAATGGCCGAGATCAGGCTTTTTCCGACTCCTCCCTTCCCTTGCAGCGATATATGAATCGACGTTCTGCCGCTTCCGTTACCGCTTGATTTTGTCATTTGCTTCCTCCCTTCTTGTCATCACCCTTCTCTGGCTGTTCGTTCCCCGCCAATGAAAACCCGGTCGGTTTTCTTCCAACCCTTTCAAATTTGCGAGCGGATCACGAGCGACACTGCTCTCGGTCCTTTGAGTACTCGCGTCGGACGCCTCCACACTTTTCCCGCTTGGCGTGGCGGATACGTGCGTTTTGGCTCGCGCTCGGCGAACGAGCCTGCAGAACGTCTCACAGCCCATTTCGAGGCCGTCTTCCGAGAGTCGTTGCCAGACCTGTTTGAGCGTCTTTCCCGAACGCAAGGCAAGCTGAATCTGAGGCAGAAGAGAACGCAGCAGGGCAGTCTTGGTGGTAGGAGGTTCCTCAGCGAGTTTCTCCAGTGTCTGCCGGTAGAAGTGTGGACTTGACTTCGCCATATGCGGTGTATATATATAGCACTCAGAGGACGCCAGCGCAAATGAATTTCAGGGGGCGATTTCCAGGGAGCCTGGGTGAGAGGCAAGTGGGAGGCGTGCAGGTCAAAAGCGGACCGATACGGACGGGAACGGAGAGGAACGGACAGCATCGGACAAAGTCGGACGGATCTCGGACAGCAGCGGACCAGATAGGGCAATCCCGGACAAATAAGGACTAGAACGGACGAGAAAGCGGATAAGGAGCAGCAGTGTTGGCTGGGTTTTGTGGGTATTGGAACATAAAGGAATGTGGCGATGCTTCGCAGTTTTTTGCTGGTAACTGACAGCTTTTCATCCTCATGGACGGTGGCTGCTTTGGAGCCATTTGTGCCACAAATGTGCCACCTGCCAGAAATCGAGGCAATCCGATGAAAAAACAGCGAACGGAGCGAAATCTGCTCTTCCCGAGCGTGGAATTTCGTAACCGCATTCGGTCTGCAGCCAAAGAGGGCGGCTTCCGGTCCGAACAGGCATTCATCCTCGCTGCGTGCGAGAACGCGCTGCAGCAGGGCGATAGTACCGAGGCGACGACCCAACTGGAAGCTCGTATTGCAGCGACTCTCGCAAACTTATCGAAGGAAGTGCAATCTCTCTTCACCTTGGTGCACACACAGGTGGCCCTCACGAACTGTCTCTTGCAGTACGTCCTGACCTGCGTAGCTGAGCCTCCGGAGGAAATGCTGGCCGCAGCGCGTGCGCGGGCAAAGCTTAGATACGCAAAGATTCTTCGCCTGGCCGGCCAAGAGGTAGCGACTCGAAACAAGGCCACTCTCGAAGAGGTGCTGACCCATGGCAGACAGCAATGAGGATAGACCAATCCGCTTACGCCCCCGCCAATCGAAGGGAAATCCAAATGATGACCCTCGCAGGTACGCCGGAGTTGTCGGTTCAGTGCTTCGATTCGCACAGATGGCAAACCGCACGCCCCGGCGCCCCAGCCAATCACAATTCGAGTCTGGTCGACAGTCCCGGTGCCCGCGCCTCTATAGCCAGCGCGTGTCCGTCCGTGTGACCTACGCAAAGAACAAAGGCCAGGGTCAATGGAAGGCACACGGGCACTACATTGCACGCGGCACCGCTACGCATGGAGGTGATCCGTCCCGAGCAGGGTTTGACGCCGCCACAACGCACATAAACATCGCGTCGGTCCTGGATGGATGGCAGCGAGCCGGAGACGAGCGCCTGTTCAAACTGATCGTGTCTCCCGAGTTTGGCGAACGGCTGGATCTCCAGGACCACACGCGTAAGCTCATTCAGCGTATGGAGAGAGATTTGGGGACTCGCCTGGAGTGGGTGGCCGCCGCGCACTTCAATACGGAGCACCCTCACGTGCACATTGCCCTCCGCGGCACAGACCAACACGGCTCACCACTCCGAATACCCCGCGAACATATTCGTTCCGGTATTCGGCTTCACGCCGAGAATCTGGCGACTGAAGCTCTAGGATTCCGGACCGAGCGCGAAGCACAGGAAGCTCGGCAACGCGAGATTACGCAAGCTCGCTACACTCCCCTGGATCGGATGATCCAGCGGTCGCATGACGGCCAGTCCTCGTCATTCACTATAACGACCGACATCACGGCACCAGAACTCACTGAGCGAGAACGAAGCCTCCAGCAAAACCTGAGTGCTAGGCTTGCCCATTTGGAGAAAATGGGCCTCGCGAAATCAGTTGCATCACAGCGATGGGTTGTCCGTAGCGACTTTGAGACGGTTCTCCGAACATTGCAGAGAACCGTCGACCGACAAAAGATGCTCGCCGCTCACGGTGCGCTTCTCTCAGATCCCCGTTTGCCGTTCGAGATCACGAACATTCGGACCCTAAAAGCGCTGGAGGGCCGAGTTCTCCTCCATGCCGAGGACGAAGCGAGCGGCCGGCGGTATCTTCTGCTAGAAGGCACGGACGCGAAAGTTCACCTTGTTTACCACACGCAAGAGATCGAAGAGGCACGACACGCGGGCAAGCTCGCTGTCGATAGTTTCGTTCGCTTGGAAAAGCGGTTTGCAGACGAAATCCCGCACATCGAGATTTCCGATTATGGCGATGCCCATGCGCTGCTCGCAAACCAGGCATTCATGAACAGGCAAAGCAAAACTCTTCTCAGGCAAGGTATCGCAATGGACGAGGGTTTGTGGGGTGGCTGGCTCGGACAGTACCACGCAACACTTCGCGCCTCGCTTGAAAGGGAGACCGTTTCAGGTATGGCACGAGGGTCCCGGAGGAGGTCGGAGCGTCAGAGGTAAATGTCGATGTGCTACCAATTCGTGTGGACCTGCATGCCGGCAATTCCTACCGCGGCGTCAGGCCGCTGGTGTTAGACGAAGAAACGAAAGTGGCGTTTAGACCAGCTACAAAACAAAAATAAGTGGGAGAGAGCGATCTAGCGGCCGTTTATTTGTGTCCCTTCGTCGGTCCAACGGGAAAGCCGTGAAAGCGGTGTTTCACAAACCTGGTTGATCCATGTTCCATGGTCATGTATATATCGTATGTAACTCACTCCCACCGCAATTAACCGCAAAGGATGTGCGGCCTGTGGCGATACGTAGAAACCCCGGCTTCGATGTTTTCAATGTTCGCCTGCTGGTTGGCCTCGATAAGCTGCTTCGTGAGAAGCGGCGGTACCAGGGCGATTTGTCCGCTTCGATCAACGACGCGCTGCTGGCAGTTAACCTCAACACCGTCAAGTTGGTCACCCTCCAGGGCAAGAAGAAACAAACTGCACGAGAGACACAGGTGGTCCTTCTTCGACGCCTCATTCGTAGGCTTCATTACGTAGCCGAAGCGCGAGGTTGCTCGATCAATCAACTTGTGAACAGCGGGTTGACGGCCCACTATTCCAAACAACGGTCATGCAAAATAGGAATTCCATCTAGGCCAACACAGAGATCAGCCAGCTACGACCAAATGAGCACGGAGGAGCGCCAGCGACTGGTAGAGACGCTCGGGAATCTCGCTGGCCTTCAAGGTGGACCAAGAGACGCGTTTTCCGACGGCACGCATTACGAATATGACCCTAAACTCAAAAGAACCGTCGAGGTGGTGTCTTCTGGAAAACGGTTCCCTGTAGCTTTGGTTGCAGGCAAGTTCCGGCGTGATGTGGCAGACGGCGCTGTGCGCAAAACAGCGCTATGAGGAATCCTTTGAGCGAACAAAAACCATTGCTAGTGGTGGTCGCCGGGCCGATGGGTGCGGGTAAGACTACGTTCTACGAGGCCCATTTGAAAGAAGCCTTTCCCGCCCTCATTCCCCCGATTTCGCATCGGCGCGAAGCAGCCCTACGCGAGCAGTGCTCCTTTGCCGTTGAGGATCTCGTGGTCGATACCGAATTACTGGAGCGCGCTAGAGACGCAGGTTACGCGACGAAGGTCGTCTTCATTTCCACCGAAGACCCGGACCTGAATGTCGGCCGCATCCTGATCCGAATGGCTCGTGGCGGCCAGTCAGTACCACTGAGCACCATTCCCGAATCGTACAAAGAATCCATGAAGAGCTTGGCGGAAGCCCGCAAACACGCCGATGACGTTCTTATGTACGACAATACGCCGAACGGGAAGGGACATCAGCTCGTTGCGCGTTTCATCGCTGGGGAACTTGTCAAATCCACCCGCACTCCTCCTGATTGGTTGAAACACCTTTTCGGCCGTGAACTTTGCGGCGACGCCAAACAATAACAATCTGCGCCCCGCGTCCTAACAACAACCGCTCTTCGCTTGTTTTTTTTTGGGTCCATCCTCACAAACGCGTGCAGTTTTTTGTTGAGTCCACGAGCTGTGGCTACTGAAAACTCCGGACGGTTTCAAAATCAACAGGATACGGTGAGGCCGTGTAACGTGGATGAATTCCTGGTCGACGGACTTTTTGCGGACCACAGGTCCAGGGCTCGGGGAAGAACGCCAGAGCAAGATGGAAGGTCTCAGGCATCAGCAAAGCCTAAGCGCCGAGGGGCGCTCCGGTTGACCTCCTGGTTGGAATCTAGACGATCAACATGCTGTTCAAGCCACAACTGCTTTGCCAAGTTGCGACACGCGCCACAATTACCGAAAGCGTTTTCCAGCCAAGTGGATAATGTCCGAGTTGCCCGTGATCCGCCCTCAGTCGAGGCCCAGCAGCGCAGACATAGCTTCCAATTCCGACAAGCCGACTTGAACGAAGTGGCGTACGGCCACGGCTAGTGCTAGCGTGTTGTCCACCGAGCGAGTGGCAGTTGGAATCGGAGGAACGATGAACAACGTAACTATCCCCTCTCCCATCCACCGTGAACCGGAGCTCCTTGGGCAGACCGTTGTTGTGATCGGCGGTAGTGCTGGCATCGGATTCGAAACGGCACGTCGTGCACGTGCAGAAGGGGCCAAGGTGATCCTCACGGGCCGGAATGCCGAGCGCCTCCAGCACGCTGCCAGTGAGGTTGATGCCCTGAGTACTGCGGCCTTCGACGCTGCGGATCCTGTTGCTCTCGATCGGTTCTTCCGTGGCCTCCCGACAATCGACCACGTGATGGTGACAGCCGGTCGGCCTTACTACGGACGCCTCGCGGATATGGACTTCGCGAAGATTCGCGATCTTATCGGCGAGCATCTTTTGCTGGCACTTTACGTCGCGCGCAACGCGGCCAACAAAGTGCGACCGGGAGGTACACTGATCTTCATGGGCGGCACTGGTGGTCGACGCCCAGCGATTGGCATGAGCATCGCTAGCGCAGGCACCGCTGCACTCCCCGCCCTCACCGCTAACCTGGCGCTTGAAATCGCGCCCGTGCGAGTCAACCTCATCGCCGCGGGATTCGTGGACACACCTTTGTCCGCGGAACTGCTGGGCGATCAGCTCGAAAAACGTCGCAACCAGCTTCGCACCACGCTTCTCATCGGACGCGTGGTCGGACCGGCGGACGTGGCCGCGCTCGCCGTACACATTATGACCAACACTGCCCTCACGGGCGCAACCTATGACGTCGACGGCGGACAGCAATTCGTCGCCGCTTAACGAAAGGAGCAGGTATGTATGTCCACGATCCATCTCCACCAGACAACCACATTGACGCCTGAGCAGTACATCGCCGGGCTCACCGACTTCGGGCCTGGCCGCGCAAACCTGTTTGGCAACAGCGCCGACGAGTACCTCAAGGTGCATCACCGCGGCCCGTCGGAGGCCGACGTCACCGAAGGCTCGGGCGGCATCTGGGAACGCCTGCACTACGACTGGTCCGATCCGAACCGCGTCGTTCTCACGACCACCGACTCCAACATGTGGGGAGGCGCGTCGGGCCACACCTACAACTTCACGCGTCGGCCCAACGGCACGACCGACATTGACGTGATCGTCGTACGCGACGGAAAGAATCTCAAGGGACGGCTGCTAGGCTTCGTGCTCGGGACTGTCGGCAAGGGCGTTCTGGAAAAGGCGTTTGTCAATTCCGTCAAGGCCATTGAGGCCCGGAACAGCACTGCTAGATCGGCGCAAGCAGCAGGCGCGTCATGAGCCGGGTACGCGTACCGTCGAATTCACTCTGCAGTGTCAACAAACCTGACTTAGATTAAGTGAACGCATTGGACGAAAAACATGACGATTCCCATTCTGGTTACTGGCGCGGCGGGTCGCGTCGGCGCTGTAGGGCGCACGGTCACCGAGCTGCTGTTGAGCCAAGGCAAAGCGGTGCGTGCGATGGTGCGAAATGAAGACGAGCGTGCGCAGGCATTGCGCGACATGGGTGCGGAGGTCGTGGTCGGCGAGTCCGCCGACCGGAATTGTCAAACGTATCTCGTTGATTTTGGAGTCGGACCGGAGTTTTGGCGAACTATAGGGACAGACAGATCGACAAGAGGCGGTCGCCAGAGGTTAATGTCGGGCGTTTTGCTGCGGACCTCTGAAGCACGCCGATTTGGTGGCGCAGAGCGAGGTTCTCGAGTTCGAGGGCAGCACGAAAGTAAAATCGAGGGCAGAGTTGCTAGGCATGACCTGAGAAAAGCGAGCATCGGTGAGCATTTATGAAGGAAGCATAGCGCTCATGCTCTCTGAGATTTCGAGATTTTCGGGAGACACAAGTTCGCAACCGACAGCATCCAGGTCGACGAGTTTCACTTCTTCCAAGTTCAATATGAGTCTCTGTGCGCTCCCTTCGATTTGGGCTCTCAACTGATCGACGTACTCGGACTGAAGCCGGCCACTCAGGCGCTGAGTCATCAGTGGTCCGTCTGAGACTTTCTCGATTCTCAGCACCATCGAGGTCTTCCAAGCGCATTTTCGAAAAATGAGCAACGGGATTGCCATCTCTAAGTAACTGAATTCATTAAGCTTTCATTTTGTCTTTCTGTGGCGGGTTCCGACAAAAGGTGGATATCGGCAGGATGGCGGGGTGTTGGCTAAGCTTTCGCTTCGTCACAAGTTGGTGCGAGCGAGGCGAGCCCGCCGCTCCGAGTAATCAGGGAAATGGAAGCAGCCAGCCACCAAAGCGCCTGAACACCACCAAGGGCGGTGACCCAAGGCGGGAGAGTAAGGGTGAGCATGAAAATGATCCCTAAGGCGGCAAAAATAGTTGCCAGCAGCAGTGCGAAGTAACCAAAGAATCGGGGAAGTATGGCGGAATTCAGCAACACGATTCCCAATGGCAAGAAAAGAGCAGGAGCCGCAACGACGAAATAAAGGTGTTGAACGGCAAAGATCACTCGCAGGCTGATGAAAGGCATGACCGCGGGCTCAGGATTCAGTGCGCTGATATAGAAGCCGATTTCGATGAGACTCACGGTCATCAGGACGCATGCTCCAAAAAGAGTCATCCAACCGGCCAGGCGCACGGCAGCTCCGGCCAAATGAACAAGGGTGAAGGCGAAGAAGACGAGCAGGACGGGCCCTACAGCTTGTAACCACGCTCCCCACAGAATGTGGGAATAGTTCTCCTGGCCAAACTTGAGGATCTCCGCGGTGGTGGCGCCTGTCGGAGGAGGAGGATAATTGATGGCAAATGAGATGCCCAACATTGTAACTCCTGCGATTCCGCTGAGGCCACTGAAGATACAGAGCTGCCGATTCGAGAAGAAACGCTCCATGTTTTTTCCTTCTATAAATACGTGACGGTGATTTTAAGATCGCGACGGCCACCCGGAAAACGAAAGGCAGCAGCATCGAATTTTGGAGGACCGAAGTGCCCTTTGACGTTGTTGGATGATCCAACGCCTTCGCGCGGAATACCCATGAAGTTGGTGTCCAGCTTTCCATTGGAGTTTTCATCGTGAAAGACGGAGACAGCGTAAGTGCCGGGACCCAATCCGGTGAATCGACAAACAGCGCGGTGATCGGAAATCTCGGATGAGGTGCGCGCGATTGCCTTCTCTGCCTCTTTAGGGAAGCCTTCCGAGGAAGAATAGAGTGAGCACAAGACCTTGCCCTGATCATTGCGCAGTCCTGTGATCTCCACTTGGATTCGCGAGTCCGCCGGAGGATTTTCCTGCGCACATACAGCAGGGACGAACGTCAAAGCCTGGAGCAAGCACGCAGCTATGCTGCTCCACAGGAAATTGCGTAGCACGCTGGTGTTATATCTTGCATTCTTGGTCATAACAGTTTTCCGTTCTATTTCCACGACTGGTAAACGCGGTTCCGAGCGCTCTCCCGGTTCACTTATTTGATGGCTTGCCGCCCATCACCCAGTGCGAAGTTTGGACAGCAATCTGCTTGACTAGCCGCTCCATTTGCTCTGGGTGGAGCTTGACTTGCAGTCCAAGGCCGCGCAGTTGAGTCATGATGGAGTTGGCGGTCTGTACCACGTTCAGATCGGAACGAAATTCACCTTCTGCAATGCCTTGCTTCAAGATCGAAGAGAGATGGCCACGCCACAGTTCGTCCAGATGGGCGAGAATGCGGGCGATTGCCGGGTCGCGCCACGAGCGAATAGCCAACTCATTTAGCACCAGCAACTGATCCGGAGCTTCCCGGATGCGAACACCGACGTCCCGGAATTCGAGTTGCAGCTTTTCCGAAGCGGTGAAAGGTTCCTTCCGTTTTGGGACGAGTGGCCGCTTGAGTTCCTCAATGAGGTAGAGGACGACGCCCTGAATCAATGTCTCTTTCGTTGGGAAGTAATAGTGCAGGGTGGCGGTGTTGATGGCGACCTTGGCGGCCACGTCGCGGATGCGAAACCCTTCGAGTCCTTTGTCAACGATGAGCTGATAGGCGGCTCGGACGATTTGCTGCCGGCGCTGGTTCATACGACCGGGTATATCGGTATCACCGTGAAGAGGAGATTGTCTTGAATGCTTCACGACGGAGTCATACCCTCCGAGTGACGGACGGTGAACTTCTGGAGTGCCCAGATCATGAGGATGGCATAAGCAAAGAAGAATCCCACTCGCAACCAATGAGTGGACATCAAGAGGCGGTATTTGGCGAATGAGATCCCGGCAGACGTTGCCAACTCAGCCTGGAGCGGAGCCCAGAAAAGCGCGGTTAGGATATGCACAGTAATTTGTAAGAGGAGTCCCGTCCACATGACCCAAACCGGAATGCCGTGAGGCCGCAGGTACAGAAGAACGATGGAACAAACGAGCATCGCGATGACTGGACCGAAAGATGGCCACATGTCATGCCACCAGGCGAGATGATAATCGTGGAACTCATTGGGTCCGACCAGGGGCCACAAGGGATATACCGCAATTTGCGTGAACCAGACGATTCCAGCGTTCCATACGCCCAACAACGCCGCGAGAAATAACAGCCACCAAGCCTTGCCCATGACTTCCTGCAAGTGAACTCCATCGAAACCAACTGTACAACTCTATCTCAAAGACAACTCTCCGTCAAGCAGATGATTGAATACAATCAAGCAGTTGGTTTACCAGCACAGAAAGATTTGTTTTTAGGCCTGCGAAGCATTTGCGAATCAAGGTTGAATCGGTTGCGGTTCCCGAAAATTCCGTCCCACTTCAAAATCAACAAGATACCCTGAGTTCCGCAACATTGTTAACATGGATGAATTTTGACACCGACACTCCTAACTGCTCTTTCTCGGGGAGGGCGGCGCGCAATTATTGCGGGCTGACAACCGAGTAGCCGACAGAAATTAGGCCACTGCCGCGTAACACGTCCGTGTGTTGGCGGCGTGGTTCTGCCCGTCTATTGATCCTCACCGTGGCAAGATAGTTCCGGCGGACCATGCGCCCTCAAGGGAGGCAGTGATGCTGAACAACATTTCCAACGTAACCAGGCTCTTGTGTGGAATCATCCTAATCACCGTCCCAACCATCGAATTCGGAGGCGCATTCCTCCTGAAGATGCTCCGGACCCGCGACCCCGGGTACATGGACAATCCCCTCCGTCAGAATCTTTTTCGCGCGGGGCATGCTCACGCCGGGGTCATCGTGATTCTTTCACTCATCTGCCAGCTTTTAGTTGACTCGATCATTCTTCCCGGGCCGATTGCTTGGGTCGTGCGTATCGGTGTCCCTGCCGCTGCAATCCTCATCCCGGCGGGTTTCTTTCTGTCCGTGGCGTCGCCGCGATCCGAATACCCGAATGGCACGATCCGGTTGGTCTACTTGGGTGCCCTGGTTTTAGCCCTTTCCGTGTTGATACTTGGCGTCGCCTTGGTTCACGCGGCCGTTGTTTCCATGACGATTCGGCAGCCGTAACGCACAGCGTGTCGGAAGTGCAAACGTGAATACGAAAATGGCGGTCAGATGGCCACCATGTGGACTAGATTGGTACAGTTGCCCGTGCGCAGGTGGGACGATGAATTGGAACCGACTCCTGGGCGCCTGAGAATAACATTCGGCGCAATGCTCGGATTCTCTCTGCGGATCTCTTAATAAGCCGATGATGCAGCCTTCCACGACGAAAAAGGTCGGCTGGATAAAAGGAATCGTCTTGCAGGTTAAGGCGCCGCATCCAGTGC